>WUUC01135225.1_pt1 | contig 15745 bp, 27 predicted proteins | sample 6278441 | NCBI WGS metagenome assembly WUUC01 (sample SAMN13675441, study PRJNA597444) | soil metagenome | isolation source: soil | place: USA: Washington | collected 2017-10
GTAGACGTCCAGGACGTGGCGGAGGACGTTGGAGTGCCGCTCGCCGACGTCGGAGATCAGCGCGGTGGCCAGTGACTCCACCGCGGCGGACCGGGTCACCACGGTGGCGGCCTCGGTGGCGCCGATCCGAACTGCCTCGTCGGTCGGCAGGTCGGTCAGCGCGGAGTTGCTGCCTTCCCGGTACGCCTCGGCGATCGCCTGCAGGATCTCCTGCGGTGCGTCGTCGCCGAGCTGGCCGACCAGGTCCTGCGCCGCGGCCCGGAGCGCGCCGACAGCGGCCATGCGGTCGAGCGCCCACGTCGGCCCGTCGAGGCCTTGGGCGAGGTAGCGGGTGATCAGCCGGAGCAGCGCCTGCTCGGTCCCGCGGTACAGGGACACGGTCGCCCGGGTGATGGCCTCGATTTGCTCCGGATCAACCGCCACCAGCTCCTCCCTCGCCGCTAACGGTGCACGCTGATCCACTCTTCGACGTCGGTAGCCAGCCAGACCTTGCCCTGGGCGAGCTCAGCGACCGGCTTCGGGAAGCTGGCGCGGCTGGTGATCTGGTAGACGCGTTGCCGGCTGATCGGGCCGAGTCGGAGGTGGATCTCGTGTGCGCCCATGAGCGGGGGAACGGTGCTCGACATGCGCGCGACTATAGTCACGAGACTACGACCGGTCCATCCTTGTCCTCGGCGGCCGGGTCCTCGCCCGTGCCTCCGTCAGCGACCAGCGGCGGCCGGTTCCCCGCGAAGCCACCGATCACGACCTCCGGATCGGCGCCGCCGCCCGCGTCACCCTTGATCCGCTCGACCTCCTCGCGGACCTGGGTGTCGTCCCAGTCCGGATGCACCATGCGCACCCGTGTGTCGATCGACACGGCCTCGGCGGCGTGGAACAGCTGCAGCGTCCGCGCCGTGGTTTCGGGTGCCTCAGACACCGAGTCGCCGAACTCCACGTTGATCTTCACCGGCTCGGCCGGCGCCCCGAACTCGATCCGCTCGACCTCCAGCAGCAGCTCCACGCTGTCGACGATGGCCGGCTTCCACGCCGAGGTGATCCGGGTGCCGCGGGTCGTGAAGCTCATGCGTTCGCGCGCCTGAACCTCGGTCGCGGTAACCGCAACGTCGCCCTCCTCGCCCAGGGTCTGCGAGGACAGCTTGGCGTGCCGCAGTGCGGTCTCCACGATGGCGTCGGCGGTGGCCTTGTGCTCGGCGTGCCGGATAGCGAACTGTGTCGCCGTGATCCCGCCGCCTGCTCCAGCCTTGCCGGGTTCCATCATCAGCGCGGTGAAGACTTCGCGGTCGGCGTCGAACATCGCACCGTTGCCGGCGCCCAGCGACGTGAGCATGTACTCGGGCACCATGATCCGGCCCCGGGCCAGGCGGACGTCTCGCATCCAGCCGGTCCAGACGTCGTCGAGAGCGTCGAACCACTGCTCGTTGCCGTCGAGGTCCGACCGGCCGAGGTACTTCAGGCCGGGGCTGTTGCGCCAGCGGCGTTGCGGGCCAGCATTCGGCACCCGGACGACGTCGAGCCGGGCCAGGCCGGTCGGCTGCGAGCCTTCGGCGTCGACCAGGTCCGCGAGGTACGCGGTGGCGGCGTGCTCGGCGTACGGCACAGCCTTGCCAAGCCGGTCCTCGGTGCCCTCGTGCACGGCGTATGTGATCCGGCCGGCCCCATTGACCACGTCGTGGTGCTCGAGGAACCGGACGACGGTCTGGCCGTCGCGCTCGAGCTCAGACCAGAACGTGACCTCGATCAGCCGACCCCAACGCAGAACGGGGACGGCTCCGTCGGCGTGGACGGCGGTCAAGAAAGCTCGGTCAGGGAAGACCTCGCGGTCGACGACCGGGCGCAGGTACACGTCGCCGAGCGCGGATGCGGCTTCGGCAGCGTGCAGCAGCATGCCGTTCAGGCCGTCCTCGACGAGCTGCTCCAGCCGGGCCTGCACCGCCGCGTTCTCGTGGGACAGCTGCGGCGGCTCGGAGAACAGCAGGTCCGCGGCCACGGACGCCAAGTCCGCAGGAAGCGGGGCGTGGATCCTGCCGTCCTTGGTGCCGGCCGGAGCCGGGTTACCCCACAGCCAGCGCGAGAGTGTGCCGACGATGCCGCCGGCGTACTGGCCGGACCGGGCCCGTTGGGACGGGGGGAGGCGTTGGCCGTCGGCGGCGCGGAAGGCGTAGACCTGGCGGAGGCGGTCGGGGTCGCCGACGAACCAGGCGTCCCAGTCGCGGTAAGCGTTGTAGGCGGGTGCGATGGCGGGTGGTGGCCAGGCCCCGTCGGTCGGGATCGGCACGACGGGGCCTCCTCAGCTGGTGGTCGGGATCAGACTCGCGGCGGCCAGGACCACTGCCCAGGTCCGTCACCGGGCTCGACGTTGAACTCCTGGTAGCGGCCCTGCGCGCCGCAGGTCATCACCTCAAGGTGGACGCAGTCGTCGGCGTCCAGCGGCGGCACATCGCCGCGCGCCACGCCTTCGGGGTCGAGGGACTCCCGGGTGGCGGTGACGATGGCCGGCAGCACGTAGCCGCGGGTCTTCGCGTGGTAGTGGACAACGCGGCCAACGGTCGGCAGGACGACTCGGGGAAGCGGCACAGGTGGATCTTCTCGGGTTATGCGGCGAGGTCGAGGGCGCCGCGTACGAGCGGCCGCCACAACACCTCAGGCGTCTTCACGGCGTACCGGCCGGCGTCCATCGAGTGGTCGTTCAGCTTCAGCGGCTTGTCCTCGCCGAGCAGCGCAGCCTTCTCGTCCCAGACATAGCCGCCGACCTCTTCGATCCAGCCCTCGCACGACTCGTGCACCCGCAGCAAGCCCTCGGACAGCAGCGACGCGATCAGCCGCACACCGTCCAGCACGGCGTTGTCCGCGGCAGTCGGCAGCAAGCCGTCCCGGAACAGCTGCGTCGAAAACGACGCGGCCGACGGGTCGACGCACACCCAGTCGGGCCGGATCCCGAGGTTGTCCAGCCAGCCGCGCAGCCGCGCCGAGTATTCGGCGTCGGTCAGGGACCGCTGCTGCTTCTTCGAGTCCCAACGCCACTCACGGGCCAGGTACAGAAGCCCGTCGGCGCCGACGCCCAGGAGCAGGCCGGCGAAGGGGGCGGTCGTGCCGTAGTCCACGCCCAGGCTGATCCAGCGGACGATGCCCGGGAGCGTCTTGACGACGTGCTTGGCCGGGTCCCACATGTCGTAGACGGTGCCTTCGGCCACGCACCACTCGCCGAGGATGTTCCGCCGGTAGTACAGGCCGGTGTACTGCCGGCGGTAGCGGTCCTTGACCTTCTGCGACAGGACCGGGTTGTCGTCGAGGAGGAACTTCAGCACGTACCAGTCGTCGGCCAGCGGGCCGCCGGGGCGGGCGCGTTCGATGCCCTCGGTCATCAGCCAGTGCCGCGGGTTATCCGGGTTGGTGTTCCCGAAGATCTGCGACCCGTCCACGGAGTGCCGGCCGAGGAGCTGCTCATGGAACGAGCGCGGCATCAGCGACCACTCGTCAACGTACGAGCCGCGTGCGGTCATGCCGCGGAGCCGGTTCTCGGAGCGCTCATCGTTGAAGGTGATGACCTCGACGTTGTGGCCCAGGATCATCGCGGTGGGTGCGCCGCGGGTGTAGCTGGTCAGCTTGGCGTACGGGCCGAACAGGGCCGGGTCGCGGAGCGGGTTGAAGATGTTGCGGACCGCGGTGTCGTAGGTCTTCGCGGTGACGAGGAGGTCGCCGGCGCGGGGGAGCTTCGGGTCGGCGAGGTACATCAGCCAGCGGAGGAGCCCGGACGCGGTTTTCCCGGAGCGGATTGCGCCCTCGGCGAGGTTGACGAACAGGTTGGACTCGCAGACGTATTCGATCTGCTTCTCCGACAGCGGCAGCTGCCGCAGGTCGATCGCCATGCGGCCTCCAGCCGACGTTGCGGCGTCACGCGACCATGGGGGAATGGATGCAGCACGCGGACCGAAGCGATTCACGCCGTTCGCCCGGGACGTGACGGTAAACGTTCTGGCTAACCTTGTCGCCGGCGCCATCATCTACCTGGCTGGCGCGGCATTCGGCGTCTTTCCGCGGTCAGGTGAGGCGGCGGCGACTGCAGTGGTAGTCATGCTGGCCGCCGGGTTCGGTGCTTTGTCCGGAGCGAGCCGGTTCTTCAAAGACGACCGGCGCTTCTACATCAGTGGTGTAGGCGTGCTCCTTTTCACTGCGGCCTCTTTGGTGGCTGGGGTGATGGGGCTTGAACTGGATCCGAGCATTCCGCGATGGCTCTACATCGCCTTCGGGTTCTTCTTTTCCGTGCACACCCTGCTGTGGATGAGGGCTGTCCGGCGTGCCCAGAAGGAGCGGGAGCGAGCGAACAATCGGATCAAGGGCCTGCAGTGGATCCAGCAGCATTAGGGCCGTCCACGCGCGCTTTTATGAGCGCCTCGCGGAGGTCGGTCAGCATGGACTTCTCGTCCTCGTTGCCGGTGGCCTTGTCGTACTCCGCCAGCTTCAGCGCGGTGTCCGCCAACGCCTTGATCGAGGTGGCGATGTCGCGCTTGTCGCGGAACGGCGGCTCCTCGACCGGGCGCTCGTTGTAGTCGTTCTCCTTGCCACCGAAGTTGAACACCACGGTGGGGGCGAACATCTGCTCGAACAGCTTCGCCGCGGCGTCGAGGGCCTGGACCTGGAGGTGCGCGCGGCGGGCGGCGCCGTCCGCCTTCTTCGCTTCGGTGGCCGCGCGGGTGCGGGTGCGCTCGAACAGCAGCGGCGGGTCGTACTCGGCGCAGATGCGCGACACGGTGCGGCCGGAGCGGCCCATCTTCGCGGCGATTTGGTTGCGGCTCTTGCCTTCCGCGTGCAGCTCCTTGACGCGCTGGCGGTCGGCGTCGGTGACCGGGTTCCGCTCGACCATCGGTCACCGCCTGGTGTTGTGCGTGCCCGGCCTTGCCGGATGCGCTGTCGGTGCCGCCTTGCGGCCCGCCGTGCTCGTTGTGGCCCGTCCCTGTGCGCCTGGGTGCGCCGGATTCCCCTCGGGGTGTGTGCGCCGGCCGCGCAAGGACGGGAGCTTTGGGGCGTGCGGTCCCCGTTTCCCCGCCGGAGGAGACCGCACGCCACTGCCGTCCGGAGACGACAACAGCCCGGGAGCTGGTGGGCTCAACCGGGCTGCGTACACACTCCTGCCTTAGCGACTGGAGTGCTCAAATGATCAGCTCACGGGCTGCGGAATGTCAAGCGCCCTGGGGCGGCCACGCCGAGAGAGCCGCTTTTCGCGCTCAATTTCGGCGGCCCGGGCGAGCGGGTACACCACGGTTCCACGGCCCGGTCCGGGCAGCTGGTGCTTGCGGAGGCCGTCGCGGTTGGCCCAGTTCCGGATCATCCGCTCGGTCACGTCAGGGCCTAGCACGGCGACCAGCTCGGCCGCCGTGCCGTACTCGACCCCATCAACGACGATCACGCTGCCAGCCGTAGGCCGTTCGCCCGCAGGCCAGCGAGCAGCGACACGGCGACCTCAGAGTCCGCCGACCAGATGTGCCCGACGCCGCGTACCCGGACGTCCATGCCGCACGCGCAGTCGGTGCCGGTGCAGCGGCAGCCGGCGGACGCGCACACCACCGTCCACCGCGCGCTGTTCGGCGCCGAGTTCTGCACCCGCAGCCGGCGCACGCCGCACGCCGGGCACTCCGGGGCGAGGGGCAGGGCAATCCGGTCCGGCTCGATCCCGCACACCGCCCGCACGCGGGCGTCCGCGTCGGCCAAGGTGATGCCGACGGCCTCGGCGATGCCCGGCCGGGTCACCGGCAGCACGGTGACCATCCACGTCCACCGTGCGTCCCGGGTGACCGCGAACAGGTCGTCGAGGACGTCGTGCCAGTGCCCGGACCAGGCCAGCACCGGGTGCCGGTGGTGGGCGTAGGCGAGGAGGCCGTGGGCTTCGACGAGGGCTTGGTTGGTTTCGCGCTCCAAGTCGATCAGACCGGGAGAAATCGGGCCGCTGCTACCCGCGGACGGCTTGAGGCCGTTCAGGCTGCCTGCGGCCCTCTCGGCGCGTTCTTGGCGGAGGACGACGTCGTGCTGCTGCAGCGAAGCGAGCGACCGGGGGCGGACCTGCGCCGGGCCGAGCTGCGGGCGGCGGATCAGTACCGCCTCTCGGTGCTCGGCGAGGTAGCGCAGGGCGGCGCGCAGGGACCAGAGAGCGGCCTGGGCGTGGAGCTGGTGCGGGTGCTGGATCATGCGGTCCTCCGGCGTTCAGTGAGCACGACGACAATGGGCTGGTTGACCCGCAACGACCAGGCGAACAGCCACACCCCGGTGGGCGGGCAGGCCACGGCCTGGTCGTGCAGGTGGTGGCAGAGGACGCACCGGTCGCGGTGGAGCGTCTTGCGGTTGAGTTCGGGCATCAACGGCGCACCGTGGTGGTGAGCGCCGCGGTGCCGGCGAGCATCAGGGCGGCGGAGACGCTGCCGTGGCCGGCGGCGCCGATGGCGGCGAGGACCAGGCCGAGGAGGACGGCGAGACAGGCCGCGTAGACCTGCCTCACCTCAGCCGAGGTCACGCGGGCTCGTCGAGGTAGTCGGCGTGTGGATCGTCCGCGCTGCGGAAGTCCAACTCATCGACTGACTTCGGCGCGCTAGCCGCCCGGTGCACGTCGCAATTGGCGGGATCGGCGCACGGTTCGTCGCGAGCCTGCACGCGACTGGGCACACGTGCCGGCGCGTTCGAGATGACGTGCCGGGCTAGTGGCCCCGGGTTGATGATGCCCATGTCGAGCATGTTCTGGACGGTGGCGATCATCAGGGCCTTGTTGTTGTCCGGCACGTTGTCCCAGGCGACCGCGCTGGCCTTGCGGGTCTCGTAGCCGTGCTCCGGCGCCAGGGTCTCGTAGGTGGCGTGGAAGTTCTGGGCGATCAGCTCAGCCGGATTCATCAGTTGGCCTCCTCGGCCGTCGAGGAGGGGTAAGGACGGGCAGCCACGATGCGGTGGATGCGGCCACGCCCGAAGCGCCCGTAGTCGATGAGCACCTCGTCGGTTTCGAAGTCCACGTCGATGTCGAAAAACCGCGAGTTGAGGTGCCTCCGGCAGTGCGCGTGAGCGACCTCAGCGACGCGGTCCGGATCAGCGGCAAGCCGCGCGGGAACGTGAAGAGTGAGCGCTGCTTCCGGCGTGGTGCCGGTGCGGCCGATCCGGTGGAACTTGATCAGCAGGTCGCTGGGGTTTTCAGAGTTAGGCACAGGTAGCACCCTTTCGCTGGAAGAATCCGCGTGGCTATTGACATTCTCGGAATGGCGTGAGTAGGAAGCCGGAAACAGTTGCACCATAATTACTCTTATGGTGTTGTTGTGACACTTTCGAGTGCACTTGCCTAATCGCTATTCCATTCCTGGAATGCGTGCGCTAAGCGCTTAGGAATCCCGAAGTTCGCTCACGACCGGAGCAGCCGAGCCGGACTCGCTTCCCTCGCGCGCATCGCGGGGAACCGAGGCGACGATCGATCGCCCGGCGCTGGTGAAGTGGATTCGGCTTTCGGCGCCGATGGAGTCGTAGTCCTCGGTCAGGTAGCTCTCCATGTCGCGGGACAGGACGTCGCACATCGTGTCGACTGCAGCGGCGAGAGGGTCGGCGGTCGCGATGTCGTCGCCATGGAGGTGTGCGTACGCGATGTTGACCAGCTTCTGAGCGACGTCGGCGAGGTGGTCTGCGCGGAGTAGGTACGCCTGGGATCGTGCGCGGAGCTTGGCGACGATCTCGGGCAGCTTCTCGTGTGCCGGCGGTTCGGGGTCGATGGTGGTGGTGAGGTGCGCGGCGATGCGGTCGAGGATCCGGCGCTGTGCTCGCGCCAGGCGCTGGTACGCGGCGCCGGCCGCGCGGGCGTCGTCGCGTTCCCGGATGGCCTCGGCGAGCTGGGCTTCGAACTCTTGGTACTTCCGGCCCGCTATCGACTGGAGGTCGTCGAAGCACTGGATTGCGTTCGACAGGCGTTCCTGTGCGTTGCGGAGCTGGGCGCTGGTCGACTGGCTGTCGCCGTGGACGGGCGTGCCGTCCATCGTGGTGCCGTAGTCGTCATCGGGCATGGCGGGTCTCCTGGATCTCTCTGCGGATTTGTGCGGCTCGGGCGTGGGTGACGTAGGGGTAGAGCGCGCCGAGGCGCTCGTCGTCGTCTTCGGGCGGTGGCGGTCGGGTGTGGGCCAGGGCGCGGGCGACGGCAGCGGCGGCTGAGGCGCGGGAGCGCTTCTCGCCGGCGGTGAGGTGCCCGGTCATGCGGCCTCCCGGCGGGCCCGGGAGCGTTCGGCGGCCTGGCGGCGGAGTGCGCGCCGGCGGGCGTCCAGTTCGAGGCGGCTGACGGCTTCCGGCTGGGCGGGTTCGGGGTGCCGCACGGGCGGGAGGCCCAGCATCCGGTTGAGGGCCTCGGAGTGCTGCGGTGCGGGCAGGTCGGACATCGTCAGGCTCCTAGGCGGTGCGGGCGGTACGGCGGGCGCCGGGGTGGCAGACGGGGCAGCGGGCGGTGCGCCCGTCGGGGAGGTCGATCAGCCGGCCCGGACCGCAGTGGCCGCACTGGGCCGGCAGGTCGGCGGCGGCCGGGGCGGCACCATCACGGATTTCGCCGAGCAGCTCGACGAGGTCACCGGCGGGGATGCTGCGGACGTACGCACCGATGCTGCGGGGACGGTGGCGCTTGGTCAGGGTCTTCAAGATCCGTCGTGCCTCGTCATCTGTCGCGCCGGTCAGTCCGGTGACGTAGGTGAGGGTCGGACGCTGCTGCTGATCGAGGACGGGTACGGCAGGGGATGGAGATGGGGGACTTGGGCGTCCGGCAGGCGGACTTGTAGGTCCGGCAGGCGGACGCAGGAGTCCGCCAGGCGGACGTGGGTGTCCCCCTTGGTTGGAAGGAGGACGCTGGGGTCCGCCTCTCTGACCTGCGGTTTTGCTGGTAGGGGGACCCTGGTGTCCGCCTTGGGTGGGGTTATCCACAGGCGGTGGCAAGGGGGACACGCAGGTCCGGCAGGGGCAGCCCTGAGGTGCCGTGAGAGGCGGCAGAACCCAGCGGGGGAGCCGTCCGGGGACGGCGTATAGCGGTCGGCCGAGACGGTCGACACCGATCGGTACGCGCACCGTGATGCCGTTCTTGGTGAGGCGGGCGACGGCGTGCCGGAGGCCGCGAGAGTCGATCCGGGCGCGGCGGCACAGCTCGTCCGTGCCGATCTCCCGGATCTCGCCGAGAGCGCGGGTGTCCTCCGCGATGGCGACGAGGATCAGCACCTCGGCCGGTGTGAGCGCGGCGGGTGCGTGGTCCAGAACCTCTGCGACGAGCTGGTACATGCAGGCCCCGTATGTCGTGGGTGGAGCGGACCGGCCCCGGGGAAGCGAGGCCGGTCCGCGGTCTCAGCGGGCGAACAGCTGCGCGGTGCGGAAGCCCATCCGTTCCAGCGACGACGTGGTGATCTCGTCGTCCGTCGCGGCCTCCAGCAGCACCAGGAGCTGTCGGAGCGGCCCGGTGTCGGCCTCGTAGGTGCTGGGCGTCGCCTTGTCCCAGGTCTCGACGTGGCCACCCCGCCAGCCGTTGCGCAGCACGGACGGGATGTCGGTGGCCGCCACGGGCTGACCGGTACGGAGCCGGACGCGGATCGTGTCTGCCAGCTGCTTCCAGGAGTCCCGGGTGTTCTGGATGTACTCGGCCCGGCTGGTCTCGTACGCCTCGGCGGCGTTGGCGGTCCGCTCGGCGGCGTACGCCTCCTTCGCCGCGATGGCGTCCTTTACACGGGCGATCAGATCGGTGCGTTGGAACTTCATGCTGCGATCTCCAGTTCTGGGTTGGTGTCGTGGCTTCTGCGGCGGCGGCCGCGGTCGCGTTCGGCGGCCTTGCACGGGTCGCAGGGCGGTTCGCCGGCTCGTGCGTGGCGGCGGTAGCCGGCGGTGGTGCCGCACCCGGTGGACTTGGCCGGCCCGTTCCGCCAGGCAGTGAGTTCGGACCAGGTCTGGTCGTCCGGTACGGCGATTGCCAGGACGAAGGCGAGGCGGAACCAGTCGGCCCGGTCCGGAAGGGCGGCGACGAGCCATCGCCCGTTCGCCTCCGGGTCGTCGTCGCGGACCCGGGCGGCCAGCTGGATCGCTACCTGGGTGAGGCGGTTGACGTGGCCCTGGTCGAGTTCGGGCATGTCAGTCCTCCCGCTCGCCGAGCCGGCGCCGGTCCTCCGCCGCGGCGGTGTGCGCCTGGTCCTGGAGTGCGGCAACGGCTGTCGGGTCGTGCGCGGCGTTCTTCCGGATCAGGCGGCAGCGGCACGTGCCGGGCGTTTCCGGGTCCGGATCGAACTGGTGGACCTTCGCCGTGGCGGCCCGGCCCGGCCCGGTGCTCACGCCGCCACCGCCGCGGCCGGCACGAACTCCGTGCAGCCGCAGCCGGACGCCGAGCACTTCCCCCGGCCACCCTTCGGCTTCGGCTTGTGCACCATCAGGGTGTGGTCGCAGGTGCACGCTTTCCGCGGTGCCGGGTGGCGGGCCGCCGAGATGATGTCCCTGCGCTCCGGCTCGGCGGCCGGCTCCTCGAGCGGCGGGACGGCGGTCGGGCGTTCCAGGATCGCGGCGGCCAGCTCAACACCCTGTTGCCGGGCGTCATCTGCATCCGCGCCGCGCGCACGCAGGCGGCGGGTCAGCTGGGCGGTTAGGGCTGCCGGGTCAACGTCGGCGAGCCGCGATCGCATGCCGTCGGGAATGCCGCCGCCGTCGACCATCAGGGCGTCTACGCGGACCGCCGCGTCGTCGAGCTGGGCGCGGTTCATGCCGGCACCGGCTCGCTCTGCGCGATGAACCGCTCCAGCCGGTCGCACACCTCGCGGACCTCAGCGTCGGTCAGATCGTTGGTGGAGCTGATCTCGTGGCCGACGACGTCCGCGACGTACGCCAGCCGGGCGTCGCGGTCTTCCTTCTTGCCCATCTCGGCCTGGCCGAAGAGCGCCATCATGCGGCGGCGGGCCGGGTCGTTGCCCGGGTTCTTCTGCTCGGCCGGTTGCTCGGCCAGGATCTGCGCTCGGCGGGCGCCGATCGCGGCCTTCAGGGTGGCGACGTCGACCGGGTTGATCCGGCCGGCCGTGTCGGCCTCGCCGCAAGCCTTGATCGCCGCTCCGAGCTGGTCGCGGTCGGAAGCGTTCCGGATCTGCTCGAGCAGCTGGTCGCGGACGGACGGGCCGGCCGCCTCACCGTCGTCCAGCCAGGACTTGAAGGTCTGTGCGAACGCGGCGCCCGGCCTGGCGACGATCTCGCCAGCCAGAGCCGGGCAGCGGGACTTGACGACGCTCAGCTCGTTCTGCAGGTCGAGCGAGGCCACGAGGTCGAACTCGTACTCCAGGCCCTCGCGCTGCTCGGCCTTGGTGCCCACCTTCATCATCTGGCGGCGGCCGCGGGTGTTCTCGCCCTCCACCCAGTCCGTCTTGACGCGCAGGGTGCAGATGACGTGGCCGGGGAAGGCCAGCAGGGCTTCAACCATCTGCCGCTCGACCGGGCGCATCGCCTTCCAGCCCGACATGCCGTGCCCGCCTTCGCGCTTGGCGGCGCGGTCGACCTGCTCCAGCATCCCGTCGGTGCCCATCCAGAAGTGGCTGAGCGAGTCGACCAGGACCACGTCGTAGCCGCCGGCCGCGGCGGCGCCGAGGGCGTCGATCAGGATCTGCGGGCTGTAGGTATCCAGGTTCAGGGCGTCGAAGGTGAACAGGTCGGCGTACTTCGAGGCGGACCCGTGCTCGGTGTCGATCACCGCGATGCGCTCGCCGAGCGTGGTGGCGATGGTGAGTGCGGTGTAGGTCTTGCCGGAGCCGGACGGCCCGTCGAGAGCGATGCGGCCCTTGGCGGCCTTCTTGGTGGCCTTGGTGAAGGTGAGTGTCATCGGGGAAGCTCCAGGTGGTGGGTGTCGGGCTGAACGCGGCGCATGAGCCCGCCGACGTTGCGCAGGACGATCGGGGTGGGGAAGCTGGCGGACGGCTCGGCCGCGGCGGAGCCGGTGTCCGGCCGGAGGACCAGGGCGGCAGGGGCGGCGAGCACCGCGGCGACCTCGGCGGCGAACCGGGCGCAGTCGCACTCCTCGCCGAGGAGAATCGGGCAGCAGGATTTGAGCGGCACGGCGATCACCGGGGGCCTCCCGGCTTCTCGTGCTCCGGCACCCGAGCCGGCGTACGCCACAGCTCCTCGAGGGCTTGGCGCTCGCGGTGCATCGGATCAGCGGCGAGGATCTCGTCGACGGTCTGGCGCGCGGCTCGGAGTTCGCCGTTCCAGTCCTTCGACGCCTCCAGCTCTGCCCGCAGCTGGCGGGTCAGAGCGCGGAGCTTGATGACGCGGCGGCGGTAGACGTACGCCGCGGCGACCAGGCCGCCACACACGCCCATCAGCACCAGCACGATCACGGTCAGCGCGGCGATCACTGGGCACCGCCCTCGGCCAGCTGCGCGCGGAGCCGCGCGTTCTCCAGCTCCAGCTCCTGCTCACGCTTGGAGGCGGTGGCGGTGTACACGGAGATGTCGAGGCCATCGACGGTGCCGCCGTACGGTGTGCGCCAGAAGGACTCGCTGATCTGGCTGGCGCTGAGGCCGAGAGCAGTGGCCACCGTGTTCACGGCGTCGATCCGCGCGGGCTGAGGGCCGGAGACCTCGGACATCTGAAGGTCGAGGGAAGCGGCGATCTTGGCCGGGGCGAGGCTGGATGTCTCGATTGCGTCGAGGAGGTCGGCGACCTTCCGCAATGCCTCGGCGAGCCGTGCAGGCTGACTGGTGTGCATGGGATGATCCCTTCTGTCTGGCGGTCCCGGTTGCTGGCGAGCGATGTCCGGGGCCGCTGGTCGTTTTTCAGGCCGCGGCGCGGCGAGCGGCGCGGTCGCGGTTCTCCCGCAGCGCGTCGAGGGCCAGGTCCCGCTTGGACTTGACCTCCCGCGAGGCGAGGAAGGCCTTGAGCTGCGGGCCCGTGAAGAACCAGCCGCGACCGATCCGGGTGTGGGTGAAGGACCCGGCGCGGGCCTGGATCTTGAGGCTGCGGATCGCGAGCCCGTACTGCTGGGCGATGTCCTCGAAGCGGTGCAGCTCCGGGAGTCCGGTGGTGGTCATATCTCCGTCCTCGTTTCCGGGGGCGACGACCTGGCTGGAGAGCCAGGTCCGGTAGTCGGCGACAGGCACGCGGCCCCGGTAGGTCGCGGTCTTCAGCTCGGCCGGGATCAGCCGGTGGACCGTGTACCGGGAGACGCCGAGGTGCTCGGCGATCTGGTCGACGGTCAAGACGTCATCGGTGGTCACAGCGCACCTCGGGCGGAAGTAGTGTTGCGTTGCCTGACGAAGCAAAACGTACACTACGAAACACTACGAAGACAAACGCAACACTGCGCGGTGTGGCGCGAGAGTGTCCTTCCGGGGTGCTGATCTGTCCTTGTAACGCTGCAACGTGCTACTAATTGCTACGTGGTCAACGCGGGCAGGGGCGTCGCCTACGCGCTGTGGCGCGAGGTTGAATCAAGGCGCTTGGAGCAGGGTCTTACCAAGGCTGAGCTGGCAGAACGCGCTAAGTTGGCCCGGACGACCATCAATGATCTTCAGTCCGGCACCGCAGTTCCGAGAGTTAAGACTGTCCATGCGCTAGCTGATCTTCTGCACATTGACAGACGTGAAGCTGAAATCCTCGCCGGCCTGCGCCCCGCCGAATCTGAGCCCAGCCAGGAAGTCGACGTTCGAGCGGCAATCCAGACCTCGACCGCTTACACCGAGGAGCAGCGCGCGATGCTCCTCGCGATGATCGACACCATCGAACGAGCCAACGGTCTAGCGGGCAATTCGGGCGAACCGCCACAGATGCGGGTCGTGTAGATCTATTGCGTTTCAACGGTGCAAAACATACGTTTAGGTACTCGCCGTAACTGAGGCGTACCAACGGGGGAAGGGCGCACCGTGCCTGGATACAAGACCCTGAGCCGCCTGGCCACCGCAGGCTGGACGGTCTCGACTGCCGTACTCGTCGTCGAGCTGATCACCAAGACTGAGCTTGGTCCGCTGTTCGCGTACCTGCTCTCCATCGCCGTCACCACCACGATGGTCGCCGCGGTGACATACCTGCAGGCCACCGCCATCACGCCGGTCCGCGAGGCGTTCATGCACGGCTACCAGATCGCCACCCAGCACGCCGTCGCAGTCCAGGCCGCCAAGGCGGACGCCAACCTCGCCCGCGTCCTACGGCCTCCTGCCGGAGCTTGGACGATCAACGAGGCTCCGTACCCGAGCGACCGGCGCCCGCGGCACCGGGCGCCGTCGCCGCGGCAATCGCGCTGACTGCTGCACCTTCGGCTGACGGGTCCAGCCCGCCGTAGATTTCGCTCGTCGTGGCCAGGTTGGCGTGACCAAGCCGGCGCGAGATGGCCAGCGGCGCTACGTCCGGGTCTGCGAACAGCCAGGCGGCGTGTGTGTGCCGGAGGTCGTGCGGGGTCGGCCGGACGTGCAGCACTCCGGGGCAGTCGCACGTCGACACCGCACCGGCGAGCGGGCCGAGGTGGCTACGGCACCGGTTCAGGCCGTCGGCCAGCTTCGCACCGCAGGGCTTGCCGGTCCGGCCCCGCCGCCCGCCGTGGTCGCCGCACGTACCAGTCGGCTCGGCGAGCGGTTCAGCCTGGCTCGCGGGCGGATGCTGATCGCAGCGCGCCGCCCGTACCACGGCGGGATTCCACCTGCGCCACGCGAAGTTGGAATGCGACAGCCGCCCGCCCTGCGGCGCCGTGAACAGCAGCGCGTCCTCGGCCTTGCCGACGGCCATCAGGCACAGCGTTCGGTGCAGGTCGTCGTCGACTTCGATGCTGCGCTTCTGCCGGCCCTTCGTTGAGCCCAGATACCAGCGGCCACCCTCACCCAGCTTCCACGCCCGTCGAATCCAGAGCCGCGGACGCTTCGACCGGGTGGGACCAACAATGTCGCAGACCTGCAGAGCCGTAGCCTCGGACCAGCGGGCACCGGTGCCGGCCAGCGTCTCGACGAGGGGCCGGGCGTCTTCGGCGAATCGGGGAAGCAAGATCCCGTACTCGGCGGAGGTGAGGTACACCCGGCTCTCCTCGCCGGTGTCGTCGTCGGCGACCTGGTCCCGAACGAAGTCGCTCCGGGAACAAGGGTTGTCCTCACGCAGCTTCTCGGCCACCGCTCCAGCGAGCGCGCCGTGGAGAACCGCGTAGTACCGGGTGAGCGTCGAGTTGCTCAACCCCTCGGCCCGGAGACTGTTGATCAGCCGGCCGATGTCGGTCGGGGTGATCCGGTCGACTGGAATGTCACCCAGCACCGGGAGAATCCTGGTCTGCAGCTGGCTCTCGTACCGCACCCGGGTGCCCGGAGTGATCCGGGTCTTGGCGGGCAGCCAGCGGGAGGTCCAGTCGCGCAGCAACGGGGCGTCGGGCACGCTGGTGGCGTTCGGATCCTCGCCGAGCAGGATCGCCGACAGCTCAGGCTTGGTGATCCGGTGGCGGCGCGCGGCGATCAGGTCCGCGGCTTCCCGGGCCAGGTCGAGGGTGGCGCAGGTGAGGAACAGCTTGACGCCGTTGTTCCGCCAGACGACTCGATAGCTCGAACCGCGGGTCTCGATGCTCGCCATGGGGACAGGTTAGGTGTCCCCATGGGGACAATCCATTGGCCGCGCCGTGTCGATAGCGGTCACACAGAGTAAGTTCTGCACATTCAGAAGGGGGCAAAACCGTACAGAAGCAGGCCAGAGGGGGAGGGGATCAGTGACTCATAATCCCTCGGTCGCGGGTTCGAGTCCCGCCCGCCCCACCAACCTTGGCATTGGGCGAACCGCG
>WUUC01099402.1_pt1 | contig 15741 bp, 13 predicted proteins | sample 6278441 | NCBI WGS metagenome assembly WUUC01 (sample SAMN13675441, study PRJNA597444) | soil metagenome | isolation source: soil | place: USA: Washington | collected 2017-10
GCGTATCGATGCGAGATGGATTTGTCGCCGGCGAGCCCGACCGTCCCTCTGACACGACGAGCAGGCCTCACCGTCGTAGCGGCGATTGAAGCCATCGGGAGACTATACTACGTTCGATACGATGCCCCGCGGTTTCCAGGATGTGCATCTCGAAATCCATAGCACGATAGAGGCGCTTGAGCTGGTTCAGGCAGTGACCGAGCATATCGGCCGGCACGTCGGCCTGGACGAAGAAGCTCTTCACTGGACGACCATGTCGGTGCGTGAGTCGGTCATCAATGCGATCACGCATGGGAACAAGAGCGATCCTGCCAAACTCGTCTTCATCGATTTCACAGCCATCCCCGAGCTCGAGCCTGCCGACTTGATCGTTCGGGTGAGGGACCAGGGCAACGGTTTCGATCCGGCCTGTCTCAATAATCCCCTCACGCCCGAAAATGTGCTGAAGGCGAGCGGCCGCGGCATTTTTCTCATCAGACAATTCATGGACGACGTAACGATGGAGTGCTCCCGCGAAGGCGGCATGGAGATGCGGATGCGGAAGCGCATCCGTGCCACCTAGCGTGCCGACCAATCCGCTGTTGCTGGCCACCGCGATTGAGGCGGTCATCAAAGCCGGCGACATACAAATGGGTTACATCGACACCGGATTCCAGGTGTCTCGCAAAGGGACGATCGATCTGGTGACCGAAGCAGACGTGGCAGTCGAGACGATGTTTCGCGGCATGATAGCCGAGCGTTTTCCCGATCACACGATCCTCGCCGAAGAGTTCGGAGAAGATGCCGCGACACGGGGCGCTTCACACTGTTGGGTCTTCGATCCGATTGACGGTACCAACAACTACGCGCATGGCCTGCCGATTTTCTGCTCCTCGCTTGCGCTCGAGATCGACGGCAAAGCACATATAGGCGCGATTTACGATCCAACCCGGCGAGAGCTGTTTGTCGCGGAGCGGGGCGGTGGAGCGTTTCTGAACGGACGGCCGATCCGTGTGTCAGACGCGCCCACTTTGGTTGAGTCGATGCTGGTTACCGGCTTCCCATACGACATACATAAACGCATCCCGGAGATTGTGGGGCTGTTTGGCGAATTTGTCGGACGCGCCCGCGCGGTGAGGCGGCTTGGTTCGGCCGCCCTCGATCTCTGTTACATCGCAGCGGGCCGAATGGATGGGTTCTGGGAGCAGGATCTCAAGCCGTGGGACATTGCCGCTGGCGCGCTGATCGTGGAGGAGGCGGGCGGGAAAGTCACCGACTTCGCGGGCGAACCGTTCTCCTCCCGGCGGCATCAGCTGCTGGCTACCAACGGCAAGATTCACGAGGAGATGGTGGACCTGACGCAGGCGTTCATTCGCAGCCGCGCGGGAATCAACTGATCCTGGGATCTAAAATCTAGAAGCCTTGTACAGCACCACCCCTCCGCCGGCGCACACGCGGTCAAATCCGGTGAGAAAATTCGATGACGCGCGCGCGCGCGAGGCAAGCGTGTCGCCCCCTTCGGCTTGCTCTTCGACGAGAATCCATCCGACGCGCCCCTTCGGCGACTCGATCGCTTCGTGCCAGTGCGGCAGGTTGCCTTCGTGCACGAAGTCGCGGATGGCAATCCCTTCATGGGAGAGCTCCTGCATGTAATGCGCGAGAGAGCCCATGCTGGCGAGGATCGGCTCTCCGTGGTAATCCCGCACCAAACACGCTGTCACGTTTTTGCGCCCAACGCTCAATGGCCGATCCCATTGCGCCTCCTGCACCATCGGCGCGTGCGGATTGAATGGTCGAACCGTTGCCGCCAGCCAGATCGCTGCCGCAATCAGAGCGGCATGACGCCACGGTGCTCTAAGGGTGCCAATGGCGATCCCGACGAACACGGTGATCCCCACTGTGGGAGCAACCATGTAGCGCATCCGAAAAGGGTGCCCCTGGTAGAACGCGTACGCTGGCAACGCCATGAAACCGATGAGCGCAAGAATGACAAGCGACTCCGACTGAGCACGCGGCGAGAGCGCGCGCCAAATCAGGACGATCACGCCGGCGAGAGCCACCACGAGAAACAGCGTTCCCGCCAGAATCCTCATCCCGTAGATAACGGCGGCGAGCGCCGTATGCGCACGGCCGTGGGCGATGTTGTCGGGTACGAAAAACCCGCCGGTCACGAACCACTCGCCGATCGTGAACCAGCTGTGAAAGAAAAAACACACGATCGCCAGCACTGGATAGATGGCGAGATGCGTGACCGAAATCAAGGCGGTGCGCAGGGAACCATCACGCCGCCACAACGCAAGCGTCGCGAGGGACAGAAGGGCAGCCGTCACAAACCACGCCTCGTACCGCGTCAGGCAGGCGGCGACAAGCGCCCATCCCGCCTTCGCTCGGTTGCGCCCCTGCGCGTCCTCAATCCAGTCGTACACGAGGCTAATGGAGAGTAGCGTCAGGCCGAACAGCAGCGGTTCGGTCATCGGGGTCGACTGCAGATACAACACATTGGGATCTGTCGCGAACATGACCACACTCAGTGTCGCGGCGGGGCGCGAGTGTGTGACTCGTAACACAAGATGGGGGATTACATAACACGCGAGTGCGAACGCGAGGACTGAGATGGCAACGCCGGATGCGCCCGTTCGGTAGAAAGCGTCGATCTGTACCGGAAGCAGATTGAGCAGATGCGGAAGCGGAAGCCAGACCGCTCCGATTTGCGAATATTCTGGGGTGAGGCTGTCGAGAACGCGCCGCGCCACGACCAGATGGGCTTTCGCGTCGTAATGGCTGAGCGTCAGTCCCTGGACATAGTAAAAGAGCGCCGCAGCAGCACCCATGGCCAGCCCCACCGCTGCCAGCACTCTCGGAAAACGATCCGTCACTTGCGACTAGAATACTGAAGTCCGGCTATCTGCTTCCGCCAAAAGCTACGGCGCGACCTCGCCAAAGCGCTTCGCGCGAAGGCGGGAAGCCGGACACTACATACAACTTGATGGCCCGACTCACAGCATGGATTGAGGCGTTCGCGCTCAGCATAGGCGGCCCAGGCCTTTTTATCATCGCGTTCCTCGATTCATCGTTTCTCTCGTTTCCAGAAATCAACGATCTGTTGATCGTCGTGATGGTGGTGAAACATCCCGAAAGAATGGTGTTTTACGCGTCCATGGCGACGCTGGGTTCGATTGCCGGATGCCTGGCCCTGTACTTCGTCGGCAGGAAGGGTGGGGAAAGGCTGCTGCGAAAGCGCTTCAGCGGCGGCAGTGTCGAGCGCGCCTCGAGCTTGATGCGGAAATATGGTGCCATGGCGTTGATCGTTCCGGCTCTGCTACCGCCCCCCGCGCCGTTCAAGATTTTCGTGCTCATGGGCGGTGTGGCGAAGGTTCCCCTCGCCACATTTATCTGGGCGATAGCTCTTGGCCGGGGCGTCCGATACTTTGGCGAGGGAATTCTGGCCGTGATGTACGGCCAACAGGCGCTCGATTACATTCGTGCGAACGGGAAAATTGTGGCGCTCGCGCTGGGTGTGCTCGTGCTTGCCGGCGGCGTCGCATATTACGTCTGGAAACGTCGCACGACGCCGAAGACGGCCTAGGGTCCTAAAGGCCTGTATAATAGCGACTTCAATCCAGGGGGCAGGGGCCCCTGGACAAATAATGAACCCTGAACTCTCGGTTGTCATTCCCATCCGAAACGAATCGCAGAACATCGAGGCCCTCTACGTCGAGTTGACGGAGGCGCTCGAGCGGTGGGGGCGGAGCTATGAAGTCCTCGCCGTTGACGACGGCAGCACTGACGATAGCTTCGATCGCTTGACGCGCTGCCAGCAGCGCGATCCTCGCTGGCGCATCATCCGATTTCGGCGAAATTTTGGGCAGACCGCAGCCTTCGCCGCCGGATTCAGACACGCACGAGGCCGATTGATAGCCACTGCTGACGGAGATCTCCAGAACGATCCGCGCGACCTCGGGGAGATGGTCCGTCGCATCGAAGAAGGCTACGACATCGTCTGTGGGTGGAGAAAAGATCGAAAAGATCCGTGGCTGACACGGAGATTGCCCTCCGGGATGGCCAACAAGCTGATCTCCTGGTCGACCGGTGTGAAGTTACACGATTACGGATGCTCGTTGAAGGTGTTTCGCGCGGATGTCGTGAAGCCGATCAAGTTGTACGGTGAAATGCACCGGTTCCTGCCGGCGATCGCGAGTGAGATGGGTGTGAGAATCGCCGAAGTCGTCGTGAACCATCGTGCGCGAAAGCACGGCACCTCCAAGTACGGCCTGTCTAGGACATTTCGAGTCGTGCTCGATCTGATCACGGTCAAGTTCCTGCTCAGCTACTCGACGCGCCCGCTGCAGATGTTCGGCTTGATAGGCGTCCCGATGGGGCTCGTCGGATTCGCGATTGGGGCGTATCTTTCCTACGAGCGGCTGTTCGGCCACGAATCAATTGCCAACCGGCCGCTGCTGCTCCTCGCGGTGCTCCTGATTTTCACCGGGATTCAGCTCGTGACGATGGGACTCCTCGCCGAAATCATGGCGCGAACCTACCACGAATCTCAGGACAAGCCCATCTATGTGATCAGGGAAGTGCGCGAGTCCTCGCAGGTGGAGTCGCACCCGCATCCGCTGAGCGTCTAGTGAACGTTGTACTCTTTTCGGGGGGCCGCGGTTCCGGCGTGCTTTCGCGTCAGCTCATCAGCCGCACAGATGTGACGCTGACAATCGCAATTAATGGATATGACGACGGCGCGTCGACCGGAGAAGTGCGGAGATTTCTCGGCGACAGCCTAGGCCCGTCGGACTTCCGGAAGAACGCGTCCCGTGTCGCTCGTGAGCTGCACTCGTGTCCAGACGGTCTGATTGAGGTCCTCGATACCCGGCTGCCGAACCCCTGTTCGCGAGAAGACGGCATGCAGGCCCTCGAGGCCGCTGGCGTCGCAGGCGGTCCTCACGTTGCCGACCGAATCACCGCGGTGCGCGCAGAACTGGAATCGGGCCGTCCATTCGAATTTTCCGACTGCGCCATCGGCAACCTGGTGTTCGCCGGCTGCTACCTGCATTGCCGTCGTCGCTTCAACGACGCGGTCGACGATTATTGTGGTCTGCTCGGGCTTCGGCCGGGGCTAATCGAGAACGTGACGGATGGGACGAACGCGTTTCTCGTCGCGTTGGAGGCTGACCGCGGCATTCTCGCCAGCGAAGCGGAAATTGTGGATGCGAAGCAGCAGAATCGCATCTCGGAAGTATTTCTGATCGATCGGGCGCTCTCGGAAGCTGATCGGACGCGACTCGCGGCCCTCCCTCGTGAGCAATGCGTCGGCTGGCTCGTGGATCATTCGAAACCGTTGCCCCTGAATCCACGCCTGCGCGATCGCATCGCGGCTGCGAATCTCATCATCTACGCGCCTGGCACGCAGCATTCGAGCCTGTTTCCGTCGTACCTGACGAAAGATCTCAGCCGCGCGATCGCGTCAAACCTGACAGCGGTGAAGCTGCTGGTGACGAACATTCAGGCCGACGCGGAAATTTCCGGCAGCAGCGCCGTCGACATTGTGGAGCGGGCCGTCTATTACCTGAAGGAGAAAGGGCGCCTCCCGTTGCCGGTGCCCAGCCTCATCACTCACTACATCATCAACGACCCGAGAGTTGCCGAGCCGGAAGACGCAGCTGCCTATGTTCCACTGGGGCGCCTCGATACGCTCGAAGATCCGCGGCTCGTCCGAATCGGTCACTACGAGGATGGCGTCAGCGGCCGTCACGACGCCGCCAAAGTACTCACGCCGTTTCTGAGCACATTTCTTTCGCAGCGCAGGCGACAGCGTATCGCGCTATGGCTCTATGCCGCCGGTTCGCTCAACAAGTTGAGCCAGTCTGTTCTCGAGATGCTTCGGGGCGGCATTCAGGACCTTGCAGTCGACGTGACGGTGTTTTACACCGCGGACACCGACCTGGATGACGTATTCATGCAGGCGCTGCCGGTTGCCCTCCGCAATTTGAAGCATTCTGGAGAGCCGCCAGGAAAGGCGTTCAAGCTGGCGCTCGCCGAACGGGAGTTCGACTACGCCGTCCTCTTCGAGTCATCCGGAATGTACCGCGGCGAAGATCTCGCGGGGCTGGTCTCGCCGCTCGCCACCGGACGTCTGGACGCAGTGTGGGGGAGCCGGCGACTCTCTCTGAAAGATATTGAGGCGTCATACCGTCTTCGCTATCACCACAACGCGGTGCTCGGATCGGTCAGCTACATCGGCAGCCATGTATTGAGCGCCGCCTACCTCGTTCTGTTCGGCCGCTACATTTCCGATACGTTGTCCGGCGTTCGAGCCGTGCGGGCGTCATTCCTGACGAATCTGCCGGTAGCGCCGGACGACAAATTGGCCAACCAGTACCTGCTCTCCGCGGTGCTGGCAGAAAAGGGAGACGTGCTGGAAACGCCCGTGCAGTTTCTGGCGCTGTCACCCGAGCGTGTCCGTCGTACGACCGCGATTGAAGGCCTTCGGTCGCTCGCGATTATCGCGTGGCAGCGGGTCTCCCGCACGAGGCAGTCGCCGGCCCAAGGCGCGCCGTCGGCGTCCGATCTCAAGGTGTCCCGGCGTGCGCAGTCCTGACACTGTTCTGATTATTCCGGCCGCGGGCGCCGGAACCCGTCTCCAGAGCCCGACTCCAAAAATTCTCACGCCGGTCAATGGCCGGGCGATGATCGATCATCTTTTCGATCTTTATCGGCGGGTCGCGCAGCGCTTCGTACTCGTCGTTCATCCTTCGTTCGAAACGGCAGTGCGGGATCATTGCCACACGATGGCTGCCGACCTTGACGTTGGATATGCATTGCAGGAGCAACCGACCGGTATGCTGGATGCGATCCTCCTTGCCGCCGATGCGACCCGCACCTCGAATCCAGACCGTATCTGGATTACATGGTGCGATCAGATCGGTGTGCATCCCGATACAATCGCCACGCTGCGGCGCCTCTCGCACGGGCAGCCGCACGCCGACGTGATTTTTCCGACGGCGCGCCAGGAGAGACCGTATATCCACCTCGATCGTGATGCGGAAGGACGCATCACCGCTATCCGTCAGCGGCGCGAAGGCGACACGATGCCGACGGTCGGCGAAGCCGACATGGGACTGTTCTCGCTGTCCTCCGACGCGTATTTCGACTCGCTGCCGCGCTTTGGAGCAGACGCCGCCCAGGCCGCTGTCACGCGGGAGCGCAATTTTCTGCCGTTCGTGCCGTGGCTGGTGCGACGTGGGCATGCCGTTCTCACTTTCCCCTGCGTCAACGAGATGGAGGCTGTCGGCGTTAACACGCCGGATGACCGCCGCCGCGTCGAGCAGTACCTTCGAGAGCGCGATCGCTTGTGAAACGCCTTTCGATCGTCATTCCCGCATATAACGAAGAGCGCTTCATCGGAACCCTCCTCGAGCGTATTCGAGGCGTCGACCTTCGCCCACACGGGCTCGAAAAGGAAATTATCGTCGTCGATGACTGCTCCAAGGATGGCACCGTCGAAGTGGTCAAGCGGTTTCCCGATGCCATTGTGTGGTGTCACGAGCGAAATTCGGGTAAGGGCCAAGCCGTTCGGACGGGTATCGAGCACGCCACCGGCGACTTCGTCATGATTCAGGACGCCGATCTGGAATACAACCCGCAGGACTACATTCCCATGGTCGAAGCGTTGCTCTCGGGCCGCGGCGATGTAGTCTACGGAAGCCGCTACGCGAAAGGCCTGTTCGGCAGTAAGCATGGGGAGCAGTCGTGGCCGGCGTACCTTGGCGGGCGGAGCCTCAGCATCGCGGCGCTGATCTGCACCGGGCGATATCTGGCGGATACGGTGACTGCCCTGAAGCTCTTCCCGCGTTCTCTGCTCAACGAACTACAGCTGCAGACAACAGGGTTCGAGCTCGATCACGAGATCACATCGAAAGTACTCGCCCGCCGCCGCCGCATCGTCGAGGTGCCCATTCAGTATTTTCCGCGCACCCGCGAACAAGGAAAGAAGATCGGTGCGAAGGATTGGCTCAGGGGACTCCGGACGTTCTGGAAATATCGTCACGGATAAACGCGATCCACGCGCCGAGCTGTCGCCGATCTTTACTGGTGTCGTCGACTTCTGCAGGAACAAATCCGCCGTCCGTTGTGATTGACAACGGGATAAATAACTCGCGCGATCCAGAGGGAATGACGATCCTGCTCGTCAGTCCCGGCACCAGCTCGAGCCGGTCTGACCAGTCGCTTGTGGTCAACGTGACCGTATTCGGCCGCGCTCCGCTGTGAATCGCGAGCATGACGGCCCCAGACCGGTCGGTGGATTTCTGGATGGTCAAGCGCGTGGTTGTCCTTCCTTTTGCCCAGAAGCCTTCGCGTTCCGGATAGGCGTTCCCATCGTGGAAGAATGCTCGTGCCACGCCGAAGTCGGCCGCGGAGCGCACTGTAGGAGCCCGGAACCGCTGAGGTGCAGCCTCGACGTGGCGAGCCCGGAGCCGGAGCTCGGCGATTGCCGGCTCTACCTTCCGAGCCGTTCGAAAACCCACGAACTCGGCGTCAAGCGGAACCCTGAAACGGCGCCGGAAATGACCGTCGGGTCCGAGTATCAGGGGCCAGACTTCGAGCGGAGGACCATCACGCCCAATCTGCAGCCCTAGGGACGCGTCCGGGATCGTTTCGACATCAGACTTTTTCACGTCGATCTCGTACTCACCAGCCGGAAGGCGGAATCTCGCGTTCAATACGACCCGTACCGGCTGTCGATCTCGCCGCTGGCCGGGGACCGCCGCCAAGGAAAAGAGCGGTGGCAGGTCGGCGGGACTGATCACCGAGAATGGGTTGTAGTGCAGGGCGATGGGCCGAAGCCTGGGATTGAATGTTTCCAGCATCGGGAAGATCACCCGACCTTCCACGTTGAACGGCGACGAATTTGCGCGCAAGGGCAGGGCCGCGCTAGTTGAAATCACCGCGAGGGCCGCGACGGCGGCAGCACACGTTGCAAATAATGCTGCTCCACCGGCAGAGGCAATGTTCATTCGCCCGAACACCCAACACAGCAGGGTGAACACCGCTATCCACAAGATTACCTTCATGGACGCTTCTTGAGGGGGAGTGTCGATAAAACTCGGTGCCTCGTCCCAGAGTTGCCAGTGTGGGGACATCCACTGAAGTAACGATGACGAGCCGTCGCCTTCCTGTGGCAAAGGCACGCGATCGGGTGCCATCGCGATGATAAGCGTCACGCCAACGCTTGCCAACAGGAGGATCTGCAAGCCCGAGCGCGGCAGAACGCTGCCGGTACGCGCGTACAACCATGCGATCGGTGGAGCCAACAGCGGGATGATTAGCAGCGCTGTCCGCCCGGGCATCATCGTTTTGCTCCACCACGGCACAACCGATCCGGCGAGCACGAGCAAGGCAGAGGTCGCAACGATGAGCGCAATGCCGACACGGCGATGAGAGCGATCGCCGGCCATGCGGGCGGCTCCGACGAAGCCGAGCGAGAGAATGGGTGCATACGCGAACATCCCGAATTCCTGATCGAACAACAGTCCAGGAACACCTGACGCCATAGCTGCGACATTAGCTGTTGGGAGCTGTCGGAGCGCGTGAGACAGGTCGACCAGCACCGCAGGAAATACCGTTCCGCTATTCAACACGAACGGAGCGGTCAGAAACGCGGCGGACCATCCGACTGTCGCGGCCCCTTTCGAACCACTGACCCCTAGAGCGGCGACCCATGCCGATGTTGCGACCGCGGCCGCGAAGATCAATGGGATCCACGGAATGTCCTCTGCTCCCACGACTCTCGAGAACGTCCAACAGAAAATCGCGAAGCTGACTCCAAAGACGATGAGGGAACCGACGAACAGGCCTACCGTGTCTCCAATCCGTCCTGCGAATTTCGAGAAAAGCAGCCAGGTCACTTGGCCCATCACCACTACCCACAACAACGCCCGACCAGGTCCGGCGAGGAGCCGAAGAGCAGGTACCTGCTCGGCCAGCCATGGCAGGTAGGGAAGCGCGAGAAGGGAAAGTGCGAAAAGCGGCATGAGGATGCCCGCGACTACGTAAGACGGGTCCTTTAGATTCGCCCTATGTACCGACTGAGTTATGAACGCAACAAGTAGGAGACACAGTCCAACCAACCCGGCCAGCTCAGCAAGACCCGGGAGCATGGCGACACGCACCGGCGCATCGCCTGTCCCGGCAACATCGAAGGACGCGCGGCTCAGCCAGAGCGCAAAACCGGCGACGACCGCAGCGCCAAGCGAAATCAGGAGAGGATGACGGGAAGAAATCGCTCTCATCGAACGCAACGAAACCCGACATAGAGGTTGTGGCGGCCCGATCGTGAAAGCGCTGCGCGCTCGGATACCCGGAGTCGCCGGATAGTGTTGTCCCAGCCACCGCCTTTGATCGTCCGCCGGTCGTACGCGCCCGAAGGCTCAGTCGTATGCGTCGGCCCGTGCTCGCTGGCTGTCCACTCCCAGACATTCCCCGCCATGTCGTGGAGGCCATAACCGTTCGGTGGGAACAAACCGACAGGCGCCGTGAAATCGTATTTCTCGGCGGGGAAATTGTGACGCGCGACGGCCTGTCCGGTGAACTCGTCACCCCATGGAAACAGCCGCCCGTCGAGCCCACCTCGCGCCGCGTGTTCCCATTCCGCTTCGGTCGGCAGGCGACCCCCCGCCCACGTGCAGTACGCCTGCGCTTCGTCCCACGTGACGTTCACGACGGGATGGCGATCGTCGGCATACCACTCGGGCTGCCGGGGCATCGGTCGTGCCGTCCCAGCGGCATAAGCACGGAAGTCTCCGGCGGTCACTTCGCGAGCCATCATCTCGAAGGGTGCGGCGATTCGCGTCTGCACCCGCGGCTGTTCAGCCGTGTCGCAGCGAGTGTCGTCGGGAACGCACCCTCGCCACGAAGCGCCAGCCGGAATAGATCGCCAAACAATTGGGGACGGCTCCGACGCGTTGAGCCAGACCACATCCCCAGTTGAATTGAGGAGTGACTTCGCTGAAAGGCCAAGCACCGGCTCGATGTGTGTAGGCCGGGTCGCGGTGAATCTGAGCGGTCCTCGATCTGGCACTTCGCGGCCGTTGACCCGCCAGCCCGTCAATTCGTGCCGCCGAGCGGCGTCCAGGTCGACTTCGATTTCGAGGTCTGGGAAATACAGACCCTTGAACCCATCGGTTACTTGCTCGCCGTCGATCAGCACCTGCACACCGGCAGGAGCCGAGATGGTTACCGGCTGACTTGGAGCGGAATTGAGCCACTGCTCCGTAATGAGCCTGAAGAACGCACGGCGTTCCTCGAGAAACGCACGCAGGCGTGGCAGGTACTCCAAATTCGACACCCGCAAGCGGGTCGCGGTATCCAGGTAATGCTGATATCGCTCCTCCAAGAACGCGTCAGTAATGTGATGATTGAGCGCCTTCTGCACGAACCGTTTCAGAAAGTCGCGGTACTCCGGATCTTCGGCAATGAGTTGTGTGAGAATCACCGATCGCGGCTCTGCAGGATTGCGTCCACGCCTTCCTTCTGCGACGCGCTCGAGCAGGTACTGATAACTGTCGAGATTCCAGTCGCGGAAGCTCTGGTCCATGTCCCAGTTCACCCAGAACCAACCACCGGTATTTTTTGTCTCATCCAGAAACTGACCAGGTCCCTGATACGCATCTCTGGTTGCACAGAACGCAACGGCGAAGAACCATCGCGTGAGATTGTCGACATCGACGTGCTGTGACACCGCTTTCATCGTGAGAGGGCGGGTGTGCCGCACCCATTCCCACAGCTTGTTCATCTCGCCCTGACTGAGCAGCACATCGGAATAACCCCAGTGCGCGGCAAAAAAGCGTTCGTCGAACCGTTCTGTCAGGACGAAGGGGCCGTAGTACTCACCGTTCACGAAAAAGCGCACGGGCTTCGTTTCCGGCGCGATCGCGCCGACGGCGCTCGCGATGTCATAGGCTAGCGGGTTGGCGAAATGCCAGCGGGTCCCATCGGCATCCTGGCGCATGTCATCGTGCACAATCAGACGTCGGATGGGTTGCGCATCCGCCGTAAAGAGGGCGCCGGCCGGTACCTCGCGGGGTCCGTATTGGCGCCGGAAGTAGAGACGAAATCCCACCTTGGGGGCTGTTTGCCGGCTGCCGCCTCCATGCACCCGCACGCCGACGCCCGACGCAAACACGAGGCGTCCGTTGTCGAAGTACGACACGCTGCCTTCGCGCTCCCACTCGTGACCATGTTTCGTTTTGTTGGCAAGTAGACCCCTCGCCGGGTCGTCCAGGTCGTCGTTGTCGAGCGTGAGCGACATGATGGGCACGCCGCTCATGACCTCCACGGGCGGTACAGCGGCGGAGCTGGGGAGAGCGGCAGGACTCCACTGGACCGCGAATCGCCAGAGCGGAAATAGATCCGCCGATTCGAGTTTGAGGGTGCCGATGCAAATCATCCCGGTCGCGACGACGAGCAGCCACGAAGGAATCCGCCGCGGAACGCGCATTTACAATGCGCCTGGGCGGTTGAAAAAGACGTTGTAGGTGGATTGGCCGGCGGTGGCGTTCAGTTCAGCCTGCAGGCCCGAGAGGGCATGGTCTGAGCCGCCTTGAAAATTGTAGGACACGACCGTCTCGCGATCGGTCTGCGACAGGCTTTCGAGCTTCGCTTTCGGCAAACGCTTGCGAAGCAGGGCAGTGATCGCCGTCGGGTCGGTGGTTCGCCCATTTGCCGGCACTGAGATGACGATCGTTCCATCGGACGTTCGACGCGAGAGGCCTCGCGCCCACGATTGTGAAAACAGCGCTGCAAGCGCGACCACGAAAATAATCCCGACAAACGCCAGCTTGAACGTTGCCGTGGCGATCGACACGGCGATCACCAACATGATGAACCCGATCTCCTCCGGTTCCTTAATCGGAGTGCGAAAGCGGACGATAGACAGCGCTCCGAGCAGGCCGAGGGAGAGCGGCAGCGAAAACTGAATCGTCACGAAGATAGCGGTTACCGAAATGCCGAGAAGCGGAAAGGCGCGATGCACCTGGCTTCCGGTCGCGCGATTGGAGTAGAAGTGCAGATAAAGATACGAGATGAACAGCGACGAAAGGAGAGAGACGGCCATGAGCATCAGAAACGCTGCCGGGCTGATCTGTGCCCCGGCGCCCTGCGTGAGGGCCGCGTAGACGCTGTTGAGCTGCTGCTGCATGAGGCTTCGTCGGGAATATATCAGAAGATGCGGCGCGTCACGTGAGCGTAGATGGCCAAGAACTTGGAAAATGAGGCCTTCCGCGCCCCGAGTTGAAGTAGCGGGTGTAGCGCGATAGGCAGATGATCGGCGTGACCTTTCACCTCGAGAACGGCCGACTCGATCGCGCTGTAATCTGCGAATGAGAAGATCGCCGGGTTGATCGCTGTTGCTGCAATATCCCCGTCAAGGCTCACGCGCGCACGGCTGACAGGTTCGATGAACCGATCGCGGCGGTATCGAATCTGAAGAAGCGGCAGCCAGTTCTCGCCAATCCCGATCACGATGCCCTGTTCACGGAGAAACGACGGAAATGCCCGCAGCCGTGGATCCTGCAAGTCCCAGCGATTAAGGTCCTCGGCCGGGTGCGGAAGACGCACGCGAACCTTCGACCTGCGATTGCCGTTCCGCATCTTTGCTTCGACGAAGGCCGGTCCGGTGGGCTGGCCTTCCAGGTTTGAGTACCAGCGAAGTCGAAGCTTTCGCTTCAGATAGTCGCTGTTGATCTTTTCGCCGAGTGATGCGAGACCGGGCGTGTCGTAGTAAATGGTCCAGACAACAGCCGAGGGAAACTCGGGATCTCGCTGGCAAATCGTGTCGAGCCAGCGCCGGGCCTGATCGACCCTGCTGTTCGGCAAGCTGAACTTGAGTTCGCGATCAGCGCCTGCGGGCTCAGGCGGAGCGGCGACGGCGGCCGTCGCTGCGGTACTCGCTATCATCGTGCGTTGGGGTCGCAGTATAACATAGTGGCCGTTAACGTAAGGGTCTAAACAGTTTATGGCCGTGATACACTCACGCTGGTGAAGCGGCACGGCCGACTGGTTGCCCTTTGTGCGTCGATTGTGGGCGCTGGTTTCGCCATCGAATGGGTCGATCCATTCCCCGAAGATCGGCACCGCGCTCAACCCTCTCCCGCAACCCTGCCCAGCACACGCCAGGTGCCTCCGCTCGCTGTCGTCGAGGGAACGGAATTACTGTCCCTCTCAATCGAGCGCGACGCGCTCTTGAGTCCGGCGCGCGGCCTGCTGACGAATCCAACAGCACGAGGGCGTGAATGGGAACGTCCAGGTCACGTCTCGTTCTTCGATGGTGGGCGGCTGCAGCTGGCAACCAAGGTGGGGGTTCGCCTGCACGGCGGCGCCAGTCGCGTGTATTCGAAATTGAAGAGTTTTCGACTCTACTTTCGGCCGAGTTACGGCCCCGCGGCGGTGCCGGCGCAGACGTTTTTTTCGCAGGGGCCGGCGGGCGATCTCACGCGCGTCATCGTGCACAACGACGTTCGCGTGGATCGCCTGAAGCGGGAATGGCACCTCGTCAATCCACTCGCGTATGACATTGCGGGTCGTTTGGGCGGAATCGTTCCGCGCACCCGACCGGTGCGCTTCTACCTGAATGGTGAATCGCAAGGGGTCTATGTCGTCACGGAACAGATCTCACCCGAATTCCTCGAGACGCGGTTCGGGCACCGCGACTTCGCGATCGATGACCCGAAGGACCTCGAGAGCCTGTTTCAGTGGGCGCGCACGACCCGACCACTTCGAATGCAGGATGTCGCGGCGAAAGTTGATCTCGACAACCTGACGAGCTGGGCTCTCACTGTTCTGTTCTGTGCGACGACCGATGTCATGACGCAAAGTCCCATGGTGCGCGACAGAACCGATCCGAAAGCCCGCGCGTTCTGGATTACCTGGGATCTCGACCACAGCTTCATGGATCTGTACCAGAGAGGCCCGGAGCCCTGGCTGCTCGACAGCTACCGCACGATTCTCTACAACCGCGAGGTGCGTTCGTGGATCCTGACGCGGCTGCTCGAGCGGGACGAAAACTACCGCAGATATTTCAGCGATCGTCTGGCTATAGCGTTGAACCATCAGCTGGCGCCGGCATTTCTCGAGGAGCGTTTCGGATTCTACCGCGAGGTCGCGCTCAGGCGGGGAGCACGCGACAACGGTTATCTTGACGAACTCGAAGGCTTTCTGAAGGCCCGGCCTCAGGCTCTTTGGGATCTCACGGTGAAGTATTTGAAAGTCGGCCAGCCGTTCACCATTACGGTCGATGGGCCAGCCGGTGCCAATGTGACGATCGACGGATTTACGACGCCGCTTCCGTACCGGGGACGGTATCTCTCAGGAGCCAACTTTGTGCTGGACGCCGGCGTGACGTCGCCGATTGATGGCTGGCTCTTGAACCGCCGCGCAGAACGCAGCAAGCGGCTGTCTTTCTCGGTGACGGAAGACGTACGAATAGAGGCGACCGACCTCAGGAACTAGCGGGTGTTCCCGTAGCGCTGAACGATTGCATCCCTGAACGCTTCGGCTATTCGTGTCTGACCGTCGAGAGTGGGATGGAGGCCATCGAGGCCTATCAACTCCGGATTTGTTTCGAACAGCGTGAACAGATCCACCGGTAATCCGAGTTCGTATTCAGCAGCAAGATCGAAGATTCGAGTATTGAGGGCACGTATCGCCGCCAGGGTTCCCGGCTGCCGCGCCTCGCGTTCAGGTGTGATTGCCATCACAGTCGCGATG
>WUUC01010586.1_pt1 | contig 15739 bp, 13 predicted proteins | sample 6278441 | NCBI WGS metagenome assembly WUUC01 (sample SAMN13675441, study PRJNA597444) | soil metagenome | isolation source: soil | place: USA: Washington | collected 2017-10
GCCGGACAGGTCGCCGCGCACGCTCACCGCCGAAAATGCGCCCAGCGCGTAGATGGCACGCTGCGCATCGTCGAGGTCGCTCTCGCGATAGGGCCGTCCTTTGCGCAGCTTGGCCGCGGCGACCACGGGTCCGCGCGGGACCTCGGAGCTGCTCTCGATGCGAACCTTGCCGATCTTGCACTGCCTTCCAGGCTCTACCTTGAGGGTCAGGTCTGCCCACAACAGTCCACGATGGACCGCCACGTCTCCGGAGACTTTGGCGCGCGCGTAGCCCGCCTCGCGCAGCGCGCGCAGCACGGCCTGTTTGGCTTGGTCGTATTCGGCCTCGTCGAAGCGCTCGCCCGGCTCGAGCTCGATGGCCTCGGCCAGCGCGGCTCTGAGCTTGTCCGGAATGTTGCCGTCGATCTGCAGCTTGAGACTGCGGACCAGCACTGCACGGCCTTCGCGCACCTTGAGCGTGATGTCCACCGTGCAGGGAGGATCGCTGCAGTTCGCCTCGTCGCTGTCCTCGGCCTGCTGCGGGTCGAGCTCCGCGCGCAGGATCGTCGCATCGTAAAAGCCGCGCGCCTCGTACCAGCGCTGAATGCGCTCCAGATCGAGCTTGAGCACGGCTTCGTCGTAGGCCGGCCACTCGGTCCACGGCCAAGCGAACAGCGAAAGGCCCGCGCGCGCGTCGTCGAAGGGTGGTTCGTTGCACTCCGCGTCGCGGATGGAGCCGAAACCCAGCTTGATCTTGTCGCGCTCCTTGGTGGCGAGACAGGCCTTCAGCGCGCGCTCATCCATCTCTTTCATGCCCTCGACCTCGAGGTCGTTCACGCCGTAGCGGTGCGGAGGCAGTTGCGCACAACCGCACACCAGCAGGGCAAGCAGGCAACTTCGCCCTCGCCAAACGTGCATCAGCGCCACCGAGACCCTGTTCGGCGCACCTGGTGTGCGGCGCGCCTCCGCAAGCTGTGCAGCGCGCATGCCAACCGGGGCTGGCAGATTCGGCTTGGCACGAGCTTCGCTCACCTGACCGGCAAGGGGGGACTCATGGCGACCATGCAGACCATTCAGACCACAGTGGCTCCCGCACCGGCGAATGCACGCGCCGAGGAGCAGACGCAAGTTGTTCCCAAGACGTGGCGAGAACGCCTTGCCCAGCGTTGGGGACGTCCTCTGCTGGAGAACCTGTTCAGCAAGCGCAAAGCCATCGTGGCGGAGTTGCGCTCCATTCCCGAGCGCATGCAGAAGATAACCAATCAGGCGCGGCTGGTGATGGAACTGACGGAGGACTTCCAGAGCGGCCGCTATCGCGACATTTCCTGGGTCGCCATCGCCGTGGCGGCGGCCGGATTGGTGTATGCGGTGAGCCCGACAGATGTGGTCCCAGACGCGCTGCCGGGCCTGGGCATGCTGGACGACATGGTGGTGCTCACGTTGGTCATGCGCTACCTCGAGAAGGACCTGAAGGCTTACTGCCGCTTCCGGGGCTACTCCGAGTCGGACTACTTTTAGACGGTTCGGCGAGGCGCAGAGCGGGTCAACCTGCCCCGGTATAAAAGGCGCGAGTGGGGCAGGAGCGCCCAAAAGGGGCGGCCAGGCACTTCTGACGGTTGTGCCCAGGTCAGAGGAGAAATCGCAAGAAAGGGGGCCAAACGGCACAACTGTGACAGCTGGCGCGGAGCCTGCTTAGCAACCGTGCGTGCGCGAGTCCGTCAGTCCCTCGAGTTCACGCATCTCGGTCGAGCGCGGCGCCACCCAGGGCGGCCGTGCTCGTGTGCGTCTCTTGGGCAGTCTGTCCTTCGATGATGCCGGCTATGTCTGGAAGGCGCTCCGCGACCTCAAGCGGCAGCTGCCGGAAGCGCAGACGGTCGACATCGATCTGTCCGGTTTGAGCGCGATCGATGGCGGCTCGGCCGCGCTGCTCTTGCACGTGCAGGACAAGCTGGCGCGCCGCGGCCTTGCGGCGTCTTTCGTCGACGCCTCACCCAACGTGTCGGGCGTGCTCGAGATGTACACCGACCCGGCTCGAGGCCAGAAGCCCAAGCGCCGGCGCGCGCGTGGCGTCTTCGACCAGGTGGGGGAGGAGGTCCAATCGCTGCTGCGTGAGTCGCAGCTGGTGCTCGCGTTCGTCGGCCAGTTGCTGGTCTCGACGCTCAAGGTGCTGCGCGCGCCGCGCAGCGCCAACTGGAGCGAGTTGCCAGCGATCATGGAGCGCGCCGGGGCCGACGCCATTCCGATCGTGCTCCTGATCAACTTCCTCGTGGGTCTGGTCATGGCTTTTCAGGCCTCGATCCAGCTCAAGCAGCTGGGCGCCAACATTCTGGTCGCCAACCTGATCGGCATCTCGGTGACGCGCGAGCTAGGGCCGCTGATGACGGCGATCGTGGTGTCGGGGCGCTCTGGGGCGGCCTTCGCCGCCGAGTTCGGTGCGATGCGCGTGAATGAGGAGATCGACGCGCTGCGCACGATGGGGCTGTCGGTCACGCGCTTCATGGTGCTGCCGCGCATCATCGGGCTGGCCCTCGTCATGCCGCTGCTGGCGCTGTTCGCGGACGTGGTGGGCGTCTTGGGGGGGCTGGTGGTGGCGGTGACCTCGCTGGACCTGACGCCGTATGCCTACCTCAGTCAAATCCAGAAGGTCGTGTCGCTATGGGACGTCTACTCCGGGCTGATCAAAAGCAGCGTCTTCGGGATCGCCATCGCGCTCATCTCCAGCCAGCAGGGCCTCGCGGCCGAAGGTGGGGCCGAGGGGGTAGGCCGGCGCACGACCTCCGCCGTGGTGGCCACGTTGTTCGTGCTGATTCTCCTCGACGCGGCATTCACCGTCGCACTGAGGGCGCTAGAGCTATGACTGAAGCCTTGATCGAGGTCTCTGACCTTACCATCGGCTGGGGCGACAAACTCCTGCTGAAGAACCTCAATTTTCAGGTCATGGCGCAAGACATCTTCGTCGTGCTCGGCGGCAGCGGCTGCGGCAAGTCCACCTTGCTGCGCCACTTGATCGGTCTCGAGGCGCCGCTCTCGGGGCAAATCAGCTTCGCTCCCGAGATCGCGCGCAAGGCCGGCAGCGGCCGGCCCGCGTTCGGGGTGATGTTCCAGTCCGGCGCGCTGCTCGGCTCGTTCAGCGTGGGAGAGAACGTGGCGCTGCAGCTGGAGCAGTGGACCTCCCTGCCCAAGGAGGCGATTCAGACCATGGCCTGCGCCAAGCTGCGCCTGGTCGGCCTCGACGGAGCCGTCGACAAGATGCCCTCGGAGCTCTCGGGCGGCATGCGCAAACGAGCCGCCATTGCGCGCGCCATGGTGCTCGAGCCGGAGCTCCTGTTTCTGGACGAACCGTCGGCTGGTCTCGACCCGGTCACGGCCAACGAGCTCGACGACCTGATCCTGAACCTGAACGGCACGCTCGGCACCACCATCGTGATGGTCACGCACGACCTCGAGAGCATCTTCAAGGTGGGCAAGCGCTGCATCATGCTCGATCGAGAGGAAAAGGGCATCATCGCAGAGGGAGATCCGCGGCAGCTGCGCGACACGGCTACCGACCCACGCGTGCACGCTTTCTTTCACCGGGGCGTCGAGCCAAACCTGGAGCAGGCATCATGACGGCGCCGACCAATCACTGGAAGCTCGGCCTGTTCGTGGTGGTGGGCGCCGCCTGCTGCCTGGGCTTGTTGATCTGGCTGGGTACGCAGAGCTTCCGCAAAGAGACCGTGGACTACGTCTCTTTCTTCGACGAGTCGGTCACCGGCCTGGAGGTGGGCTCGCCCGTCAGCTTCCGCGGCGTCAGCATCGGCAACGTGTCGGACATCAACATCGCCCCAGATCGGCGCCATGTAGAGGTCAGCTATGAGCTGGGCGTGCGCGTTTTGTCGCGCATGGGTCTCGCCATCAAACACGGCGAACACGTGGAGCTGAGCGTTCCGCGCGACGTGCGCGTGCAAATCGCCTCCAGCGGCGTCACCGGCACCAAATACGTGAAGCTGGATTTCCTGCCGGATATGCCGCCGCCCGAGCTCGACTTCCCGATTCCCGAGAACTACATCCCCGCCAGTCCGTCGACCATGAAGAGTCTGGAAGAGTCGGTGCTGCGCGCGCTCGACAAGCTGCCGCTGGTCATCGAGAAAGTGCTGAGCGTGGTGGAGCGTGCGGACGGGGTGCTGCTCGACGTGCAGACCGCGCAGCTCCCCCAGAAGGCTGCCGGCCTGCTCGCCAATGTGTCGCGTACGGTCGACTCCCTGCAGCAGAAGGTGGCGAGCGTCGACGCCGCGGGCCTCTCGCGAGATGCCCACCAGGCGCTGGCCGAGCTCAACAGCGTGCTGGCCCGTGCAGACGCCGTGATCGTCCGGCTGGACAGCGAGACCGGCCTGCTCAACAGCGTGCAGCGCGCCAGCGACGCCATGGGCGATGTTGCGTCCAACGCGCGCGGCACGGGTCCCAAGCTCGATCAGACGCTCGACCACGTCTCGGAGGTCGCGCTCTCCATGCAGCGGCTGCTCGATGCGCTCGAGCGCGACTCGGACATGCTCCTCAAGGGACGCGCCAGGGGCCTGGAATGAATCGACACTTCACCATCTGTCAGATGCTGCTCTGCTGGAGCCTCATGGCCGGCTGCGCGCTGCTTTCGAAGACCGACCCCATGGAGGTGCGCTACTTCGAGGCAGTGGAGAAGCCTGCGCCCGAAGCCAGCGCCAGCGCCAGCGCGAGCGCGAGCGAACAGGGCCCGCCCCTGCGCCTGGGCCTGGTCAAGGCAGCGAGCCATCTCGACCGGCGCATCGTCTCGCGGCGCGGCGCGCACGAGCTCAGCTATCATGAACGGCTGCGCTGGACGGAGCGCCCCGAGGAGTACCTGCGGCGCGCGCTGATGCGAGACCTGTACGAGCAGGCCGGCTTCACGCGTGTCGTGTCTGGTGCGGCGCCTACCTTGGATGTGGAGCTGATCGCGTTCGAAGAGCTCGAGCAGAGTGGACAGCGCCGGGGCCGCATCGAGCTCCAGGCGGTCCTCCACGACGAACGCGTGCAGCTGGCGCAGGAGACCATCAGCATCGAAACGAAGGTCGACGACTCCGCCGAAGACAAGGCCGAGGCACTGGTCTCCGCCCTGGGGGAAGCGCTGGGCCTCGCGACCAAGCGCGTCACGGAGCGGACGCGCCAGGTGCTCGCGGCAAGAACCACCCCCGCACGCATCAGTCCCGACCAGTAGGCGCGGGGCCGTGTCGGCCGGCGACAGCCGCCACCACCGCGATCAGCTCCTGCGGTTCGGCGGGCTTGCTGACGTGATTGTTGAACCCTTCCATCAGCGCGCGCGTGCGATCCGTGATGTGTGCGTACGCAGTCAGCGCCACCGCCGGCACGCTGCCGCCTTCGGCCTTGGGCAGCGCGCGGATCTCGCGGATCAGGCTGTAGCCGTCCTGGCCGGGCATGCCGATGTCGGAGACCAGCACCTGCGGCAAGTCGAGCTTGAACTTCTGCAAGGCTTCGGCGGCGCTCCGTGCCAGGGTGACGCGCGCATGGCACGTCTCGAGCACCGACTGAAGCAGCTCGCGTGCGTCCGGCTCGTCGTCCACTACCAGCACGTGCAGACCGTCCAGCTCGGGCGGGCAAAACAGCTCTCCGCGCGGCGGCTCCGGCATTGAGATGCGCGGGCTCGTGACCGGCGTGTCGCGCACCGGAGCCATGGGTAGGCGCACGCTGAAGGTCGCGCCGTGGCCGGGTCCCGGGCTGTCGGCAGTCACGGTTCCACCGTGCAGCTCTGCCAGGTGTTTCACGATGGACAGTCCCAGGCCCAGGCCACCTTGCTGCCGGGTGCGCGTGCCGTCTGCCTGCGTGAAACGTTCGAACGCGCGGGGCAAGAACTCCGGCTGGATGCCGATACCGGTATCCGAGACCGCAATCTCGATGGATGAGTCTACCTTGCGCAGCACCACGTAGATGCGCCCGCCCTTGGGCGTGAACTTCACCGCGTTGGAGAGCAGGTTCCAAACGATCTGCTGCAGGCGCGGGCCGTCGCCGTGCAGCACGCCCGCGTCCGGATCCAGCACGGCCTGCAGCCGCAGGCCCTTGGCTTCGGCAGAGGGACGAATCGTGTCGAGGGCGGCTTCGACCACTTGGGCAACCTCCACCGGAGCCACGTCCAGACGCAGCTTTCCGCTGGTGATGCGCGCCAGGTCGAGGATGTCTTCGATCATGGCGACCTGCATACGCGCGTTTCGCTCGATGGTAGTGAGCGCCCGATCGTACTTTTCCGCGGGCAGAGAGCCGCTCTGCAGCATGCGCGTCCAGCCCAAGATCGCCGCCAAGGGCGTGCGCAGCTCGTGGCTCAGCGTTCCCAGGAACAGGTCCTTGGCGCGGCTGGCGTCCTCGGCGCGCTCCTTTTCGCGCTGCGCCAGCTCGAACAGCCTGGCATTTTCCACCACGCTGCCGGTCCGGCGTCCCAGCTCTTCGGCCGCGTTCAAGTCGCGCGCGTCGAAGGCTGCAGCATGCCGGAACGAAACGAAGCTGATGGTGCCGAGCACTTGGTGCTGCGCGACGATGGGCACCATCATCCACGCGAAAGCCTCGTCGGCATGGGCCCCGTGCGTGAACGGGTCCTCGGCGCTTTGCATTTGGGACACAGAGGTGCCGGACTCCACCACGCACCGCGCCAGCTCGGAACGCGTGTGCCATTCACCCGCCAGCTGCAGCAGCTTGGTCTCGAACCAGTGCTCGGCTTCGGCCGACGACGAGGCCAGCGTGCGCAGTGCGTCCCCCCCGCTCAGCACGTCGATGACGCAGATGTCGGCCAGCGTGGGTACGCTGAGCTTGGCGACCTCCGCCAGGGTGGAGGAATAGTCGAGGGACGATGCCAACAGCGCGCCCGTGTCTGCCAAGAAGCGCTGGATCTCCTCGCTGCGTCTGCGGTCATCGATATCCGTGCAAGAGCCTACCCAACGTGCGATGGCGCCGTTTTCGTCGTGCACCGGCACGCCGCGCACCAAGAACCAGCGATAGCTACCGTCGGCGCCGCGCTTCAGGCGGTACTCCAGCTCGAAGGCGGCGCCGCTCGCCAACGAGGCGCGCCAGACGCTCCCCACGCGCGCCGCGTCCGCAGGGTGGGCGACCGAGCGCCGCGCCCCGGCGTCCTGCATCTGCGACAGCGTCAGGCCTACGTACTCGAGAAAGCCTCTGTTCAGGTAGTCGAGCGTGCCGTCCGCCCGGGTGGTCCAGACCAGCATGGGCGTGGACTCGGCCAGCGCGCGGTATCTTTGCTCGGCCGCGGTGGTGGCTGCCAGCAACTGAGCGTTGTCGATGGCCACTGCCGCCTGGGCAGCGACCGAGACCATGAGGTGCTCGTCTCTCTCCTGGAAGACCCCCCGCTCCTCATGGCCGAAAAACAGGCCTCCGTGCACGGCTCCCGAGCGCGACACGACTGGCACCGCCAGATAGCTGCGCACCGGCAGGTGCCCCTTGGGCATGCCGTGGTAGGGCGCGCTCTTGCCGTAGCGCGGGTCCCGGGTGATGTCGTCCGAGCGCACGATGCCCTGCCCGGCGAAGGTGGGCGCAAACACCGCCGTGTTGCGCGGCATGGGGAACTTGCTGAAGGCCTCGCGCGGCACGCCGGATACCGTGTAGAGCATGTAGCTCTCTTGGCCTTGCTTGCTCACGTTGTAGAAGAACGCGCCGAACTGAGCGCGGCAGAGCGCGGTAGCTTCGTCAGTCAGGCGCGCGAACATGGCATCCAAGTCGAGGTCTGCGATCAGCGCTCTGCCCACACGCGCCAGCGCTTCGTTGCTGCTCGCGGCGTCGTTCGCACGCTGTTCGGCGAGCTTCTGCTCGGTGATGTCCTGCACCAGCGACACGAAACCTCGTACGCTGCCATCTGCTGCGAGGTCGGGCAGGTAGGAGCCGCGGATCCAGCGCATGCCGTCGCGTGCATGGGGAACCTGGGCCTCGTAAGTCACCGGCGCGCCCGAAAGCACGGCATCGACATGCGGCCGTAGCTGTTGGTAGGTGGCGTCGCCCAGGACGGCGGCGATCGGCTTTCCCACCAGCTCCGCCGTAGGCAGGCCGAACCACTCCTGGCAGGTGCGGCTGAGTAGCCGAAAGGTTCGATCCGCGTCCACGTACGAAATCAGTGCGGGGATGGCGTCCACGATCAGGCGCAGCAATCGCTCCTGCCTGGGCAGCTCTCCCTCGAGAGTATCTGACTGCACAGCCGTGTTTGCGCGCTCGAACTGCCGTCGCTCCGTCACAGGTTCGGTCCCCCTGGAGCGCGTGCGCTCCCGTCTATTCACATTCGGCCGCAACAAATGCCGACCTGCGACGCTCGTGGCGGACGCGGCCTGCGTGAACCCTACCTACACCGCTTGCTCACTTCAGCAAACACGTGTTTAGAAAAACGCGGCGCAGCACTCTGAGGCTTAATGCCCTAGAGTGTCGCGCGCGCACGTTGTTGTCGCCGCGCGGCGTCCCGATGGCGGAGGCGCAGCGCGGGGCTTGCGCCCGACTCAGGACAGCTGCTTTTTCAAGGCGGAGATCGCGTCATGGGTGCGCAGCTGCTCGGGCAGCACGCGCGTTTCGATCAGCTGCCGCGCGGAAGCGTCCAGCCGCTGGATGTCGCGGCGGTAGTCCTCGCGCCCGTGATCCTCACCCTCTTCGAGGGCCACGATGGCGGTCTTTTCGCCCAACGTCTTGGCCGTGCCCTCGATGGCCTTGGCAAACGCGCCCCATGCGCCCGAGCCTTCGGCGGGTGCACCACCGCGCCGCTCGACTTCCTGGCGTAGGAGCTCTACGCGGCTCTGGTGCGAGCGCGCGCACAGCTCGAGGGTCGAGCGGTGTGGGACGCTCTCGACGGCCGAGAGGGCCTGACGGTACGTCTCCACCGCGGAGAGCTCGCCGCGCAGAAACGAGTTGAGTTGGTCGATCGTCTGTTCGTTCGTGTGTGTGCCCTGCATGATTCACACTCCTTCCATTGTGTGGTTGAACGAGCGGGCTCACGGCCCGCCCGAAGTTGCGCTGCATCCGGCGCTGATTCCGTAATGGGCAGGATTCGCGCCAGCGCCTCGACGAACCCGGAGTTGCAAGAATCTCCCGCCGCGTCCGCAATCAGCGGCGCCGCGCCACGTAGCAATAGTCGCCAATGGCACGGCCCTCGCCGCCCAGCTCAGGCGGCATCGCGACGGCGTGCTCGAGCGCGGCTGAGCTTCTGGCTCGCGGCGTCCGCCAGTGTCTTGGTGAAGCCCTTGGGAAAGATCTGCTCGTGTCCCTGCTCGACAGCTTCGACGAAGCGCGCCTTCATCTCCTTGCCGAGCGCCTTCAGACGGTCGTCGTCGATCGCCTTGTCCACCTTGGGAAAGAGCTCTTCCTCTTCCTCGTCGGCGTGATGTTCGATCAGCTCGCGGACCGCCGTGACCTTGGCCTTGAAACCTTCCTCTTCGGGATCGGTGGAAAGCAGGCGCTTGAGCGCGATCTCGCCGAGCGCGTGCTCTTCGAAAGATTCGTTCACCATGACCTCATCGAGGCCGATCACCGCGGGGTAAAACAGCTCATGCTCGATGGCCATGTGCGCGGCCAGGTCGTCGGCCAGCTCGCTCAGCAGCGCGCTCGCATCCCCGCGCCCGTTCTCGAGCTTCTTGAACAAGGCCTTGACCTTGCGATGTTGCTGTTCCAGCAGATCGGTCGCTTTCATCGTCTTTCCTTTCGTTGACGGAGGTCGCAACCAGCACTCAGCAAGAGCCGGACCAAACCCTGTGGAGCCGGGGCCCCTGGACGGTGCGCGTGGTCAGCTCGCGCGCCAGCGCGACGTCCCGCGTTGCGCGGATTTCGACGTGTGAGGCCCCACCTGCGAGAGGTCGCTTCGCAGGTCATTGGTGGGCTCGCTCACTGCGCGGCAGCCATCGCTATTGCGGCGGACCGGCGATCCACTTAGGCTGGTAGTAGCTAGGTAATCCGACGCTTTTTCGCGCACGAGGAGCTTTCTGTATGGGCCTCATCGCGCTCGATCAGACGCTCGTCGCGAGGTGTCGAGGCTTGGCTTCGGATATCGTCGGCGAGGTCCACCGTTTCATCGACGCCCACACCACCTCGGGCGTGGAGCGCACCGTGCTGCGCGCGCTCGGCGTGGAAGGCGTGGACGGCCAGGGAACGCCGCTGGTGAACACGCTGGTGGACCGTCTGCAGGGGCAGGGTCTGCTCGGCCGCGGCGCGGCGTTTTTCCTGGGCCGCGAGATGCTGCGCCGCCGCAGCTCGGCGCAGGTGGCTGCCGAATTTCTGGCCTACGGAGAGACTCTGCCGAGCGGGGAGGGCAGTGAGAGCCGCGAGGCCATCGCGGCCGTGCTGCACGGCGTCAGCCAAGCTGCGCTCGAGCGCATCGACGCAGCGCGGGCGACGCGCGCGGCGTTGAGCGGCGCGCTGCTGCCGGCGGAGACGCCCTGGAAATACGTGATCGTCGCGACGGGCAACATTCACGACGACGCCGTCCAGGCGCAGGCTGCCGCCTCTGCCGGGGCCGACGTGGTCGCGGTGATCCGTGCCACCGCGCAGAGCCTGCTCGATTACGTGCCGCACGGCGCCACCACCGAAGGTTTCGGCGGCACGTACGCCACCCAGGAGAACTTCCGCATCGTGCGCAAAGCGCTCGACGAGATCTCCACGAAGCTGGGCCGCTACGTACGCGCCACCAACTACAGCTCCGGCCTGTGCATGAGTGAGATCGCCTGGATGGGCGCGGTCGAGCGGCTCGACATGCTGCTCAACGACTCCATGTACGGGATTCTGTTCCGCGACATCAACATGCGTCGCACCTTCGTCGACCAGTACTTTTCGCGGCGCATCATCGCGCGGGCCGGCATCATCATCAACACGGGCGAAGACAACTATCTGACCACCGCCGATGCCGTCGAAGCGGCGCACACCGTCCTGGCCAGCCAGTTCATCAACGAGGCGTTTGCGCATCGCGCAGGCCTGCCCGACGAGCTGATCGGGCTCGGCCACGCTTACGAGATCGATCCCGCGCTGCCGGACAGCTTCGTCGTGGAGCTGGCACAGGCGCAGCTGATTCGACAGATTTTCGACCGCCACCCGATCAAATGGATGCCGCCGACCAAACACAAGACGGGCGATGTATTTCAGAGCCACGTGCACGACGCGCTGTTCAGCCTCGTAGGTGTCTTGACCGGTCAGAGCATTCAGCTGCTCGGCATGTTCAGCGAAGCCATCCACAACCCGCTGATGATGGATCGCTACCTCTCGCTCAAGGCAACGCGCTACGTGTTCAACGCGGCCAAACACCTGGCCGACGAGATCTCCTACCGCCCGGACGGGCGCATCGCGGGCCGTGCCGAAGCCGTGCTCAAGCGCGCCACCGACCTGCTCGAGGTGGTGCGCGCCGAGAGCCTGTGGGGCGCCATCGCGCGCGGCGCTTTCGCCGACGTACGTCGCGAGCCCACGGGCGGCAAAGGCTTGTCCGGTGTGGTCGCCAAGGAGCGTGACTATCTCAACCCGCTGCTCGAACGGCTGGAGGCTGCATGAAGGAAGACCGACCCAAGATTCTGCGAGCCTACGGCGATCGCGCGGGCGACGGGCTGCTGCAGCTCAGCTTCACCCTGGAGCTGTTGCCCTCGCCACGCGCCAAGGAGGCTGCCCGCCGCTTTGCCGAGGCGCACGGGCTCGACGAGGTGCTCGTGGCTTGCATGGAGCAGTGCGGTCCCGAGCACAGCTATTTCGTGGTGTACGGTCAGAGCCGGCACAGCGTGGATATGAGCCGCATCGAGGTGTCCGAGGCGGACGTGCCCGATTTGAGCAAAGAGGAGATCGACCAGCGCGCGGCAGAACACGTGGGCCGCAAGATCGTGCTGGTAGGAGCATGCACCGGGAGCGACGCGCATACCGTGGGCATCGACGCCATCCTCAACATCAAGGGCTGCGCTGGCGAAAAGGGTCTCGAGGCCTACAAGGCATTCGAGGTGCACAACCTGGGTGCACAGGTCGAAAACGAAGCCTTGCTGGCGCGCGCCAAGGCGGTGGGTGCGGACGCGCTGCTGGTCAGCCAGGTGATCACGCAGCGAGGCTGCCACAAACACAACGCGCGCGCCTTGGTTGAACGGCTGCTGGAGCGCGGCGAGCGCGATCGCTTTCTGCTGCTGCTCGGGGGTCCGCGCATCGACCACAAGCTGGCGCTGTCGCTGGGCTTCGACGCCGGCTTCGGCCCCGGCAGTCTGCCGCGGCACGTGGCGGCCTTTCTGGTGCAGCGCACGATCGAGAAGCGAGGTTTGCGATGCTCCGCGTGATGCACCGGCTGCGCCTCGGCAGCCACGACGCCCACTATGCCGGCGAGCTGGTCGATGGCGCGCGCTGTCTCGCGCTTTTCGGCGACGTAGCCACGGAGCTGTGCATCCGGCACGACGGCGACGAGGGGCTGTTTCGCGCCTATGAGAGCGTGGAGTTTTTGGCGCCGGTGCGCGCGGGCGACGTGCTCGAGGTCTTCGGTGAGCTGATCGACGTAGGAAAAACCAGCCGGCGCATGCGTTTTTGGGCGCACAAGGTGATCTCCCTGACGCGCGATCCCGCGCTCGCGGTCAGCGCGGCGCGCGTGTTCGACGAACCGGAGCTGGTGTGTCGCGCTACCGGCACGTGCGTGGTTCCCCTTTCGCAACAGAGGAAATAGACTGAAATGGCTTCAAGGAGGTCTCGGTGAGTGATGGCATCGTGCTGACGGCGGCGATCGTGGGAGCGGAGGTGACGCGCGACGACTCCCCGTACGTACCCTACTCAGCCGAGGAGATCGCCGAAGAGGCCCGCCGCTGCGTCGAGGCCGGTGCGTCCGTGATCCATTTGCATGTGCGCAACCAGGACGGCTCACCCAGTCAGGACGAAGGGCTGTTCAGGGCCGCCATCCGGGCCATCCGGGCCCGCACCGATGCCGTGATCCAGGTGTCCACGGGCGGCGCCGTGGGCATGTCGTTGAACGAGCGCCTGGGCGGCCTCTCGGCCGGCGCCGAGATGGCAACCTTGAGCTGCGGTAGCGTGAACTTCGGCGACGCCGTGTTCGTGAACTCTCTGCCCGATATGCGCGAGACCGCGCGCCGCGTGCGCGCACACGGTCTGTTGCCGGAGCTCGAGATGTTCGACCTGGGGCACCTGGACAACGGTCTGCGCCTGGTCGAGGAGGGCCTGGTGGGTCAGCCGATGTGGGTGCAGTTCGTGCTCGGCGTGCCCGGCGCGGTGGGCGCGCGCAAGAGCGTGCTGCGCTTCTTGCTCCAGGAGTTGCCGCGCGGTGTGCATTGGAGCGTGGCCGCCATCGGCAGGCACGAGTTTCCCATGGCGGCGTTTGCCATGGAGCTGGGCGGCCACGTGCGCGTGGGGCTGGAAGACAACCTGTATCTCGAACGTGGCGTGCTCGCCAAGGGCAGCGCTCCGCTGGTCGCAAAGGCCGTTGCGCTCGCGCGCGAGCGCGGGCGAGAGCCTTTGAGCGTCAAGCGCGTCCGAGCCATGCTCGAAAAGAAGCGCGCCGCCTAACACGGCCTCCGTCTAGGCTAGACAGGCTGCAGGTGCCGTCCGGACGCTTCGGGAGGCAGGCGCTCTCTCTAGCTCGCTTCGGTGCTCTCGGGCGAGGGGTTGACGAACACGCGGTTGCGGCCGGCATGTTTGGCTGCGTACAGCGCCTGGTCGGCCCGCGCCACCAAAGCGTCGCCGTGTTCGTCGTCGGTCTCGGACAGCTCGGCAACACCGATGCTCACGGTGAGGGCGCCAGTTGGCTGGTCGGCGCCGCCCAGGAATGGGTGGCTCTCCACGCTGCTGCGCAGCTTCTCGGCCACCATGCTGGCATCCTGCGCGTGGGTACGCGGCAGCAGCACCATGAACTCCTCGCCGCCAACGCGCGCCACCATGTCCACCTTGCGGACATGGCTCGTCAGCAAGTTCGCCACGGCGCGCAGCGCGGCGTCGCCCGCGGGATGGCCGTGGCGGTCGTTGAGGTACTTGAAGTGATCGATGTCGATCACCAGGAGCGAAAACGACTTTTGGAAGCGCCGTGCACGATCGATCTCGCGATCGAGGTGCGTGCGCAAGAGACGGCGATTGGCCAGGCTCGTCAGTTCGTCGTGTGTGGACAGCTGCCGCATGCGCTCGAACAGCTGGGCGTTGCGGATTGCCAGCGACGCGTTGTCCGCAATGGCGCTCAGCAGCTTTACGTGCACGTCGCTGATTGCGTCACGCTCGCCGCGCGTTACCGTCAGCACCCCGAGCAACCTGTCCTGGTAGGAGATAGGCACCGAGGCCAGCGAACCGCTGCGCTCGGCGCTGCCCCAAAAGCCCTGAAACTCTTCGACGCCGTACAGGTCGGGAATCACCACCGGTGCGCGCGTGCGACCCGCCCTGCCCGACGGCCCCTCGCCGAGGGCCAGCGAGCGACCCTTGATGGCGCCGCCGTCCGGCAGCCCGTAGGCCGCCGCGACATTCACGAACTGCGTCTCTTCGTCATACAGAAACAGCACCACCTCGCGCATGTGGAGCAGCTGCCCCACACGCTCCACGAGCGTAGACAGCACGGCGCTCAGCTCGGGGCTGGAACTGGTCATGCGCATGATCTCGAACAGCATCGCCCGCTCCTCGAGGCGCTGCTCCAGTTCGTCTGTCTTGGCGGCCAGGGCAGCCTTGAGCTTCAGCGCGCGCTGCGCCTCGCCCAGCTCGCGTTGCTGGTCGATCATGCTCGCGCGAATGCTCGTGAGCCGCGCAAGCAGGCGATTGACGGCCTGTGCGACGGCGCCCACTTCATCGGTCCCGAGCGCCCGGATGCGGGCCAGCTCGGCGTCCGGCCCCGTATGGTCGATGACCTGCACCAGATGGGCGAGCCGCGCTCCCAGCAAACGTGTGGTGACCCACACTGCGCAGAGCGTGGCCGCGGGCACAACCACCAGCGCACCTACGACGAAGGTCCGTGCGGAGTAGTCGGGAACGAGATCGAGCCGCAGCAAGAACCACAGACAGCTGGCGGCCAGCGAAAGACTCACGAACACGCTTGCGCCGGCCTGCCGCGCTACGCTGCGCGCGACCCATTGCACCAGCGGCAAGCGCAACCCGTGCAGCGACAGCGGTCGCACATTCCATGGTTCGCTAGGTCTCAAAAAGCTCACGCCCTTCATCTTGGGCTGCCGCGCTGGTTCGGCAAGGCTCGGCGGCTGGCTTATGTCTCCCCTGATGTAGTACTTGCTTCCCCGTTGCGGGGAACCCCTGTCGGGGAGCCCGTACTAGGGACCTTTCGTTTTTCGCTCCCCTTCTCTAGGCTATTTCTTCGACGGGCTGCGCTGCGGAAGCGCGCCAGGGCACCATCAAGGGGGGAGGTCAAACATGCACTTGTCGCATACCGTGACGCGGTTTCTCGGCACGCGCGATGTCGAATACACGACCATCGAGCACCGACACACCATGACGACCAACCAGACCGCGTTCAGCGCGCACGTACCCCGCGAGCGCGTGGCCAAGGCCGTGCTGTTCGGAGACGAAGAGCACTATATCTTGGCCATCGTGCCCGCCTCCGCGCGGGTGGACGCCGCCGCCCTTTCCGATGTGCTGGGACGGCGCGAGCTCACACTGGCCGGCGAGGACGAGATCGCGATGGTCTTTCCCGATTGCGAGCTCGGCGCCATTCCCGCCGTCGGACCGGCCTACGGCGTGGCCACAGTGGTCGACGCCTCGTTGCTGGTGCAACCGGAGATCTATTTCGAAGGCGGCGACCACGAGCATCTCGTGCACGTCAGCGGCGAGAACTTTCGCAAGCTGA
>WUUC01194431.1_pt1 | contig 15737 bp, 11 predicted proteins | sample 6278441 | NCBI WGS metagenome assembly WUUC01 (sample SAMN13675441, study PRJNA597444) | soil metagenome | isolation source: soil | place: USA: Washington | collected 2017-10
GACGACCCGCTGCGCGACGTCGAGCCGGAGTTCAGGCAGGAGGCCATCCGGCGACTTCAGGAGGCCGGGGCGGGCGACGAACTGCTCCGGAGTCTGCGCGCCTACGTGCCGCAGAGCCGAGCCGCCGCCGTCCGCATCTTCGGGGAATCACTGCCCGAGGGCTTACGCCTTTTGGGCTGAGGCCGGTCGCCCCGCCGCAGGCAGCCCCTCCCCCGACAGTGTTCGGGCTAAGTAGTCCAGCCGAAACGGTAGCGATGTGATGAAGCAGGCACCTCCGGCTCAGGAAGCGTCTTGCCCGCGAGGAGGCCTAACACCGACTGGATCATAGAACACAACCCACCGACGCGCGGCTGAAGTCACCGCCAGTTGCCGATGAGGATAAACGGCGCCCAGTAGTACGGGTGCGCGTATTTTTTTGCCGATTCGTTTCCCGTCTTCGTCGCCGCGTTTCTGCCCACAAGCTCTGCCCGTTGCGCCCGCCGCCCGCCGCCCCGCGTCAACCCGCCTTCGATCATGGCCCGTTGCGCCCGCTGCAAGGCCGCGGCCTTCGTCAGTCGCGGGGTCTCTTTCCGGAGCCGGTAAAACTCCGTCATTAATGCCCCGGTGCTTTCGTCCGCCACGCTCCACAGAGTCGCCATGATGGCTTTCGCGCCGCGCAGCTCGATGAACGTCGCCAGCGAGTCAACCTCTTGACCGGTCGCGTCGCCGCCCGACCCGAATGCCGTGTTGCACGCCGAGAGCGTCACCAGTTCGACGTCGCCGAACGTCATGCGAGGCGAGTTGGAGATTTGTTCGAGCGTCAGGGTGCTCCCGTCGCCGAGCAGTATGAACGAGTCTGCCGTGCTACCGCCCAGACGGAAGTGGCTCGCGATGTGCACGACGGAATACCGGCGCCCGCCGTCGGCGGCCTCTCTCGTCAGGTGATCGGCAAAGTTCTTCTCGTTGAAATCGGCGTCCAGGAATCGCCTCCCCGCGAACAGCCCGCGCGCGTCCCCCGCCTGTTCGTCGCGCACGATGGCCGCCAACTCCGACCGCGCGCCCGGCAACGCCTCGAAACTGATCTCCCCATTCGCCGCCGTGGGGTCGGCGACCGTGTGTGCGGCCGTCACGCCGAGCCCGAGCGCCCGCCAGTCTCTTTTCGGCGGCGCCGACAGGCTTTGCCTGGTGGCCGAGGTGATGACGACCGACTGGTATTTCTGGATGAGGTAGGTCTGGCCGTCGGGCGAGAGAGCAGCCAGAGGGACGTAGCGCAGCGCCCCGGACAGAGACCAGATGAGCGTCTTCGCGCCGGCGGCCTGCAAGTCCTTTTCGACCGGCTTGACGAGGATGTCGTAGAGTTCCTTGCTGAGCGGGCGCGGGTCGGCCCCGGGCTTTTGCAAAGCCTCGCGGAAGGCGAAGATCTTTTTGTTCAAGTCCGCGGCCTTGATCTCGAATTTGCCGTCCACCTGGACGGTCGGCGTGGTCAGGATGACGCGGTAGCGCTCTTCGCCGACGAGCGTGTAGAGCGCAACCGTCCCGGGGCCCCACCGGCGGAGTTTCTCTTGCAGGGCGCGGTCGAGGTCGATCTCACGTTTGACCGGCAGTTTCGCGAACTCGGCGACCAACTCTTTTTCGAGGAACAATCTGAAGGCGGCGTTGGCGTCCTTCAGTTGCGCGTCGAGTTCGTCGTAGCGTTTCTGCTCGGCGGGAGGCAGGAGAGCCCCTTCCGAACGGCGTTTCCGGTGGTCGAGCATTTGGAACTCGGCGCCGAGGCTGGTGACGCGGTCGGCCAACAGGTTATAGCGTGCGATGAGCTTCTGTTCGTCCGGCGCGAGCGAGACGCGCCCGCCGAGGTTTTTGATCTCATCGGCGTCGCGGCGGACGTACTCGAAATACTCCTCTTCCTTGAGCAGCGCGAGAACCTGCTGCGCTTCGGCAAAGCGTCCTTCGACGATGAGGATGTCGGCGAGCCTCTGATAAGCGCCTTGAACGGTCTTCAGGAAATTCTGCTGCGTCTCTTTGTCCAGTCCCTGAATCGCCCGCCGCAACTCCTGATAGCGGTTAACCGACTGCTTCCCGTAATAAATCGCCAGACGCGGCCGTTTGAGATAATCCCAAACACGCATCATGTGGTTGAGCGTGGTGGCCTCGCCCGCACGGTCGCCGACCGCGCGCTTGAGCGGCAGCGCCTGGTTATAGAACTCTAACGCCTTCTGCTTCTCGCCGAGCGCGGAGTAGATGGAGCCGATGTTGCTGAGCGTGATGGATTCACCCGCGCGGTCGCCGACCGCACGCTTAAGGGGTAGGGCCTGATAGAAGAAGTCAAGCGCCTTCTGCTGCTCGCCGAGCGTGTTGTAGACGCGGCCGATGTTGCTGAGCGTGGTGGCCTCACCCGCGCGGTCGCCGACCGCTCGCCTGAGCGACAGCGCCTGATCGAAGAACTCCAACGCTTTTGGTTTCTCGCCTAAGTTATCGTAGATGGCGCCGATGTTGTTGAGCGTGGTGGCCTCGCCCGCGCGGTCGCCGACGGCGCGTCTGAGCGGCAACGCTTGATAGGAGAAGTCCAGCGCTTTCTGCTTCTGGCCGAGTGAGTAGTAGACGTCGCCGATGTTGCCCAGCGTGGCAGCTTCACCCGCGCGGTCGCCGACCGCTCGCCTGAGCAGCAGTGTTTGGCTGAAAAACTCTAACGCCTTCTGCTTCTCGCCGAGTGAGTTGTAAACGTTGCCGATGTTGTTGAGCGTGGTGGCTTCGACCGCGCGGTCGCCGACCACACGTGCGAGTGGTAGCGCCTGGTTATAGAACTCTAACGCCTTCTGCTTCTCGCCGAGCGCGGAGTAGGCGAAGCCGATGTTGTTGAGCGTGGTGGCTTCACCCGCGCGGTCGCCGACGGCGCGCCTGAGCGGCAGCGCCCGGTTGTGGAACTCTAACGCCTTCTGTTGCTCGCCGAGCGCGGAGTAGACGGCGCCAATATTGCCGAGCGTGGTGGCCTCGACCGCACGGTCTCCAACCGCACGCGTGAGCGGCAGTGCCTGGTTATAGAACTCTAACGCCTTCTGCTTTTCGCCAAGATTGGAGTAGACGGCGCCGATGTTGATGAGAACGATGGTCTCGCCCGCGCGGTCGCCGACGGCGCGCCTCAGAGGCAGCGCCTGGTTATAGAACTCTAACGCCTTCTGCTTCTCGCCGAGCGCGGAGTAGGCGAGGCCGATGTTGTTGAGCGTGGTGGCCTCGCCCGCGCGGTCGCCGACCGCACGCTTGAGTGGTAGCGCCCGGTTGTAGAAATCTAACGCCTTCTGCTGCTCCCCTAAAGAGCCATGAATGAAACCTAAACGTAATAAACAATTCGCTTGACCCGCTTCATCGCCAATCTCCCGGTAAAGGTCGCGCGACCTCTCAAACCTTGCCAACGCTTCCCGCTTTGATTCCGCCGTGCCTTCTTTTTCAAGCTTTCTCGCCTCGGCAAACACAGCTTGGGCTTTCGCTTTCCGACCAGCCAGCTCGACGGCTCGGACTTGCCCTTGTGTCAACTGAAGCAGGTACTCGTCCGACAACTCGCGCCAGCCTGCCAGGGCCTCGCTCAACTTCACCAGCGCCGTCGCCTGCTGCCCCGCCGTGTCGCGCGCCGTCATGCCCTCCACGAACGCGCGTTCGACTTCGACTCGCCGCCGGTCTAGCGCCGTCGCCGCGCGCGACTCCGTGCGGCGGACTGTGTAAGCACCCTTTTCCGCTTTCTCATCAAGACTGCTGACCTCCAACGTGTAGCCGCCCGCCGCCGTCGCCACGAACGACAAAATCTCCGGCCCCACTTTGCCGTTCGGGCTGTCCATGCGCGCCAACTCAACGCCGCCGGCGTCCAACAGTCTGAGCAGAACGTCAACGCCTTTTTGCTCGACGCGCACTTGCATGAACCCGGCCGCTGCTAAAGTAAACTTGTACAGGTGTGCCTCGGCGCCGCTCATCTCACGCTCGACAACCTGCCCTGAAGTAAGCTCGTGCACGTCGCCCGCCTGTGGCTTCTGCCCGGCGGTAACGTGAGCGGAAAGCGTCAATGCGAGGACGGCGAATGAAATTCGAAGCGGGAACGTCCGTTTGATAACTATTCGGCGCATGACTCAAACTCTCCTTCTGCTTGCTTTACGCACGTCGAGTCCGACACGGTATGGGGTCATAAGGGCTCTCCTTTCGGCGGTAGTCTCCCAGGCTTCGGCGACCCGGAAGCTACCACCCGAGGGGCGCCCTTTCATAATACGTTGCAGTAATAACTTTGAGGCGAGAGGAAGCTTACCGGTGCTTTCTATCAAGCGGCGACGCCGAACAGGATCGCGACGAATTTTGCCTACCCTACCGGGTCTCTGCCGTCCAACCTCTTGACCTGCCCCTTCCTCATCATGTGCGCAGCTTCGATGCCTTCAATCGTCCGCTCGATAGCCGAAGAGGCGATTCCTGCAACAGTGACTGTCGGACAGTTCTTTGGGTGTCATCACTAACCTCCGAGTCGAAGAATCTCCCCCCAAGAGGATAAATTCAACCGAGGTAGTGATTCCTATAACTTTACATATCAGAATCGACAACACTGATTACAACTTCGCCACCACCGGGCAATCCTGTCTAACGGCGTCAACGCCGGAACCCACCACCATCCCCTTATTTTTTAAGCCGAGCGTGCACAGCACTCGTGGTATAGCGCTTGCCCTGGATAGGAAACAACAAGGCGGATCAGCAAGCGGGTTCGACACGAGGCACCCTGACTTCGCAAAGCAGAGCGACCTCACACCGAAGCGCAAGCGGGCAAACTCAGGCCCGTAAAACATTAAAAGCAGCCCGAAGAAAGGGAAGGAAAGAGATGAAAACCTTAGTCGCCAAACTGTTCGTCGCCGTAGTCATCCTCGCCGCTTCACCAGCCTTCACTCTCGCGCGCACGCCCGCCGCCGTGGCGCCCGCCAGCCCCTGCGGCACTTGCAACACCTACACCGTGTACCCGGCTCACTTCACCACGCACCGCGTCTACCTTAACCGTGGCCACGCCCACATCCACCTCAGCGGCGACGGCGACACCGATCTGGACCTGTTCGTTTACGACTCTGGTGGCTTGGCTGCGAGCAGCGTCAGCCGCGGCGATGATGAGATGGTGCACCTCGACGTTAACCGCAGCGGCTGGTTCACGATCAAGGTCGTCAACCTCGGGAGCGTGTACGCCAACAACTATCAGTTCTGGGTTGAATAGTGACTGCTTCCTGTTCGAGTCTGCCGCGCTCGCCGACACACTCGATGCAGAGGTTTCCATCCCGGGCTGCTTTACTGTCACCGAACGAGAGCACGCTGGCGTGAACTCACCGCGCCAGCGTGCTCCTGTTTTCTCCACGCCCCCAGCTCAAACACGACAGGCAGACGGCCCGGCTCCATCACAAGAAGCGCTTCCCGGTTAAAGACGTGACGGAGTAAGAGCGGGCCTGCACGTAGGTCGGCGTTGATAATGCTACCGGCGGTAGCATTGTCGTTACCCGCGATGACGTCATCGCTTCCGTCCGCCGTGGGCGAATTTTTTCGGCACGGGGTGAAGGAAAGCCGCTAACTCCTCTTGATCTCATGTTTACGTGACGACCGCCGGGCTGCTCGGGCGTGTTCGCACGGGGGCACATCACTTGCCCCGAACATTATGCTTGGCGATTCTCGTCGCCGGCCGACGATCAGCGGCGGGGTCAAGCGGAGGTGGAACGTGAAAAGCTATAAATACCTTTCTTTCATCACAGGGCTCTTTACCGCCACTCTGTTGATCTCCAACACGCTGGACACGAAACTTTTCTCGCTCGGCACCCTGAACCTGCCGGGCGGAATTTCGCTCAGCCTGGAGCCCCTGCCGGCCGGAATAATTCTGTTCCCGCTGGCCTACGTGTTCGGGGACGTGTTGACGGAGGTTTACGGCTACGCCACCTCCCGTAAAGTCATCTGGACGGGATTCGTCTCGCTGCTGCTCATGGCCCTCGCCTACGAGGCGGCGAGGCTGTTACCGGCTGCGTCCGGCTGGGGACATCAGGGTTCTTTCGAGAACGTCCTGAAGCACACCTGGGAGATCGTACTGGCGTCAGTCATGGCCTACTTCGCCGGCGAGATTTGCAACTCCTATGCGCTGGCAAAAATCAAGGTGCGGATGCGCGGCAGGGCGATGCCATTCAGGCTGGTGGCTTCGACCGTGGTTGGCCAGTTGGTGGACACGTCCGTATTCGTCCTGGTTGCTTACAGCAGGCGTCTCCCCCCCCAGGAGCTGATACGCGCCATCATTTTAGGGTGGACTTTCAAGGTGCTCTGGGAAGTCGTCGCCCTCCCGCTGACCATGCGCATCGTGAGTTACTTGAAGAGGGCCGAGGGCGTGGACTACTACGACGTCCACACCAACTTCAACCCCTTCCACTTCGGCCGGCAGAAGGAGGCGGAGCACCACGGGGCGGCCGTGTCCGCGGCGCCATGAAAATCTCGCAGCAGGACGTTCTCGAATTCAAGCAACGGTACAGCAATGAGAACGCCATCATTGCCGGCATTATTCGGCACCGCCTCTACGAGCACTTCGAGGAGTTAGTCGTGGACGTGGGGGCCGGCGCGGGCGACATCACCTCGGCGGCCCTGCCCGATAAAAAGGTGGTGCAGCTCGACATCCTCGACTACCCGGGCTATTCCCTCCGCGGCGGCCACCGCAGGGTGGTGCTCGACTTCTTCGAGTACGCGCCCGCCGCCGGGGAGCGGCTCGGCACGCTCTTCTTCTCCCACGTCCTCCAGTTCATCGACCGCGAGAGGCAGCGCCTCGAACGCAAGGTGGAGGCGCTGGCCCCGCGCAAAGTGATCACCGTGACGAACGTTAACGACGGCTTCATGGGCGAGTTGCTGGACTGGGTCGGGCGCAATTTCGCGCACGCCAACCCGGAGGTCGAGTTGCCGGGCTTCCCGCGCGGCTACCGGCTGGCCGAGGAGGTAAGGTTTGACGGCTACGTCTCCTGCGAAGATTATCCGTCCTTGGGCAGGCAGGTGGCGTATCTGGTAGACAGCCACCCGACCGCCGCCGAAGGCGAGGCCCTCGAAGGCTTTCTCGACCGTTCCCTCGCGGCCCCCGGCTTTACCATCAACCAAAGGATAAGGGTGTACGACCGAGCATGAGCGACAATCTCAACGAGTGGTTCAGCTTCATCTCCGACGCGCGCGTGCGGGATAAGCTACGGGCGTCCGAAGGCAGGATCCGCAGGGCCTTCGACGAGCTGTTCTCCGGCTACGCCCTGCGCGCCGAGGACGTGTTGAACGACGTCGTCCGCGTCACGGAATACGCGGGCGTCGTCCGCGTCGAGAACATCAACTTCTACTCCTTCTGCGAGCACCACTTCGCCCCCTTCTTCGGCACGGCGTCCGTCAGCTACGAGCCGCACGAGATCATCACGGGGCTGGGCAAGCTGGTCCGCCTCGTGCGCGACGTACACGGCCGGCGGCTCCAGATTCAGGAGATCATGACCCGGGACATCGCCGAAGACCTGATGCGCGTGCTCGACGCGCGCGGAGCCTTCGTCGTGACCGAGGCGCGCCACTTGTGCATGTGCAGTCGCGGGCCGAAGGACGATACGGCCGTGACGACGGTCAAGTACGGCTGCGGGACGCTCAGGGAGATGATTCGCTGAAGGCTCCGCGGGCCGGAATCGCTGTTCTCTATGTCCCCGTTTGGGTTATAAGTTGTGACGTTTCGCGCCCGGACATGACGTTGTGCAACCCCGGCCCTCAACTTACTCGCGCCGGCTTCCTCATTCGCGGCCCTGGCACCTTACCATGACAAAACGCGCAGACTACGAGCCCCACCTCGTTCACCTCTTCCTCAAGGACATCTTCCCGCTGTGCGACATGTCGCCGTCGGGGAAAGACAACGATAGGGTTGATGCGGCCTACACGCAGTTGTTCGAGGAGCTGATCCCCGGCTTCAAGAAGGGGGACGTCCACTTCGTGCTGGCCGAGGTGCTTGAGCTCGACAAGGAGTCGAGCCAGCCGCGGCTGCTCGTCTACTCGAACCGAAACCGCGCGGGCGTCAAGAAGCTGCTCAGGGAGTATTTCGCGGTGATCAAGAGCCTGCGCGAGGACGAGTGGTCCATCTCGAAGGCCGACGCGCTCTACACGGGCTCGCGCATCTGGTGCGCCAAGATGCAGTCGGCCGAGTGCCGGCTCCGCGGCGAGAAGAAGAAGTGGGTTTACGAGAAGACGGACGACTTCCCCCGCGGGTACGAGTTTGACGACGACGACGACGGGACGAAGGAGCAGCGGGAGACCGAAGAGATCAAGGTCGCCTTCGGGGAGTACATTCAGGCGCTCTACGACCTCCACCTGAAGAACTACCCGTTCGCCTACGTGATGCTGATACCCATCTTCCTCGGCTCGATGTACGGGGAGAGGCAATCGAGGAAGAAGCTGGGGGCCATCTTCCTCCACTTCGCGACCTCGCAGCCGGTGGAGAAGCAGGCGCTGCGGAGGATTTACGGCCGCACGCTGCTCTTCTGGCACTACTACTTCACCTCGGAGGCGCTCGACAAGCGTCAGAAACTGTTTGAGCAGAGCAGCCTCGAGAAGGAGACGCTCGAAAAGTCGGTCGAGCTGCTCAACAAGATCAAATCCCCCATCCTCCAGATCAGCAACGGCCTGAGGGAGCTGCGCACCCCTCTGTTCGAGCTGGAAGTCGAACTCAACCCCGTCGGAGTCGTTATCCTCGGCCACGCCCAGACGAAGTTCTTCCAGGTCGGGCCGCCGATCCCTATCCTGAACGGCGCGCGGGAGGTCATGCCGCGGCACGACTGGATGGAGGGCTCGGTCGAGGTCTACAAGACGCTCGCGGCGGCCGTCTTGATCGACGTCCTCCACCTCGAAAGGGAGGTGACCGCCCCCGGCGACGACCTCTGGGCGCAGGTCGCCAACGTCATCAACGCCCGGGCCGAAGACCCCTCCAACCGCCTCTTCAAGGAACTGACCAACGCCATCCCCAACCTGCGCGTCAGCGAGCCGAGCGCGGAGCAGGTGAAGGAAACCTTTAAGGTCATCAAGAGCTGGTACAGCGACGCCTTCAAGCCGGAGAGCGGGCGGGGGATGCCGCTCTCGTTGCTCGAATTCGCCTTCAGGGCGTGGGGCTGCGAGTTCAAAAAGGTCGAAGTCAGGGACAAGGTCGAGCCCAAGACCTTCTGGGTCGCCTCGGAGTTCCCGGCGCGCACCATCAGCGCGCTCGGCATCCTCCGTGAGAAGCAGGGCTTCCGCAACGTGTCCGTCCGCGTGGTCAAGGAGCGCGGCGGCGGCGGCAGGGCGCTGACCAACTGCGAGGCACGGATCGAGATGGGTGAGCTCGGCCGGCCGCGCGGGCATCTCAGGCTGCTGCGGAAGTCGTTGAACGACTCGCTGAGGAGCAGGATGATGCCGGGCGGGGACATGACTCGGTTCCTCTGGTATCTCTGCGGCGGGCGCCAGCTCTCCCTAAGCGGGACGGTCTTCAGTTGGAGGGAGGGCAGCCACGAAGTCTCGATTGATTTCCGCGACCCCAAGGGCCAGGCGAACGAGATGCTAATCAACTGGAAGGGCGAGATCAGGGTATGAAGATTTACGGCGAGATTGATCGGCGGCTCGGGGCGGCCGTCACCTTCGACCAGCCGGCCGACGGTGAGAACTACCTCCTCGTCATCCACCCGAACGACGCGGAAGAATGGGTTAAAGAAGAACTCCCCGAGCGGCTGGGTGACGAGCGCTGCCGGGGCGTCCTCCTCGTCAAGGGCGTGCCCGCGGCCGGACTGAGTAGCGAGCAGGTGGCGCGGCTGAAGACGCAATACGGCGCGAGGTTCCACGCCTCGGCCTGCGCCGTCGGCACCGAGCACGAGAGCACGAGGCTGTCGGGGGATTCTGAGGCCCGCTTCAGAAACTTCTTTCGGCACGCGCGCGCTGCGGACGACCTGCCTGATTGGTGCATCCTCGACCCGCGGTGGCCCGACTACCTGTTGGCCGCATACCTGCTGGCGAAGGCTCTGGCGTCGGGCGCCGGCGAGGCCGACGTGATCGAGGGACGGGCGGCCGACTTGGAGCCGATCTGGCAGGGGGCGCGGAGGGAGTACCTGCTGCTACGCGGCGACGAACTGCCGCAGGGCAGGCTCGACCGCCGCACGGCGCGGGACGTGGTCGCGCGGCTCGGTTCGTACCTGCGGGTCGTCGGGGCGAACGAGGACTGAAGGCCGGCTCGGCGCGTCTCCCCGGAAGGAAGGTTTCAGTGCTTATTCTCAAAGGGATGCCCTGTAGTGCGGCGCGGCAGCGCGGCATCCTCCGCCACGTCTGGCTCAAAAATCAAATCCTCGGCATAGACGCCGGCTTCGTGGTGCAGATGCGCGGGCGTCCGTCCCTGCGCGAGGCGCGAGAATCTTTCGAGCGGAAGATCCGCCCCGGCGGCGAGTTCGACCTCAAGCTTGAGGACGCGCGCCGGCTCGGCCGCGATATGGTGGAGGGCTTCAGCCCCGCCCAGTTGGCGGACTCCGGCCCGCTGGCCGGCCTCCCGCCCGAGGCGCTCGCCGCCGTCAAATCCGCCGTCCACCGCGAGTACCTAAGCGAGACGCGCATCGAGCAGCGCGTGGGGCCGCTCAGCGCCGCCTGCGACCTCCTGGCCGACGCGCTGCGAGAGTTCTCGGACGCCTGGTTCGAGCGGGCCGCCGGAGCCATGGTGCTCAGGAAAAGCTTCGAACAACTCCAACTCCGCGCGCGGGCTTTGCACGAGGAGCTGGAGCAACTACCCGAAGGGATCATGCTGCCGTGACGCTGCCCCGAATCCTTATCATCGATGACCAGTTAGCGACCGAGGCTGACGTACGCAGCTCTCGCTGCATTGAGTACGGCCTCGTTGAAATAGACGCGAGCACCTCCGACGAAGGGCTGAAGAACCTGGCGGAGGAGGAGAAGGACATCACGGGTGAGGAGCCGACGGCCGGCGTGGTCTTCTGCTCGGGCCAGGTGCGCCATGGGGGGAAGGTGGAGAACTCCGTGCAGGAGGTGCTGGAAGCCGTCAGGTCGGGGTGGCCGTCTCCCGCGGGGTGGAGTTGGGCGCTGATTCTCCTTGACGTACATTTCGTCTCCGCCCCGGCGCGAGACGATGACGCCAACTTCGGGTGGAAGCTGCTGGCGGAGTTGGTGAGGAGTTTTCCCGACCTGGATGCGCCGCCGGGCAACTCCGAGCTGCCGGTTATCATGCTCACGTCGTTGGAGCGCCTGCAAGGACAGATACCAGCCAGTAAAGGCGGGGCGCGGGCCTACATGGAGAAGGACGAACTGACGCGCGAGCGGATGCTTAAGTTGCTGGACGAACATGGCCTGATAGGCGACCCGAGCGGCAAGCTGATAGGCGGGAGCCGCTCCATGCTCAAGATACTGCGCGAGGCCCGCGGGGTGGCGCGGATGGGTGCCGGCAACGCGATGATTCTCGGCCCGCAGGGGGCCGGCAAGTCTTCGCTGGCGAGCTACATCCACAGGCAGAGCAAACGCGGCCGGGCTTTCGTCGAATACGCCAGCTCCCCGGCTACGAAACTGCTCGAATACGGGCAGTTGTTCGGCTACTGGTTCGGGGCGCACGACATGGCGAAGGAGAGCGCCTGCGGCAAAGCCGAGCAGGCCCACAACGGGACGCTCTTTCTGGACGAGGTACATTATTTAGCGAGTGATACGCAGCAGGAGCTGCTACTGTTCGCCCGCCCGGATAAGGAGACGGGACTAAGGCGGATAAGGAGGCTAGGAAATTTCCCGACCGCGGCCAACGTCACGCAAGCGCACAACAGTATTCGCGGCGTGTTCGACAAAGCCACCTCCCTCATCACCGTGGACGTGCTGCTGCTGTCGGCCTCTAACCAGGACGTTGACGACCCCGAATGGCGTGCGGAACACGGCTTCGACGACTCTCTCTACCAGAGGCTCGCGACCGAATACGCGGGCAGGCCGCTCCGCTACCCGAGTCTGGAGCAGCGTCAGGACGACATCCCCGTGCTGTTCAAATCCTTCCTGGAGCAGGAGACCAAAAAAATCGGCGGGCGCTTGAACGAGGAGCGGAGTAAGACGCTGGACGCCGAACTGGTGGAGCGTTTGCGCGATTACAGTTGGCCGGCTAACGTCGCGCAGCTACAGGGGGTGGCCGCCGAGGTCGCGCGTAACGCGAAAGACTTCCCCGACGTGTTCGCCCGTCACCTGCCGCCGCTGCCTCCCGTCACGCCCAGTCCCGCCCCACCGAAGTTCTTCCCCACGGAGCCCCCTCCTCCTCCCCCTCCGCCGCCCGCCCACGGCCTGGCCGACGCCGAGCGCGTCTTGCGGAGCGTTCAGATACCGCGCGCGCTGGACGACCTGAAAGGGCAACTCCCGCCCCTCGAAAAAGCCTACGCCCGCTTAATCAAGGAGGCGCTGGAGGTGACGCTGGAACAGATGATGACGGTGCACGGGTCTGAGCGCTTTTGTCTGCCGGCATTTAAGCTTCTCTGCGGGAGTGAGATTAAAGCGGGCGGGCAGGCGTACAGCAAGCTGCTCAGACTCTATAAGCTGTTCGGGAAAGATTACCCGCCCACGCCCGGCTCGGCCCTCGACATCGCCATCGAACGCGCCAAGAAAAACCGCACGGCGGGCGTCGGGAGCGTCGAAGACGAGCACGACGACTGACCGGCGCGGGCGCTAGCGCAGGCGGTACTCGGCGCAACCCACCTCGATCCGCCCCAACACACACCGCGTATCTCCGTTCAGCCGTTCAGTCGGCCAGGAAACGCATGCCCCGAGAGACACAGCTTGGACGAGGGTCAGGAAGAGGCCAATCACCGACCAGTAGTTAGTCTGACGCTTATACATGGCTGATCCTTTCTGGTGAGCCGCCGCCGACGCGTCCCTTCTACCGCCGCGGGTGAGATTGATCTTCAGACCCGACAACCCCACGTCCCTGCGTGCTGGAAGTTGCTGCCCCGTAGCCCGGCGCTCCTGTTCACCTCATATAGAAAAACCTGTGCCGCAGGGTCTTGAGGTCTGTCGGCGAAATAAGCAGCCGTCCGAGCGGCCCGGCGTCGCACTTCGTCCCGACGGTTGCTATCGCCGATAGCGGAATCGTTATTCTTGATTTCAATGCGGTCGTGAAGCCCCGGCGGGAGGCCGGGGTGAAGGCGCCTCTTTGCCAACGAAGTCGGTGCCTGCTTGGTGAGAGCCGCGGCACGGTCTTTGATAATCGAGGGAGTATCAGGAGAGCCTAAGCAGGCGAAAGATTCTGGCAGGAAGGAGTGAGGTGATCATGTTTAAGAAGATGCTTCTGACTTCGTTCGTTGTTCTGCTGCTCGCGTCAGTCCATGAAGTGCGGGCGCAACTGCCTATCACGATCCCGGTCAACTGGCAGCCGCCGGCCCCGGTGCGCGAGGGTACTGACTACGCCGTGCCGTACGCGGGCTTTACCTCCTTCGACCAGTTCGGCCCCTACATCGTCTACAACCCGCGCCTCTACGGCCAGTACCCGCAGCCGATGCTTGTCTTCCTCCGCGCGCACGAGTACGGCCACATCTACTCGCGGGGTCCCTTCGCGAACCCCGAGGCCAACGCGGACTGCTGGGCGGCGGCCCAACTCTCCCGCACCGATCCGCAGATTCTGGGTCAGGTAATCTGGTATCTGGAGAACGTGGTCGGCCCGCGCGGGGGTGACGCCACCCACGGCAACGGCTTCCAGATGGCCCAACTCATTCGCCAGTGCGTGGTGCGCTAAGGCCGGCTCGCGGGCGGCGGCTGCGACTCTCGCTTCATGCTGTCGATGGAGGTCGCGCGTCGTCGCCCGCGCCGGCGGCGGATAACCGACTGGCGACCACCATCCTCGCGCAGTCTGCGAGTAACATTTACGTCGAAGTATCGAGCAACTCTTTCTACGAGCGCGGGCCGGAAGCGAACTCTCGTCGGTGCCGTTCGGGCGATGACGGCAATGTCGTGTTGGTCGAAGACACTGGTTCTGACGTGCTCTTTATGACGGCGTCGAAGCGCCCGCCTCAAGACAAGAAGCCGAAGGTGCGATTCGCCTTCAGTCACTCAAGCGTCCGCCACCGCAACTCACAGCATGAAGGCAGGACTTTCTCTTTAACCGTGGCGACGCCCCCGCAGTGATCCCTACCCGTTAAGCCACCCCCCGAGCCCGCGCCAAAGCCTCACCAGCCAGAGACTGAGTTTCCTGTCCCGCCGCATAGCGACAATTCCAAATTTCTCCCGAACATCTTGAAAGTCTTTCCTGAAGCAACGAACATAATGCTTACTCGCGGTAGCGAAATTGTCATGCCGACTAACATTATAAGAACCCCGGCAGTACCAAATATAGCTTCGTCCTTTACTCCCTCCTGACTTGCGGACTGTTCATGCCGGCGGCTGACGGTCTGCAAGCGGGAACCTTTTCAGCAATTTGCTAATAAAGCGACTGGTCGGGTGAGGGAGGTGAGAGGCGTCTTCACGCGCGGAGGTCTGAGGCACGCCCGTTGCCATGAGCAATGCCGAGCGCGGGTGGATGGACAGATGAAACCCTTCGAACCCTCCGCCACCTGAAACCTTCTTGAGGCGCGCCGAAACGCTCTGACTAAAGCTGCCTCACATGACCGACAGGAGGAACCCATGGAAAAGAATGCTAAGGCTACGACGAATCGCAGACGTGTTTACCTCGCCACCGTGTTGATGGTTGCCGTGCTCACCTTGACGGCTTCGGTTCCGAGCTTCGCCCAGAATCTTCACCTGTTCACCGGCGTCGTGCGTGCGCGCAGCACGAACGTTTACCACATGACCTTCGTCGGGCGTGAGTGGGAGGTGCTCATCCTCTCGGGCGACGGCGGGACAGACCTTGACCTTTACGTCTACGACGAGAACGGCAACCTCGTAGCCAAAGACGACGACTACACTGACGAGTGCGTGGTGCGATTTATACCGCGCTGGACGGGCGACTTCACCGTTAAAATCGTGAACCGCGGCGGGCGCGCCAACAGGTACACGCTTGGCAGCAACTAGACGTCGCGGCGTTCCGGTAATTCCTGTTATCACTTTGCTGAGTGCGGAGGGCAGCCCAGGCCCTCCGCACTCATTTTGCGCGGGGGTTAGCCTGCTTCATCACCTCAGAGCCGTTTGCGGCAGGTAAAAATTTCCGGGCCTCCGCACTTCTTACATTGCCTTCGCGGGCCGCGCGAAGGCCGGTCACGACAAAGCTGAGGCAAGGAGAGCGGCACCGGATTTGCACCCGTGAGGGTCACTACGAATCGGTAGCGAGTCCACGGCTGGGCCACCTCAGCGAAGGCCCGTCGCCACCCGCGCTCTAACTGTCGCCGCCCTGTCGCCGCCCGTGCTCCGGCGAGTTGGCGGAGGCTAACCTACCGTCCTCAACGGTAGACCGGCCCGCCCCCTTCATCCTCAAGCTGTTAACGGCGCAAGCGCCTCATTGCTCCACGTCACCTCACTCCCCGCCGGCCGCCCGGCGGATAGTCACGTCTCAGGAGCCACACTCCTCAAAGCGGAGGTTAAGCACATGGACAGACGCAAGTCGCACCTCTTTCCCTCTTTCGTCGTGACCCTCATCTTCACGGCGGCGCTCGTCGTTCAGCCGCTCCCCGTCGTCCCGACCGCGCACGCGCAGGAGACCATCAAGGACGAAAACGGGTTCACCAACAGGCCCCTCGACAACCGCGAGACCGAAGCCTCGCTGGAGCAGTTCGAGGCCATCGACGCCAAGTCGGTCGAGGCCGACCCGACCACCC
>WUUC01130535.1_pt1 | contig 15733 bp, 7 predicted proteins | sample 6278441 | NCBI WGS metagenome assembly WUUC01 (sample SAMN13675441, study PRJNA597444) | soil metagenome | isolation source: soil | place: USA: Washington | collected 2017-10
GCATCACGATTTGAATCACATGGTGGAGATCGGCAAGGCTGACGTCGGCGGGAACACGCACGCGACGCCAGACGCGCGGCGCGACGCCGAGAAGGTCGACGTCGAGGTCGTAGGTGCGGGCCATTCGGGATTATATCTGCGCGCTAGCGCGCGTCGGGCGCACCCCCAGACGCGCCGACGCGCCTTAGGCGGCGGTACCCGGGAAGCGTTGGTGGGACAGCGTCTTCGGGCGGTGGGCAAGGGCCCGACGACGCGATTTGCGCCCGCCAGCAAGGGCGCTGCAGGTGCGTACGTTGGCCAGCGCACGGCCGTCGGAGACTCACGCAAGTGCATGGCAATCACACTTCCGTGGCTTTGCGGCCGATAACGGAACACTGGACTGCGACCTTCGCCGGGGCAAAGCTGCAAAACAGGCAGAATTACCGAGTTTCGCTCAACTCGTGTCATTCCGGCACAGAACTGGCACTCCGCAGTGTAATGTTTGACCTATTGATGAGCTTATGCGCGTCAGAAAAGGGACCGATAAAGGGCCTGCCCCTTTTTGCCCGGATCCGGAAAAGGGGCAGGCCCTTTTCGGTCGACCGTGCGAAGGGGCGGCCACTGGCATGACTCCATTACGGGTGTTGCTCGTCGAAGACTCCCTCGACGACGCCGAACTGGTGACGAGGACGCTCGGCCAATCCGGCTACGAGGTTCTCGCACGCCGCGTCGCCACCGAGGACGACCTCCGCGACGCCCTCCGGGAATCGCCGTGGGACCTGGCCATCGCGGACCACACCATGCCTGGCTTCAGCGGGACGCGCGCCCTCGTCGTCGTCCGCGAGCACGACCCGGACCTGCCGTTCATTTTTGTCTCCGGCACCATCGGTGAGGACATTGCCGTCGCCGCGATGAAGACCGGCGCGCACGACTACATCATGAAGGGCAATCTCGCCCGGCTGGCGCCGGCCGTCGCACGCGAGTTGCGCGAAGCCAACGTGCGCCGTGAGCGCACGCGCGCCAACGAACGCATCACCTTTCTCGCCTACCATGACGCGCTGACCGATCTACCCAACCGCGCCCTGCTCAACGATCGTCTGCATCAGGCGATTCTCACCGCGCGCCGCGGCGAGCGCGAATTGACGCTGCTGCTCGTCGATCTCGATGGCTTCAAAGAGATCAACGACACGATGGGCCATTACGCCGGTGACCTGGTGCTGCAGCAGGTGGCGGCGCGTTTGCGTGGAACGTTGCGCGAGTCGGACACGATCGCGCGGCTCGGCGGCGACGAATTCGCGATTCTGCTGCCCTTCACCGATCTCGCAGGCGCCGGACCGGCCGCGCGCAAGGTGCTGCAGGAGTTCCAACAGCCGTTCGTGCTCGACGACCGGCCGATGTTCGTCAGCGCCAGCATCGGCGTCGCGGCGTACCCGCTGCACGCCACCAGCGCGCACGAGTTGCTGATCAAAGCCGACATTGCGATGTATGCGGCGAAGACCGATCGCTCCGGGTATTCCACCTACGCCCCCGGACGCGCGCACGGCAGCGATCAGCGCCTCAGCCTGATGACCGCGATGCGCCAGGGCATCGAGGCCAAACAATTCGTCCTCGAGTATCAGCCGATCGTCGATCTGCGGACCAACATGACGAGCGGCGTCGAAGCGCTGCTGCGCTGGAATCACCCCGAGCGCGGCTGGCTGTGCCCGGACGAGTTCATTCATTTTGCCGAGCATACGGGTCTGATCACGCCGTTGACGCACTTCGTGATGGATCTCGCGCTGGCCGAATGGCCGATGTACCCGGGGTCGGTACCGCTGAAAATTGCCGTGAACCTCTCGCCGCGGACGCTGCACGACGCGGGACTGCCGGCGCGCATCCAGGAAATCCTCACCGCGCATCGCGCCGATCCGTCGTGTCTCGCGCTCGAGATCACGGAAAACCTCATCATGTCGGACCCGGAACTGTCGTCACGCACGCTGACGCAACTGCACGACATGGGCATCCAGTTGATCGTCGACGACTTCGGGACCGGTTACTCGTCGCTGAGCTATCTTCGCCGCCTGCCGGTGGACACGCTGAAGATCGACCAGTCGTTCGTGATTGGTCTGGCCAACGGGGAAGATGACGCGCTCGTTCGATCGATCATCGACCTCGCCCACAACCTGCGGCTGTCGGTGATCGCCGAAGGTGTCGAGACCGAAGCCGTCCGCAATCAGTTGCTGGCGCTCGGCTGCGACTTCGCGCAAGGCCACTTCATCGCCAAGCCTGCGGCGGCGCCGAAAATCGCGAAGTGGCTCGAACGGCGCAATGCCGTTGCGCAGTTGTGAGGGCCCGCGCGACAGGATGCCGTCAGACGGCGTTGGGCGAACCGAGCAACGCCAGCTCGCGATTGATCGCTGACCGATCGAACAACTCGGGATCGAAACCGGGTCCGAGACGTTCTATCTGAGCCCGGGTCAGGCGTGGCCCGCGGCCAAGCGTCGCAGCGAGGATGGCGCTGTAAGCGGCGGGGCCGCTATGGTCGTCGCGCGGACCGGCGAGATAGCCGTCGAGGCAGGTAATCGGCGATTTCGAGACCGAACGCCACGCCCCGGGCGCACGCGTTACCCGCAAGCGCCATTCCGGTTCGTGATCGTAGAGATAGGTGATTCCATCGCGCCCGGCGGCGAGCGCCTCGGTAATCGTCATTCCGTCGCTGCAGCCAACGGTCGTGCCGTCGGCCGCCGCGCGGCGCGCCGTCGTCCCGTTGGTCCGGCCGCACGTTTCGAACGCATGCGGATAGCGGTCGCCCCACCCCATAACGGTCTGCAGCACCCGGTGCAGCTGCGAGAGCCGCAGATCGCCGGGGACGCGAATGACGCGCCAGATCAGCGGCTCGACGTTCTGCAGTTCCAAGCGAAGCACGACGGCGGGCACAGACACTGCCGTAAGCGTACCCCGCGCGAGCGGCCCCCGCGCATTTAATCGCACCCCCGCTGCTCATCCTGGCGGCGTACAGCGGGCGGATTGGCGTCGATTCAGGCTGCGCGGTCGATTTCGGTCCTGATGCGGGACAGCTCGCTGGAGATCGATTCGAGCTCGCGATCCAGCGTGCCGAGCTTTTCGTGCTCGGCGCGGACAAACCGCGTATACGGCGCCACCGCCTCCATGACGCTCCGCGCGCTGCGGTCGACCTCCCGCTGGAACTGCGAACGCAGGCCGGTCATCAGCTCGGTGCGCATCCGCTCGATGCGCTCGCGCAACTGCGCTTTGGCGTGGGCACGCTTGGACGGGATGATGAACATCCCCAGGATCGCAATGGCGCTCGCCGCCACAATGCCGGTGACATCCGCGGCGGTTGTCGTCGCGACAGCCATCACGACGGCGCCAAATCCGATAGCGCCAGCTTGCGCCAGCGCGGCGCCGGCGACGGCTGCGCGCACGCCGTCGGCCATCTTCGCCGCCTCGCCTTCCTTGTCGTAGCTGTCGACTGCATTGTTCGCCGAGCGGCCCACCGTGTCGATCAGCTTTTGCCGGTCGTACTGGAACGAGCCAGTGTCGCCGCCGACCACGCGTCCTTCGTGCGCGACGCGGCGGCGGTTGACATGCGCGGTTACCGCCTGCCACTGCCGCAATTCGCTCGCCACCATCCAATCGATGACGTCGTGCACCTGCTTCTCGATCTGCTGCGGCGCGTCGGCCACGACCTTTTTCTCGAACTCGCGCTGGATGCGCGCCTTGTTCAGCAGATCGGGGATGCGGCCGACGCGGAGCGTGTCGTCGAAGAACGCAATACCGCGGTTCTCGAATGACTGCAGGACGTTATCGATCTCTGCCAGGCGGAACTCGAACTCGCGCGACAGGTCGGTGCGATAGACGTCGAGCTGCCGCTCGATGTCATCGATGGTCTGCAGATCGTCCTGCAGCACCTCGACGCGACCGCGAATGGTCTCGCGGCTCGTCTGCACCAGCCGCGTTCCGATACCGAGCGGGTTCAGCAGCTTCAGCCGCAAGCGCTCCTTCTCGTCGAGCGTGGTGCTGATGTACTTCTCGAGCTCATCGAAGCGGTCGCCGGGGACCGGCTCGCCAATGGCTTCACCCAGCTTCTTGCGCAACGCGCGCCGCGCTGACACCGGGAAGATCTCAGGCTCAGCGCCGAGCAGCGCCCGCGCATGTTCGGCAACGAACGCGCGCACCTGCTCGCGCTCCTCGGGCCGCTCCAGCAGATCGATCTTGTTGATGACGACCACGACCTTCTTGCCCCAGTCCTTGATGGCCTGGAGAAACGCCCGCTCGCTCTCGGTGAACGGGCGATCGGCAGACGTGACAAACAGCACAAGGTCGGCCTGAGGGACGAACTCGCTCGTGAGCCGCTCGTGCTCGCGGAAGATCGCGTTGGTACCGGGCGTATCGACGATGTTGATGTCCTGGAGCAGCGCCACCGGTGCGGTGACGACGTCGGCGCCGGACGCATCGACGGTCCGCTCGCGCGTCGCACCGTACTGCAGCACCTGCAGCCGGGTCGTCGTCGGTGTCACGCCTTCTTCGAGCACACGCGCACCGGCCAGCGCGTTGACAAACGCGCTCTTGCCAGCGTTGAACTCACCGATCACCACGAGGAGGAACAGCCGGTCCAGTTGCGCGATCGACCGTTCGAGCGCGGACCGGTCGGCGGCTGGCGTGTCGAAGCGCTCGAGTGCACGCTGGAGCTTGGCCAGCCACTCGCGTTCTTCGGCGACGTGCTGGCGCGTACTGTCCTTCAGGAAGCGGCCAAACATAGATGGAGTTGCTCGATGCAAACGAAAGTCCATTACACACAACGGGAAAACTGGAAGTCAAAACCCTGTAAACCGGCCGGTAAAGGTCGCGCTAGCCCGCTTAATGAACATCGGGCCCAGCCCGGCCGGAGCGATCGGGTCTCTCGCGTTATATTCCTCAATCCAGGAGACCTGCATGATCGCTCGCGCTCTTATTCTCGTCACCGGTCTATGGCTGGGCGCGCTGACCCCGGGCGTCGCACTCCAAGCCCAGTCACCACCTCCTTTACGCACCGGCGACCTGGCCGGCCTGCGGCTGCGCAACATCGGCCCGGCCACGATGTCCGGCCGTTTCGTCGACATGGACGTCGTCGAATCGGACCCCTCCATCATGTATGTCGCCTCGGCGACCGGCGGCATGTTCCGCACCCGCGACGCAGGTATCACGTGGGAGCCCGTATTCGAGCGTGAGGCGGTGCACTCGATCGGGGACGTCGTGCTGTTCCAGCCCAATCCCAACATCATCTGGGTCGGCACCGGCGAGCGCGCCAATCGGCAGAGCGTGAGTTGGGGTGACGGCGTTTACAAATCGACCGACGCGGGCAAGACGTGGACTAACGTCGGGCTCAGGCAGAGCAAGCACATCGGCCGCATTGTGCTGCATCCAACCAACCCCGACATCGCCCACGTGGCGGCGCAAGGCTCGGTATGGGGGCCCGGCGGCGATCGCGGAGTGTACAAAACGGCGGATGGCGGCAGGACCTGGACACGCACGCTTCACGTCGACGAAGACACGGGCGCGACCGACATTGCCATCGACCCCGCCGATCCAAACACGCTGTATGCCGCGACGTATCAGCGCCGCCGGACGGCGTTCGGCTTCGATGGTGGTGGGCCCGGCAGCGGCCTGTGGAAAAGCGTCGATGGAGGCAACAAGTGGACGAGGCTGACTGGTAACGGCCTGCCAAGCGGCGATATGGGGCGCATTGGCATTTCGATTTACCGCAAGGATCCGCGCATCGTCTTCGTCAGCATCGAGCAGGGCTTCCGCTACAACGCCTCCACCGCCTATATCGAGCGACGCGCCGGGCTTTACCGCAGCAACGACAAGGGGGCGGCGTGGCGTTTGATGTCCGACTGGAATCCACGGCCGATGTACGCGAGTCAGCCGACCGTCGATCCGAACGATGACCGCCGCGTTTACATGCTGAATCAGTTCTCGTTTTCCGACAATGGCGGCGAAAGCTTCACATCACCGCGCAACACCACCCACGGCGACGATCGCTTCGTTTGGATCAATCCCAAGGATTCCCGCCACGTCGTCAAGCTCGACGACGGTGGCATCGGCATCAGCTACGACCGCGGGTTGAAGTTCCTGTATGTGCAGTCGCTTCCCGTCAGCCAGTACTACCGCGTGCGCGTTGACAATGCCCACCCCTACAACATCTATGGCGGCCTTCAGGACAACGGGTGCTGGGTCGGCCCCAGCGCGAGCTGGACGACCAACGGCATCCTCAACGAGCACTGGGCGCGCCTGTGCGGTGGGGACGGGTTCTTTGTCGTGCCCGATCCCAAGGATCCGACCATTGTCTTTTCCTCGTCGCAGTTCCTCGGCCTGCAGCGCAACGACACGAAAACTCAGCAAATCCAGACGATTCGCCCCGGCGACCCGACCGGCCATATCGCCGGCCGTCGCAACTGGAACACGTGGGGCAAGCCGGGTGCGGCCGAATTTCTCGGCAACGCGATGCATGCGGCCAACTGGGACGCGCCCATCATGCTCTCGCCGCACGACTCGGCGACGCTTTACGCGGGCGGGCAGCATCTGTTCCGCTCACGCGATCGCGGGATGACGTGGGAGGACCTCGGCGACATGACGACCGGCGTCGATCGCTCGACCCTGATGATCATGGGCCGGCGAACGACCGAGGCCACGCTCTCGGCCGACGATGGTGTGCCCTACTATCCGGGTGTGACGGCGATTGCGGAGTCGCCGCGCCGGCGTGGCGTGCTGTATGTGGGCACGGACGACGGCCGCCTGCGCGTGTCCATGGACGACGGGAAGTCGTGGACCGATGCGCAGACGCGATTGCCCGCGCTGCCGCCATCGTCGTGGATCTCGAGCATCGAAGCGTCCCGTCATTCAGACGGCGGTGTATATGTAACAGTCGACAACCACCGCAGCAACGACTTCACCAACTATATCTATGCTTCGACCGACTTCGGCCGCACCTGGGCCTCGATTTACGGCGACATGCCGGCCGAGCGCGTCGTCCGCGTCGTGCGCGAGGACCCGCGCACGCCAAACCTGCTCTACGCCGGCGCCGAACTGGGCTTGTGGCTCTCACCCAACGGCGGGCAGAACTGGGTCGAGCTGAAGAACAACATGCCGACGCTTCCCTTCAACGACCTTGTCATCCATGAGCGCGACAACGATCTCGTGCTGGCGACGCATGGGCGCGGCATTTGGATTCTCGACAACGTCAATGCGCTGCAAGGGCTGACGCCGCAGGTGCTCAGCTCGGAAGCGTCGCTGTTCAACATCGAGCCGGCCGAGCAGATCCGCTATACCAACCTCAAGGCGCACACTGGCGACATGGTGTTCCGCGGTGAAAACCCGCCCAATGGCGCGATCATCGATTACTGGCTGGGCGCAAAATCCGAGGACATCACGCTCGCCGTGCACGATGGCGCCGGGCGGCTGGTGCGGCAGCTGCGTCCCACTACCGCTCGCGGCATCAACCGCGTTGTGTGGAACCTGCGCCACGCCGACCTTCCCGTGCGCGCCACGGGCGGTGACGACGACGAGGGTGGTGGCGGCGCGAACGTGGCCGGGCCGCTCGTCACGCCCGGATTGTATGCAGTGCGGCTCACGGCAGGCGACCGCACGATCGAACGGCGCGTCGAAGTGCGGGAGGATCCGCGCATTTCTATCAGCGATGCTGAGCGAAAGATCTGGACGGATGCACTGACGACCCTCGCCAACACGATCCGTCGAGCCGCGCCTGTGAACGACCGGCTGCAGAAAGCCCAGGGCGGCGGCACGCTCCCTGATCTCAAGCGCCAGTGGCGTGAACTGATGACGCGGATGATCGGGCTCTACGGCGAGATCGGGCGGTGGACGGGCCGGCCGAATGCCGACCAGATGTCCGAGCTGAAGTTTTATACCGGGATGGCGGAGAAGCTGACGGCGGCAGCGAGTCGTTTCTAGAAAAACAACACGAAGATGTTTCGTTGCCGGCGGGACTAAAGTCCCGCCCTCCCGGTATTGTTTCGGGTGGAGGGCGGGACTTAGTCCCGCCGGCGTTGCTTTCCGTGGAGGGCGGGACTTTAGTCCCGCCGGCGTTGCTTCCGGTGGAGGGCGGGACTTCAGTCCCACCGTTCGGCGTTGTTTCCGGTGGAGGGCGGGACTTTAGTCCCGCCGTTCTAGAACTCGATCAGGATCCCGGCCGACGGAAGCAGCGGGAACAGCTTCTCCTTGAGACCGAAGATCTCGCCCGTCCGCACGTCAAGCGACGCGCTTTGAGCGCGGAAGTTGTCGCGGTTGAAGACGTTGACCACTTCCGCAAACAGCGTCAAACGGCTTTTGCGGAACGTGAAGGCGCGGTCGGCGCGGACATCGAGCCTCGCATAGCTTGGCAGGCGGCCGACATTGCGCTCGCTCGTCAACATGTGAATGTCGCCGCGCGGCTCGTAATATCCCTGCAGCGGAAAGTTCGACCCGTAGCGATACCGCGCCGCGAGTGACGACCGGGCCGACCAGCGATACGCGATGTTGGCATTGAACGTGTGGCGCTGATCCCAGTCCGCCCAGAACGCTTCGTTGGTCGTCACGTCGGTGTTGCTCGCCTCGCCCCATGCGTAGGACACCCACCCGGCCAGGCCGTTGACGGCGCGCCGCTCCACTGTTGCCTCGATCCCGTGGGCAGTGCCGTCCATGACATTCGCGATGTACGCGCCGGAGGGGCGGATGACGCGGTCGTTGACCAGCCGGAAGTCGCCATTCACTACGCGCAGTCGATCTGACTCGCTGCGGTGGTAGCCGGTCACCGACGTGCGCCAGGTCTCGCCAAAGCGCTGTTCGAGACCGAGGTCGACGATGCGCGCGCGCTCGGGGATTATGCGCTCGCCCGGCGGCACGAGGAACCGCTCGTCGACTCCTGCTGCCTGCCGCTGCACCCCGACGCCGCCACGCAGTCTGGTCGACGCGGCGAGCTGCCACTCCGCGAGAACCCACGGGGACGCCGCCTTGGTATCGCCGTACGCCCAGCGCTCCAGACGCAGCCCTGGTGACACAGTCACCGACGGCGATGGCATCCAGCGATACGCAGCCCACGCGGCCTGCGAGGAGGTCCCAGCGTGATAGTCGAGCGTGTTGATCTGCGCGGTCAGCGACGTGAATTGGCGGTCAATGCGATCGGCGTCCAGCGCCTGCGCCTGGCCGCCGATTTCGATGAGATGCCTGGCTGTGGGCGACCACTCGACGCCGCCGCGCCATGTCAGATCGCGATCGCCGCCTTCTTCGCGCGCCCGGCCATCGGCAACCTGGTTGCGATAGCGGCTGTCGACCAGATACAGCTGCTGCGTAATCGCCACGCGCGCCGACGGCGTGAAGTGCCATTGCACATTGCCGATGAGCGTGGTGCTCTCACCTTTGTCGAACGAGTTCAGCTGGGTTTCATCATCCTCATCGAGTTCTGATTGCCCGGCGATAAACGACACGCGGAGCGTCTGAGCCGGCGTGGGGTTCAACGTCACTTTCGCCTGCGCATCAACGAATCCAAACGATCCGTCGATCGAGGTGTCGACCCGGCGGAGGATCCAATCGATGTAGCTCTTGCGGCCGGCGAGCAGCCAGGAGCCGCCGCTGCCGTCGCCGATGGGGCCTTCCCAGACGGTCGTCGTCGCCGAGCCGCTGATCAGCGCGCGTCCATGCAGCCGGTCGCGCGCGCCGTCGCGCGTGCGGAAGTCGAGCCGCGCGCCCAGATGCGAGCCGAGCTTCTGCGGGTGCGCGCCGGAAAGAAGGGTCGCCTCTTCGAGGATGTCGCTGTTGATCAGGCCAAGCGATCCGGTATCAGAAATGCCGCGGACGGTATGAAACAACAGCCGGCTGTCGACATCGTCTATCGACAATCCGACGTGATACGGGCCGAGGCCGCGGACGGCAAACTGCGCGCGATAGTCGTCGCCAGCGGCCACGCCGGGCAGGACCTGCACCGCGCGGAAGGGGTCGTCGGCAATCACGCCGCGCAGCGCGAGCAGCTCGCGGCTGCCTAGCACGGCCTGGCTGGCCGCCCCCGGTTGGGTTTCGCGAAAGCGGCTGGTGGTAACGGCGACATCTTCGACGTACGTGCTGGCACCTTCAGCGACTGGAATCATCAACTCCGTCGTGTCGCCAGCGATCACCTCCACGACGCGGCGGACCAGGCCGAACCCGACGACCGACACCACAAACGACTGCTTGCCCGATGGGACATCCTCGATGACGAACCGGCCATCCTCATCGGAAACAGCGCGCTGCCGCGTCGATTCAATCTGCACCAGGACGGCGGCAAGGGGGGCGCCCGTCCTCACTTCAACTACCTGACCGCGGATTCGGCCCGGCGCCGACGGAGCGAGTGCGACATCCTGCGCGGCGGCGCTGGCGCTCGCGGCGCACAGTGCAAATGTAAGAAAGAGCAGCCGGGAAGGCGTCACCTGTCCTCTTTTCTAATCGATATGAGCTGGCGGGCTGCGCTGGAGCACGAATCACGCCAGCCCCGGCAACGGCCGCGGCTCCTGCACAGAGTCATATCGGCGGTTTGTTCTCTTGCCCTTCGGCATTTCGCTCGGGCCCTGTCGGCTGGGCCTCTGCCGGGCGGACTTAGCGCCGTGAGGTGGAAGTCGGGCCTCGCGCGCGGACGTTGCGCATGATCGAGGCGCTGTTCCAGGCGTTTCTCAGAACTCGACCGACATGATGTTGCTTTCGCGGCGGTCCCATCGTGCGTAGAGCACGTGCGCACCGTCCGCGGTCACCGTGAGGCCGGGCCACGAGTAGTTCGGAAGAGTTGTCATCGTGCGGATGCCGCCGCCGGCGAGCGGGGCGTGATGCAGCACGATGTCACGTCCGCTGAGGCCGACGTAGTAAATGCCTCGCTGCGTCACCGTCCAGTTCGCCCATGCGCCGGCGTTGACGCCGTCAACGACCAATACCGGCGCGACGGGCGCGGAGCCGGAGCCCGCCGCCGCGGTCGTGGGCACGCGCCAGAGGCCGCCGCGATCGGCCCGGCTGAAATACAGCCACGCGCCATCTGGCGAGCTCTGCGCGGCAAATGCGTCGCTAATTGCGAGTGTTGCGTTTCCCTGTGCCACCGCGTCACGAACGTACACGCTCCACACGTCACCCTGACGGGCGCCGTAATAGATGCGCTGTCCATCGGCGGACCACGACGGGGCGACCTCGACGGCGGCGTCTGATGTAATCGCGGTGATTGCGCCGGACTCAACGTCCGCGACGAAGACATCGACGGTGCCGCTGCGATGCGCGGCGAACACGAGGCGGGTGCCGTCGGGCGACCAGCGCGGAAGTCGAACCGTCGAGCCGCGCGACACCGCACGCGGTTCGTCCCCGAACCGTGTCAGTTGACGCGCGCCCGATCCATCGCGGCCGGCGATCCAGATCTCATGGCTGCCCGATTGCGTGGAGACAAAGGCGAGTCGGGTGCCGTCGGGCGAGAGCTGCGGGTAGAGATTCCACAGCTCAGAAGTGCGAATCACCGGCGCGGTGTCAACGGCGCCAGTGCCGCGGGCTTGCCTGGCCTGCCCTGTGCGAGGCAGCGGGGCTGTCCGACCGGCCTGTTCGAGCGCGACCTGCCAGATATTGATTTCGTAATTCCAACTCTCATACGCGACGCGGTCCGCCCCGCGTGCCGCAACCGGATGCTTCAAGCGTGCGGCGCCACCGGCGATCAGCTGCGGATCGCCGCCTTCCACAGGCACACGCCACAAGCTGTAACCACCGGCACGGTCAGTGGAAAACACCAGCGCCCGGCCGTTCATGATCCAATCCACGCCGGTGAGATCGGCTTCATCAAACGTGACGCGGCGCGGGGCACCGCCGTCGCTCGCGACGACGAACACGTCCGCCACCCCGCCGCTCGCCTGACGTATGAATGCGATGCGGCCACCGTCCGGCGACATTGAGGGTGAATGATCGCCAACGGTGCCGGGTGGCGCGCTGCTCAGTGCCGTGCGTTCTCCAGTCGCGAGCGTGACGCGGCCGATGCGCCAGCCGTGCATCGCGCCTGACGGTGCATCGGAAAAGAGCAGGGCGTCGCCCTGCGCGGTCCACGTCACGCGCGGCTCGTCGACGTTCCCGCACGCAGCGACCCGCTGCTCGGATGCCGATTCAATCGCGCGCACGTAGATGTCACAGCTCTCGGCCGTCAAGCGCACGAACGCCAGCCGTCGTCCATCAGGCGACCACGCGGGCATCCGATCGTCGGCGGGATTATCGGTGAACCGGATGGCACTTGCGCCATGCGCCTGGATGTAGATGTCGGCGTGTGCCGTCTCGGGACCATCCCGAAGCACGTAGGCGACGCGCCGGCCATCCGGCGCGATTGCCGGATCCGATTCATTGAGCGGGCCCGACACCAACGGCACGAACCGCGCGTGCGCGGTGGCAATGGTGGCGGGGCGCGTCAGCAGCGTGAAGAGGACAGCGGCGCATGCGACGACGAGGGCACCGGCGGCAAGGGTGAATCGCCAGGGTCGAACCGCGGCCACGGGAGTCGCGATCGCGCCGGCAACTGGAGCCGCGATGCCAAGTCCGGGCGGCGATGCTTCCGAAATCCGGTCAGGTCCAGTGGATACCGTTGCGATGAGGCGATACCCGCGCTTACGAATCGTCTCGATGTAGCGTGGCGCCGCGGTGTCATCGCCAAAGACACGGCGCAGCTCGCGAATCGCGCGGTGCAGGACGTCGTCTGTGACGAACACATCGGGCCAGACGCGCGCGATCAGGGTGTCGCGACTGACAACGTGGCCGGCCTGTTCGGCAAGGCAGACCAGGACCTGCATGACTTTGGGTTCGAGGCGGACGACCTGGTCGCCACGCCGCAGGCGATTGACTGCGGGCTGTACCTCCCACTCGCCGACGCGAACGTCCCCGGACATCATTGGAGTATAGACGTCGCGCCGGGCCTCGACGGACGGTCGTGTCCCGTTCACGCAACGGAGGGCGGACTTTCCCGGCCTGAGCGACGCAAATTCCTGCGCGTCGAAGGCAGTCCCGCCGCTGCGATCGGCAAATCCGCGGTTCACCCCATCTTTCATCACGCATCGGCAAAACCTCGGCGAAGCATCGCCAGTTCTACGGCGGAAGCGCGCGACCACAGCGTGCCGGCAGACGTATACGCATGCGACAGGAGATTTGCGTGGCTACTTACACGTTGACAGTAAATGGCCGGACTATCCCGGTTGACGCCGACTCGGAGACCCCGCTTCTGTGGGTCCTCCGCGACGCGCTCGACCTGGTGGGCACGAAATTCGGCTGCGGCGGCGGGTTCTGCGGTGCGTGCACCGTTCATGTCGACGGCCAGGCGCGGCGCGCGTGCACCACGGCGGTCAGCGCCGTCGCATCGCGCCGCATCACGACGATCGAGGGTCTCTCGCCCGACGGCTCTCATCCGGTGCAGATCGCCTGGCAGGACATCGACGTTCCGCAATGCGGCTACTGTCAGGCCGGCCAGATCATGAGCGCCGCGGCGCTCCTCGCGCGCACGCCGGACCCGACCGACGAAGACATCGCGTCGGCGATGAACGGGAACATCTGCCGCTGCGGAACGTACCTGCGAATCCGCAGCGCCATTCGCAGGGCGGTGCAACTCGCGCAGGACACGCGGCGGAGCGGGTGAGGGCGAGGCGCGCGCTTCGTATTGATTCGGCTGATGAGGAATGAATGATGTATTCACGCGAAGACGTTCTCCGCAGCAACAAGAACGGGCAAATTCCCGGTGCCTCTCATGGACGTGGTTCACAGCCAACAGCCGCGGCCCAGCGCGCGCTCACCCGGCGGTCGTTCATGAAAGTGTCGGCAACCGTCGCCGGTGGACTTGTCGTATCGCTATATTGGGATAGCGATGCGGACGCGCAATCGAGCGCCGGCAGTTTTCAGCCCAACGCATTCATCCGCATCGATCCCGACGACACCGTGACAATCTGGTCGCGCAACCCCGACATGGGTGAGGGCGTGAAAACCGCTCTCTCGATGCTCATCGTCGAGGAACTGGACGCCGACTGGTCGCGCGTCAAAGTCGTCAACGCGACGCTCGATCGGCGCTTCGGTCCGCAGGGAGTAGGGGGCAGCGACGCGATCGCATCGGGCTGGGACGATCATCGTCGGGCCGGCGCCACGGCGCGACACATGATCGTTGCCGCCGCGGCAGCGCAATGGAACGTTGCGCCCGGCGAGATCACGACAGCTGCCGGCGTGGCCCGCCATGACGCGTCAGGCCGCGTAGCGCGATATGGCGAGGTTGCCGCGCGTGCGGCCTCGCTGCCGGTGCCCGAGAGCCCGACGCTCAAGGAGCCCTCGCAGTATCGGTTGGTCGGGTCCCGCGCGCACGGTGTCGACAATCACGCCATCGTCACCGGGCAGCGGCTATTCGGGCTCGATGTGAAGGTCGCGGGGATGAAGTATGCCGCCGTGGCCAAGGCACCGGTCTTTGGACAACGGCCGCTCAAGATCGATAAGGCCAGAGCGTTACAGGTTCCGGGTGTGCGCCAGGTGATCGAAATTCATGGCCTGGAGAATCCTACGCAGCTGCAACCGGGTGTCGCTGTGATCGCGGACTCGACCTGGGCGGCCTTCAAAGGACGAGAGGCGCTGGTCGTCGAGTGGGCCGAGGGCGCCTTTGCAACGGAGAGCTCGGCGACCTTATCTGCACAGTGCCACGAATTACTCGCGAAGCCAGCGTTCACGCTCCACACGAGCGGCGATGTCGACCAGGCGCTCGGCGCCGCCACGCATGTCGTCGAGAACACCTGCGAGTTCGGCTTCGTGTCGCACGCCACGCTCGAACCGCACAACTGCACTGCGCACTTTCGTGACGGCGAGTGCTTCATTACCGGTCCGCTGCAAATGCCCGCCTCAGGGCGCGGAGTCGTCGCAGCTGCGCTCGGCATCCCGCCCGAGCGCGTGCACGTGGCCCCGACGCGCATTGGCGGCGGTTTCGGAAGGCGCCTTCTTTCAGACTACGCCGCCGAAGCCGCCGTGCTGTCGCGCGCCAGCGGCGCGCCGGTGCAAGTCGTCGACAACCGCGCGGGCGACCTCCAGCACGATTACTATCGGCCAGCCGCCGTACAGCAGATCCGCGCCGGCGCCGACGCGAACGGGCGTCTCGTCGCCTGGGATCACGTGCTCGTCAGCGTCTCGCGGAACGCCTACCGCAGAGACCCGCGCCCGCCGTTTTCGACGGAAACATATGGCTCGTACATTGGCCGGGCGGCGAAGGCCGCCGACATGGATCCGGATCTGGTGCCGACGCGCATCGCCAACGCGCGACTCCGGTATGCCGCCCCGCGCACCGGGGTGCCCACCGGTGCCTGGCGCGCGCCGGCGCATGTCGTCAACGCCTTCGCCATCGAGACCACGATCGACGAGCTGGCGGTGCGGGCTGGCCGCAGCGCCGTGGAGATGCGACTGGAGATGCTCGGCGAAACGGCGGACGTTCCGCCGAATGCGCATACGCATACTCTGTACGACCCGAGCCGGATGCGTCGCGTGCTGCTGGCCGCTGCCGAGCGCGGCGGCTACGGCGCACGCGCGCCCGAAGGCCGCGCACGAGGGCTGGCCGCCCACTTCACATTCGGATCGTATTGCGCGCAAGTGGTCGAACTGTCGATCGACGCGCGCAAGCGCGTCGTCATCCACAAAGTGATCGCCGTCGCCGATGTCGGTCAGCCAGTCAACCTGTCAGGGCTCGAGGCGCAGGGCGAGGGCGGGATCATCGACGGCCTTGGCGCGGCGTTCTTTG
>WUUC01072842.1_pt1 | contig 15732 bp, 12 predicted proteins | sample 6278441 | NCBI WGS metagenome assembly WUUC01 (sample SAMN13675441, study PRJNA597444) | soil metagenome | isolation source: soil | place: USA: Washington | collected 2017-10
CATTCCGAGAACGTCGGTATCTCGCAGGAGCGTGTCGCGCAAGTACGTCTTCTGCTCGATTTCCAGAGGGTCTATCGGCAACGGCTGAGGAGCGGTGAATGTGACGCCAGGCATCAGACGACGAATTTCCGTGTCCGTCATGATCCGGCGCCAGCTCCGCTGAGGCGGCTCCCGCAGCCGCTGTCCCGACGAGAGCATCGCCAGACGGCGCATCCGCAGGTCTGGCAAAGACGCGAGGATCGGTTCCAAAGGTCGAATGATGCGTGCGAGGGCGATCTGCGCGCGATACCTGGCCGTCGGGCGGAGGTGCGCATATCCTCCGAACACCTCGTCGGCACCCAAACCGGACAGTGCGACCCGGTAACCGAGCGCTTTCGTGGCTTCCGCTATCAGGAAGGTATTGATCCCGTCTATCGACGGCTGGTCGTACGCGGCCATTATCTCTGGAAGGCGGCCGTCGAGGGCCCGCGCTTCCACAAGATGCAGCGGGAGCCCGAGCTTTGCGGCAAGCCGCGCCACCAGCATCGGTTCGTCTGCGGTCCCGCGGCTGCCGAGGACGACCGAAATGGCATGCCGTCGTGCGCCCGGCGCGGCAGCGAGCTCCGCGGCCAAAACACCACTATCCAGGCCAGCGGACAGAAACAGGGCAACCGGCTGGTCAGACACCACATGCCGCCGAACGGCAGTGCGAACAGCCTCTACAACGGACTCTACCCCGCCCGCTGCGGGCACGTCTTCGGCTGCGAACCTGGCAACTCGAGTCGTTGATATCGAACTCGGTGAATCAACGTCTATTTCCCACACCTCGTCCGCAGGAATCATCTCGATATCCCGCAGCACCGTCAGCGGCTCCGGCACGCTGCCCCAGGCCAGAAACTCCGCGAGGGCCGCGGGATTCAGCGTCGTCGCACCCTTCAGAGCCGCCACCAGCATGCCGAGCGCACGAACTTCCGAGGCGAACGCCAGCCTGCCTGCCGCTCTCCAGACGTATAGCGGCTTCATCCCACAGTGATCGCGAGCGAGCAACAACCGGCGTGTTCGCGGGTTCCACCAAGCCAGCGCGTACATGCCGTGAAGGCCCCGGAGAAATCGAACCCCCTGGGTCGATAACCCTCGGAGAAGCACCTCCGTGTCGGACCGCGTCCGGAAAATCTCGCCCGAGGCTTCCAGTGCCACCCGGTGCTCGGCGTGGTCGTAGATCTCGCCGTTGAACACGATCGTTCCGCTGCGGTCGCACGTCATGGGTTGAGAGGCCGCATCGGACAGGTCGATGATCGATAAACGACGATGACCAAGCCACACGCCACCGTCGCGAAACTCTCCCTCGTCGTCCGGGCCACGATGGCGCATGGCACCGAGCACGTGGGACAGGTTGGGAAACGGTGCGCTCGTTACGATGGCGCCGGCGATGCCGCACATGAATTACGCTCGCCTCCCGTGCGACTGTTCGCCGAAGTGAGTCATCGGCACCGATCATGTCCCCGAGCAGGGGGTGGCGGACGAAGTAATTACGCCTGCCGTCGAAATACACAGAAACCGGGCGCCCGTGATTGCAGGGGCAACAGATGCACCATCAACCTGCAAACCCACCGTCCCCTGACCGCCGAGCATCACTCGATTAGCGCTGTTTATGTAAATCAGGATCCCATAGGCGTTCGAGACGCCGCTCAGCTTCTGTTGAAAAAATGGATAGTTGTTGGTAGTGCTCCACAATTGCGTCCTGTCCATTAGTCGTGCCAGCCCAGGCGTCAGAAGAAAATTGACGGCGCCAGCGCTCGTGGTCCAGCTCGAATAGTCTGACGTGACATCATGGCTGATATCATCGGTATTGAGATCAATGTAAAGCGATTGCACTCTCTTTGATACGCCAGCTCGATTTATATAGACCAGGTGCGACTCGGTCGCCGTTGTGTTTCCGTTCGGCGCCCAATAGTTCTCAATGCGGTAGGCAAGCGCATGCTCGGTCTCGAGGACGCGATTGCTGGCTCCTGGCAGTTGGTTGTAGCCCCAGGTAAATACCTGATTCTGCCGGCCAACGAACGAATTCGGCGATGAACCCATTCCGATGTAGAAATTGCCAGCCCCACTTTCACTCGTCTCAAATGTGATGGGCGTAGTCGCCACTGTATTGTCTGGCTTCTCAAAAGTGAGACTACCTAGCCGAAGATCGCCTGAAGACGCTTGAATGCCTGAAAGTGGGTTCACAGTGTTTCGTGAAGCTGGACTAGATGCGGTGGTGATATCGCGGCTCGTCAGCGCGGCTGCCCCGCCACGACCATCAAGGCTATCAACCAGTGCCGAGGCCGGCGAGGCGACGCCGCTCAGGCTTATCTCGAAATCCTGCAACGAGAGCGACAGGACCGGAGTCGGCCCCGAGGTGACGCTGATCCCGCTCACAGGTGGCCTGGCCGACTGCGCCAAATCCCCCAGCGTGGCCCATTCGGCGTCTGGAATCAGGATCGCCACGTCACCGGAGGCAGCGATGCCCAGCGCGCTGGCGACAATCCAGACGCTCGACAGGCGTGGCGCGGAAAAGCTCGTGAAACCAATCGCGTCGGTGCTAAGAAGAATCGGGGTCAACACAACGGATGAGCCGCCTTTTACGACGCTAACCGCGTTCACTCTGGCGTGAGCGGCCGCCGATCCATCCGCGTTGACCAGATAGCCTGTTACAGCGCAATCCGTCGTCTGTCCATGAAGAACCTCCGCGCCGCACAACCCCATACTTAGAACAATTAACCATGCACGCATGAGCACTCCACTGAGTAAGACAAGTACCAGTTGTATACGTAAGGCCTGGACATGCACCGCCGAGAACGGTAGGCCAAAGCGAGGCTCGCACGTCTCGCCATTGAAAACCCGGAACGACGGCTTTCTGAGTCGCTTACGTTAATGCGTCGCTCGTGCGAGCATCACTCTGGTCTTGACCGGAAATCCAGTCGAACCAGTCTCAATGACGTCACAGAGCTGATACACGGCGCGCACCACAGGCCATAAGAAAGCACGCACGCGACCCTTCCACGAAACCGGAGCCGGCCGAAGTTCGCGACACTCGCACGTACCGAAACCCGCGAGCGACATCATGAGGGTAAAGCTTGTCGGCGTATAGAGGACCTGGTGTGTCAGGTCGGAATGAAAAACGGCATTCGACCAGGGGCTTGCACCATTGGGCACTTTTGCGAGCAGGAGTCCATCAGGTGCAAGCGTTCGGCGTGCTTCCTTGAGAATATCGAGACACGTCTCCCTGTCCAGGTGCTCCAAGAGATCAAACGCGCTCACGATGGTCAGGGATTGTGTCGGCACCTGCTTCAGGTAGGCGAGAGCATCACCATACTCGGCCGGCTCGCCGTGTCGATGAGCCACGGCCAGCATCTCAGCGCTCGAGTCGACCCCAGATACCCTCTCGAAGCCCAGCGCCTTCGCTACACTCAAGAGTACGCCCTGCCCACAGCCGAGGTCTAACCACGCGCCTCTTTCGGAGTGACAAACCCATGGTGCCAAGTACCACGTATAGGCCCGAATCAACCGCTGCCGCTGGCCGTCAGACAATGGCTGATGCGCACTCCCACCGAGTGAGCCGTAACGAGCATAGACCTGATCCCTAAACGTATCACCCGCCAGTGATCCCGTACTCATGGAAGTCCTCATTCAGACGCCGCCGACGGCGATACGGCCCCTGCTGACCACACGATGATGCTCTCGCCGCTGGAAGGGCTGCGGCTTGGACGTCGCGCCTGCGGTGGGCAATCGCTTAGAGATATCGCGAACGCACCTTCCCAACACCAGGTGTGCACGGGAATCAGCATTGAAAGCGAGAAGGCGATAAAGCCGCATTTATGTCAGGCCCGCGCGACGCCGACCGCGGCATGCTTTCGAAGGGAAACGCGAAGTCGGTCAACCAGGAACGCAGCCACAGCGATTACCATGACACCACGAAAGACCACGAAATACACGACGACGGCTTGCTCAGTCTGCAAGGCGCACTGCAGAAGACCGAGACTGAATAACATCACGAGCGCACTCGATGACCTGCTCAAACGTCGGTCAGCCCACCCATAACCGAGTCCCAGTACGGCGCCGGCACCAACACCACCGACGAATCCAAAGGTAGCAAGCAGGACCGAAAGGAGGGTCGGCACATAATCGATGTCTCGGAATAGACCGAAATGAGTCACGATCAGAGCCTTTTCATTCCGGCCTTCCACCGACAAATCCATTTTTGATGGAAAAATGAAACTCGGAACAGCGAGGCGCGCAGCGACAACGACCAGTTCAGAACCCAGATGTCCAGACCCGCTTTGGAGTCTATCGACGACAAGCGCAGCGAACGAGTTTCCATCCAGGCGATACACACTGTCGTCCAACAGAGTATCAATGAGGTCGCGTGGATTCGACAGCGCTCGAATGCCACTTCTGATTCCGATCGCCCGGCTGGTTGCGTCACTTATCAAAGTATCCCGGCCGACGGTGGCGCGCGCCGCTGAGATAACGATACCCGCCGCAAGAACCAAGCCGACAGCGACGGCGGTAAGGCGAAGGTGATCTGTCTGTCGACGCCGAATGGTGGAGGCCAAGAACATGATTGACGTGAGCCACATGGTCGTGCGGGAGCCCATGAAAATGAGCAGAACCGCCTGCCCGCACATGACGGCAGTGACATATCGCCACGACGCGTGTTTCGTCAGGGCGAGGCTCGTCAGGACGAAGACGATCACCGTGAACTGTTCCATCATCCCTGATCCCCAGTATCCATCCGCTCTAAGCTCTGTTGGCGAAAGGGCTAAGAGGTAGATCGGCATTGCAAGGAACATCAGAATGCGCCAGTCATCGAGCACGCTGGCGATTCGATCGGGAGGCGTTACACGGTAACGGGTACGATAGGGACGGCTCAGGAGATACGCCGCCGTGAAACTGGCCATTACGGCCGAGCACCACAGAGCGGCTGTCCCTATTTCCTCCGGCGTGAGGAGCGTCCGGTAGGCGTTACGGTTTGGAAAAATGTTGTTCAGGATCTCGCTTGCGGCATGATACGTCCAGGCCGTCACGACGAAGACGAAGCCTGCGCTGAGCATCCACTTCTGACGCACGTACAGCAGCAGGACCACGACGCAGCTCGTCTGAATGAGAAGTGCGAGGACGAGCGTCGTCAGCATAGGGGCGCCGACTGTGACGGCGCGTGTGGTGGCTGGACTAGCTCCACCATCTCGATGATCCGGTCTGCGTAGGTGTGCGAGCCGACAGAGACGGCCCTCGAGCCGGCCTGAGCGATGCGTCGACGCCCATCGTCATTGCTCAGGTATCGTTGAACAGTGGCCTTGAGATCGTCTGGATCATCAAAGAACACAGCCTCAGTCTCCGCTGCGAAAATCTCTTCGTGCTCGTCGGTACGCTGCGCGCAGAGGAGCGCGCCGCACGCGGGGATCTCAAAAGTCCGCATCGTATGCCGATCGCGATTCGCCACGCGCAACAACCCCAGAGCGATCTTCGTGCCGCTCAGCGCAAGGCGATAGCCGCGGCCGGCCGCCATGCCACGAGCCAGGCGACTGAAGCGTACTGGCTGGCGATCCCAGCCCGATCCGTACAGCGCGAGCCTCAGACCCGAAATTGACAGGAGAGCGTCGAGGTACGGAAAGCGATCCGCGTCAGCGGTTCCGACGAAGGCGACGTCTGACTCGAAAGCGGTCGCTTCCGACGGAGTGGCAGCGCGTTCCGGGAAATGGAGGGCGGGGTTGTACCCGAATCTGACGAACGACGTTCGGCGACAGCCGGCCCTTCGGACATCGTCCATGATCGCGCGCTTTGTGCAGGCATACAGGTCGTATTCCGGAATGGAGGCCCTCAGCCATCCGTCTGCGTTGCGTGAATTGAAGGGGTCGTCTGTGGCGTAGTTGATCAAAACGGCGCCAAGCGATCTAAGACGGCGAAGCGTCCTGGGGAAAATGTACGCGCCTTTCGAGACAATCACGACGTCTGGCCGAGAATGGGCGGCGGCCTTCAACAGTCGGGCGTTGAGTGACCAGGCGGTCGCGGGACGTCGGCCCAGAAGTCGATAGATTACCTTGTGGGAGCGCCTGGTATGCAGCGGTCGCAGGTACGGTGCCTCGTCGAAGAGGGCCACGTTCAGTCCATGCTTTGGCGGCTGTAACGACAGCAGCGGCTGATCCGAGTAGATGGTCGTATCGACGATGAGGATGTTCATCAAAACGCGTGGCTGCTAACGCGAGGCGGAATTCACGATTCGCGAGTAATGAGCCCGTGCTCTCGCACCGTAGTGAGCCCAGTCGAATGCCTCGGATACACGTGCGCGCGCCCGCGCTCCCATCTCGTGCCTGAGCGCCGGCGCGTCGGCGAGTTGTTGAAGGCGGGCCGCGGTGGCGGCCGGATCGCGCGGCGGGACGATGAAGCCGGTGACGCCGTCCTCGATCAGTTCCGCAGCGCCCGTATTTGACGTGGCGATCACGGGAAGGCCCATCGCCATAGCTTGAACGATTACCAGGCCGAAGCCGTCCTGCACGGACAGCAGGCAAAACACGTCGGCGGCCAGGTACCACTTTGGAAGTTCATGGCCCGGCACGGCACCCACCACCGAAATGTTGGCTTTGTGGCGGACTGTCTCATCGATCCCGATGTCCAGCGCGCCGACGAGCGTGAGCCGCGCCCCCGGTATTCGTGCGACGGCGTCGACGAGATAATGCACACCCTTCTGCGCCGACACGCGGCCCACATGCAGGACCCGAAGTCCCTGCGCTGGACCCGTTGCCGGCTGGCGTATCGCTGCGCCTGGCGTGAACAGCTTCAGATCGACCCCGTACGCATTCACGAGCAGCTTCGAAGCGGACACGCCTCTGCTCACGAATGTTCTAGCGGCGAAAGCGCTCGGCACCGCGATGAAATCCGCGGCTTCGTATTCGGCCAATTCCTGCTCGACCGTTCGGGCATGCGGGGTTTCAACCGATAGACCGGTTAGACGGGCCTCTTCCATCAATTCATTCCGCTGCCATTCGATATGCGCCGATCCTCGTTCAACGATGGTCGTCATGCCGAGGCGTCTGGCGGTTGCGAGCGACGCACGGCACTGACTCGACCATCCCACGAAGAGATCGGCGCCCGGACGAAGCCGTGATGCGACGATCCGATCATGCCGCTGCGATACGTGGTAGTCGGGCTGCTCATTGAGCCAACCGCGTCGATAGAGCGTCGAGAGCGCGCGGTTCAGCGGCTCTCCGGTCCAGACGGAGCGAACGGCGGAGCGAGGCACGCCGAAACGGGGCGCCAGAAACGTTGGGTAACCGGTGTGGAGGTGCCGCAGCATCCCATGCTTCGAGAGCTCGCGCGCGAGATCGAATGCGTGAAACCGGCTCCCGACCGAAATGTCCACAGCGGGCAGGACCATTTGTTCATGCCGACTACTGATAAGTAGATCGGCCGGCTCAGGCAGGTGCGCGTGTGCCTGCGAGTTATGAAGGATGCTCAAACGGCTGCCGCGCCAAGCCGGCGGACATGGTTCCAGGTTGCGGTCGCGACGTCGATGACGTAGCGCACGTCGGCGCCTCGCGGGCGGAACGCGGCGCCAAGGCTGAGATCGTGCTGTTTCAGTGAAGTGCCAAGAGCAAGGGTCACGACCGCGTATCCTGCCACCGATGCCACGGCGGCACCCATGATTCCCAGAGAAGGCAGGAACACTCCGAGTGACAGGATCGTCGCGACGAACCCCAATAGCTCAGCCCTGAGGATGGTGCGTGTATCGCCAAGGCCCCGCAGGCCTTCCTCGAGCACCATGTTCGTCATCACGAACGCGTTAGCCGCAACCAGGACCATCGCGATGGGCACGCATTCACGAAACCCCACGCCGTAGAAAGCAGCCATCGCTGTCGGCGTGATCATCGCGAACACAAGTGCTGTCAGGACGCTGACGACCACGGCGGAGCGAGTAGCGCGGCTCAACATCGCACGCGCCAGCTTGACGTCGGGCTCGACGGCCAGGCGCTGGGATATGACCGGACCCACTGCGTTCAGGACGACGCCGGAGATCGCGCTCCACGACACAGCCACTACATATATCCCAAGCTGTTTGCTCGGTAGCAGGGCGGCGATAAGCATCTGGTCGAACCGCAGATTCAGGAATTGCGGCACCGCGCTCAGCCCCGACGGAACACCGTAACGCAAAGCCCTTGCGGCGTCTGGCCAGTCGAACCATTTCCCCGGGACCACGAATCTTGCGCAGACGATCATGATCGCAACGGCTTCGACGAGCAGAAACCAGAGATACGACATCGCCAGCCCTTCGGCCGTCCGCACGCCGGAGGCCCACGCGCCAATCAGAACCGCCAACCACCCGAGGACTGGAGCGACCCTCATCACGTTCCACAACACGAACCGGCCGAGGCCACGCGCGAGCTGGCACGGCAGGCCGATCAGCGCTGTGAGTGGCACCAGCAAAAGATAAATGTGAGCCGCGTGGATGATACGGACGTCGTAGCCGCGAAGTCCGACCCCGATCGCGAAATACCCGGCGGCAACCGCCAGACACGACGATCCCAGCGCGAGCAGGACCGTTGTCGACAGCCATCGCCCCGCACGATTCGGCTCTCGTCCTCCAAAGTACGCAAGCGACTCGGGCAGCCCGAGCATCGCGAATGTCGCAATCGTGGCCGGCCACAACTGGATGGCAGCCAGCTCGCCCCGTCCCTCCGCCCCAAGGAGCCGAGCCGCGAGCGGACCGGTAACGGCGGCGAGCAGGTACAAGATGACGTTCGCCAGAAAGGTCCCGGAGAGTCTCCGGACCGACCGCGACGACCGCATCATGGAAGGCGACCCGGAGGCGTGTCGCTCGCGAATACTGAGGCGAACTGACGCCAGTCGTGCCCCACGTAGCCGCTCATACGACGGATGTCGGCCAGCTCATGCACCGCTTTCCGCTCGCGAATGACGCGCGCCGGATTGCCCGCCACGACGGTCATCGGCGCCACGTCATTGGACACGACAGCGCCGGACGCGACGATCCCGCCGCGGCCGATGGTGCGGCCCGGCAGGATCGTGGCATTGCGAAAGATTACGGCGAACGGCTCGATGACCACCGGACGATAGACCGTCTTGAAATGCGGATCGTCCAGATCGTGGGTGGCGGTCACAATCGTCGCGTGGCCGACGAACACGTCGTGACCGATATCGAGGCCGCCGCGGCCGTCGAGCAGAGACTGATTCACCACGGTCCGCGCGCCAATACGCACGCGTCCGATAATCTCGCAACGCCCCATAATCACGGCCGACGAATCCACATCCACGCCCCGACGCGCTAACGAGCGATGCCGCAGGAACTGTCTGAATTCGCGAAACAAGAGCCGCGGCACAGCGCGGAGCTTGCGAAGCCTATTACCCACGATGGTTGCACCCATCAATTGCGTTGTGCAGACCAGCGACGTCCGCCTCGAAGTCCCATTGTGAGATACGCTGCAGACTCTTCGCCCCCATTGACGTTGCCATCGCTGAGTCGCTCGTGATCCGGCGCAACCGGTTGGCGAGCGCATCCACATCCCCCACCCGCAGCACGTATCCGTTGACCCCGTCGGTTACGAGATCGGCGGCAGCACCGACTTGGTCGGTAACGATCACAGGCTTGCCGGCGTTCATCGCCTCGTTGACGACGAGTCCCCAGGGTTCGCGCTCCGAGGGAAGCACGAAGACATCCGCAGCGGCGTAGTAGCCGGGCATCTCGGTCTGGTGCTGAAAACCGACGAAGCGGACGCTGCTCCATCGGCGCCGGGCCACCGCGGCTTCGAGCTCGGCGCGTTCGCTGCCTTCGCCTACAAAGATCAGATATGGTGCAGGTTCATCGACGCCATTCCTCGAAAGCCTCGTGTACGCTTCCCACAGATCCCACGGGCGCTTTCTAGGTTGCAGTTTTGATGCGAACAGGATTACCGGGCGGCCTGGAGAGAGCGCCAGCTGGGCTGCCAATGCACCTCGCCGCGCCGGCGTCGCAGCCGCCTGAAATCGAGCGTTGTCCACTGCATAGGGTGTCATGAAGACTTTGTCGCTCGGAACGCCGTGGCTCAAGTAGTAGTTACGGTTCGCCGTACCGATGGCGAGGAACGCGTCGACGTACCGAAAGAGACGTCGTAGAACCGTCTGCTTCGCCGAGGCGATCGGCCAACTTCGATCGCTGCTCATGTCATGCGATTCGCCTCTGAGAAAAACCTTGATGCCGAGACACTTCGCCGCGAGGAGCGCCCGAAGCTGCGCATGGTGGGCGTAGCCGTGCAGCCAGACGGCATCGTAGTTGCCCTCACGAAGCTCTTTCTCCACGCCGACGGTCAACGGCCTCCAGAAGCCAATTGTGTCGCGGTCCCCCCAGGCAGGAAGGACCTTCGATCTGTATCCCTCCAGCAGGTCAACATCCCAAAAAATGTCATGTCCGAACCCAGGATCCCGGTATTGCCGCGTCGAGAAATCGCTCAGGAACAAGACCGAGAGATCGATCTGCTTCTCCGCGGCGAGGCGGCGAAGGAGTGGCGCCTGATATTGGATTGGATGGCTGACGATGTAGGCGAGTCGCGTCACTAACAGGAGATCTCGCTCGGCTGCGCAATCTTCTCCGCGATAACGATGAGATTGCCTTCAGCGGCCGAGACCACCGGGCATGAAGGTACCGACGACCAGTCGTCGAACGTGCCCGCGCACCGGAACCCCGCGAGAGGCAGCGCGGCATGAAAGAAGGGCCGCGACAGTCCGAGAGGATGCACCGCGCCGATGATCGACAAGACCTTGGTGCCGAGCGCTCTCAAGTCGAAATGCGGCACCTCAATGGCAAGGACATCGCCGATTCTCAGGCGATCGTGACATTGTGAGAAGAAAGTCGGCACCTCGCAGATGTGTTCCAGGGTATGGGCGGAATAGATGATGTCGAAATCCCTCTCGGCCACCTCGTCGATCGAGCCCCTGATATCGACGTCGAGTTCGCGGGCGCCGTAGTCGCGCCGCCGCCGGCCAGGCTCGATGCCGACGGTGGAAAACCCGGCGGCCTGCGCCTGATACAGAAAATAGCCCCACGACGAGCCGATCTCGAGGAGACGGCGTCCGGCTCCCAGTCGCTGCAACGCCAGAATCTGAGAGGTGCAGTGCTTGTCGGAAGCGGCGAAGTTGGTCTCCTTGAGCTGCATCAAGCCGGCTTTGTCTGGCATCCTCGTGGTCGAGCCTTCGGCGCCATAGAGCGACTCGTAGAGGTCGGCTACACGGGACCGGTACATTGGATCCGTGAAGTAGAGGCAACAAGCCTCGCACCGGCGTATCCGCACCACACCGTATTTCCTCGCCACCACAGAGTGGTTGCTTCCTTCACAAAAGGGACAGACGCGCTGGCGGAAAACCAGTGCCTGCAGTCCGAATTCAATTCGCGGCAGTAAATTTGACAGATCGCCTCGCTGCCGGCCGGATTCGACTCATGACACAGGCTGAAGTTCAGGCCGTTCGACGACCACACCGCGCGCGGCCGCCGACATGCCAGGCGGAAATTCGGCGTCGCGCTGGATATCTCGCCAGTTGCTGCGGAACCACTCGATGGTCTTGCCCAATCCGTCACCGAATGTTGTGTGCGGCTCGTAGCCGAGCAAGTCATGCGCTCGGTCGATTGACGCCAGCAGTCGCGACTTGGTGTCCCAGACGCGCCGTTCGGTGCGGACGATTCCCGCCTTGTTTCCCGTCAGTTCATTCACCCGTTCCGCCATCTCCAGGATATTGACTTCACTGCCCGAAGCGATATTCATCTCCCGCCCCACGGCTGCCTCGAAGAAACCTGCCCGCAACAAGGCATCGACAATATCGGTCACGTAGGTAAAGTCGCGTGTTTCGCCGCCACTGCCCGTAAATGGCAGCGGGAGACCGCGCAAAGCCCTGTAGATGAAGTTCGGGATTACGTTCCGGTATTGGCCCGGTACCTCACCTGGGCCATACGAGTTAAAAAAACGTGTCTTGACGACGCGCAGCCCGTAGTGATGACCGAAAAAATTTCCATACAGCTCCCCAAGCATCTTCGTGATCTGATACGGAGTGGTGAGATGCATGGACATGAACTCTTCCTTGAGCGGCAACGGCGCAGCGCTCCCGTAGATCGAGCATCCAGATGAGGCGTACACGACTCGCTCGACGCCGCACATCTGGGCATATTGGTACACCCGAAGCGTGCCGAGGCCATTAGTCATCAAGTCACGTTCGGGATAGTCCACGGAATTCTGATTGGCGAAGAACGCTGCGAGGTGGAAGACGATCGACGGTTTCGACGCAAACACGCGCTTGAGTGCGATTTCGTCACCAATAGAACCCTTCACGAGAAGGACATTCGGCAACGACGGCGCGTTCCACTGATAGCCCGCTGACATGTCGTCTAGAATAAACACGGTTCGCGCATTCAGTAAGGCGATCGCGCGAGCGAGGTTCGATCCAATCGCCCCGGCACCGCCCGTGATCAGAACGTCTTTGCCTTCGTAGTGCTGCTGATAGTCCATCATGCCTGGCTCGCCGCGTAAGTGACCTCTGCCTGGCGATCGTAAGTCCGCCTTGCCCACGCAACGTAACGACGAATGCCCTCATGAATATCGACCTGAGGCTCGTGTCGCAGATCACGTCTGGACTTCGAAAAATCGACGGTCTTCACGCGTGTCGTAAAGCGTTCCTCGCCGGCATACTGAGCCAGCTCCCGGTTCGCACCAACCGTCTCCAGAACAATATCAGCGAGACGTTCGATGCTGAGAACCCAGTCTTCTCGGCTTCCGACGTTGTACACTTCGCCTGGCTTAAAGTTGTCGATAATGTTTGCGATAGTTCGACATGTATCATCGACGTAATCAAAAACGCGTTGGTGGCCGCGATACACGGTGAACGGGCGGCCGGCCAACGCGCTGTAGACGAAGATTGGAATCACGCCACGGTAGGGGCTGTAGTATTCGTGGGGGCCGTAACAACCCACCGGCCTCACGCGGACCGTCTCGGTGCCGAACATGGCGGCATGATTCACACATTGCAGCTCGCCCGCCCACTTGGAGATGGCGTAGTCGTTCATCTGTTTGATCGCGACATGTTCCATGACGTCTTCAGACATCAGTTCGTCGTAGTCACCGTAGACCTCGGCGCTTGAAAAGAAAATCAGGCGGAAGCGATGCCGCTCCTGGAGTCGCAGCACGTGTTTGGTCCCGATCACGTTTGTTCGCCAGAGATTCTCATAGTGGTCTTCGCCATTCCAGCGGCCGTATTCGGCGGCGAGGTGATAGACGTAGTCGAACTGAACGCGTCCGAACAGTGCCTCCAGCTGCTGGTATGAACCCGTGTCAACTTTCACGTGCTGTGGGTCCTCGCCTTGTAGGATGTCGCAGGTCCAGACGTCGTGGCCCCGGCCGCGAAGGTCTCTGGTAAGATTCGTTCCAATAAAACCGCGACCGCCTGTCACCAATACCGATGCCATGGGTCACTCCGCTCCAATGTGTGTCATGTGGTGATGTTCGCCCCGAGTAGCCGTTCCAGAAACATGGGCAAGAACGTCGACGATTCTCGCGGCCGCTTTGCCGTCCCCGTACGGGTTGCACACAGACGTCATTCGAGCACGCATGGCCGGCTGTTCCAGCAGCTCGGAGAGCGCGCGGACGATCGTCCCGCGGTCGACGCCAACGAGGCGCGCATTCCCCGCAGCGATGCCCTCACGGCGCTCGGTGGTGTCACGCATCACCAGAACCGGCTTGCCCAGTGATGGAGCTTCTTCTTGCACGCCGCCGGAATCGGTCATCACGATCAGCGCTCTGTCCATCAGCCACACGAAGGCCTCGTACGGTAGCGGCTCGACGAGCCTGATCCGAGGATGGAAGGCGAGGATTCGGGCCACTGGTAACTGAACCTGTGGATTCAGATGCACCGGATAGACGAAGATCACGTCTGAAAAGCGTTCCGCCACAGCCCTGATAGCGTGACAGATATTCTCGAGACCGGTGCCGAAGCTTTCGCGCCGATGGCCGGTAACGAGGACGACGCGCCGGCCGTCCAGAGCTGTTGCAAGTCCATCCGGTAGGTGTGGCTGACGCGCCTGGATGCGGTGGCGGACCATCAGCAACGCGTCGATAACGGTGTTGCCGGTCACGTGGACGCATGAGTCCATCACGCCTTCCTTCAGTAACGCGTCTTTCGCCTCAGCGGTCGGCGCAAAATGATGATCTGTTAGTTGCCCCACCACGCGGCGATTGATTTCTTCGGGAAAAGGAGCGTACTTGTCGTCGGTGCGTAGGCCGGCTTCAACGTGACCGACCGGGATTCTGTGGTAGTAGGCGACGAGGGCTCCGGACATCGCCGTGGTGGTGTCGCCCTGGACGAGCACCGCGTCGGGCCGTTCGTGTGCCATCACTCGGTCCAGGCCCTCAACGGCTCGCGCTGTGATCTGAGCGAGGCTTTGACCTGGCTGCATGATGTTCAGGTCATGGTCCGGCCTGAGCTCGAAGACGTCTAGCACTTGATCGAGCATCTGACGATGCTGCGCGGTGACACACGTGACCGCCGTGAAATGATCCCGTCGGCGTTGCAGTTCAAGGATGACGGGAGCCAACTTGATGGCTTCGGGCCGTGTGCCCATGACGGTCAAGACTTTAAGCTTATGCAACCCTGCTCACAGTATCGGCATCCTGTCGAGGCTCTTCCGGTTGCGTAACCGCCGCAAAAACGTCGACGTACTGCTTCATCAGCGCCTCTCGAGTAAAGCTCGTCAGGAATGCCCGTCGGCCCGCCTGACCCAACTCATCGCGTTGCCCCGATGACATGAAGTACAGGCGGCGAACGGACTGTGCGAGGGCCTCGGCGTTCTCCGGCGGACATACGAGTCCGGCGGCTGCATTCGCGATCACCTCTGCCGCTTCTCCGGCGACAGCGCAGAGGATCGGCTTGCCGCAAGCGAGATAGGCAGTCATCTTCCCGGGAACGGTGATTTCAAAGAGGGGGTCTCGGTTCAGGTGGATCAACAAGACGTCTGCGAGTGCAAAGAACCGAGGCATCTCCGTCATTGGCTGTCGACCAATGAAAGCAACATTGGTAAGACCCTGTTCCTCTACAGCTTGGCGGAGCCGTGCTTCGTCCACGCCGTCCCCAATGAGGACAAAGCGAACATTCGGGAGGTCGTGTAATAGGGTGGCTGCGCGAAGGACGTTATCAAGGGCCTGCGCAGCGCCCATATTGCCGCCGTAGACAATATTGAAGTGACCAGTCAAGCCATGGCGTCTCGCCAGTTGCTCGTCGCGTGGCAGGGGCCGAAACAGCTGCTCGTCGGCCCAATTCGGCACAACGTGGATTTTCGCTCCAGGTACGCCCTTGGCGATGAGGTTACGCTTGAAGCCCTGGGAGATCACCGTGACCGCCGACGCATGGCGATAGATGAACCTCGCCATGCTGCCTACCCACCTGGCTATCCGCGGTGATGGCAGCATGCCGGTTGCCGCGAGTGTCTCAGGCCACATGTCCTGGACCTCGTAGATGAAAGGGACACCCCGCACCTTGCTGATTAGCCATGCCGGAATTGCTGTCGTAAGCGGCGGATGATAGACCCACATAACGTCCGCAGAACCGCAGAGCATCAAGCCGATGGTCGAAGCCGACGCGGCGAAACTGATGAAGTTGAGAACGCGTTTGATATGGGAGCGGCTATGGTCCGGATAAAGCGGAAGCCGCAGGATTCTGAGACCGTCGTGTTCTTCCCATTGCCGCCACCGG
>WUUC01240199.1_pt1 | contig 15731 bp, 13 predicted proteins | sample 6278441 | NCBI WGS metagenome assembly WUUC01 (sample SAMN13675441, study PRJNA597444) | soil metagenome | isolation source: soil | place: USA: Washington | collected 2017-10
CGCGCTCGGCGCCACCACGCAGCTCGTCGGCGACGATCTCTTCGTCACCAACACCAAGTTCCTCCAGAAGGGCATCGATACTGGCACCGCCAACTCGATCCTCGTTAAGGTGAACCAGATCGGCTCCCTCACCGAGACGCTCGACGCCGTCCGCCTCGCGCAGACCAACAAGTACACCGCCGTCCTCTCCCACCGCTCCGGTGAGACCGAGGACTCCACGATCGCCGACATCGCCGTCGCGACCAACTGCGGCCAGATCAAGACCGGCTCCCTCAGCCGCACCGACCGCACCGCGAAGTATAACCAGCTCCTCCGCATCGAGCAGCTCCTCGGCAAGAACGCCGTCTACGCCGGCCGCAGCGCCCTCCCCCAATCCCGCCGCTAAGTTCGCGGTCTTCGTAGGGCCAGACCTCGCGTCCGCGCCTTTCGACCTCCGCGTCGCTAGCCTCCCAAACGTTCTCACCTCTTCCAAGGCCGGGCCTAATCGCCCGGCCTTTTTCATGCTCAAAAACCTCGGTCCACATCCCCACTGCCACAAACAAATCGCTCACCCGCAAAGCTGCACGTTCAGACCGCTCCCCTCGCGCGTTAAGGCTACCTCTGCTCACCCCGGAAGTCTCCAGAATGCTTTACCCAGGAGCTGCGACACCGATCCCTACCTCAGCTCAGCTAGGTCCCGCGAAGAAACAATCTACGGCCTCAAACCTTTAGCCCGAGTTCGTCCACGCGCTTGCGCAGCGTTGCGCGCGTGATGCCGAGTTTTTCGGAGGCACGGACCATGTTGCCGCCTTCGGCTTTTAAAACGCGGACGATCATTTCTCGCTCGAGTCGGCTGAGGATGGATTCATCGCCTCCGGAAAGTTGTTCGTGGAGAAAATCCAGCGCTCGCTCGATCGTAAGCGCCGGCCCGGGTGGAGCGATCGCGTCAACTACTTGCCGGGCATGAGCGAGTGCGGCGCTTTCAGCCGCCACCGTACGGAGCGCGTCGAAAGGTGCCGAACTGGTCTGCGTGGACAGCACCGGGCCATGGCTCGGAAATGGAGCAGGCGTCCTGCCCGCCGATCCGGCGCTCGCAGGTGGCAAGGCGCCCACTGCTTCGCGGATTTCATGCGGCAAATCTTTCAACAGGATCGTGTCGCCTTGCGCGATCACCGCGCTGCGGTAGATCACGTTTTCTAGTTCGCGCACATTTCCCGGCCAGCGATGCCGCGTGAGTACGCTCATCGCTTCCGAGGAAACTTTGCTAACGCGTGTCTTCTTCTGCTTCGCGAGATTCTGGACGCAAAAATCCACGATTTGCGGGATGTCGTCTTCGCGGTCCCGCAGTGCCGGCATGCGAATGCGCACGACGTTGAGCCGATAATACAAATCTTCGCGGAAGGTTTTCGCCTTCACCATTTCTTCGAGATCCTTGTTCGTCGCGGCGATGATGCGAACATCTACCTTGATCGTGTCGACGCCGCCGACGCGTTGGATTTCTCCTTGCTGCAACACACGCAAAATCTTCGTCTGCGTCGCGAGCGCCATGTCGCCGATTTCGTCGAGGAAGATCGTGCCGCCGTCGCAGAGTTCAAATTTGCCGAGACGCTGTCCTGTCGCGCCGGTGAACGAACCTTTTTCGTGACCGAACAATTCGCTCTCGATCAAGTTGTCGGGAATCGCCGCGCAATTGACCGCGATGAACGGTTTCGACGCGCGGTGGCTGTGTTTCCAAATCGAGCGCGCAACCAGTTCTTTGCCAGTACCGCTTTCGCCGGTAACCATCACGGTCACATCACTCGCAGTCACTTGGCCGATGATCTTAAAAACATCCTGCATAACCGGCGAACTGCCGACGATGCCCTCTTTGTAGTCCTCGCTGTTAATGGTCGGCTTGTACTCGCCCATCGCGCGTATGTCGTCGTGGGCCTTGAGCGCGTTTTCCGCAAGCGTGAGCACCTTCTGTGGATCGAAGGGCTTCATGATGTAATCAAACGCCCCATACTTCATCGCTTCGATGGCGGTCTGCGCAGTGCCGAACGCGGTCATGAGCACGACCATCTGCTTCGGATTGCTAGAACGGATGTGCTGGAGCGCTTCGATGCCGCTCATCCCACTCATGCGAATGTCGAGAAACACAAGATCGGGCGGATTTTTTTTAACGACCGCGATGCCTGCCTCGCCGCTGGCGGCCTCGACCACTTGGTATTTGCGCGAGGAGAGCACGCGCGAGAGCGAATAGCGGATTTCCGAGTCGTCATCGATGATGAGGATGGTCGGCGTCTTGGCGGCGGAATCAGGCATGTGGAACGAAAGGGACCTGGCGCGGGTCGGCTCGGCGGATGGCTAACCGACAAAAACACGTTTTGCTTAGGTCAAATGCTCGACTGGTCAATTAGCTTGTTCCGCATCCGCCGGATTCAGTTGGACGTGCACGTCTCATTTTTTCTCCTGCTCGGCTACGTCGGGTGGGAAGGCTGGCACGCCGTTTCCGACGCGCGCTGGCTGGGACTTGTGTGGAGCGTGACGTACACGCTACTGGCATTCACCTGCGTGGTCTTGCACGAGTTGGGCCATGCCTTCGCGGCGCGGAGCTTTGGCGTGGGCGTTGCGCGGATCCTTCTGATGCCCGTGGGAGGGATGGCGGAATTCGACCGCATTCCGCGCGAGCCAAGTCGGGAAATCGCCATCGCGCTCGCGGGCCCCGCGGTAAATTTCTTCGCGATCGCGGTGCTGCTCATTTTCGTGAGCGTTCCCACCGCGGCGCAGCTCCTTTCGATCGAGCTTACGTTCGCAAGCCTGGCGCGACATATCCTCGTCATGAATTTCGCCATGGGATGCTTTAACCTCGTGCCGGTTTTCCCGATGGACGGAGGCCGCGTGCTGCGCGCACTGCTGGCGAAACGCATGAGCTATCTGCGAGCCACCTTCTGGGCGGCAACCGTGGGGAAAATTTTCTCCGTGACCGCGATCGGTCTGGCAATGACCGGCATGGCCATCACGCGTTCCTGGGTGCAAGGATCGCTGTTGGCCGCGCTATTCGCTTTTATCTTTTGGGCCGGCGAGATCGAATATCGAAACGTGAAGAGCGAAGACAAAGAAGCGGCCTATTGGCTGCGGCGCTCGTCTTCGTGATTACTTCCCGCACCGCACTTCAACCCGCCAGCTCCAAGCTCGGCTCGATCCGCAATTCCCCCAGCGTCACCGGACGCGCCGACGGATCTGCCCACGCGGCGAATGCGATCATGCCAGCATTGTCGCCCGTGTGCTTCGGCTGGGCGGCGAGCAGTGGCAGCCAGTGTTTTTTCGCCACAGATTCGAGGGTCGCTCGTAAGGCCCGGTTGTTGGCGACGCCACCGGAAAGTCCGACGCTAGCGTATCCGCCTTGGCCCAACGCCAGGCCGGTCTTCCTCACGAGCGCATCGATCACTGCTTGCTGATAACTCGCGCAAAGGTCCGGCAGGCGCGCGGTAATTTCCCCGGTCGGCATTTTCTCCAACTGATAACGCAAACTCGTTTTCAGGCCGGAAAAACTGAAATCCAAATCGCTGCGCGGACCCAGGCCACGCGGAAAATCAAATGCGTCCGCTCTCCCCTGCACCGCGAATTTCTCGATCGAAGGCCCGCCCGGATAACCGAGTCCGAGCAGCTTCGCGCCTTTGTCGAGCGCTTCGCCCGCCGCATCGTCGCGTGTGGAAGAAATGACGGTGATCTTCCGCCGTTCATCGAGCCGCAAGAGCAACGTATTTCCTCCCGACACGATCAAACCGAGATGGGGTAGCAGCGCGGAAAACGCCTCCGCAAACCTCGTCGGATTTTCTTCGTGCAGCGCGATAAAGGGTGAAAATGCGTGTCCTCGCAGGTGGTTCACGCCGACGAGCGGTACCCCCAGCCCGAGTGCGAGTGCTTTCGCCGCCGCCGTGCCTATCGCGAGGCAGCCTGCGAGTCCGGGACCGTATGTCACCGCCACGCGAGTTACCGCGCGAAAATTATCGGTCGCTGCCCTCGCGTGTTCGAGCAACGGCGCGACGGTGCGCAGGTGTTCGCGCGTTGCGAGATCTGGCACCACGCCGCCGTAGCGTTCGTGCATCGCCATCTGGCTATGGATCCACTCGCCCGCCAGCCCGCGCGCAGGATCGAAAATCGCGACGGCGGTTTCGTCGCAGGAAGTTTCCAACGCGAAGATCATGCGCGCGTCACTTCGCAGTTTCCGCACCCGAACTTTGCCTCGGGCGCGCGGCCAGCAAAGTCACGCCGCGAAGCACGTCGACCGCTGCCTCCAACTGACGATCCGCCACGGGATCCATGCCGAAACGTTCCTTGAACAACGCAGGGTTATTCATGTCCGGCCGGTCGCGTTGGAGGCGCACGTTCTCGTCCTCTTCTGGAGACATCACCACCTCGAGCTGCGGCTCCACTCCCTTCTCGTGAATCGTGATGCCGCTCGGCGTGAAATAGCGCGCCGTCGTCAGTCGCATACCTTCGCCGTTCTTTAATTTGAAGATCGATTGAACCGACCCTTTGCCAAACGACCGCTCTCCCACAATCACCGCTTTGCCCGTGTCTTTGAGCGCGCCGGCAACGATCTCGGCCGCGCTCGCGCTCCCCGAGTTGATCAACACGGCGATCGGCACGTCGATCGGCGGCTCGGCGGCTTCCGCGCGATAATCCTCACGGGATTTCTGAGCGCGTCCCTGCGTGTAGACGATGAGATCGCCCTTCTTAAAAAAGGGTTCGGCGAGTTCCACCGCCGCGTCGAGCAGACCGCCGGGGTTGTTGCGGAGATCCAAGATGAGGCTGCTTACGCGTTGCTCCGAAAATTTATTAATCGCAGCGATAAACTCCTCAGCCGTGCGCTCGGTGAACTGCGTGATCTGCACGTAGCCAATGCCGCCCGGCAACACCTGCACGTCACGCACGCTCTCGGTTTTGATCAGCTCGCGCACGAGCGTGACCTCATATTCGCGTTTCTCTTGGGGACGCAAAAGGCCCACCGTGACGCGGGATTTTGGCTTTCCACGGAGCCGCTCGACGACGGTGTCCATCGTGGGGCTTTCCAAAGGCGCTCCGTCGATGCGCACGATCTGGTCGCCTCTGCGAATGCCCGCGCGGTCGCTCGGCGTTCCCGCAATGGGCGCCACGATCACGACGCGGTTTTTGCGCAGTTCGACCTGCACGCCAATGCCGCCAAACTGGCTGCTCATATCCTCTTCGAGCTGCTGGTACGCGCGCGACTCCAAGAACTCCGAATGCGGATCGAGCGTCTCCACCACGCCGTGCAAAGCCGCCTTCGTCAGCTCAGCAAACGCGGCTTTTTTCTCGTCCACGTAGTGATCGTTCACCAACTCCAACACCTCGCGCAGGTAGCTCGTGGACTTTTCCAATTCGCGGTTGGGAAACAAGCCCCACGCGAAGGCCAGCCGAGCCGCGCCGGTGGCCACACTCAGGCCAAGCACGACTCCGCAAGCGATGGTAACGACGCGTTTCAGCATAGAGAGAGCGCGAAACTGTGGGGATGGACGGGCGTTTGTAAATCGGATCGTTGGGTCGGCAGCGGTTGAACGTGTGAAAGATTGCCGAAAACATGCCGCCCGGCCCAACTCACCACCCGCGTCACCCTCAATGCCCGCCGCCAACGAATCCTCCCCGCCTTCCCCCGCTTTTCTCGAGGCCTTCCGCCGTCGCGCCGCGACGAGCGGCGGCGCCTTGTCGTTCGCCGACTTCATGGAGTTGGCGCTCTATCATCCGGAACTCGGATACTATCGCCGCGATCGCTTGCGCGTCGGTCGCACGGCGACGACGGATTTTTATACGGCCAGCTCCTCCGGACCGCTCTTTGGGGAACTCATCTGCGCCGCGTGCAGCCAACTGATCGGCGACCGCGAGCCGCGGACGTTCACGTTCGTCGAAATCGGCGCGGAGCCAGGCGACGGGATTCTCGCCGGCGTAGCTCATCCGTTCGCAGCCGCTCGCACGATCCGCGTGGGGGAACCGATGAGGTTCGCGGAACTCCACGGTCCGCTGATTGTTTTTTCCAATGAGCTCTTCGACGCGCAGCCATTCCGCCGTTTTGTCGCGCGCGCCGGCCAGTGGCGTGAACTCGGCGTGGCGCTCTCCACCGATGCCTCGTTCGTAGAAACGGAATTCCCTCAGCTCTGGGCACCCTCGCAGCTTCCTTCGGTTTTGCCCTCACACGCGCCTGAAAGCTACCATCTCGATCTCCCGCTCGCCGCCGCCGATCTCGCCGTCGCCGTCACGGGCCAACCGTGGAGCGGGCTCTTCGTCGCGTGCGACTACGGCAAATCTTGGCGCGAACTGATTGAAGCCACGCCCCAGGGCACCGCCCGCGCCTACTATCGCCACACGCAGTCCAACGACTTGCTCGCACGTCCCGGCGAACAGGACCTCACCTGTCACGTCTGCTGGGATTGGCTCACCGACGCTCTCGCTCGCAACGGATTCGCCTCCCCCGCCGTCGAATCCCAGGAAGCATTTCTCATCCGCCACGCAGGCGATTTGCTCTCTCGTCTGACCGCCGCCGAAGCCTCGCGCCTGAGTCCGCGTAAACTTTCCCTCATGCAGCTGCTTCATCCCGCCAACATGGGGCAGAAATTCCAAGTCCTTCACGCCTTCCGAGCCTGAACCGCTTCCTTGGTTTTCTTGGCCGTTTGCTCGAGTTGCGCCGCCTGCTCCCCGATCTCGCCGGCCTTTTCCTGGATGGCTTCGGCGCCGAGTTCGATCGCCCGCGTATCCAATTCCCCGTTCTGCACCGCCGCGCGAGCCCGCGCCCCGAGCTCCGCATACCGCTTACGCGCTTCCTCGAGTTCGGTATCGTCGCGCTCCTCTAGATTGAGCATCGCGTTGTGCGCGCCTTCCACCGCGCGGATCAGTTCATCGAGCTTCACCTGCATCGCCTGGGCATCCCGGTTCTGAGTGTTTTGAATCAGGAAAACCATGAGAAACGTGATGATCGTCGTGCCTGTGTTGATCACGAGCTGCCAGGTGTCGCTGAAACCGAAGATCGGTCCGGTGATCGCCCAAACGACGATCACGAGCGCAGCGGCGACAAAGGCGTACGGATGTCCCGTGCTGCGCGCGGTGTTTCGGGCAAATTGGGCAAAACGCGCGGAGAACGACGAGGCTTGGGGTTTAGGCGCAGTGGTCATTGAAGCGAGATAGGTAGAGCATAGACCCAGGTCTCCGAGTTTGGTGCGCGTGCGGCCAAGTTTCCCCTTGCTTCACGTTTCCCCCACCCTTTACTCCCGACCCTTTAACCTACTCGAAACCATCATGGCCAGAATCTGTGCAATCACCGGAAAGCGCCCCGTCAAAGGCAGCTCCATCAATCGTAAGGGTCAGAGCAAAAAGAGCGGCGGCATCGGTACGCACGTGACCAGCATCACGAAGCGTAAATTCCGCCCGAATTTGCAGCGCATCCGGATCAAGACCGCCAACGGCGGCACTAAGCGCGTCCTCGTCTCGGTCAAAGCCATCAAGGGCGGCCTCGTCGAAAAAGTCTAAGTTCGTCCGCCAGTCTCATAATTTCCCAAACCCGCCGCTGAAACGCCGCGGGTTTTTTCATGCCCGTACGTTGCCCCTCGCTGAGGGGCTTTATCTTACGTTTTCCGGCCTTACCTTTTGCGGACCGCATCCACATCGCCTTTCACGCGTCCTGACACTTCACACCTCCTTCATCGCCACATGAAATACTCGCTCCACGTCAACGGCCAGTCCCGCTCGGTGGACGCCGCCCCCCAGACCCCGCTGCTATGGATTCTCCGCGACCACCTCGATCTGGTCGGCACGAAGTACGGCTGTGGCGTGGGCCAGTGCGGCGCTTGCACGGTGCACCTCGAGGGTGAAGCCGCGCGTTCCTGCTCGATACCGGTGTCGACTTTGGGCGACAAAAAGATCGTGACGATTGAGGGCCTCTCCGCCGATGGCTCGCATCCGTTGCAAAAATCCTGGTGCGACCTCGACGTCCCCCAATGCGGCTACTGCCAGGCCGGTCAGATCATGTCCGCCGCCGCGTTGCTCGCGAAAAAACCAGCCCCGACCGAAGCCGACATCGACGAATCCATGGCCGGCAATCTCTGCCGCTGCGCGACCTACGTGCGCATCCGCGCCGGTATCCACGAAGCCGCACGTCTCCTCGCGGACGCAAAGGCGTCGACCAACGCTCAACTTCAGGAGGCCGGCAAATGAACACGTTCACGCCCACGTTCGATTCGCCCCGCGATCTTGACCGCCGCGGTTTTCTCAAACTAAGCGCCCTCGCCGGCGGCGGTTTAGCGCTCGGACTTTACCTCAAATCCTCATCCACGGGATTCGCCGCAGAGGTAGCAGGCGCAGCCGATTCCTCCGCGGCAGCCGAGTTCGCCCCGAATGCCTTTATCCGCATCTCTCCTCAAGGCGTCATCACGCTCATCGCCAAAAATCCCGAGATCGGCCAGGGCGTCAAAACCTCGCTACCGATGATCATCGCCGAAGAGCTCGAAGCGCCGTGGGCAAGCATCGTCATCGAGCAAGCCGGTCTCGATACGCGCCTCGGCGGACAATTCGCCGGCGGCAGCACCGCCATCCCGCTGAACTACGACGAGTGCCGCCGTCTCGGTGCCGCCGCGCGCATCATGCTCCTCGAGGCCGCCGCGCAAACCTGGAGCGTCCCCGTGAGCGAATGTTTCGCCGAAGCCGCCGCAGTTATTCATCGTCCCACGAGTCGCACGCTCGCCTACGGCGCACTCGTCGCCAAAGCCGCGACCCTGCCGCCGCCGGATCTCAAGACAGTCGCGCTCAAAGACCCCACGGACTTCAAACTCCTCGGTCGTCGAATCGGTGGCGTGGACAATCCGAAAATCGTCACCGGCCAGCCGCTCTTCGGCATCGATCAAAAGCTGCCCGGCTTGCTTCACGCCGTATTCGTTCGCTCCCCCAGTTTCGGCGGCAAAGTCGCCACCGCCAACCTCGACGACCTCAAAAAACTTTCAGGAGTACGCGACGCCTTCCCCCTCGCGGGCACCGGCGATCTCTTCGGCCTGCTTTCCGGCGTCGCCATTATCGCCGACACCACGTGGCAGGCCTTCAAGGCCCGCGAACAACTGCGCGTGACGTGGGACGAGTCTCCACGATTCGAGTACAACAGCGCCGCCTTCGGCAAAAAAGCCGCCGCTCTCGCCCAAAGCACGCCGTCAAAAAAGCTGCGTCAAACCGGCACCGTCGACGAAGCTTTCACCTCCGCCGCCAAGACGGTCGAGGCCGCCTATTGCTATCCGTACCTCGCGCACGCGACGCTCGAGCCGCAGAACTGCACCGCGCTTTTTAAAGACGGCCACATGGAAATGTGGGCGCCGACTCAAAACCCCAGCCCCGGCCGCGACATGGTCGCCAAAGTCCTCGATCTGCCAAAAGATAAAATCGCCATCCACCTCACCCGCATCGGCGGCGGCTTCGGTCGTCGTTTGATGAACGACTACCTCGTAGAATGCGCCGCCATCGCGCACAAGATGGCGGGGAAACCGATTCAGGTTACGTGGACCCGAGAGCAAGACATGCAGCATGATTATTACCGCGCCGCCGGCTGGCATTTTCTCAAAGGCGGCGTAGACGGCACAGGCCAACTTTCCGCCTGGCACGATCACTTCGTCACCGTTGGCACCCACTCCTCGGAGAAAGCGGGCAACGGCGCCGACATCAGCGGCGACGAATTCCCCAGCCGTTTCATTCCCAATTTCCGCCTCACGCAGTCCATCATCTCCAGCAACGTTCCGACCGGTTACTGGCGCGCCCCGGGCAGCTGCGCTTACGCCTGGGTCTTCCAAAGCTTTCTCGATGAACTCGCGCACGCGGGTGGACGCGATCCGGTTGAGTTCCGCCTCGAAATTCTCGGGGAAGATCGCGAAGTCCCCGCGAGCACAGGCAACCGTGGACGACCTTATCACGTGGGCCGCATGAAAAACGTCGTCCGGCTCGCCGCTGAAAAAGCCGGCTGGAAATCGAAGCCGCTTCCGCGCGGCCACGGTCAGGGCATCGCATTTCACTATAGCCACTCAGGCTACGTCGCGGTCGTTGCCGACGTCACCGTCACGCAGGATGGCGCGCTCAAAGTTGAGCGACTTATCGCCGCCGTAGACGTCGGTCCGATCATCAATCTTAGTGGCGCGGAGAACCAAGTTCAGGGCTCGATGATCGACGGCCTGAGCGCCGCCTGGTTTCAAGAAATCACCGTCGAAAACGGACGTGTGCAGCAAAGTAACTATTCCGACTACGTTCTGCTCCGCATGCCTGACGCACCGAAAGTGGACATTCATTTCGCCAAAACCGATTTCCCCCCGACCGGCCTGGGCGAACCCGCGCTTCCCCCTGTCGCTCCCGCCGTGTGCAACGCCATCTTCGCCGCCACCGGCAAACGGATACGCACGCTCCCCATCGATAAAGAGGACCTCGCCTGGTCGTGATCGCCGGGGCCAAAACAGCGCCGCCTCACCCCGTCGCCGCGCGGATCGCATCCATGAAGGCCGTCAGCTTTGCGTGATCCTTCACTCCGGGCGAAGCTTCGATGCCGCTGTTTGCATCCACGAAATCAGCCGTGCTCGTTTTGAGAGCTTCCCCGATGTTTTCGGGTTTCAACCCGCCCGCGAGCACCCAGGTCACTTTCGTGAAACGTGCTTTGAGCCGCGCAAACTCCGCCCAGTTGCCGGTCATGCCGGAACCACCGTGCCCGCCGTCGTGGTAGGTGTCCACGAGCACATGGTCCGCGAGCGGGAAAAATGCTGGGTCCATCTCCTTGCCGGGCGGCACGCGCGGCGCGAGCCAGAGCTGATGCGGCGAAATGATCTCAGTCCACATCGCCACTTCGAAGAACGGTGTGTCATTGGGGAAATGCAGCTGCACGAAGTCGAAGCCCGCGTCCTTGTACTTCTCCAGATCACCCATGTCCGTATAGACGACGACCGCGACCTTCTTGGGTCCAGGCGGCAATTTCGGACGCATCTGTTGAAAAGCCTCCAACGAAATATAGCGCGGCGATTTATGGTAAAAAATAAAGCCCAGATAGTCCGCACCAGCAGCCGCAGCCGCCTCGACGTCCACCAGCGAGGTGAGGCCGCAGACTTTAATCCGGATTGCGTTGATCATGCTTATTTACAGAAAGCCCTAAACGACACGTGGACCAGCTTTCGTTAGGTAAATTTCCCTAAATCCGCCGCTTAGAACGTATTGACCGTTCGGATGACGTGCTCCACCTGCGCATCCGTTAGCTCCGGGAAGATCGGTAGACTCATGCAGGTCGCACATATTTTCTCGGACACCGGCATCGAACCCGCCTTGTAACCGAGCCCGGCATAGCACGCCTGCAGATGCAGCGGCACGGGGTAAATCAAATCGGCGCCGATATCCGCCTTTGCAAGATGTTCACGCAACGCATCGCGCCGTGGATGACGGATCGTAAATTGGTGAAACACGCTCGCGCCATAGGCCACATCCGTCAGCGGCAAGATCGTGTCGGCTTGGTTGATCTGCGTCGCGTAACGCTTGGCGATTGCCTGACGCCGCGCCGTCCATTTCGCCAGATGCGGCAGCTTCACGTTGAGCAACGCGCCCTGGAAGCCATCCATGCGGAAGTTTCCGCCAACAATGTCGTGATAATAGCGCCGATCGGAACCGTGCACACGGATATGCCGTGCCTGGGTAAAGAGTTCGTCGCGTTTCGAAATAAGCGCCCCGCCTTCGCCGCAACCACCGAGGTTTTTGGTCGGATAAAAACTAAACGTGCCCACATCGCCGATACTGCCGACCGGCGTGCCTCTGTAGTTTGCGCCGATCGCCTGCGCGCAGTCTTCGATGACGAACAGCCCGTGCTTTTTCGCGATAGCCATGATTTCATCCATCCGCGCCGGCTGGCCGAAAAGGTGAACAACGACGATGCCCTTAGTCTTGGGCGTGATCGCCGCTTCGAGTTTCACCGGATCGAGGTTGAACGTGTCCTCCTCGACATCGACGAACGTCGGCGTCGCGCCAACATAGCTGATGCCCCACGCCGACGAGATAAACGTAAACGGCGGCACGATTATCTCATCGCCCGGCGCGAATCCCGCCAGCATGCACCCGATGTGCAGCGGAGAGGTCCCGCTGTTGAGCGCGAGCGCCTTCGGATAACCGAGCGTCGCAGCGAACGCGTTTTCGAAATCCTCCACGTCCTTCCCCAAGCAAAACCGGGTGGCGTCATACGTCGCCGTGAGCGCCGCAAGCGCCTGCTCACGAATCGCCTGATGCTGAAGCGACAGATCGAGGAAGGGGACTTTCATGAAGTAACCACTGATGCACACTAACCCTAGGTGATGAAGAGAAATCCTTCTTCGCCCGCGGACATGCCGAGCAAACAGTTTAAAACGGTCGTCCGACACGATGCACCGAATGCGGTTTCCGACACGCACGGCAATCGACCGCCTGAAGGGGACACGGAATGGGAAGTTTCAAAATCATGCACACCGCAGCCGCGACGCTCAGCGGCCTGACAGATACATCGCCGGATCCGCAATGCGGACAGACAATGACTCCGCTCTCTGAGGGTTTAAGATCCAACAATTCCCTGGCGGCCTCATAGTCATCGTCAGGAACGTCGATCTTCACTCCGCCAATCGCGTTCGACCATAACCAGTTGAACTGAAGCGTGTGCTCATCGCGGACGACCGCCCCTATCCCTGCGCTATGGAGTCGGGATAACGGAGCGTGAGTTTCACTCACCAAGGAAAATGCGGCCACCGTTCTCACGTATTCAGTTTCAAAATCATCGCCTCTATTAACGCGTCCAAACTCGGCTTCTTCGCTTCGAAGTCCACCGGCATATCGTGTTCGTCCATAGTCGCCGTCGTCTGGGGACCGATGCTGCCCCCAAGCGGTATCTTTGCTCCGGGTGCAAGCGGGAGCGCGGCCGATTGCTCGTAGAACGACTGAGCCGCTGACGAACTCGCGAAGAGAATCGCATCCGCGCCCTTCTGACGGAAATCGTCGGCCACGGGATCGTTGGTGAGATCGACCTTCGCCGTCGTATAGAGCGGCAGTTTGTCCACGATGCCGCCGACGGCTTCGAGTTTCTTAACCATCGTGTCGCGGTTTAAATTCCCCGTGACGACGATGATCTTGGCGCTGTCGAGGCTGCCCGTGGCGATCAAGGCATCGGCCAACGACTCGCCCGTGGCTGTACCAGGCATGCACTCGACCCGAATGTGATGTTTCTGGATCTCACGCGCGGTTGCCGCGCCGACACACGCGAAGCGCAACATACCGAGCGCGCGGATATCGGGGAAACCTTTGAGAAAATCTTCGAAGAAAAACCGCACGCCATTGGCTGACGTGAACACGATCCAATCGTACCCGCCGAGCTCCGACAAAATCTCCACGAGCGAATCGCGCGCGACATCCTTCGTGATCGAGATCAGCGGCAGCTCCAACACTTCCGCGCCGAGTGCTTCGAGTTTCTCGCGCAGCTCGCTGTTCTGATCGCGCGTGCGCGTGATGACGACGCGGCGACCAAAGAGCGGCAAATGCTCGAACCAATCGATCTGCTCATGTCCGCGCACGACTTCGCCGACGAAAATGATCGCGGGAGCAGTCAACGCTGCCTTCTCCACACGCTCCGCCAAATCCAAAACCGTCCCCGCAACACTGCGCTGACGACCGAGCGACGCCCATTGCACGACAGCCGCCGGCGTATCCGATGCCAAACCACCGGCGATCAACTCGCCCATGATAAACTTCAGGTGTCCCATGCCCATGTAGATCGCCAGCGTGGTGTTCTTCAACGCGCCATACGCGCGCCAGTCCACCTGCAATTCATGCTTCGTCGGATCCTCGTGTCCGGTGAGAAAAACCAGCGACGAACTGGTGTTTCGCTGCGTCAGCGGGATTCCCGAATACGCACCCGCCGCGAGCGCCGCCGTCACGCCGGGAACGACTTCAAACCGGATCCCGTCTTTGGCGAGCGTGCGTGCCTCTTCACCGCCGCGGCCGAACACAAACGGATCCCCGCCTTTGAGGCGCACAACGCGCTTCCCGTCCTTCGCGTGCTTCACGAGCAACGCCTCAATCTCTTCTTGGGGCACCGCGTGGAAGCCCGCCTTCTTTCCCACGTAAACGATTTCGCAGTCCGGACGCGTCCATTTCACCAGCTCCGGGTGTACGAGATAATCGTATACGAGCACATCGGCTCGAGAGATGAGTTCCTTCGCGCGGAACGTAACAAGACCGAGATCGCCGGGACCGGCGCCTACGAGATAAACGATACCTTGGGATGACATGAACGGAGTTTGGCCACGGAGGATACCGAGCTCGGACACAGAGGTCACGGAGACTCAGAATCAAGCGAAGCGCAGATGGTAGGTGAAATCGATTTTAGAATCTGTGAGTTGGGCCTGTGTGAACTCTGTGTCCGAGCGCTGGGCTTTCTGTGGCTAAATCTGAAACCCAAAATACTTCAGCGTGCTGCGCGCATACTCGACCGGCTTCGCGAAATCATCAGGCCCGAGCGGGAGCGAACGTAGACCGATTTCATGATGGAAAAAGTAGAGCGTGTCCGCCGCCGCATGCGCCGCGAACGCCGTGTGGCAACCGCCGCCCAGCGCCGACTGAAACGCCCGCTCCAGCGTCACTGTCCTCGCGGTTGGTTCATCAAAAACTCCCGCAAACTTCGTAACCTCGCTCGCACGGCATTGCACCGCGATCGCGGCCTGTCCGACCGCCGGAACCATATTTTCAAAACCGAGCGAGTGAAACTCCACCCCCGGCCAGTTGCCGATGTGCAAGCGATTCAGTCCCGCCGCCGCGAGCAACGTCGCATCGGCCACACCGCCTTGGGCGATCTTGCGCAGGCGAGTATCTACGTTGCCACGGATCTCGGTGAACTGCGCATTCGGGAAAAGCATGCCGATTTGCAGCCGGCGGCGCGGACTGCCCGTTGCAATCGTCTTCGGCTCCGCCACGCCGGATCGCAGCACGAGAATATCGCGCGGGTCTTCGCGCGGCATATAACCACCCATGCCCAGACCGTCCGGCATGTCGCCAGGCAAATCCTTCGTGCTGTGCACCGCGACGTCGGCTTCCCCGCGGAGCAGCGCCTGTTCGAGTTCAGTCGTGAAAAGTCCTTTGCCGCCCTTCGCCTCGAGCGACCAGTCGGTCTGCTTGTCGCCGGTGGTGACGAGCTTTAGCAGTTCCGTTTCGACGCCGAGTTTGGCGCGCAAATGCAGAGCGACCATTTCCGTCTGCGCGAGCGCGAGCGGACTTTTACGGGTGGCGAGGATCAGTTTGTTGGCGGTAGACACAGATCGAAAAAATTGTGCGGTTAGTTGAAGCGCGAAGACGCTAAGACGCAAAGTTCGAACGCGAAGCCCGGAGTTTAATTCTCCATCGCACAACTTGCGGCGACTATCTCGCACTCGACTCTTTGCGTCAGCCTTAGCGCCTTCGCGTCTTTGCGATTCAAAATTCACCTCAAACAAAACGGGCCACCCCGCCGAAGCGGGATGGCCCATTCTTAAATCAACTCAGCGAAGTCGCGGCTTAGTAAGAAGCCTGCACGCCCTTGATGTTCTTCTTGGCCATCCAAGGCATCATGCTGCGCAGATAAGCGCCGGTTTTCTCGATCGGGTGCTTCTCTCCGTCCTTGAGGAGCTTGTTGTAATTCTTGAGGCCACCCTTGTGCTCCTTGACCCATTCCTTGGTGAACTTGCCGGTCTGGATCTCTTTCAAGATCTTCTTCA
>WUUC01075970.1_pt1 | contig 15729 bp, 12 predicted proteins | sample 6278441 | NCBI WGS metagenome assembly WUUC01 (sample SAMN13675441, study PRJNA597444) | soil metagenome | isolation source: soil | place: USA: Washington | collected 2017-10
CGGCGTCGAAGATGACCTCGGGCGTGCGCGCCGCGAGGTACTGCACCGAGTCCTCGATCAGCTCGAGGTTTTGCTCGGGCATGATCCGCAGCGCTTCCATCGCCTGGAAGCGCCAGCTCTTGCCGAAGATCGTGATGGCAGGCACCTCGGCGCGCAGCAGCGCCTGGATGCTGGCGTCCATATCGCAGGTGATGCCGTACTTCCGCGTCGCCCCGAAGGCCGTGATCTTGGCGTTCTTGAGCTGCAGCTTGCGGGCCTCTTCGAAGAAGGCCTCGTCGCGCGGGTTGCTCCCCGGCCAGCCGCCCTCGATGTAAGAAATACCAATGTCATCAATGACTTGCGCAATCGAGACCTTGTCCCGGATGGAGAGCTGCATGCCCTCGCCCTGGGTACCGTCGCGAAGCGTCGTATCGTAGATGACAACAGGCATAACGGTTCTCAATTCCAGCCGTGCGAGACGCCCGAACACTAGTTTCGCGGCACCTGGGGATCAAGTTGGCAGCCGGCGCAGGACGCGCACCCCGATCGGCGCGAAGCCGAGCGCGAACAGCAAGAGGCCGAAGTGGCGAGCGTAGAAGACCGCGCGCGCGTCGGGCCGCAGGTCGCTCATCTGCACGCCGTGCATGCCGTGCAGCGCACCGTAGGTCTGGGCGGCGAGCGCGAGCAGCGCGCCAGCGGTGAGCAACGCGAAAGCGACTCGCGCGGCACGCGGCGCGCTTTCGCCGAACGCCCAGCGAAAGAGCGCTGCCGCGGCGAGCAGCAAGAGCGAAAGGACCAACGAGAGCTCGCGCAGCGCGCCGATCGGCACCGGCAACACCCCGATGTGCAGCGGCGAGCCCGGCACCTGCAGCGCGACCAGCTCGTAGACGCCGGTGATCGCGGCGTACCCGAGTAGCAGCACCGCGAGCCGCACGAGGCGGATCGCGATCGGGCTCAGCGGGCTCAGGGGATGCACGCGGGCGGTGATAGCACGCAGCCCAGCTGGCTCGAGAATCTACGCTTCGGCCGTGTTGGGCAGCGTCACGATGAAGGTCGTGCCTTCGTCGGCCGAAGAGCGCAGCGCGACCGCGCCGCCGTGCGTTCGGATGATCTCGCGCACGATGTACAGGCCCAAGCCGATGCTGCGCGCGGTGTTGCCGACCTCGGTGCCGCGCTGCATGGGCTCGAAGATCTGCGCTTGCATGGCCTCGGGGATGGCCGGGCCTTTGTTGTGCACGCGCAGCTCGACGCTCTCGGTCGAGGTCGTGGAGGTGACGGTGACGGGCTCGTTCGGCGTGCCGTAGCTGAGCGCGTTGTTGACGAGGTTACTGACGACCTGCGCGATGCGATCGGGATCGACGAAGCTCGTCTGATCGCCGCGCTGCTCGTGCGCGACGACGCGGCCAGGCCACGCCAGGCGCACCTCTTCGAGGCAGTCCTCGACGAGCCCGTGCAGGTCGATGTGCTTGCGCTCTGCCGAGAGCCCACCGCCGAGCCGTGCGCGCGTGAAGTCGAGGATGTCCGCGACCAAGCGCGTCGCGCGCTGCGCCGCCGCGCCGATTCGACGGACGATGCGCTGGCTCGAGCCGGCGATGTCGCTCGACGCGAGCATCTGCGTGCCGAGCAGCACCGCGTGCAGCGGGTTACGAAGGTCGTGGCTCACGATGCCCATCAGCTGCTCGGCGATCATCGCGCGTTGCTCGGCGTCGGCACGCAGGCTCAGCTCGGCTTCAGCGCGCGCCTTTTGCGCTTCGTGCGTCTCGGCCAACAGCTCCTCCGCGCGCCGCCGCGCGAGCAGCAGCTCCCGCTCGTACTTGCGGCGATCGGTGGTGACGAACAGCGCGAGGTCGATGCGCACTGCGCCCTGCGCGTCTTTGCGCTGCACGGCGTTGACCAGCACCGGCAGCACGCGGCCGGCCTGCGTCAGCAGCTCGAGCTGCACCTCGGCCACCGAGCGCTGCAGCTGCAAGAGCGGCATCCAGTGCGTCTGATGGAAGAGCTTACTGCCCATCGTCATCAGCTCTTGAAAGCAGCGCGCTTGCAGCTCCGCGCGCGGATAGCCGAGCCAGTCGCAGAGCGTCGCGTTGACGCGCACGAAGCGACCGCTCTCGTCGAGCAGCGCAAGGCCGCAAGCCGCACGATCGAAGTCGTCTTCGAGATCGCTGGCGGTCGTCATGCTGCCTACGGACTAGGCTGCGAGGTAGTCGAGCATCGCGGCAGTGATAGCTTCGGGGGCGCTCAGGTGCGGGCAGTGCCCGATGTTCTTGATCAGCCTGAGCGTGCTGTGCGGCAGGTGCCGCGCGAGGTGGTCGCCGACGCTGCGCGGCGCGATCAGGTCTTCGCTGCATTGCAAGATCAGCGCGGGCGTCTTCGAGCGCGGAAGATCCGCGCGGTTGTCGCTCAGGAACGTCACGCGCGCGAAGTGCTTGGCGATCTCCGGGTCGGTCTTGCAGAAGCTGTTGGTCAGCTCCTCACCGAGCTCGGGGCGATCGGGTGCCCCCATGATCGTCGGCGCCATCGCGCTCGCCCAGCCGAGGTAGTTGCTGTCGAGCGTGTCGAGCAGCGAGTCGATGTCGGCGCGCGTAAAGCCGCCGACGTAGTCGCCGTCGTTGATGTAGCAGGGCGACGGACCGATCATGATCTGCGACGCAAAGCGCGACGGCTCGGCGATGGCGGCGAGCATCCCGATCATCGCGCTCACCGAGTGCCCCACGAACACGCACGGACCTTGGCCCAGCTCCGTGATGATCTCGAGCACGTCTTGGGCATGACCGTGCAGCGTGCCGTGGCGCGTGCGGTCGTACGCGCTCAGATCCGAGCGGCCCGCGCCGGCCAAGTCGTAGAGGATGATTCGGTAGCGCTCTTCGAACGCGGGCGTGAGCAGACGCCACATGTTCTGATCGCAGCCGTAGCCGTGCGCGAATACGAGATCCGTGCGGCCGCGGCCGATAACTTGGACGTTGTGTCGCTTGATGACGCTCACTTCGGACCTCACGGCGTCGCTTCTAGCAGGAGGTCAAACAACCGCAACAGCGTGGCGTTCGTGCCGATCCGTTCAGCGACCCGTCAGCGCGTCGCCGCAGCCGCCGAGCTCTTGCAAGACGCCGTCCTTGCACACGGGTGCGATCTCGATCGTCACGCGCGTCGAGCGGCGCTCGGGTAGCTCGGTGCCGCGCCAGCAGAAGCCGCGCCACGTCATTTGGTTGCGCCAATTCGCCTTGTCGCGGCGCGTCTCCCAGCGCGCATCGCCGCTGCGCAAGAGGAACATGTAGCCAGGGCCGAGCTTCTTGTCCTCGTCGATGGCGTAGGTGATCTCGAGGCCCCACGGCGTTTGTTGCACGACGCCTGCCTCGATCTCGAGCGTGCGCGGCGCGGCGTCGGCGCAGGGGCTCGGCGCGGTGGGCGTGGGCGGAGCAGCGGGCTTGGGAGCTGCGGCGGGCGCGGGCGGCTGCGTGCTGACCGGCACGGCGCTCTCGCCACATGCCCAGATCCACAGCACGACACCCGTCCAACGCGGCAGCTGCATCATGCGCGGAGCGTCTCCGTTTCCGGCCGCACTTAGAAGAGGTGCGCGCATTCGCAGTGCGTGTATTCGCCAGTCGGGCAGTAGGTCGTGCATTGTTCCGGGCGATGAGCTTTTTCCCGCACATCCTGCTGGGCGCGTACGTCGTGTTGTTCGTCGCGCTCGGCATCGACCCGCACGACCGCGCCGTGTGGTGGGTCGAGAACATCCCGATCGTCGCAATCGCCACCACGCTGACCGTGCTCTACGTGCGCGGCACGCGCCTTACGAACCTCGCCTACGCGCTGATGAGCGTCTTGATCTTCATGCACACGATCGGCGGGCACTACACGTTCGAGCGCGTGCCCTTCGACTGGGTGACGCAGACCTTCGGCTTTTCGCGCAACCACTACGATCGCGTCGCGCACTTCTCGGTCGGCTTCTATGCCTTCGCGATCGCGGAGCTGCTCATCACGCGCGAGCGCGTCGCCAAGCCCTGGATCGCGTACACCTTCGGCATCTTCGCGATCGGCACGATCGCGGCCTTGTATGAGATCATCGAGTGGATCTACGCAGCGCTCGAAGGCGGCGCGGCGGGCGCGGCTTTCCTCGGCAGCCAAGGCGATATCTGGGACGCGCAGAAAGACATGCTGGCGGACATCTCGGGCGCGATCTTCGCGACGGTGATCTTGGCGGTGCGGCAGAGCGTGCAGAAAGCTATGAGAAAGCCCTAAGGGCAGACGAACGTGTGTTGAGTGAGCGCGCTCGGGTTGCGCGCGAGCAAGTCGATCGCGAGCGTCTCGCCGCCGTGCTCGAACGTTGCAGGGCCGGGCACGAACTGGTCGCCGACCATTTGGATCGGAAACTCCAGCGTGGCGGTCGCGCCGTCGAGCCTGAACGTGATGGTGGTCGAGCCGCCGTCGCGCTTGCGGACGACGCTGACTTCTTCGTGCTCGAGCATCGCGTCCTTCGTGCCGAAGAACACGCGGAAGTCTTCGTAGCTCGAGGCGTCGGTCGGGACGGTGACGAGCACGCGCCGCCCATCTTCGAGCGCGCCCAAGTACTCGACCGTGACCTCCGGCGGCAGGTTGCGCAGCGCGAAGTCTTCGAGGTCGTCTTCGGAGAGCAGCTCGAGCTCTTCGCCGCCCAGCGGTGCGACCCCGGGCATCGGGCGACTGTCCGCCGGGTGCTTGAAGAAGCGCGGCTCGCCGCTCGAAGGGATCTCGAGGTAAAGCGAAAACGGAGGCTCGGCCTCGACGTTCACGTCGTACGAGTCGAGCTCCGCGCTGCTCATCGTACCCGTGCCGGCGACGCGCTGGCGAAACAGGAAATCGTCGTCCGAGACGAACGCGCGCACCTCTTCGCCTGCGGGCTGATCGAGCACATAGAAGACGTCGTCGCCATCGCGGCCCACCGCGAGCACGTTCTCGAGCGCGATCGGTGCTTCGTCGCTGTCGAAGGGATCGCAGTTGGCCTCAGCGCTGCTGACCGTGTTGTTGCTGCAAGCGATCAACCCGAAGAGCGCGACGACGACGAGAGCTCGCATGGGCCGAGCGTAGAGCACGACCGCCGCGCCTGTACACGAGCGAGCGCTGCATGCAAGTCTCCTCGCGCCGACGATCCGAGAAAAGGCGCGCGATCTCCATGAAAGAAACCTTCGCAAGCATATTAGTGCGGATGCGCTCTGCGCTCCGTCTCGCAGCGTTCGCGCTCACTCTAGTCAGCTCAGCGTTCGCGCTCGCGCAGTCGAGCGATGGCTTCGTCGTCGAAGGCGGTGTGCTCTACCGCGTGCGCGGCGATCTCCGCACGGCTGTCGCGCTACCGGGTACCGCACGCGCGGTGCACGTCGCAGGCGATCGCGCGTACGTTGCGCTCGGTGAGCTCGGGGTCGCGGTGCTTCAGGTGAAGCTCGAAGAGGTCGTCGTCGAGAGACGGATCCCCGTATCTCACGGCGAGGTCGTGGGCTTCATGGTCGAAGGCGAGAGCGTGTGGATGCAGCTCAATTCCACGAGCGCGATCCGTCTCCACGGCGGCGACTCGAGCTCCGCTCCGCTGACGCCGGTCGCAGCGCTGCCGTCGACCACAGCGCCGGAAGCTCCGCGAGCCGAGCCGCAGCCTGCGTCCGACGCTCGCCTTTCAGGCCTCGCGATCACGAAGGTCTTCGAGGGTCAGGTCTTGCTCAATCGCGGCAAGTCCTCGGGCTTGCGCGCAGGGGATCGCTTCAAGGTCATCCGCAGCGAGCAACTCGCAGACGACGGTGGCTCGTTCGAAGGCGAGCGCGAGGTCGCCGTGATCGTGGTCGAATCGCTCGGCACGGACAGCGCACGCGCGCAGGTCTGGCGCGGTGACCGCGTGCTCGCGGACGACCACGTGGAGCCTGCCGATAGCAATACCGATCCCAGCCTGATGTACCCGCGCCAGCTCCACGGCTTCATCGAAGCCGAGATCCACCTGCGTCCTCTGCTCAACATGGGCGAGGCTGGCGCCGGCGTGCTGAGCGATGATCACGTGACCTATTTCGCGGAGCACTACTACTTAGGTCTGCGCAACGAGCCCTTCGGCGTCGGCTTCAGTCAGGGCGGTACCGCATTTACACAGAGCACCTTCGCCGAAGGCGGCTACAACAGCCGGCCCTTCGCCATCGGGCTCGCCCTCGGCTTCACCTCGGTGTACGGCGACCTGCAGGAGATGTTCGACATCACGTCGTCGGACGACGCCGCCGGCAATGCCGTGTGGGACCCGGGCGAGCCGGAGCTGGGTCCGTGGACTCAAGACATGCAGCACGCCTTTGCGATCGGGCAGCGCGTGCGGCTCGGAGCGATGGACGGCATGAACCTCTTGGTCTCGAACACGCTGCTGTACTTTCCCGGCGGCGGCGCGAGCGCGAGCAGCGACGAGTCGGAAGCCGGCTTCATCTGGGGCGGCACGAACGCCAAGCTGACGATCCCGTTGGCGCAGCGCGCGGACCTCTTCGTAGAAGGCGGCGGCGGTGTGATGGGCTACGCGTACGGTGCGGTCGGCGTGTTCACGTGGCTGAGCGGCAACGGCGGTCCGGGCTCGTTCGGCCTCATGGCTTCGGCGGGCGGCGCCGGCGTCTGGGGCGCGCGCACGCAAGAGAACTACCGCTACGAATACAAGAACACCGATGAGATCGTGGTCGCCGGACCGATGGTCTCGCTGGGCCTGCGCTACCGCGCTGGCATCGGCAGCGACTGAGCGCCGGCTACTTCGTCACTTCGATGATCTTCGAGAGCAGCGCCGCCGCCGCGCCTGCAAAGGCCGTGACCAGCGCGATGCCATCTTTGTGCTGCACGTACCAAGGCTTGTGCGTGAGCTGCTCGTGCACCTTGTCGGCGATCTCGATCGCGCGGTCGAGCGCGGCCTTGCGATCGCCCAAGGTCTTGGCGGTCTGCAGCTCGTCGATCGCGATCGCGAGCGAGGCGCGGCGAAGGTCGACGCGCGGGTCGCCGGAAGACTGCAGGATGAGCGACTCGACGGTGAGCGCGATCGATTGCGTGAGGATGTCGCTCGAGCGGACCTTGGTGACGCTGAGCTTGGCGACGTCGAGCGCGGGGTTGTCGCCTTGCGCGCCGCGCTCGATGACCGCGATCAAGAGGCGCGTGACGATGGCGGCCGCGACGCCGATCAAGAGCGCCTGCAGCAAGAGCGGTGTGCTGCTGGGCTGCGGCCGCGGCCCGTCCCCGACCATGCGCGGCACCATCATGAACGCGCCGAACAGCGCGGCGGCGAGCAGTGCGCTCGCGGCGATGACGAGGCCCACGCGCGAGGCCTTGCGCGCGCGCCCGGTGGGCAATGTGGCGCTTGCGCTGGTTCCCCACGGCACAGGCGCTGGGCTGCTGTCGCGTCGAACCCAGGTGGGCGCAGGCGAGGGCGCAGGTCGCGGTGAGGGCATCGGCCCTGCGCTGCCCGAAACGCCGTGCGCGTCGCGGCAGGCGGCGAGCGCCGTGGCCAAGCCGCCGCCGGATGCAAAGCGCGCCGAGAACTCTTTATTGAGAGCTTGCTTGAGCACCGCCTCGAGACCGTGTGGCAGCGGCTCGAACGCCGGCGCCTCGGTCAACACGTTGCGCAGCACATCGAGCAGGCTGACCCCGCCGAACGGTCGTCTGCCGTACGCGCACTCGTAGAGCACGACGCCCAGCGACCAAATGTCGGACTCGGGCCTGCGCGAGTGCCCGCGCGCGGCTTCCGGTGACATGTAATACGGCGTCCCGAGCACCGTGCCGGTGGTTGTCTGGCCAGTCGAATCGGTGCGCTCGGCGAGCCCCAGGTCGCCGATCTTTGCGTGCCTTACATCGGCGGTCGGCAAATAAATATTGGAAGGTTTCAAGTCACCGTGGACGATGCCGCGCGCGTGCGCGATCTCGAGCCCGGATGCGATGCGGATGCCCAGCTCGACCACATCCTCGGCGCTGAGCGGCTCGGCTTGGAGCCGGCGCTCGAGCGTCGGACCCTCCATCAGCTCCATGACGAAGGCGGGCTGACCTTCAGGGCCGTCGCGCAGCACGTCGATCAGCTCGATGAACGCGTCGCTCTGCAAGCTGCGCAAGAGCAGCATTTCGCGCTCGAAGCGCTCGATCGCGCTGCTCACGAGCGATGCGCGCCCACGCAAGGCTTTGAGCGCCACTGCGCGGCCGGTCATGACGTCGGTCGCGTGAAACACGCGCGCAGCGCTGCCCTCGCCGATCAATCGGTCGAGGCGATACCGGCCCGCCACCAGCTCGTCCATGCACGGCACGATAGTCCCGATCCAAGGCCTCGCCTATGCTCCAGGCCATGCGCCTCTTCATGCGGGGTCTCTTAGTTCTTTTAGGCTTGGTCGTACTCTTGGTGCTGGCTCTAATAGGGCTCAGCGTCGCCTACCGGGGTGACTATCCGAAGTCCGCTTCGGTGCAGCGCGCGCCGCAGCTCGCAGCGCTGACACCCAACGAGGCGCTCGCGCCGAGCGATCGAAGCGTCGTGATGCTGGTGTTCGATGGCCTCGCTCCGGGGCTGATCCGCTCGGTGAAGACACCAAACCTCGGTCGCTTGGCGCGTGAGGGCGCGCACACGCTCGCGATGCGCCCCGTGTTCCCCACGCTGTCGATGCCGAACCACACCTCGCTCAGCACCGGCTGCTATCCGGAGCGGCACGGCATCGTGTCGAACCACTTCATCGATCCGTCGCTCGGCTTATACGCCGACAAGTCGAACGCGAGCTGGCTCGAGGGCTGCGAGCACTTGAGCGAAGTGCTCGAGCGGCAGGGCGTGCGCGTCTCGGTCTTCGGTTGGATGGGCACGCACCGCGGCGCGACGAAGCTGATGACGCACGGCGGCCCATTCGAGGAGCCGGGGCTGGACATCGAGGAACGGATCGATCAGGTGATCGCGGCGATCGGCCAAAAGAGCGACGCGCGCTCGCGCTTCATCGTCGGCTACATGGATGAGCCGGACCATGTGCTGCATTACCAAGGCCTAGAGGCCGAGGAAGCCAAGCGCACGATGGCGCGGGTCGACGCAGGCATCGGCCGCGTGCTCGCGGCGATCGAGCGCGCGGGCATCGCCGAGCGCACGACGCTGATCGTGACGACCGATCACGGCATGGTGCCGGTCGGCACGCACCTCAACGTCGAGGGCATGCTGCGGCGGCGTGATATCGATGCGCTGGTCGCGGCCGATGGCTCGATCGCACACGTGTACCTGGCCGACCCGAGCACGCGCGACGATGCGGTCAAGAAGCTGCGAGAGTTGCCGCAGCTCGACGTGATCGTTCCGGAGAGCGCGCCTGCGTGGGCGCACCTCGGCCGCTCGCAGCGGCTGGGCGATCTCATGCTCTCGGCCAAGCCGCCCTACTACATGTTCGATCGCGGCTTCTGGCCCAAGCACCTGCGCTTCGGGGCTTTGATCGCGCAAGAGGAGATGACGGATAAGCGCTTTGCCGGCATGCATGGCTACCCGCCGGACACGCCAGGTGTCGAGGCGGTGTTCTTCGCGCGCGGCGCAGGCATCGCGGCCGGTGCGAAGCTGGAGGGGCTGCGCACGATCGACGTGCATCCCACGATCGCGGCGTTGCTTTCGGTGAAGCCGGGCGCACCGGTGGACGGCGAAGCCTTTACGCGCGCGCTCGCACCGGTGAAAGACGACGGCTCTGAAGTGCTCGACCCTTGGGACTGAGGCGCGAAATCGGCCTGAGCCGGTCGCGGTACCACTCATTTACACGTGCTGTGATCGCCTGCGCTATCGCGAGATGTGCGGCGTGCTCGCGCAGCAATGCGCATGAGGCGTGCAAAGGCTTTGCGGCGCTCGCGCGATCGGTAACACGATGGCTCCGAGACAACTCGGGGGCTGCATGCGACGTCTGAGTGTTGCGCTGTTGTCAGTGCTCGTCATCGCTCTCGCCGCGCCGGCGCGAGCTCAAACGGAAGACTCGGTGCCCGACCCGCTGGCATTGGAGATCCACGCCTTCGTAAGCCAAGGCGTCTTCATCACAACGGAGAACAACTACCTCACCAAATCGAAGAACGGCAGCTTCGAGATGACGGAGGTGGGCATCAACTTCACCAAGCCCATCACCAGCGACCTGCGGGTCGGCCTGCAGATCTTCGCGCACGATCTTGGAGAGATCGGCAACTACTCGGCGCAGCTCGATTGGTTCTACCTCGACTACCGCTGGCGCGATTGGCTCGGCTTTCGTGCCGGGCGCGTGAAGATCCCGTTTGGGCTCTACAACGAGATCCATGACGCCGACGCCGCGCGCGTGCCGGTGCTCATGCCGCACTCGGTCTATCCGGTCTCGAACCGCGACTACTTCCTCGCGCAAACGGGCGTCGAAGTGTACGGCTACGTCGACCTCGATGCCGTGGGCGCGCTCGACTACCGGCTCTACGCCGGAACGATCTTCGTCGAGGTACCGAATACGGCCGGCGCGCCGTTCGAGTACACGGGCATCGGCGCGCCGTATGTCGTCGGTGGCCGCCTGTTGTGGGAGTCGCCGCTCGAAGGCCTGCGCTTGGGCGGCACGCTTCAGGCACTCCGGCTCGACGTCGACCTGCAATTCGACCCCGCGGTGTACGGGCCGCTTCGAGACGCGGGCGCGTTGCCGCCGGACTTCACCGGCGCGACGAGCGCGGAGATCCCGGCTGTCTTGTGGGTCTTGTCGATCGAGTACGTGCTGCGGGACCTGTGGCTCGCCGTCGAGTACACGCAGACCTACGCTGAGCTCGACTCGCCGACACCGCGGCTGTTCCAGGTCAACGAGGCGACCGGCGACGGCCTGTACGGGATGGCGGCGTACCGAGTGGCGAGCTGGTTTCAGCCGGGCATCTACTACGCGGTTCGCTTCACCGACACCAAGGATCGAGACCGGCGCTCCAAGCACCTGCACGACACCGCGCTCACGCTGCGCTTCGACATCAACGACTACTGGCTGGTGAAGCTCGAAGGCCACTACCTGCACGGCACATCGGGCCTGAGCGCGGCGCTCAATGATGGCGTCCCGCCCACGCAGCTCGAGCCCGACTGGTTCTTGTTCATCGCCAAAACGACCGCGTACTTCTGATGGCATCGACCATGCGCGCACCGATTATCGCAATCCTGCTCGTCTTGCTGAGCCTCAGCGCGCTCGCGCTGGCGCAAGCGCCGGCTGCGCCCGCGTACCGCGTGATCGTCCATCCGAGCAACACGCTGAGCGCGCTCGATCGCGACTTCGTCGCGGACGCGTTCCTCAAGAAGGTCGCGCGCTGGCCGGACGGCAAGGCGATTCGTGCGGCGGACCTCGACAGCCACTCGCCGACGCGAAAGAGCTTCGTCGAGAGCGTGCTGAAGCGCTCGATCGCGGGCGTGCGTAGCTACTGGCAGCAGCAGATCTTCTCCGGGCGCAACATCCCGCCACCTGAGCTCGCCTCGGACGAGGCGGTGATCGCGTTCGTGCTCAAGTACGAAGGTGCGATCGGCTACGTGTCCGGCGCCGCCAAGTGCGACACGGTGAAAGTCGTGAGCCTTAAATGACGGTACGCGCGAAGCTGATGGCGATCGTGGCCACGGCGGGTCTTGCGTTCGTGGTGCTGATCTTCGCGAGCGCGGTCATCGAGCGCGGGATCCGCAGGCAGCTGACCGAGATCGAGCAGCTGTACGTGCCCAAGCTCGAGCTCGGGCCGAAGCTGCAGCAGCAGCTCGATCAGCTGACGCGCAGCATCCAAGACGCGAGCGCCGCGCAAGATCTCGACGCGCTGGCAGCGACGAAGAAGCAGCACGCGGAGCTGACGGCGACGCTGAACGGCGCGCGCAAGCTCGTCGGCGGCGGCGAGGTCGGCGCGCTGCAGGCGGCGATCGACGCGTACTATGAGTCCGCGATGGAGGTCGCGCGGCGGCTCATCGAAGGTGAGCTCGGCGAGAATCTGGTCGATGCGATGGCCGGCATGCAGACGCGCCAAGTGCACGCCGCGCAGCTGCTCGCCAAGGCGACCGCGCTCGACCAAGGCGCCGTGGGCGACGCGATCATGTCGGCGACGCGCTCGCAGAGCATCGCCTCGCAGGTGCGCATCGCGATCACGCTCACCTGCATGCTGCTCGTGTTGGCGCTGGCGCTGACGCTCGGACGCGGGATCTTGCGCTCGCTCGCGGAGCTCGCGCTCGGCTTGCAGCGCTTCGGGCGCGGCAGCTTCGACGAGCCGATCCGCATCAGCTCGAAGGACGAGCTTGGTCTTCTCGCGCATGAGGCGAACCAGATGGCCGAGAGCCTCAAGCGCTTGCGTGATGAGCGCGACGAGGATGATTGGCTGAAGGAAGGCGCGGCGGGCTTCGCGCGCGAGCTGCGGGGAGAGCTCGAGCCGGCGGACGTGGCGAACCATGCGACGCGCTACCTCGCGCGCTACCTCGCGGCACCGGTCGCTGCCCTGTACGCGACCGACGACCGCGGAGCGCTGCGCCTCGCCGGCCTGTACGGCGCCGACAAGGAGTCCGCCGACCGAATCGCGTCGAGCTTTGCGCCGGGTGAAGGCCTGCTCGGGCGCGCCGCGCTCGAGACCGAGATCACCGTCGTGAGCGACGTGCCCGCGGGCTACCTGCGCGTTCGCTCGGGCTTGGGCGATGCGGCGCCGCGCGCGATCGTGCTGATGCCCCTGCCGCACCTGGGCAGAGTGCGCGGTGTGCTGGAGTTGGCGGTCTTCAAGCCGTGGCTGCCCGTCCACGCAGAGCTGCTCGGCTCGGTGCAAGAGACACTGACGATCGCGATGGAGGTTGCGGCGGCGCGCGCCGCGATGCGCGAGCTCTTGAGCGAGACGCAGCGCCAAGCCGCGCGGCTCACGGCGCAAGAAGAAGAGCTGCGCACGAACAACGACGAGCTGCAGGCCCAACAAGAGGAGCTGCAGGCGCAGCAAGAAGAGCTGCGCCAGACCAACGACGAGCTGACCGTGCAATCGAACGCGATGCGCGAGCAGCAGAAGGCGCTCGAGGCGAAGAACGCAGAGCTCGTCGAGGCGCGCCAGAGCCTCGAGCAGAAGGCCGACGAGCTCACGACCGTGAGCGCCTACAAGTCGCAATTTCTCGCGAACATGTCGCACGAGCTGCGCACGCCGCTCAACAGCATGCTCTTGCTCTCGAACCTGCTCGCGCAGAACGAAGCCAGGAACCTGAGCGACAAGCAGGTCGAGTTTTGCAAGACGATTCACGGCGCGGGCAAGGACCTGCTCGCGCTCATCAACCAAGTGCTCGACCTCGCGAAGATCGAGTCCGGTAAGCAAGACTCCAAGGTCGAGCCGATCGCGCTCCAAGAGCTGGCGGACTACGCCGAGCGCATCTTCGGACCGCTGGCACGCGACAAGGGCCTCGAGCTCGAGGCGGTGATCGCCGAGGAGGCGCCCGAGATGATCTCGAGCGACAAGCAGCGCATCGAGCAGATCTTGAACAACCTGCTCGGCAACGCGATCAAGTTCACGGAGCACGGCCGCGTATCGCTGCGCATCCGGCGGCCGCACGCAGACGACAGCTTCAACCGCGCGAGCCTCGATGCAGCGCACACGATCGCGATCGTCGTGCAGGACACGGGCATCGGCATCACGCCGGACTATCAAGAGCGCGTGTTCGCGGCGTTCGAGCAGGTCGACGGACGCACGGATCGCCGCTACGGCGGCACGGGCCTAGGCCTCTCGATCGCGCGCGAGCTTGCGGCGCTGCTCGGCGGTGAGCTGCAGCTGACGAGCGTCCCGGGGCACGGCAGCACCTTTATCTGCTTCTTGCCCTGCGAGCTGGATCGAACAGCGCCGCTCTCCGCGACGCCGCTGCCCACGCGACCCAAAGGCCCGGGCGCGGTCGTGCCGGACGACCGCGAGCAGCTGGCGCGCAACGACGCGCACCTCTTGGTGATCGAAGACGACTCCGCGTTCGCAGGCGCGCTCGGCGAGGTGATCCACGGTCAGGGCCTCAAGTTCGTGATCGCGCCCGACGGCAAGACGGGCCTGAAGCTCGCGAAGGAGCGCAGGCCGAGCGGCGTGATCCTCGACGTGCGCTTGCCGGACGTGGACGGCTTTGCGGTGATGGAGGCGCTGCGCGCCGATCCCGAGACGGCGACGATCCCCGTGCACTTCGTCTCGGCGCTCGAGGCCGGCGAGCGCGGCATGGCGCTCGGCGCGGTCGGGTACCTAACCAAACCCGTCTCGCAGCGCGACCTCGTGCGTATGGTCGAGTCGATCGCGCCCAAGCACGCGCAGCGCGCCTACCGCGTACTGATCGTCGAGGACGACGTGCCGATGGGCGACTCGCTCTTGCAGCGCTTGCAGAGCGACGAGATCGACGCGCGCCGCGTCACCAGCGCGCGCGCCGCGCTCAAGCTGCTGAAGGTCGAGCGCTTTGGCTGCATCGTGCTCGACCTCTCGCTGCCCGACATGGATGGCCTCGATTTCTTGCACACGCTGCGCGAGCAGTGCGAAGGCCAAACGCCGCCGGTGATCGTTCATACAGGGCGACCGCTGAGCAAGGCGGAGACGCAGAAGCTCGAGGCGCACGCCGAGGCCGTCGTGCTCAAGGAAGGCTCGGGCATCGAGCGCCTGCTCGACGAGATCCGCTTGTTCGCGCGCAGGTTGCGCGAAGGCTTGCCGCCGAGCCGGCGCGCCGCGCTTCCGGCGCAGCCCGTGCCGCTGCGCATCGAGGGCAAGAAGCTGCTCTTGGTCGACGACGACATGCGCACTGTCTACGCGCTCTCGGCCGTGCTGCGCTCGAAGGGCGCCGAGGTGCTCGTCGCCGACAACGGGCAAGCCGCGCTCGACGAGCTCGCCAAGCACAGCGACGTCGACCTCGTGTTGATGGACATCATGATGCCGGAGATGGACGGCTACGAGGCCATCCGCCGCATCCGCCTAAACCCACTGTTCGTGAAGCTGCCGATCATCGCGCTCACTGCAAAAGCGATGAAGGGTGATCGCGAGAAGTGCATCGAGGTCGGCGCGACCGACTATTTGCCCAAGCCCGTCGACCCGGACGGCCTCGCGAGGATCTTGCACGCGCGCTTGGTGGGTGCGCCGGCCGCGGAAGGCGCAGCCCATGCCGAGTGACTCGATGCCGCCGAGCAACGAGCTCGAGGCGATCGAGATGCGGCTCTTGCTCGACGCAATCCGCGCCCGCTACGGCTACGACTTGCGCGGCTACGCGGACCGAACGCTGCAACGCCGCATGCAGTCCGCGCTCGTCAAGTCGGGGTTTCAGCGCCTCGCGGAGCTGCAGCACCACGTGTTGCGCGACCCCGTGTTGTTCTCGACGCTGCTGCACGACTTGTCCGTCGGCGTGACCGCGATGTTTCGCGACCCGCCCTTCTTTCGTGCTTTTCGCGAGCACGCCGTGCCGCTCTTGCGCACGTATCCGCTGCTCAAGATCTGGCACGCGGGCTGCTCCACCGGCGAAGAGGCGTACGCCACCGCGATCTTGCTCAGCGAGGCGGGCCTCTACGATCGAGTGCAGCTCTACGCGACGGACCTCAGCTCGCACGCGATCGAGGTGGCCAAGCAGGGCGTGTACCCGCTCGATCGGCTTGCAGCGTTCGAGGAGAGCTACGTGGCAGCAGGCGGCGCCGGCCCGTTCTCACAGTATTACACCGCGGCTTACAACGGCTTCGTGATGAACGAAGCGCTGCGGCGCAAGATCCTCTTCTTTCAGCACAACCTCGTGTCGGACCACGTGTTCGGTGAGATGAACGCGATCTTTTGCCGCAACGTGTTCATCTACTTCGGCGCCGAGCTGCGCACGTGCGTGCTGCAAAAGCT
>WUUC01129504.1_pt1 | contig 15729 bp, 20 predicted proteins | sample 6278441 | NCBI WGS metagenome assembly WUUC01 (sample SAMN13675441, study PRJNA597444) | soil metagenome | isolation source: soil | place: USA: Washington | collected 2017-10
TGCCGGTGGCGTGCTCCGCGCCCGGCCCCGTCGACGACGTGGGTGTGTTGGCGGCGCCGGTCGCTGCGGCGTGTTCCGCGGCGGCGTTGCCCGACGCGGTGATCGCGGGGTTGTCGCTACCCGCGGTAGCGGTTGCGGCCTGCGACCCGGGCCCGAGGGCCGGGCCGGGGGTTTCGGCCGTGGCCGTGGCGGTGGCGTGTTCGGCGTTGACGTCCGTGGCGGTGGTGGCGGTGCCGAGAACCTCAACGGCGGCTTTCGATACGGTGCCGGTGCCGGTCCACGCCGATACGCCGTATGCGCGGGTTCCGGCGGCCTGGCCGGTCCACTCGATGACGAGGAACGTGGCGAGGCCGGACACCTGGTTTGCCTGCCGGATGGTGCCGGCGGCGGGGACGGTGGTGACGGTGACGTCGGCGGAGGCGTTCCAGTCGGCGAGGATCATGACGACGGTGGAGTCGGCCGACGTGGTGACGTTGACGGTGACGCCCGAACCGACGTTCGTAACCGGAGTGCCCAGTCCGGAACTGCCGGAGAACGCCCACGCGGCGAGCCCGCGCGCACCCGACGCACCGTTCGTCGACGTCAGCGCCGTGTTGCCGTTACCGGCCGCCGTCGCCGACCACCCGTAAACCTTGCAGGACGACCCGGTGTTCGTCGGCAGCCCGGTCAGGGCCGTCAGGGTGATACCGGTACCCGTCGGGGTGGCCATCGCCAGCCCGTTGTCTTCGGTCGCGCCGAGGACAACGATCCGGTCCCCGGCCGCGTTCCAGTCCAGGTCAGCGGTCGTGTCGACCGTCGCCGCACTGTCGGTCCAGGTGGAGGAGGCGTAGTCGAGAATCGTCGGGGCGGCCACGCGCGGCCCCCCTTCGGTTCAGCTGGTCAGCTCGGCGCGGGGTTCTCAATCTCGGCACCGCCGAGATAGGCGTTGTCGGACCATTCGGTGATCTCCACGTCGACGGCGTCGACCGGGCCGAACCCGGCCCCGGGCAGCCAGCGGCAGCCGACGAACCGCACATCGGTGATGCCCCGGCCCCCGGCATCGCCGCGCAGCTGCACGTTGTACCCGCCCCGCGCGAACGTGGAGTAGTACAGACCCACGTCGTCGATCGGGGAGAAGTCCGTGCCGGCCCGGAACGCCGAGTTTGTGATCGGGTCCGGTCCGGCGTCGAACCAGCATTGGAAGCCGGTGAACAGGCCGACGCCGGCCATTTGGAAGCCGTCCTGGTGCGGGTCGACCTCGGAACCGTCGGTGGTCGCGATGAAGTTCGACCGGATCGCCACCGACCAGTAGCCGCCACCCCAGGCGTCTTCAGCGCCGGTGACGTGGCAGTCCTCAAGCCACACCGCGCCGGCCACCAACGCCCGCGCGAGCGCGTCGTTACCGGTGACCGTGCAGTGTTTGAGGATGACCAGCGGGGACATCTGCGTGCCCGGGGTGGCGGCGCTGTCGAGCACCTCCAACGCCCGGAAGTCGGCGGTAGAGGAGAACAGGCAGTTGCGGAACAGGTACGTGTTCCCGGCGATCGGCCCGAGGAACCCGCCGAGTTCCAGCATCGAGCTCCACGACCGGTTCTGCCACACCGACACGGACAGGTCCGCGGTCGCCGCGGTGACCGGGTGGGTGATGGTGAACGTCTCCGACGCGTCCGCTGCGGGGAGCCCGGACGTGGCCGTCAGGACGGTCCCCGTCGGCACCCCGACCTCGGTCCCGACGGTGTACGCCGCTTCCGGGGCGGTGGTGTCGGGGTCGATGGGGGCCGGGTTGGCGGTCGAGTTGGTGAACGTGCGCGCGAGGTCCACCCGGATCGGCATTGTCGGCCCTCCGGGCTGTCGTACGGTGGCCGGATGACCGACGGTGGTTGGTGGACGGCCGACGACTGCGCGGCGTTCCTCGGCATCGCCCGGGGGACGTGGTCGTCGTACGTGTCGCGGGGGCAGGCACCACAGCCGGACCCGCGGCGGCGGTTCGGCCGGTCGCGGGTGTGGCGGCCGGCGGTGGTGAAGGCGTGGGCGCGGGCCCGGCCACGCCGCGGTGGGCGGCTACGTGGTCCGTCTGCCCCCGGATGAGCAGCGCCGGACCGGTTGCAGCATCCAACGCCTCACAGGGTGAACCTCAAGATCCCGTTGGCGTGATGCACGACCGTGAACGTGCCATTGACAACCGAGTTGGCTCCGCCGAAGTACCGGTACGACACACCCTGATCGGCGACCGGGGTGGTGATCGTGTCGTCGTAGTCGAGACAGCCGTACACGTTCGCCAGGTCGGCGGCGCTACCCGACGCGGTGTCGGCGGCATCCCAGAACACCACGTCGGCGGAGGCGGAGTTCAGCGACGTCGACGTCAGCGCAACCCCACCGGCGGCCCACTGCCCCGACTCGCTGACCTCGTTCGCCGTCGCCCACTGCCCCACGTTGTACGCAGAGTTCGCGCTGGTCACGTCATTGTCGGGGGTCACGGAGTTGTTGAACAGGGCCGACTTGAAAGTGTCGGCGTCCAGGTCCAGCGCAGCGACGTTACCGAGAACGTCGGCGAGGAACGGCCGGAAAATCTTCGAGTTGGACCAGGCCACTACCGGTCACCCCCCACGACACGCCGCGCGTCGGCGAGCGTCTTCTCCGCCGCCTTGACAGCGGCCTTGGCCTCTTTGAGTTCCTGGTCGACCCCGGCGGCCTGCGCCTTCGCGCGGGTCAGTTTCTCCTCGATCCGCGGCACCGCATCCTGGGCGGCTTCGAGCTCCCGCGTCAGGTAGACCACGGCGGCCTCGGCCTTCACCTGGTCGGCGTCGTCACCCCGCGGGTGGGACTCGGTCCGTACTGTTGCGCTCACTGCTGCTCCTTGTCGGCGTACGCGAGCGGCGCCAGCACGGCGCAGTCCTGCCCGTCGTCGCGGGTCGTCACGACGGCCATCCACGGTCGGCCGTCAGCGTCGGTCTGTACCTGCTCGGCGCCGACCCAGTCGCCGCGTTCGACGGCTTCGACCTTGCAGACGGTGCCGGCGGTCACGTACGGGGCGCGCAGCCCGGCGAGGCCGCGGCACTGGTGGAACGGGGTATGGGGCCGGGCCGACCTGGTGACGGTCGTCTCCCAGCAGTTGGGGCAATCCCACCGGCGTACCGGTGCCAGCAGTACCGCAGTCATCCGGGACCCTCCGGTGAGTTGGTTGTGGAAAGGCGGGCCGGGGCGCATCCCTCGCCGATGCACCCCGGCCCGGTCTCAGTGGCCTACTGGCCGTACCGGGCGATAAGTTCGTCCCGGGTCATGGCGTCCACGTCGGCCTGGTCGGCCTGGTGGTGGTCGACGGCGTAGGCGCGCCACTCGGCGACCTTCGCCGACTTCGTCGGACGCTTCGCCGCGTCCGGCTCCTCACCGGACGGCTCCCCGTCGGTGTCGTCGTCGGGGTCGGGGATGCCGTCGTCGACACCGGCCCGGTTGAGGACCGACGACTGTTCCGGCTTCAGCGCCGCGATCCGCGCCGAGTCCTCCGCCGCCTTCGCTTCGAGCTCCTCGGTGGTGCGGGGGTGGCGGTCGGGGTCGGGGCCGATCTGCAGACGCCCGGTCTGCTGGTCGCCCTTGGCCCGGGCCAGGACGCCCTCCGTGGACTGGTAGCCGTCCGGCAGGGTGGAGGCCAACGTGACGTTGACGTTGCCGCCCTGCCGCGACTTGGCGGAGTCGGCGGACACCTGCTGCGCCTGCTCGTAGTAGCGCTGCGCCTGGTCGGTGCGGCCCTTCGCCGAGTCCTCGATGGACTCCTTTTCCGCGCGGGCCCGTTCGGCGGCCTGCGCGGTGCTGTCGTCGTCGGCGACGACCTTCCACTGCGGCAGGGACTCGAGCCGCGGCTTCGACTCGGCGGAAAAGATCTTCTGCTGGGTGTTGGTGTTGTAGTAGGTAGGCACCCCGGGCTCCTTTAGGCGGCGTTCGAGTCGAGAACGACGTCGACCTGAATGGTCAGCTGTGTCGGGGAACCAGCCACCGAAACGATCTCCACCTTGAGGGTGTCGCCGGCCGCGAGACGCAGCGTCGCCGCGGTCGTCGACAGGGTGGCGTCCATCCACGTGTCGGCCGACGTGAGGCTCTTGTCGGTGGCGAGGTCGGTGGCGTTCTTCTGGGCGTTGATGACGGCGCCGGACCCGCCGGTGCGGTAGCCGCGGACGGCGGTGACCTTGCAGGCGACCGGGGCCCGCCACAGGACGTAGGTGGCGGCGGCGAGGGTGCCGGTTGCGGTGTAGGTCTTGGTGAGGTGACGCGAGCGGTACGCCATGGCCTTCCTTTCCGAAAGGATTGGCTGGAAAGAGGGGTGATCGGTGGGCCGTGCGGGGCACGCCGGTTCGCGGTGCGCCAGGGAGTACATGCGCGGGCGCGTCCCGCACGGCGGTCCACTGATCAGGCGACGTCGATGCCCTTGATCAGGACAGCGCGGTTCGCGTCGATGGTCTTGACGCCGTAGAGGCAGTCAACGCTGACCACATCGGACTTAAGGTCCATGTCGTAGTCATACGTGACACGAAGCCCAAAACCCTTGTAGTTCGCAATTGCCGCGTTCTGGGCTCCGCGTGGGAGGGCCAGCGGCCGGAACGCCAGCGCGAACGCCGTGCGGTGGAACGCAACCCCGACCTCGGTGGTCGAGTTGCCCGACGTCTGCGCGGGGACCGTGATGTTGTTGGTCATGTACGCGTCGAACCCGAACAGCCTCGAGCCGATCGACGCCTCCCGCAGACCGACCGTGTCGCCACGGGCGTCCGCCCGGTTCAGCAGGTCGGACTTGAGCCACTCAGCGGAAGCCACCGGGCCGGCAACGGCGTACCGCTGCGACATGGGGACCTTCTGCTGATTCAGCACACGGCCGGCGGCGATGAGGGCCTTGGGGTCGCCCCACAGTTCGCCGGAGGTCTGGCCGACCTCGAGGACGACGTCGTCGCGCAGGGTCAGCAGGTCGCGGTCAATCTTCTGCGCGATCGCCTCCATCGCCGGGGCGAGGAGGTAGTCGGAGAAGTCCGCGATTTCCAGCGTCATCTCCTCGGAGGTGACGGCAAAGCTCACGTCGGCGAAGTGGTTGAGGGTCATCGTGATGCCGGCCTCGGTGGCGTCCTGGACGGTGATGCCGTCCGCACGGACGTACTCCTGCGCCACGAAAGTCGGGGGCTTCCGGATCGTGATCGTGTCACCGACACGACCGGCGAAATCGGCCTCGTAGTCCCGGTAAACCAGGTTCGCCATGAGGGTGTTCTCGTACAGGGTTGCCAACGCCGCCCGGGCAATCACGGACGGCGTGAGGAAGGTGTTGGCCATGGCCGGGGGTCACTCCTAGGCGGGGCGCCTCTTCTTGAGGGCCTCGCGGTAGTCGTCAATCGACAGGGACTCGGGGTTCTGCGTCCTGCCGGGTCCACCGGCGAACTGGCCCCCTGATGGGGCCGCTGTCGGGGCCGGCGCCGGGCGGGCCACACGAAACAGCGGGTTGTCAGCTACCGCCTCAGCGACAGCTGCGGAAATCTGGTCGCCGAAGTCATCGGCGTGCGGGTCGAGCTTGTTGACCGAGTTGAGGAACCGCACCGAATCGGTCAGGGCCCGCGGGTTGGCGTGGTGCTCGCTGGCCGCTTCGAACACGGCCAGGCGCACAATCGCCTCGCGGTGTTCTTTCTGGGCGGCCTTCAACTGCGCGGTGAGCTTGCCCGGGTCCGGGGGTTCCGGTGGGGTGTCCGGGTCGGCGTCGGGGGCCAGGCCAAGAACCTTGGCCATGTTCGACAGGAACCCTTCGAGCTTCTTGTCGGCCTCGGCGACCTTCGCCTCGAGCGTCTTCGCGCTGACGCGGTGGTCGCCGGCCTCTTTGCGCAGATCCTGGATGAGTTTCTGCGCGCCGGTGGGGAGGTCTTCGACCTTCCACGGGCCTGCCTTGGCCGGCTTGTCTCCGGCTTCGTCGTCGGCCTTGTCACCGGCTCTGTCGGTCCGTTCGGCGTCCCGGCGCCCGACCGGTTCGTCGTGTTCGTCGGACCCCTGGTTGTCGACCACGACCGGGCCGGGCTCACGCGGCACACCCCGGTCAACGGTGGTGCCGGTGGAGTTGTCGACCGGTTCAACGGTCGCGACAGCGGCGTCGCCGCCGCCTTCGGCTGGTGCGGTCACAGGCCCTCCCGGGGCATGCAAAAGGGCGCCCGCCAGGGGCGCCCGTCAACGGATCAGTTATGTGGTTAGGGGGTTTTGCGTAGTTCAGCTATCAGGTCGTCGATCTTCTGTTCGACGTGTTCCACCCGCGCGAGCAGCCGCGAATCGTCGGCCGCCTCGGCCGCACCCCAGTCACTGACCGCGTTGGCGTACAGCGACAGCAGGATGGCCAGCAGAATCGAGTCGGCCCACCACCAGATGGCCGGAACGGCCAGGAGAATCCACGCAATCGCGCGGCCCCGGTGAAACCAGACGATCTTCTGTGCCGACACGGCCGCCCCCCGGGTCGGTCAAAGGGACGTCCCCGACATAGAGATCACGAAATTGGGCCACAGGCCGTGACAAGATCCGCCCGTGGACGCTGCCCTCGCCATCGCCGCGGCCGTCGCGGCCCTGGCCGTGGCCGGCTACGCCGCCACCGTGATACGACGCTGGTGGCGTGCGCGGCGGGTCATCCGCCGTGTCCGCGTACCGCCGCACAGCAACACCCGCACCGAGACGGTGCTGTACCGGTCCCGGCGGGTCGACGACGCACCGACGCACAGCTTCTGGAACACGACCCGCCCGAACCGCACCGGCCGGCGGCGTTGGGGCGGGCGCCGCAACCGCGGCGGCACGTACCCTGACTGACCATGGGAACGTGGCGAGTAGAAACCCCCGACGGCCGGCGCTGGGTGCAGGCGACCGGGTCGGCGTGGACAGCCGACCCCGAGACCGAACAGGACATGAAGGCGATGGCCGGTGTCCCCGCGCCGCTTGCGCCTATGGGTGAGACGTACCTCCCGGCCAGCAAAGCTGACCCGGTGTGGGTGTACCTCGCCGCCCGGCACTGCCTGGGTACCGGCGCGGGACTGACGAAGGGACGCCCCCCGGAGCTTCCCCCGGCGGATCCGACCACCTCGCCGGCCGGTGCCGTCAACTAGCGACGACGTCCAAGGGTGAGCATCGCCCCGACGACAAACGCCTGAATCTCGTCGCCCTTGTCGTAGCGGGTGGTTGACCTTCCGAAGGTGTCCTGTAGCCCGACCTGGAAGAGTTCCCACGACACCATGTCGGGCCGCAACACGCTACGCGACTCGTACGTTTTGCCTGCGTAGGCGTCTTTCCACTCGTCGGGGAACGCAACTTCGTGGTCTTCGTAGCCGCTGCTGCCGGTGAGCTTCGAAAGCTTCTCAGCCTTTTCGAGTTCACCGCGTTCGTTCGTCGACCGGCGCCGCACCATCGTGAACTCAAGCGCCCTCAGGCCGGGCACCGACGCTTCCATGCGGTGCCCGAGCTCGTGAACGGTGATCTCTTCGGTGTAGTCGGCAAACCCGCCGTTATAGGTGATCTTGTCGCTTGCCGGCGCGTCCATGGCCAGGGTCCCACCAGCGGTGCCGCGGTCCGCGTAGTACGCCCGGTCGGACGACGTCAACGAGATCGGCCGTTCGTTGGACATCTCCACCCAGTCATCGGGAAAGAACTTCTCCGCCGCCTGCAGCCGTTCCCGGGCGTCCACCCGGGCGCCGCGCGCCTTCCTGTCTCCCGGCGTCTCGGGAAGCTCCGCGACGTTGTCGTGGCTGCGGTTCCCGATCGGCCGGGCCGACCCGATGAGCTCCCGGAGAATCTCCGACTCGCGCCGGGCCACTGTCTGGCGGTCTTTCCGCGGGACGTACCGTTCCAGGCCGGCATCTGTGAACGCCGCGTCGCGGTCGGCCCGTTCCAGGACAGAACGCCGGTCGTAGACATCCTCGGTGATCTGCTTGTCGCGGAATGCCGCCCACGTCGCGTCACTGCGGGCGTTGTACGCATCGTTGATGCGTTGGTGCGCGGCGAGACGTTCCCGGGCGGCGTGGATCTCCGGGTCCCGGTCGGCTTCGGTCCGGGCGTGGGCCAGAACCTGGGTTCCGACCTCGAGGACGCCGTCAAGGTGGCGTTGCAGGTCGGCGGTCGGCATCGGCCGGCCCGACTCCTGATCCTTCGGCCACTCGATCGCGCCACCCATCGCCGGGGAGAATGCCCTGATCCGGGCTTTCAGGCGGACCCGTTCGCCGATGAGCTCCTGCAACTCGGCGCGGAGCGGATCGGCGGCCTTGTCACCGGCGGCGTCACCGCGCTTGGACCGGGTTTCCCACGTGTACTGCCGGTTATGCCGGTCAAGCCGGTCCCACTCGGCGTTACGGCCTTTGCTGTACGCCTTCGCGATCTCGTCGGGTAGGTCCCGGCCGCGCTGCTCAAGTTCGGCAAGGCGGGCTTCCATCCGCTGCAACCCGTTCGGGTCACGCGGCACCAGCGCATCCCAGTCAGATTGGGTCTGCGGCATGCCCGCGACGACCTGCTCAAGCCGGTCCGTGACCGTCGGAGGGAGCCGCCGTGCCCGCTCCCGGGACTCCACAGTGCCACCACCGGGGTCGTTCTCCACGACCGGGTTCCCCGCCGCGCGGGCCTTGGCCTTCGCCCGGTCGGTCACCCGGGACGCCGCCGGCACCCCGCCGGTCGTCAGGACGGCATGCTGCGCGCCGGCACAGTCACAGTCGCATTCGGTGTCCGCGCCGGCACCGGCGCACATCGCGTTGTGGGGTCCGGAGTCGGCCACAGGTGTGTCTCCTACAGGGTGGCCGGGTCGGACCGGTCTTCGGTGGTGTGCCCGGCCCCGGGCTGTTCCCGGTACCGGAGCCGGGTCAGGCGGTGCCGGTCGACGTGGTCGACCAGTTCGCGGGTCCACGCGTCGACGCGGGCCCCGGCGCGGGCACGTTCGGTGTCGTCGAGCGCGGCGGCGGTCCGCATCCGCCAGTGCCGCAGGTGCCGCTCGAGGGCCCGCTGCCGCTGTTCGGCGGCGTACCCCTCAGGATCTGGTGCGACGGCGGGGCGGAGCGTGGTGCGGCCCGGCAGGAACGGTTTCAGGGTGTGCCTGCAGCCGGGGTGGAACAGCCCAGCCGCGCGGGCGTCGGCCAGGGTCGCGGTGACTGTCACGAGGGTGGTTCCGCCGGTGCGCAGGTTCGGTTCAGCAGCAACACCGGTGGGGCCGTGGAGGGACAGCACCCGCGCTTCGTAGGGCCGGCACAGGTGGCATTCCCGCGGCCGGTCCGGGACGTACACGAGGCGTACCCCGTCGGCGGTCCACTGGTCTACGAGGCCGAACACCTCGGCGCGGCCGGCGGCGGTCCGTACGGCCATCTCCACGTAGGTGTGCAGCTGCCAGCGGCGGCCGGTGCGGTTGGAGAATCCGCCGATGCCCTGGTCTACGAGGGCGGCCCACGCCGACTGGATCGCCTGCCGTTGCGGCTGCGCCCGGGTGAGGGTCCTACCGGCGGCCGCCGCCACGGCACGCCGGTAGGAGTCCATGACCGACGGGAGGATCTGTTCGTGGACGGGACGTAGTTCCCGCCCGACAGCGTCGGCGAGGGCTTGGATGGTGTTCCCGCGGCGCGGGTCGGCCCCGCGGGCGGTCGGGCCGACGTCCCCGGCGAGGGCCTCGGCGAGGTCGACGACGGCGGTGGCCCGCCCGGACCGGTACGCCTGGGCGACGGTGCGGCGTGCGGCGGCGGCCCCCCGCTTGGAGGTGGTGTCGACGATCAGCTGCGCCGCCCGGCGTACCGCACCAAGCTCGGCACGGCGACGCACAGCCCAGTCGGGTTCGTCCAGGCCCTGCGCGAGGCGGCGGGCGAGCATCCGCGTCAACGCCAGTTCGGCTTCGCCGTAGACGGCGACGGTGGCGGCGAGGGCGGTACGGACACGGCCGGTGGGGATCGGCACAGCAACCCCCAGCCGGTTACCGCCTGCTGGTGGCCTGGCGGATCAGACGATCCTCTAGCTTGCGTTTCGTCCATCCCCACGCGAAGTCCATCCCGGCCGCGGATGCAATCTGCTGCATCTCCGGCAGGGTGACGCCGTCGAGTGCGGAGGACGCCTCGTGGTACTGGGTGGCGGCCTTCAACCGGCCGGCCCGGGCCTCGATCGAGTTGTCGACCTTCGGGGGCAGCGGACGCGACAGGTTGGCGTACTTGGCGCGGGCCTCGCTCACGTGATCCATGTCGCGGGGGCCGCGGATCGTGGTGCCGTACGAGCCGCGGATCGCGCGGGTGGTGGTGTCCCCCGACGTGGCGATGGTGCGGAGCTCGTCAAGGATCGCGACCCGTTCGGCTTCGGGTTTGGCCCAGAACTCGGTGGCGTTCAGGTCTTTGTACTTGCGGACCGCTGCCGCCCGTTCGGTCGGGGTGGCCAACTTCTCTTTCTCCGGGTCGGTCTCCTTCGACCGTTCGGAGGTGGTGACGTCCTTGGCCCGGTCGGCGACCGCACGGGACCGGAACACGGTCATGCCCTCACCGTGGCGGGCGCCCTTGCACCCGCACGTGCAGGCAGTGTCGGACCCGGCTTTCGCGCAGACCTCGTTGTGGGAATCGTCAGCCACGGCTACGGCGGTACGCCTCGGCCAGCACCCGGTATTGGGCGCCGGTCAGTCGAGAGTCCTGCTCAACCAGCGCCCAGTCGTTGTCTCCGGGCACGTCGTCGTCTTCGACCCCCCATGCTTGGGCGTCGGTGGACCGCTTCCGGGCCGGCCACGACCGGCCAGCGAAGTCCGCCACGACCGCGTCGAGTTTGGACCCGTCGGCGGCGAGGGCGTCGAGCTGCTGTCTTACGGTGGCCATCCCGGCCCCTCCCTATCGAAGTCCGGTCCGTGGGAACGTGCCCGGTTCCGGGTTGTTCCCCCCGCGCAGGTTCCTACCGCCGCCGGTGTCCGTCGACGGCCGGTACCCGGCGACCGGGCGGGGGGAGCGGCCGGAGTTGTCGTACACCGACCAGCCGGAGAACCGGTCGCGGAGCCCGTCGAACGTCTGCCGGTTAACCGTCGACCCGGACGATGTTGCCTGCGCACGGATGATCGACGGTGGCACGAACCGGCCGCCGTGGCCCTTCCCTTCGCGGAACTGGTCGACGCCGCGCCGGTACCGCGACATGGCCCGATCGACGGACACGTCGGTGGGGATGTCCACGAAGATACCGGTCACGTCGCTGTAGCCGTGCCGGTCAAGGGCGTCCAGCCGCGACTCCACCGACTTCGACGACGACATGGTGATGTCCCAGATCATGTTCCGGCCGTCACGGTAGGCCATGTCGGCCATGAGGCCGGTAATCCGGGAGGACTCCTCGTGGACGAGGGCGGCCCGTTCCATCGGGGACAGGTCTTCGTGGCCGGGGACCTCAGGCATGAGACCACGGTCGGCCATGACCTCTTTGACGTCGTCGGGGTTCAGGGTGACGTACCTCGACGCGTCGATGCCGGCGTAGTCGCGCAGCACGGTCGACTTCCCGGCTCCGCCGAGGCCACCGGCGATGACGGCTTCCCGGTCGGTGGGGACACCTTCGGACTGCTTGCGGTACAGGTCGGCGGCGATCTCGCGGTGCAGCTGGTCCCGTTCGGGGGTCCACGCGCCGTCACGCATGTGGGTGATCTCGGTGGCCATCGTCTTGCGGGCGGAGCCGATGACCTTTTCGACGCGGGCGGAGCGTTCCTCGAACTCGCGGTCGGTCATGCGGCGGGAACCGCCGGAGCTCTGCACGTCGACTTCGGCGGCGCGGGCGGAGCCCCCGCCGGGGTTGTCGGTGAACTTGCCGCGGTGGTCGCGCGGGTGATCGCGTTCTCTCCACAATCTCATGGAACTCCCCCGGGGGTTGACGCACAGCGGCGCGTTAGGTAACGTGTGTGTTGGGCCGGCTGGCAGGAGCCACATCCAGAGCGAAAGCGCGGCAGCGGGTTCAAGTCCCGCCCGGTCCACTCAGAACCACCCGACGGAAGGAGGAAGTACCATCGACACCAGACGCCCGCGGCGCGGCTCCCCGGAGCACGCCGCAGGCCACAGCGAGGTGGAGCAGCACGGTAGCTCGTTGGGCTCATAACCCAAAGGTCGGCGGTTCAAATCCGCCCCTCGCCACGAGAACCAGGGCCCAAGGGCCCGGTTCGCACAGCTCCCGGGCCTATCCCGGGAGAGGGCGTCGCGGGGCCTACCGCGACAACCTGCACCAACAACGTGGTTTTGGGCCCGTCGGTACCCCAACTTTGGCCAGGGGTGGGTAGCGACACATCCACAACTAGGTCGATTCGGTTGGCATTTCGCTTCGCCCGGGTGGACCCCCCGGGCGAAGCACCAGAGGGTGGTAGCTCAGAGCATGAACCCCGGCGCCGGGGAGAGTGCGACGGAAGAGCAGCGGCCAAGGAGGCCGACGGTCGCCGGTTCGAACCCGGCCCACCCCACGCACGCAAGGCCTAGTAGCTCAGGCGGTAGAGCTCCCCGGCAGGCTCCGGGGGTATGCGCAGGTTCGAACCCTGCCAGGCCACAAGGTCGAGGTGGGTTTCCCTGGTGCTGTTGACGACCTTCCGCCCGGTCCAAACGGGTTAAAACATGAGAACCGGGGCGGCGGGGGACCGGATCCCTACCCGCGTAACGAGGTACAGGGACCGGCACCTGCCCCGCCGGTACGCAACCGCCCCGCCCCGGTCACCCCTGGGAGCCGGGGCGGTTCCGTGTTCAGACGTAGTACAGCTCCCACGTCACCGACGTGGTGCCGGAGTAGTTGACGGTGATCAGGTTCGTGTCGGGGTCGGTGAACGCCGAAGACAGCCGGAACCGCTTGGTGGTGCCGGCGGCGACCGCGATACCAGCCTGGGTGCCGGTGTTCCCGGCCGGCGTGGTGCCCGGGTCGACGAACGTCACGTTGATCGAGCCGCCGCCGCCGTTCTTGACCTCGAGGATCGCGTTGGCGGAGACCAGGGAGCCGGAGATCGTGTCGGACGCGGACACGGCGACCGGTGCGGCGGCGACACCGGCGCGGGTGATGGTGGTAGCGGTGTAAAGAGCCACAGCGGGGCCTTTCCGGCGTTGACGAATCGATCAGGGTTGGTGGACACTGGGGTCCGGATGAACGCACAACGCCCGGTCCTCTTCATCGCGGGAGGGGACCGGGCGTAAGTGTTTCCGGGGTCTAGTCGAGCGCTTGCAGGGCCGACCACAGGACAGCGGCGGCCAGGGCGGCGAGGCCGAACCACTCCGGTGCGAACCGGGGTGCGCGGATGTTGAGACCGGCCAGGCACAGCAGTACGAGGCCGATGATCGTCAGGACAGTTCGCACGGTGTTCCCTCGCGTTTCAGGCTGTTCCAGTGGGGAACCGCAGCCGGTCTGCTACCGCCCGCGTCGGCGGGCTCGTTCCTCACGGTCGACTGCGTTGGCCAGTGACCGTCGGCGTCGTTCCGGGACGCGGTCGGTGAACGCCAACAGGTCCGGCAGTAGCCCTTGGCGGGCCTCGTGCCCGGTGATCGCCGACGCCATCCACTGCCGGCTCATGTTCGAAGACGGATCGTTCCCGGTGGCCTGCCGGTACAGGCCGGCGACTTCAGGACGTGGCATTTCCGCAATGTCGAGCGTGCGGTTGGTGACCGCGGTGATCGCTGCGGTGTAGTCGGCTTCGTCCTGTGAGGCCTGCCGGGCGTCGGTTACCGACCCGCCGCTGCGGCTGCTGGACGGTGCTTCCCGGATCAGGCCGGCGCGACGTTCCCCGTTGAGGATTTCCGAGATCAGTACGCGGCGCGGTGGGTCCCCGTCGTAGTCCTCGACTACGTGGGGCCGGTACTGCTCTGCCAGCGGGTGGAGGTCGTCGTTGCTCATCTTGTCGAGCTGGCGGGCGCGGACACGTTCGGTGGGGGCGCTGGCCCCGACGTCCGGCTTCGGCTTCGGGCCGGGTTTCGGGTCCGGTTTGCCGCCGCCGCCGGGAGTGTCGACGAACTTCCCGTCGGGGTCGCGGGGATGGTCGCCCTCACGCCAACGGTAGGTGCGGCCACCGATCGTCACAGTGACTGCCATACCGTCACCTCACTTCCGTGATGCCGGTGCCGCCTTCGCGGGCCCGGCCGTCTTCGCCGCCGGTGGCTTCCCCGGCCCGGCCGGTTCGAACGGGTCGGCGCCCGGCAGGCCGGGGGGTTCGGGCATGCCGGCGGCCTTGTCCTCGGCGATCAGTTCGACCTCTTCGTCGACGGCGTCCTCATCCCAGTCGGGGTGCAGCATCTGCACCTTGACCTTCGTGGAGACCGCCTCAGCGGCGGCGAGGAGTTGCAGCGTGCGGCCGAGGGCCTCGGGGTCGACGGCGACACCGTCGGGCCATTCAAGGTCTGGGCGGGCGGCGGCGACACTGTCGGGTTTGAACTTGGCGACGTCGATGGCGATGAGGGTTTCGAACAGCCGCACGAGCGGCCCGCGCCAGTAGTTGATTTTCCGGGCGCGGGTCGTGTACGAGCGGCGTTCCCTCGCGACGACTTCGGTGGCGGTGGCCATCGCTTCGCCGGAGTCGCCGAACGTCTGCGCGGAGTACCCGGCGCCGCGGACGGTCTGCGCCACGAGCTCCTGGCAGGTTTGCTGGTGTTCGGCGACGCGGATGCCGAACTGGACCTGTTCGATCGACAGGCCTTCCGTCGCGGGCAGGGAGTTGACCGCCATGAAGATCGACTGTTCGGGGTCGAACGAAGCGCCCTTGCCGCGGCCGTGGGACTCGAGGTACACGTCGGGCACGATCAGCCGGGCCTTGCCCAGACGCAGGTCACGCATCCAGCTGGACCACGCCTCGTCCAGGGCATCCATGAGGCCCTCGATACCGGCGTAGTCCGACCGGCCCAGCGACGACCCGCGCAAAGCCCGGTGGGGGCGCATGTTCGGCACGTACTGCACGGTCAGGCCCTCAGCGCCGGTTTCGGCCCGGCCCGCACTGTCGACCAGCTCGGAGAACACAGCCGTTTCGGGCCGTTCGGTGAGGTCGACGCGGGTACCGAGCCGGTCGTGGGTGCCGCGGTACAGGGCGTGCCAGATGGCGCCGGGTTCGTGGCGTTCCAGGTGCCGCCAGATGGTGCCGGCGTCGTCGCCGAGTTCCCGCCAGAACGTCACCGCGGTCAGCCACCCCGACCGCCACTCCGGGACGGCGGCGTCGGGGGGGATCGCGTCGACGATCGGGTGGTCAGCGACCGTCTCATCCCAGCCGACACGCAGGTAGACGCCGCCGAACGCGGCGCAGATCTCCGCCGCCTCGAGGAGCACCGAATGCACCCCGGCTTCGGCGATGACCTTTTCGAGGCGTTCCTGTCCGGGTTCGGAGTCGGCCAGAACAAACCCGACCGGTTCGCCGAACAGCAGGTCCGCCGAGGTGGAGGCGATGTCACCGGCGAGGGGGATGTGAAGCTTCGCTTCCTGCAGCCCGCCGGGTACGGCGGCCTGCCCCCACCACATGCGCTGCTGGGTGACCCGCACCCCGGGGCCGGCGGACATGTCCGCGTAGCCCTTCGGGTCCGGGAGTAGCGACGCTGACAGGGTGTCTGAGTAGGCGTTCGCGATGATGGACGGGTCGCCGGAGTACCAGGCGGCCCAGCGGCGATACAGGGGCCGGGCGGCCATCTCAGACGGCGGTGGCCATTCGACGTTCCCATCGGGAAGCGGCATGCGGTGCCTCCCGGCGGCGGTACGGTGACGGAATGTCGAACGTCGATCGGGTCCGGAGTTGCGGGTGAGCGAGCGGGGTAGAGGGCTGCTCGTATTGGCGGCCGGCGCGGTGATGCT
>WUUC01204361.1_pt1 | contig 15729 bp, 22 predicted proteins | sample 6278441 | NCBI WGS metagenome assembly WUUC01 (sample SAMN13675441, study PRJNA597444) | soil metagenome | isolation source: soil | place: USA: Washington | collected 2017-10
CGGAGCGCGACGCCGGCCTGATCGGCTACCTGATGCGCAACCGGCACGGCTCGCCGTTCGAGCACGGCGCCGCCACCTTCCGGATCACGGCGCCGGTGGTCACCTGGTGGGAGCACGTGCGCCACCGCATCGGCTGGTCGTACAACCTCGAGAGCGGCCGCTACAAGCAGCTCGACGGGGTCTTCTACATCCCCGAGCACGCCCGGGTGCAGACCGGCAAGCCGGGCCACTACCGGATCACCGATGCCCCCGAGCTGGACGACCAGATGAAGATCAGCTTCCTGCGCTGCGCCCAGGTCCAGTGGGCCGAGTATCGGCGGATGCTCGAGCTGGGCTTCGCCAACGAGGTGGCCCGGCTAGTCCTGCCGTTCAACATCTACTACTCCGGCTACACCACGGCCAACCCGCGCAGCATCATGTCGTTCATGAGCCTGCGCACCGAGGACGACGAGGCTCGGTACCCGAGTCGGCCGCAGAAGGAGGTTCGCCTCGTGGGCGAGCAGTACGAGGAGCTGTTCAGCAAGTCCTGGCCTGCCACCTACGAGGCCTGGGTCGCCGCGGGCCGGGTGGCGCCGTGACCCACGTCGAGCAGGACCTGCCGATCGCTACTGACGGACCACACCTGCACGACCTGGTCGGCGCCGACCTGCGGGTGCTGGCCGCGCTGGGCGGCGATACGGCCGCGGAGATGCTCGCCGAGCGCAAGAAGATCGGGGTCGAGCGTTACGGTCAACCGCTGCAGGCGCACAACGGCCGCGACGCGTTGCGCGATGCGCGCGAGGAGGCCCTGGACCTGTTGGTCTACCTGCGCCAGGCGATCGAGGAGGGGCGCGAGGACCTTGCCCACCTGTACGAGGTAGCGCTGCGCCTAGCCTGCCAGCTCATCCGGAGATCGACAAGCAAGGATCGTAGTATAGGATCGTGACATCAACCGGGAGGGGGACACGATGGAGTCTGCGCTGCGCGTGTGCGCGAACTGTCGGGTTCTCGTCCAGCCGGTTGGAGCCGGTCCTCTTGACAGCCCGTTCCTGATCTGGGAACACGTGCCGGAGTTCGCCGGCAAGTTCAGCCGTGCCGTCTGCTCCGAGCCGGCGCCGGGCCGTGTCCCGTCCGGCTCGGAGCTGCGCTTCGGGCTGGCCCGGGTCAAGAGCACCGGCGGCGACAAGCTGGTCATCAAGGGGGAGATCCCCGAGCTGGCCCAGCCCGGCCGCGTGCCGGTTACCGTCGCCGTCGACGGCTCGTACAAGCTGCACGTCGCCGAGAACAAGGTCCGCAAGCCGATGAGCTGGGCGTACCTGACCACCACCGGGCTCTACGGGCTCGGCACCAGCATCGTGCCCGGCAGCATCGTCGGCGGGCGCCCGCTCGAGGACGGCTCCGGCCGCGACCCCGAGCGGGCGCTGCAGGCCGAGCTGCGCGCGATGGCCAACGCCCTGCAGGCCGTCGGGCTGGACCACCCGGTCATCGTGCTCAGCGACTCCCGCGACGCGCTGGACCTGATGTCGCTGTGGCGCGACGGCTACGACGTGATGCCCGGCGGCTACGACACCGAACGCGCCGGCGGCCGGGAGTCCACGCTGGGCAAGCTGGCCCGCCGCGTCAAGGAGTACCCGGACCGGGTCACCCTGCGCTGGGTGCCCGGCCACTCCGGCCACCCGCTCAACGAGGGCGCCGACGCGCTGGCCAAGATGGCCCGCGCCTGGGCGATCGGCCGGCTTGAGCGCGAGACCGTCGCCGCGGACGCCCGCAACGCGGTCCTGGCCTCGCTGACCCGGCACGCCTCCGCCGTCGCTGTCTGACCTCCATCGATATCTGAGCGCGGCGTTCGCTTGCCGCGTGTCGTAGTCGTGTCGTAGGCTGTTCCCGTATCCAGAAAATGTCGGGAATTAGTCGAGGAGACCTCCGTGCTGCAGAACGCCGATCAGGGCACGCTGAGCGTGGCCCAGATCGCCGCGCACCTGGACACCCGCCCCGGCAACATCACCCGCGAGCTGACCCTCGGCGAGGCCGGCCACGCTGGCCGGCTCGTCGGCAAGAAGGTCACCGGCCCGGGCATCCGGGGCCGTGCCGGGCAGTGGCGCATCGACCGCACCGTCTACCTGAACTGGCTGGGTGTCCCCGCCGAGGACCGAGGGTTCCTCGGCGCCGATGGCCTGCCGCGGCTCTACACCGAGCGCGAGGCCGCCACCGAGCTGGACCTGCCGGTCAACGCGGTGCGCATCGCCGTGGTCGTCAACCGGCGCGTGCCGTACATCGCGACCGGGCGGCATCGGTATCTCACCCATCACCAGCTGGAGCGTTTGCGCGTTCTACTGGCAGAAGACTGCCGGGAAAAGTCCCGGTAGCCCGCGCCGGGCGGTTCGACACACGCCGCTTCGTCTCGTTTTCAGCCCGGCGCGGGTTCGCACAGCAACAACCCCACTGTTAGGACAACTGCACATGAGCAACTACCCCGAGCACGACAAGATGACCGCCGTCCGCGAGCAGACGCAGGCCATCGGCGAGTTCGTCGACTGGGCCGCGGACGAGAAGGGCATCGTCCTCGCCAAGATCGACGACCGTGGCCGCGCCTACAGCGGTGGCCGGCTGATGGACCTGCTGGCCGAGTGGGCCGGTATCGACCTCGACAAGATCGAGGCCGAGAAGCGCCAGATGCTCGACGAGATCCGCGCGGCCAACGACCGCGAGGTCTAGTCGTGGAGCAGCTCGATCTCCTGGGCGGAGCCGTGCCTTCCGGCCCGCCCAGGGTTCCCCCCGTCACGTTCCACCACCGCCCGCATCGCCGCTCGATCCGCGGCGAGACCCGTGTGCAGTGCGGGCACTGCCAGATGAACGCCAGCCGGTTCCACGACGGTCACGCCGTCGGCGACTGGGCAGACGAGTCCGACGTCATGATCCTTAAGGCAATCGCCCTCATCACCAACCGTGATGGATCTACGTTGAGACTGTGTGCCCAACATGCGCAGGAACACGAAGAACGGGGGGATCGAGATGGCTGAGGATGCTTTCGTCCAAATGCTGCTGGAGGCGGCCGGAGGCAACGTCGCCGACGAGCGCGATGTCACCCTGGCCAGGGCGGCCGGCGCCTGGGCGCACCGCAACGGCTGGCGGCCGTACCTCGGCGCGCACCAGGGCTTCATCTGCGGCCACAGCGGCCTGGAGTTCTGGGTCGACGACGTGCCCACCCGTGACGCTCTGTTGGTGATGGTGCGCATCCATCCCGGCAAGAGCTGGCGCTCGCACGCCCGGTATCCGATCGCCCACCTCGGCCACGCCCTGGACGTGCTGGCCGCCGAAGGCCTGATCCCGCCGCGGTTCAGCACCATCGGCCGGCGCGCCCTGGAGGACTTCGCCGAGGCGCTCGACCGCAGCGCCAGCAAGATGTGGCAGATGGCCGATCAGGCCAGCCCGGCCGAGATCGAGGAGTACGGCGAGCACTACCCGTGGGACCTGCGGATCCGCTCGGCGGTCATGAACCGTGCCGCCGACCAGGCCCGGGCGTTCCCCCGCGGCGAGCTGGCGGTGACCTCATGAGGGGCCGCGGCCGGGTCGGGCTCTACGACCGGCACAACGAGGCGCGCAAGGAGCGCCAGGCCGCGATGACTCCGGAGCAGCGCAAGCTGGCCAAGGTGGCGGAGAAGGCCAAGCTGCTGCTGCCAGTGGCCTGCGCGCCGGTCAAGGGCGACCCGGAGGGCATCGACTGGGAGTACCACGAGTGCGGCTACGTGCCGCGCACCAAGCCCGACGGCAAGCCGCTGCCCAAGTCGGGCCTGAACGCCGAGCCGGCGTGGAAGTGGACCGAGGAGAAGGGCACCAGCGGCAAGTCGTGCCTGCGTACCACGGTCAAGGACCTGGCCCTGAAGGTCTACGGCATCGGTTACCGGCACAGCCTGATCGAGCTGCACCAGGAGGGCGGGTTCCCCGACGACATGTACTGGGGACCCGGCGGCCTAATCATCCGGGAGCTGAAGGCGATGCGCCCGGACTGGAAGCGAGGACAGAAGCAGCACCTGCTCAGCCTGCAGGAGGCCGGCCTGAACGTGGCGGTCTGGTACCCCTGCTGCCTGCTGTCGGGGCTGATCGACGAGGAGATGGCCAAGGTAGCCGGCGTGAAGCCCAAGGGCGCGTACGCCCGCACGCACCACGGCAAGGCCAACTCGAACTTGACATGGGAGGCGATCGCCAATGGCGCCCTTGGCTGACTGGAGAGACCGTGCGGCCTGCCGCAACGTAAGGTCCGAGATGGTTCCCAAGCCCAGCCGGGTCAAGACCGCGAAGCGGCTCTGCGCGAAGTGCCCGGTGCGGATCAAGTGCCTGCTGGAGGCGGAGACGGTGACTCGCGAGCGCGGCCCGGAGTTCGCCCAGGGGGTGTGGGGTGGCCTGACCGAGGCCGAGCGCAACACCATGGCCGGCATGGGCCGACTGCCGGACGCCTGCTCCAGCTGTGGGCTGGAGTGCGTGCCGATCAACATGGCCACCACCGAGTGTTCGGCCTGCAACCCGAAGGCCAAGATCCAGTACGACGACTACCGGATGCTGGTGGAGCTGCTGGTCAAGGAGGGCAAGTCGTACCAGGAGATCTCTCAGGAGCTGCGGCTCAACCGGCAGGCGGTCGTCTCCGTCTGCAACCGGTGGAAGCTGAAGGTCGGCAAGAGGTCGGCCAGCCGCCAACTCCGGGACGTCATGGGGTGCGGCACGCTGGCGGCCAAGTACCGGCACCATCGCAAAGAAAAGTACAGCTGGCGCAACTGTCCGCAGTGTCGGCTCGTTCCTTGGAACAAGGGCACGGCGAAGATCGCGGCGTGACCACGGGAGCAGTAAATCTTGACATTAACTCGACTCCGTTGCGCAGACCTGTTCTAATGGGAGCAGCGAACAGGTCGAGTTGGACACCCGGTTCGGCAAACAACCCCCAGGAAGGGATCGCATGAGTCAAGCGCAACCGCTCTACACGTCGGAAACCCCGGCGGACGCCCGCCGGCGTATCGCTGCGGTGGCTGCGGCCAAGGGGCCTAAGCCGCTGGCGAAGAAGACCGCGGCGAAGGCCGCCAACGGTGCCGTGGCGACTCCCGCGCCCGCCGTAAAGGTGGATTCGATTAGGGCCGGAATGTACACGCTGACCAGCGGAAAGACAGTCCTCTGTGACCCCCGGCTTCCGGACGTTGAGGTCTTCTTCGAGCTACTCACTCCTGAGCTGGCCGACTTCTACCTCAGCAAGCTGCCCAAGCGTCAGCGCAAGCAGTCGGAGAACACGATCGACCGGTACGCCGGCGACATGGCCAGCGACCAGTGGCTGTTCATCGGCGACGCCATCCGGTTCAACCGGGACATGGAGCTGATCGACGGCCAGCACCGGTGCCGGGCGATCAGCGAGTCCGGCGTCGCTCAGATGACCATGGTCGTGGTGGGTCTGGAGCCCGAAGCGATCGTCGTCTTCGACACCGGCCGCCCGCGGACCTTCACCGGCCACCTGCAGATGGAGGGCATCGCCAACGCCAGCGCGATCGCCACGGTGACCAAGCGAGTGTTCGACTGGCGGCGGGGCAATTACGGCGTACCGAACATCGGACGCATTCCGCACGCGCCGTTCATCGGCGTCCCGGCCAGCCCCGGCAAGCTGCTCGACACCTTCGAGAGCATGCGCGACCCGATCCAGTATGCGGCCAAGCGCGGCATGGCGATCAAGGCGGGCTTCGCCAACAAGACGGCCTCGCCGTCGGTGCTGTCCTTCGCGTACCTGCTGCTCGGTGCCTACGACCTGGAGCGCCGCGAGCGGTTCTTCTTCGAGCTGGAGAAAGGTCCGGAGCAGAACCGCGCGGAGTACCCGCTCTACATCCTGCGCGAGCGGATGAAGAAGTCGGTGCCGGTCGGCCAGTCCGGCCTGCCCGATTGGGTGTGGCTGCACTTCATCTTCACGACGTGGAACAAGTGGTTCAACGCCGAGTCGATGGGGCCGCTGCGCACGCCGCCGCGGGCCGCCTACGGTCACGTGGCGCTGCCGATCGACCCGAGCGCCGACAGCCGGCCGGAGGGCTGGGAGGCTCTCGGCGGGGTGACCGCGTGAGCGAGCTGCTCATCGCCGACCTCGACGACCTCGGCGTCGCGCTGCGCGCCATGGCCAAGAGCCTGGGCCTGAGCGTCACCGCGATGCTCGGCGACAACGGCTCGACCCTCATCGGGATGGCCACTGGCAACCGCAGCAACCAGGATGCCGCGGTCGGCCCCGTTCTGCGGGGCTTCAACCGCGCAAGCTGGGAGCTGGTGGCCCGGCCCAAGAGCGGGGACGGGATCATCGTGTCCCGCGAGGGCACGCTGCCGTTGAAGATGGTGGGTGCCGACGGTGGCCCCATCGAGATCACCATCAATGAGCTGGCCGACGTCACCCGGATGATCAAGACGATGGCCCTGGCCAACGACAAGACGATCTCCGGGCTGGTCAAGGCCGCGGGCGTCAACAGCACGGCGATCGTCTCGTTCGCCACCGGCAGCGGCGGTCACAAGGACGTGCGGCTGCTCAACCTGCTGCGCATCACCGAGTTCGCCGAGTTCGCCCTCTTCGCCCGGCCGCAGTTCCGCAACCGGCGCGAGGCTCGGCTCCGCGCCGAGGTCAGCCGGCTCCTGCCGCAGAGCTAGATCCACGGCTGGGGCGCGCGGCTTGCGCGCCCCAGCCACCCTGGGAACAACCTGAGGAAAGGAACGTCATGCGCGTACTGATCCCGATCGCGGTCCTGATCGTCCTGGCCGGCGTCGTGTACGTCAGCATCAAGATCGGCATCACGATCGGGAAGGCTCGCCAGCGCCGGGCGCAGGATGCCATCGACCCGGTCCTGCACGCCGAGCTGGCCCACTTCGCCCGGACGGTCCTGGCGCCGCCGAACACCGTCGACGACGTCGTGGTCCTGCCGGGGTGGATGCGTAAGCAGCTCGGCGACCCGCTGGTCCAGAAGCTCGACACCCGGCCCGCCACGGTCCGCCGCGCCGACAACCGCCCGTACTGGCAACTGCCCTCCTGAGCAACCGCTCAGCGAACCACCACAAGATCCAGCCAGCCAGCCCACCCGATCTTCTGAAGGGAACACCCGTGAAGCGCAACATCATCCGCGCCCTGGCCGTCGCCACGGTCGGCGTGCTGCTCACCGCCGGCGCCGCCGCCTGTTCGACCGCGGCCGAGGAGCCCGACTACCTGCTGGTCCGCTACAGCAAGGAGGTCGGCGGCGGCATCAGCTTCAAGGAGTGCGTGCAGCCGTCCCGCAAGACCGGCGCCACCTACAACGACCAGAACTTCATGCTTCCCGTCAGCCTGCGCACCTGGAACGTGCTGCCCGAGGGCGGCGACAGCAACCAGCCCGTCCAGACCGGCACCCGGCGCACCGAGGTGCCCGGCTCCAAGACCAACGAGACCCGGCCCGGGCCGGACGTGAAAGTCTTCACCAAGACCGAGTTCTACCTGAACACCGACTGCGGCAAGGCCACCGACGGCAAGAGCACCGACAAGACCAGCCCGGTCGTGCGGTTCTGGGAGAACACCGGCCGGCGCTACAACGTCGCCAGCGACGGCACCGCGGCCGGTGGCGGCGAGGACGGCGGCGGCTTCAACTCCGCCGGCTGGAACAGCATGCTGATCAACACGCTGGTCACCGCGTCGCAGAAGGCGGTGCGCTCGGCCAGCCGCAACTTCGACGCTGACGACCTGGACTCCAACGTCGGTGGCGTGTGGGCGCAGATGGAACAGCAGATGTCCAAGGACTTCGTGACCGAGCTGAACGCCAGCATCGGCGGCGGCGACTACTTCTGCGGCCCGCAGTACCGTCGCGACGCCACCACCGGCCAGGCGAGCAAGGTGGCCTGGACCGAGAACGTCCCGGACCCGGCCAAGCCGGGCGCTTTCAAGCCGGAGGAGAAGACCGGCACCTGCCCGCCGGTGCGGATCTCGATCACCGACGTGGTCTTCGCCGACGCCGGCACCGCGGCGGCCCGGGCCAACGTCAGCGCGGCCGAGCTGAACCGTCAGGCCGACGCGATCAACTCGCAGTCGAAGGTCGACGTGGCCAACAAGCTGAAGGAGGCCGGCGCCGAGGGCGCTGAGGTCCAGCGTCAGCAGACCCAGCTGCAGCTGGAGCAGGAGCGCACCAAGCAGGTCACGGCCTGCGCGACCAACCCGAACTGCACCGTGGTCGTCGGCGGCGGCAGCGGCGTGCTCGTGGGGGCCGGCAAGTGAGGATCCGTACCCTGATCGCCCTGGCGGTGATCCTGCTCGGAGTCGTCATCGTGGTGGCGTTCTGCGCCTCGAGCGGCTCCGACGACCAGGCTCAGCAGCAGTCCCAGGCCCAGCCCGTGGCCGACGACGAGCAGGATGACGACGACGACGACACCGGCATCGTGATGTTCGGCCAGGCCGACGACGAGGACAAGCCGGACTGCGAGGACGACGACCGGCGCAAGAACGAGGTCCCGGACTGCGGCTTCTACCACGGCGCCAAGTTCGTCCCGTGGAGCTGGGTCACCAAGGGCAAGAAGACCCCGCCCTACGGCTGGCGGGCCGCGCCGGAGCGCCAGGCAGTGCTGAAGACCGCCGCGCCGGCCACCACCCGGCCGGCCGTGGTGACGAGTACCGCGCCCGCGGTGGTTGCGACCACGACCCGCCCGGCCGCGCCGGTGGTCACTCCGGCCGCCCCGCGGACCACGGTGGCGAAGCCGGCCACGCCGACCCGGCGCACCGGCACCACCCGCACGACCACGCGTCGACGCTGACGTGACGGGAGCCCCGGGCTGCGGCCCGGGGCTCCTTTATGCTGCAACCCTGCCCGCTAAGGGCGAAATGCGAGAAAGGAACACGATGCAGGAGTTCGCCACGGACGACCCGCGCGTCCGCAAGATCGGCAAGGCCACCTGGATCGACGGCGCCGACCGGCACGTCTTCGAGGTCCAGGACGGCGGGATCAACGTCTTCAACCTGCGCAAGGGGCCAGGCAAGCAGCCCCCGCTGAACGAGGCGCCGTACGACACGCTCGACGCCGCTCTCGTGGCGCACCTCGGCCCGCGGGAGCCGGCCGAATCGTAGGCTTCAGGCAGTTTCGCCCGCCGGTCACTGTCGCCACGGTGACCGGCGGGCTCATCGAAGGGCCAGCCATGATCAGCTACACCATCGCCGCGGTGACCCCGCACGGCGCCGACTGGGAGCGCGGCCGCACACTGCAGCCGGTCGCTCTGACCCCGGTGCAGCAGCGCATCTGCGACTTCGTGCGCTCGTACCAGCAGATGTGGGGCGACACGCCCCTCTACCGGGAGATCGCGCAGGCCTGCGGGCTCAGCAGCGACTCCTCGGTGCGGTACCAGATCCGCCGTCTCGTCAAGCTGGGGTTGATGCACAAGCCACCCCGGCGCGTCCGGGCGATCCTGGTCCACGCCGTACCCGTCAAGTTGACCTAGACGCAGGCGGGGCGCCGGCTCCAGCGCCGCAGCGGCGGCACCCGGCGGCCCGGCAGCGGGTCCTCGGGGTGCTGCGAGCGCCACCAGATGTAGCGGCGCAGCTCGGCCGAGGCGTCGCCGCCGGCGACGGTGTCGGTGAACAGCTCCCAGCGCTCCAGCTCGACCCGGAAGGTGGCGAGGAAGTCATGCGGTGGCGCCACGTCCGGCCCGAGCTGGGTTCCGGGGTTGTCGACCCGCCAGTCCATGAAGATCTTCAGGTCGGGCGTGCGGCCGACGTCGCCCACCACCGCCGCGTAGCGCTTCCAGAGCCAGCTCGGGATGCGCAGGGAGTGGTGGTCGTCTGCCATGGGGCTCATCGTATAGATCAGCTTGCCCGGCAACCACCGCCGCCGTCCATGTTGACCGGTTCGTCCGCCTTCGGTGATTTTCGGAAAACCCCCCGATGGCACTTGCTATGGGATATCTTGACGACTAACTTCGGTATTTACGGTCGGCCCCACGGCCCTCCGTCATCGTCACAAGAGCAACGACCCCAAGGAGTTCATCGTGACGGTCAACTCGAACACTTGTGCGCAGGTGCGCCATGAGTGACCTCGACCCGACCACCGGCCGCAAGACGGCCAGCGACCCTCGTCAGCACTTCCGGATGGCCATCGGCAGCTTCACCAAGCCGGGCAAGCTGGCTGACATCACCGACGCCGTCGAGCGCATGCTCACCAAGGGCGTGCACGCGGCGTGCATCGACTGGTCCATCGACAACGGCACCGACGGTCACGTGCTGTTGGAGGAGGTCTGCCACTCGGTGGGCCTGCCCATCGAGTACGGCAAGAGCCTGATCGCCCACGGCATGTGCCACCAGGCCGACCACGACTGCCTGCGCTGCCCGCAGCCGCGAGCCGGGCACGTCTACGTGCACGACATCCTCGAGCACAACCGCACCGCGGCCCAGGAGAAGGGCATCAGCCAGAAGCGCCGCATCGCCGCGGCCGCCAGCCACCAGAAGCGCTGGGGCAACCGGGCGCCTCAGGCGGCCCTGGAGGGCCCCAAGCGCGGCCCGGGTCGTCCGCGTAAGAGCCCGCTCCCCGAGCTTCCTGCAACCCCGCTGAGGGCGCTGGAGGGCGAGGTTCTGCCCGCGCTCGAAGCGGGCACGGCCAACCGGATCGCGGAAGTCGAGCCGATCCCGGCCCGCGAGACCGAAGAGGTCCTGCAGCACCCGGCGGAGGAGCGCGCCCGCAAGCGCGGGCGGCCGCGCCGGACCGCGCCGCGCGAGTGGGCGCCGGAGGTCGTCGACCTGTGCGAGCGGCTGGCCAACCACATCGCCCAGAACGACCCCGACGGCAAGAAGCCGACCATCACCGAGCGCTGGCGCAACGCCTGCCGCCTCTTGATCGAGAAGGACGAGCGGACGCCGGAGCAGATCGCCCGGGCGATCGACTGGTGCCAGAACGACGAGTTCTGGAGGGCCAACATCCTCTCGATGCCGACGCTGCGGGAGAAGTACCGGACCCTGCAGCAGCAGGCGCAGCGCGGCCGCGGCGTGCGGCGCGCCACCACCCAGCCGGCGGCACTCGCCGTTACCGGCATGGCCGGAATGCTGGCACGTCAGATGGGCTCCGCCCAGGGAGGGATGGTCAAGGGTGCGTAACGACGAACCGTTCCTCATCAACGGCGCGGTTGCCGGAGACATCAACCAGGCGGTGCTCGCCGCTGCGCGGCGCCGTGGCGTGACCCCCGGCCCGGTGGCCGAGGTCGAGCCCAACCCCTACAGCCAGCAGACCATGACCTTCGACGAGAAGGTGGAGTGGCTGATCGAGCGTGGACTGCAGGGCCTACGCCAGTACGCCGCCGGCGAGTTCGAGCTGGACAAGCTGCCGCCGCTGCACGAGTTCAGCGCCGAATGGGCCGAGCAGCAGCTCAAGGACCCGGACGTGGCGCCGTGGCTGATCCTGGTCGGCCCGCCCGGCTGCGGCAAGACCACGCAGTCGTTCTGCATCGCCCGGCACCTGGTGCTGGAGCACGCCAAGAAGGGCGAGCGCTACGACTGGCGCTTCGTGACCCACCGCAACTTCGCCGCGAAGGTGCAGCGGGGCAGCGACGAGGACGCCGACGAGGTGCTCAAGCGCTACGCCGAGATCGAGGGCCTGCTGATCTTCAGCGACCTCGGCGACTTCAACGCGCAGGACTTCGGCCGGGCGGTGGACTACACCTCCCGGCTGATCAACCACCGGTACCACTACCGGCTGCCCACGATCTACGAGACCAACCTGCTCTACAACCGCGACGAGTACGTGGTGGCGCTGGAACAGCAGCTGGGCCGCCAGATCGCCACCATGGACGCCGTCCTGGACGACCGGGTCATCGACCGGCTCAAGGCCGGCTGGACCGCACCGCTGCCGGAGGTCAACTACCGGCGCCCGCAGGGCCGGGTGATGGGCGCGTGACCGCCACCGTCACCACGGCCCGGCGCGCGATGGACGACCTGCTCAGCGAGAGCGCGTCGCGTCGCAGCGTCGAGGAGGAGCGCGCCGTTCTGGGCGCCATGATGCAGGCCGGCGCCGCCTCGGACGCCCCGGCGGCCATCCGGGGCTGGCTCAAGCCGCGCGCCGACGAGAAGGGCGCCGGGGAGCACCACTTCTTCCGGCCGGTGCACCAGACGATCTGGCTGGCCATCGTCGCGCTGATGGACGCCGGCCAGCCGTACGACGCGCTCAGCGTCGCCGCGTCGATGGACGCCGCGGTGATGCAGCGGGTCGGCGGGGTGCCGTACCTGCACACCTGCCTGGAGTCGTGCCCCACCGTGGCGCACGGCCCGGCCTACGCCAAGGACCTGGCTGGGGCCACCCTGCTGCGCGATCTGGGCGAGGCGGCCGCGGTCCAGGCGCAGATGGTGCTGAACAGCTCGCTGCACGGTGCCCGCGAGGTCTACGACCGGGTGCGGGCCAGGCTGGAAGCCATCGAGGTGCCGCTGTCCGGCGCCGGGCCGGTGGCCTGGTCGATCGACGGCCAGGCTCCGGGCACCGACGACGACGTACTGGAGGAGCTGGACCGCCTGCAGGCGCTGGCGGAGAACCCGGAGCTGGCCACGGCCGAGTTCACCACCGGCTGGATCGACGCCGACCGGCTGCTCTCGCCGGTGGTGCCAGGGGCAATGATCATCATTGCTGGCCGGCCCGGCATGGCCAAGACCACCACGGCGATCAACATCGCCGCGCACCTGGCCATGGAGAAGCGCCTGCCCGTGCTGTTCTTCAGCCTCGAGATGTCCCGGCTGGAGATCGGCCTGAAGGCCCTGTGCCTGCGCGCCAAGATCCGCACCGAGGACGTCAAGCACGGCACCCTCGGCGACGAGGGCTGGACCAAGGCGGCCAACCAGGTCGGCAAGGACTCCGGCGCGCCGCTGGACATCGACGACACCCCCGGCATCAACACCGACTACATCGACCGGGAGCTGGCCGCGTTCGTGCGCCGGCACGGCCGAGCGCCGGTGGCCTTCTTCGTCGACCACATCGGCCTGCTGGAGGAGAGCAGTGGTCGTGACATCCGGGAGAAGATGGAGGCGATCACCCGCCGCCTGAAGCTGCTGGCGAAGAAGTACGGGACGGTCTGCGTCGCGCTGAGCCAGCTCAACCGCGGCCCGGAGAGCCGACCCGGCGGCGTGCCGCAGATGTCGGACCTGCGCAACTCGGGCTCGATCGAGCAGGACGCCGACATCGTGGCGCTGCTGCACCGCGAGGACTACTACGACAAGGAGTCCACCCGGGTCGGTGAGATGGACTTCATCGTGGCCAAGCACCGCAACGGCCCGACGGAGACCATCACCTTGGCCGCGCAGCTGCACATGTCCCGGATTGTTTCGATGGCCATCAGCTAGGAGAACCGGGACGGCAACGCTGAGCGGGCTGCCCGAGATCGGTAATCCACTACGGACTGTCAGGTAACATCCAGCCTCGGAAGGATCTTCAGAAAAGACCCGCCTGACCCGCTACCTGATCCGAATCCCGGAGTTTAAGCAGGCGAGGTGCGTGTCGGTACCCCCGAGCCGATCAGCACCTCGCCTGCGTCCTGCGAACACCAAAGGCTTCCCATCCCTGGTGATCATGGCACGCATGTTACACAGTGTCACGAGGAAATGCGAGGAAGCCCGGATGAGCCAGCCTGTCTGCGTGTTGTGTGCGTACTACCACCCTCGGGCCGAGACCCACGTCCCCGACCGGGGCCAGACCTGCATCAACGGCCGACGCCGCCTGGAGCACGAACTGATGGTGCTGCGCTCCAGCTACCGCCGACTGCTGGAGATGCAGACCAACGATGCCGGCGCCAACGATGCCGCCAGCCAGAGCTTGCCGGCCGCGCCCGTGCCGGCGCCGAGCCGCCAGCCCAGCGTCTCCGGCAGCAAGGAGCGCAGGATCCCGCTGACCGACGCCGCGGACCTCACCGCCCAGGCTCAGGTCGGCAGCGTCTCCGATCCGTTCGGCGATCAGGTCGGGCACCACTCGGTGGCCACCGTGCTCAACGAGTGGGTCACCGCCTGGCACGAGCGCTTCTTCGGCAACCAGACCCGCCCGGCGCCGACGGTTGAAGCGCTGCTCGGCTGGCTGATCGGGGTCCGGATGGACCTGATCTGCGACGCCGAGGAGGCGATCGTCGACTTCGCGGCCGAGCTGCACGACGTCCGGGCGGCGATCTACGGCCACCTGGGGGAGAACAAGCGCAAGCCACAGCCGATGTGGGGCGTGTCCTGCCCGCGGTGTGAGCTGGTGTCGCAGTTGATGCTCGACCCGGAAGATCCGGACCATTACCGCGAATGCGCCAACTGCGGCAAGCTGATGACGCAGGAGGAGTACCACGCACACCTGATCGATCTGGTCGAGCAATATCAGGCGGGTCGGAATCTGGCGCGCGGGTCAAACGTGTAGTACATTGCTTGTGGGGTTGTTGTTCTTGCGACTGCTAGTCGCGGACGACGATGCGCCGAAGGCTCGACCAGGGACTCCTTACCAGTCCGCACCACGGTCGGGCCTTTGGTGTATCCAGGACCCGATACGATGACGTCTCCGCCGGTCAACATGCCGACCGCCGGGGTGCAGAAACAGCAGAAGGCCCCGGACCCCCGCTGCAGGGGATCCGGGGCCTTGTGTGTCAGCTGCCGTAGTTGCCGAGCGCCCGCTTCGCCGAGAGGCTCAGCTTGCCGGGCTTGTGGCTCTTCAGGTACGAGCCCAGGAACGAGGCCAGGGCCGGCACCGCCGGGTAGACCACGACCTCCAGCCAGTCCGGCAGGAAGCTCAGGTCGGTCACGCTGTTGGTCAGGAACGCGAAGAGCACGAAGGCGCCGGCGTAGGACACCACCGCGCCGACCTTCGTCTTGCTCTCCACCTTGCCGCTGCCGGGCTCCGGCCCGGTCGGGTACGCGTCGGTCACAGGTTCTCCCTCGTGGTGTTGGGTCCGGTCGCCGAGCCAGGGTTCTGCTGCTCGTCGTCGTCGCTGATCAGTGCCTTGAGGCGGACGGCCAGCTCGTCGCACTTGTGCTGGGTCTCGCGCGCCGAGCGGCGCACGTCGTCCAGCTCGTCCTCCAGCTCCCGCACCCGCTTGCGCAGGTCCGAGGAGCGCTGCTGCTCGGTGGTCAGTTCGCCGGCCAGCCGGTCCCGCTCGGCCAGCGAGCGCTTGGCCTCGGTGTCGAGCCGCTCGATGACCGTGTTCAGGTAGGCCAGCTTGGTGTCGACGTCGGTCTTGGTGACCTCGGCGCCGGTCTTGTGCCGGTCCTTGAAGTAGCCGACCAGCGCCTGGACGATGCCGCCGACGCCGACCGCGGCGATGATCGCGGCGATCGTGCCCGCATCCCATCCGTCCATCAGTCCACCTCCGGGGGTAGCGGGGGCAGAGGAGGCAGCGGGCGCATCACCATCGTCAGGACCGCGATGCGGATCTCGGCCAGGACGAACAGCGCGAGGCACATCGTCACGGTCAGCGCGGCCTTGCCGATCGGCAGCACCGCCAGCAGCCAGCCCATGTAGATCAGGAATCCGAGCGACAGGAACCGCAGCGCCATGCGTTCCAGTGGGACGTTGCGCATCCACGTCGACGAGACGACCAGCAGGCCGGAGCCGCACAGGTAGCCGCCCCAGGTCCTCACCCAGATCGGGTCGAGGATCTGGGTGATGGTGCTGGACTCGGCCAGCCCTATCAGGTAGGACAGACCCGCCAGCGTGCACAGCGTCCCGATGAAAATCCACGCGGGCTGCTCACGCAGTCCGCCAGGCAGCCGCATGACCCACGGCAGCCTCTCTCGACCTTTCAAATTGC
>WUUC01106564.1_pt1 | contig 15723 bp, 13 predicted proteins | sample 6278441 | NCBI WGS metagenome assembly WUUC01 (sample SAMN13675441, study PRJNA597444) | soil metagenome | isolation source: soil | place: USA: Washington | collected 2017-10
CATGAGGGTGGCGTTGATGCCGTACTCATGCCAGTTTCACGGGGTCGCTGTGTGCGTCTCCCCCCGAGTTGAGGGCGGCCCGAATCCTGGAGGTTCACGATCCCATGACAGCACTCGTCACCGGTGGCGGTGGATTCATCGGCGGTCACCTCGTCGACCGGCTGTTGCTGGCCGGACGCGATGTCCGCGCCGTCGACATCAAGCCGACCGAAGAGTGGCATCAGGTCCACGAATCGGCCGAGAATGTCGTAGCCGACTGCTCTGACCCGGTCGACTCGCACAAGATCGCCGACAACACCGAGGAGATCTACAACCTCGCCGCCGACATGGGCGGCATGGGGTTCATCGAGGACAATAAGGCCGAGTGCATGCTCTCGGTCTTGACCAGCACGAACATGCTCGTTGCTGCCCGGGATGCCGGCACGCAGCGGTTCTTCTACAGCAGCTCGGCATGCGTCTACAACGGTGCGAAGCAGGCCGACCCGGAGGTCACCGCCCTCGCTGAGGCGGACGCCTACCCAGCCGACCCGGAGGACGGCTATGGCTGGGAGAAGCTGTTTTCCGAGCGGATGGCGCGTCACTTCCGCGAGGACTACGGGCTGGAGACGCGGGTTGCCCGTTACCACAACGTCTACGGACCGCTTGGCACGTGGGAAGGCGGCCGCGAGAAAGCGCCGGCCGCGTTGTGCCGCAAGGTCGCCGAGGTCGCCCTCGGCCACACCGACGGCATTGAGATCTGGGGCGACGGCGAGCAGACCCGCAGCTTCATGTACATCGACGATTGCGTCCGCGGCACGATCGAGATCCTTGCCGGTGACAATGTCGAGCCGGTCAACCTCGGATCGGCCGAGCTGGTCACCATCAACCAAATGGTGGACATCCTCGAGGAGATTGCAAGCGTCACAGTCAAGCGCAGCTACAACCTTGACGCCCCGCAGGGTGTTCGTGGCCGCAACAGCGACAACACGCTCTTCCGTGAGATCTATGGATGGGAGCCGTCGGTCTCCCTCAAGGACGGGTTGGAGAGGACCTATGGCTGGGTCTACGAACAGCTCAAAGGTAGGACATGAACGAGACCCTCCCGACCGTCGTCGTCCACGACTTCTCCGGGCACCCTTTCCAGGCCGAGCTCAGTCGCAAGCTCTCCGTGCGTGGCTTCGCAGTCGAGCATCTGTCCGCCGGTCAGTACGTCAGCGGCAAGGGTCACCTCGAGCGCCAGACCGGAGACGCATCCACCTTGACGTTCGCCTCGATCTCACTTCATCTGCCGTTCCAGAAGTACGCACCCTGGGCGCGTCTTCGTTGGGAACGTGCATACGGCCGGGCCTGGGTTGAGCGGCTGCGCCACTCGCGTCCCACCGCCGTCATCGCCTGCAATCTGCCGCTGTTCTCGCTGTGGATGTTCGCCCGCTACGCGCACCGCACCGAGCTGCCTTGGATCCTATGGCACCAGGACATTTACAGCCACGGAATGGCCGACGAAGTGTCTCGGCGCTTCGCGCGCCCGATCGCACGACTTGGTGCCCGCATGTTGGGGGCCATTGAGGCACACATCGTCCGCAGCGCTTCGCATGTAGTCGCCATCGGCGACGCGTTCACCGAGGTCTACGACGAATGGGGAGTGGATCCGAACCGGGTCGAGGTGATTCCGAACTGGTCCCCGCTCGACAGGATTTTTCCGGTCGAACGCAGAAACCGCCGGTCGAGCCTGCTGTTCGCCGACGAGCCCGAGTTCCGGTTGGTTTACGCGGGCACGCTCGGCCGGAAGCACAACCCGGATCTCCTGCCCCAACTGGTCGAGAAATTGCGCGCTCGGGGCGTCGACGCGCAGCTAGCCGTGGTGTCAGAGGGAGAAGGCGCTGAGGTGGTCAGAAACTCCGCGGCTGCCGCGGCCGGAAACGTCACGGTGTTGGGTTTTCAGTCTGCCGACTACCTTCCCGACGTCCTCGGCTCGGCTGATGCACTCGTCGCACTACTCGAGCCCAACGCGACCAAGTTCTCGATTCCGAGCAAGGTCCTGTCTTACATGGCTGCCGGACGACCAGTTGTCGGCCTCATGCCAGCCGACAACCCAGCCGCGATCGACATTGCGGCCACCGGCGGATTCGTCGCCGAGCCCGACGGTATCGGCGTCTCGTTGGCGGCTGACTGGCTCGTCGCACTCGCCGCCGACCGAAGCCGCATCACAGCAATCGGCAACGCGACCCGCGAACGAGCCGAAAAGCTGTTCGATGCCGAACAGGTTGGCGACCGCTTCGCCACCACGATCCGCACCATTGCGCGCATCCGCCAAGACATCGAGGCAGACGCGCCCAAACGCTGATCAGCCATTGAGCCTCGGCGCCGGCTCGCTCCCGTCTGACCGATGCCTATAGCCCTCGGCTGACCGGGAGCCTGCTTGGTCTTGAGCCGGGCCGTCCAGCCGCATCCTCCGACGAGTCCCGTGGATCGCCACGACACCGACCATCGAAAGACCCAGGAGGATACCGATGTACCGGTCCGTGAGGTTCGGACTCACTGGCGCGGCACACAGGAAGACGATGGCGGGATAAGCCAGTTGTCTGTGCACGTCGTCCTTCGCGAACAGCGGCGTGACCATCGACGCGCAGACCAGGGCGAACGCTGCGAGACCGAGGAAGCCCGCAGCCGCTGCGATCTGAACGTAGCCGTTGTGCGCGACGAAGTCGCTGAACGTGAATCCCGATCCCAAGAGCGGGTGCTCGAGAGCCAAGGCCCAGACCCTTTCAACGCCCTCGACCCGCGCCCGATCAGACCCTTCGACATTGCCTGCACCCAGCAACCTCGAGAGCGCGTCTTGCCCCTCGCCGCCGGCTGTGATCCGCTGGCTGAAGATCAAGATCGCGACCAGGCCGGACCCCAGTACCGTGAGAGCAGCAATGATCGATCGTTCAGCGGCCGGGACGAGGACGAGCAGGACCAGTGCTACGACCAGCGCGGCGCGACTGCCACTTGTCATGATCCCGAGGACGGCAATTCCGAACACGGTGACGCCTACCCAAGCTCGATGGCGCTTTGTCAGTGTTCTCGCGAGGAACGGCACGAGTGACAGGGTGAGCACTGCGGTGTAGCCGAACACATTTGGATGCAGAGTCAGCCCGGAACTGCGGGAACCTCCCGCTTCCAGAACGCCCACCAGAACGCTGACTCCCGTGCCTGCCACATACGCGAGTACCAACGTCAGCAGGACCCTGCTTCGTGGCGACCACCAGACCAGCAGGGCCGGAATCAAGATGAGAGCAACGATGACGCGTGCAGAGTAGTAGTAGCTCCCGCCTGGGTCCGATGATTGCAAGCCTGCTAGTACCGAGATCGTCACGAAGGCCATTGAGCCGATCACGAAGGCCGGCGGCAACCAGAGGCGTCGTGCCATGAGCCGTGGCAACGCCAAGCCGATGGACACAAGGAGCAACACATCAGAGATGGTGAAGAATCGAAAGCCGGGGACCACCAACTCAACACATGGCGCCAACGCAAACGCGGCCACCATGGTCCACTCCGACGCGCGGTCGAGACCAAGGATTCCCAACAGCAGCACGACCACAATGACCGCTGCCATTGCGGCAGCGATCATCATCGACCTCAATGCCACCGGAAGTCCGAGAAGTAGCGGGCCAACGACTAGGACCGGCGTCAATCGTTCCTTCACGGCGCAGCCCGTCGTCTGGCGCGGCCCATTGATCCTCCTCCGTGCAATGTTCTCGACACCTCCCTCGGGGCGTGGAGACTCTATCGCCGTCGTGATTCGACTCGCTGCCGGTCAGCATACGTCTGCAGCAGCGCGCGGCATCAATCGGACGATCGACCAGAATGGACCCGGAACCCCCCCGGTCGGCTCGGACCCGACTGGGAAGTACTGGCAACGGAGTGACGGCCATGGCCTCCTGGAACTTCTTGGTGAGCTACTTGGGTTCCAGCTCCGTGAAGTCGAAATGGAACAGATCCCGGTTGCGGCGGAGCCGGTCGTCCTCCCAGTTCCACGCATGCAGCTCGGGACGGAGGGACTGCAGCCGGAACCGCGCGCCGAAGAACCGCAGCGGCAGTCGGAGGCGCCACGTCTGGGCACGTGTCGCAAGCTCAGCCAGCCTTCCGCACGAAGACCATCAACGTCGGCGCGAGCCGGGGCGGAGTCAGCCGGTCCGCGAGTTGGGCGAGGCGCCAGGCGAGGACCGAGTTGCCGAAGTACGTCGGCTCCGAGGCGTGCCCATAGACGAGCAACCGGTGTGGATCGGGGAACCACCGGCGCAGGTCGCGGCGGGTGTTCATCGCGTAGCGGACCGGGAAGACGTCCTCGGCCTTGCGCTCTGGCTGGAGCCGCCGAAGGACCCGCGTGTGAAGGCCGTTCGGCACTGCTCTCGCGGCGATGCCGATCATCCCCCACTTGTTGGGAGTGCGCGCAGCGAGCCAGCCGCCGGGGCGGAGCACCCGCAGGATCTCTCCTGCCACGACGACGGCGTCCTCGGCGGCCACGTGTTCGAGCACGTGGTCGGCGATGACCAAGTCGAAGGACGCGTCCTCGTAGGGGATCGGCCCGGAGGGCCCGATCACCTGGGCCGACTCGAGCGTCGGGTTGGCGAGGACGACGGGGTCGACATCGACGCCGTGGACTGTCTTGACCCGTTCATGGAAGGCCCTGAGCCGCTTGTGCAGCGGCGGCAATGGCTCCGTGGCCCAGAGTCCGCGCCCTGCCCCGAAGTCGAGCACCTCGCTGTCCGCGGCGAGCAGCGCGCCGACACGCGTGTAGAACTCGACGAAGCCGTCGGCCCGCGTATATCCGCCGGCGCCGACCTCCGGATAAAGCCTCGAAAGCGTGGAACCCGGCTGGAACTCCTGCTCTTCATCATCGGTCACGGCGGACAGGCTACCGGCACTCATCCGAGCATCTCGTCGAGACCGGAGAGTACACGCTGGACTGGGATGGACACATCGTCAAGTGTCCCGGCGTTCGGACCTTTCCGACGTCCGGGGCCGTCCGCGACGAGGTAGTGGTAGTCAGCGCCGAGGGCTTTGCAGATCGACCACAGTCCGATGTGGACATAGGTCGATGCGAACAGCTCGAGCACCTGCACTCCGTGTGGGCTGAAGGTGACGTTGGTCAGGCCGGCGCCGTGAGGGGAGACGATCACCTCTGCGCGGCTGAAAACGTCGATCTGCTCCTGCACCGTGAGGGTGCCGGGGTCGAGCCGGGTGAAGCCGCGCTGCTCGAGGTGCGGCCACAGCTCGGGCTCCTGGACGTAGCGCCGGGTCCGCGGGGTGATGCCGCGGGTGAGGTAGAGCCGGCGCGGGCTCCCGGCCGCGGCTGCGCTCGGCCGGAGACGGTCGCGCAACCAGGCGACGGTGGCCGGCGGCGCTTGGAGCGCCCAGTTGGGGTTGCTCGGCACCAGCATCCGGTCGGCGGTGATCGTGTGGCCGCGACGCGGCTGAATCCACGGGCCCGGGATCCCCGCGAGTTCCAGTAGCTGTCGCTGGTAGCCGGAGGCGTTCGGCACCACGACGGCGTCGATCTCCGCGTCGGTGAGGCACTCCTCGAGCACGCCATAACGGCCGATCGCGTCGAAGAGGAAGTGGTAGTAGTTGATCGCCGTACCGCGGGCGGTGAGGCTGAGCGCTGTGCCGTCGACGTGCTCAGAGGAGCCCAGCGTCGGCCTTAGATAAATCGGGTGTTCGCGCCAGTTGGAGACACCGAAGTAGCTGCTCGTCTCGTGGTCGAGAAGCTTCCCAGGCGTGGTCAGCGCGCCATAGTCACCGCTGAGCCGGCCGCCACGCACCTCGAGTGTGAATGATGCCGGCACAGTCGTGGTGGTGGCGTCCGCGAACACCCAGTGACCGGCCGGGTTGCCGGGCGTGGTGCCGCGGTCGAGTACCACAGCGGAGCTGCCGGGGTGGAGTGTGACCGCGTCGGGCTCGCGGGCCGCCGTCTCCGCCGACCTCTCGGTCGCGCCGCGGGGCACGCCCCACGCGCCAAAGAGCGGTGACGCCAGTCTGAAGGGGTACCCGCACATGAGCGTGACGAATCGGTGGACCCGCTTGAAGATCCACCACCAGGGCCGGAGCCACGGTGGAAGGCTCACCTGGACACCAGGCGGCGAATCAGCCGCCACACGGGCGGGAACGTGACGATCCGGCGCACGATCGCCCGCATCCACAGCGGCCGGATCAACCGCCGCGCCAGCCGCGAGAGCTGGCCGTCGGTGCGCAGCAATACCAACTCAAGCTCGCCCTCGATGTCCCGATTGAGCTCGATCCGGGCGGGATGGACGAGCGGGAACGTCATCGGCTCGGCCTTGGTCGGCTCCTTGTTCGACTGTGTGTGTGTGGCGTTCTCGCCGTAGCCGTCATTCTCGACCAGCGTGACCGCCGGCATGATCGACAGGCCCTGCCGGGACATGATCGTGACCCACCAATGGTGGTCCCATCCGCGCAGGTCGCCGTTGGTCTCCCCCGCGACCTGCGTGAAGTGGCGCAGCGCGGCCTGGTTGAGGAGGGAGTCGGGGTGCGGCACAACAGGAGAACGGCGGACTGCCGGAGCCGTGCGTGGCGTCGCGTCGACCCGGTTCTCCGCACCCGCGTGGTCGCGGTGGAACTCGGCACGGTGCATGTGCCACCTGTCTGCCCAGGTCGCCCAGCCCCAGACCGATGCCCAGGTCGAGAAGTCATAGCTGGCACCGCGGAAGAGCTCGGTCGGGACGTGGTGCGGGTCGCCGGAGATCTGCCAGACCCGTTGCTCGTTGGCGTAGCGCTCGAGCAGTTCGTCGACGAACCGGAAGAAGGTCGGATCGGGGATGCAGTCATCCTCGAGCACGATCGCGCGGTTGACCTGGGAGAATACCCAGTCGAGCCCGAGTTCGATGCTTGCCTCGAGACCGAGGTTTCGCTCGGAGTACCGCCGCTCGAACTTGCAGTCCCAGTCCACAGCATCGTCGACCAGCGCTCGCACGGCGGCCACCTGCTCGGCGTCCTCGGGCCGGCCGGGACGCGGGCCATCGGCGACCACGAAGAGCCGCTCGGGCCGCACCTTCCGCAGCACTTCGAGGTTGCGAAGGGTGACCGACGGGCGGCGGAACACGAACAGGACGACGGGAGTCGCCACAGTGCATCCGGTCACCCCGACCTCCTGTCACTCATCCGGGACAGCGTGCGTGCCAGACCTGTCGCGGCGCGACTGTCGGCCGTCGAACGCAGCACACGACGGATCCTCCCAGAGCGCACCAGCCGCCTCGCCAGATGGGCCATCCGGCCGCCGACCCGGTTCAGGATCAACTCCAGTTCGCGCTCGACGTCGACGTCCACGACCACGTCCGCCGGGTGCACGAGCGGGAACGCGATCGGCCGGGCGACGCCGTAGTCTGCGCTGGAGCCGACCGTGTGGGTCGCTCCCTCACCGAAGCCGACGTTCTCGACCAGGCTATGCGAGGGCGTCACGCACACGCCGCCCTCGGACATGATCGACAGCCACCAGTGCTTGTCCCAGCCGTGCGTGAACACGTCGTCGGAGGCGGCCGCCTCGACGAAGTGCCGTCGACCGCCGCTCGTGACCAGCTCAGCACGGCCCAGCTCGACCGGCGCGGTTCGGACCGGCGCGTCGCCAGCTGTGCCCTTGTGCGGGCGCGGGAACAGCTCGCGATGGCGGTGCCAGCGATCAGCCCACGTAGCCCAGCCCCAAACGCTGGCCCAAGCCGAGAAGGCGTAGGACGACCCGTGGAACAGGCTCTCGGACACTCCGAGCCCGTTGCCCGCGACCTGCCAGACTCGCCGGTCGGCGGCGTACCGGTCGAGAAGCTGGTCCGCGTAGCGGAAGAAGGACGAGTCGGCCAAGCAGTCGTCCTCGAGCACGATCGCACGCTCGACCTGAGAGAAGACGTGATCGAGACCTAGCTCGACGTTGGCCTCCACACCCAGGTTTTGCTCGCTGAAGTGGCGGTCGACTTCGCACGGCCAGTCGACGTCGTCGAACAGGGCCCGGACCGCGGCGACGCGAGCAGCATCGTCGGAACGGTCCGTCCGTGGGCCGTCGCAGACGAGGAACAGATGCGGCGGCCGGGCCTCTCGGATCGCGGCAAAGGTCTGGCGGGACACGTCGGGTCGGTTGTACGCGATCAAGACCACCGGGGTCCCGGACACTCGGCCTCCACGAAGTTGACGTCGTCTGGGGATCTTATCTGAGCCGCTGATACAGTCACGGCGGCTTCCGCCCTCGCCCGAAAGTAGGTCTCAGCTTTAATGAACAACCGCTTCCGCGCCCGACTCAAGCGCGCCGACGCGCGCCTCGCCGGCCAGTGGGCCAAGCGCCAGGCGAAGGCCGCGATCGCGCGCAGCGGCTACCTGGTGACGAGACTGGACGACGAGTCGCGGCGCTATGTGGCGGTCTCCCACAACGACGCCGTTCCGCTGCCCGCCGGCGCCGAAACGGCTCTCCAGGCCGACAACCCGCACCTGGTCGAGCTGCAGAAGGCATACGACGCCCTCGCCGAGACCATTCCGGCTGCCGTCCCGACGCAGTGGCACTCTGGCTTCCTCAAGCGGAATCTGTCGATGGCTCATTTCCGCGGGGACAATGCCTATGTGTGGCAGTTCCGCCACTTCGGCAGCGGCGCGAACATCCGCACCTACCTCCAGCTTCTCGACGTCCAGTCTCGGGACGAGCTTGGCCTGTTCGGGAAGGTCGAAGAGGATGGCCTGTTCGGCTGCTGGACCTTCGAGTATGGCGACCGTGGTCCGGTCAGCCGCGACCTGCTCGACAGCATCAACGAGATCAACTACTTGGAGCAGATGGCCGGGCTCGCGACCAAGGATGGCCTTCGCGTCCTCGACATCGGCGCCGGCTATGGCCGGCTCGCGCACCGAATGTCGACCGCATTGCCCAACCTCGCCGCCTACGACTGCATCGACGGCGTCGCCACATCGACGTTCCTATGCGACTACTACCGCGAGTTCCGCGGTATGCCCGACTCCGTACGAGTGGTGCGGCTCGATGAACATCACCAGCTCGCGGACTCTTATGACGTTGCGGTCAACATCCACAGCTTCTCCGAGTGCTCGCTCGAGGCGATCACCTGGTGGCTCGACCGGATCGCCGAGCGCGACATCGAGTGGCTGCTCATCGTCCCCAACACTCCCGACGAGCTGCGCTCGACCGAGCTTGACGGCTCAATGAAGCCGTTCCGCGAAGACGTACTTGAACGCGGCTATGAGCTGGTCGACAGCCGGTCGACCCACCAGTCCGACGAACTGCGCGAACTGATCGACATGCACGACGCGTTCTACCTCTTCCGCAAGGTTCACACCTGAGCGGACCTTGCGCCAAGGTTGGCCAGGTCAAACGCTCCCGGCGCAATGCGTCAGCTGGGTCGCGTTCCTGCTCGCGGACTCTTGGCGACTACGGTCATCACTCACGGCGCAACTCGGTGGCGGACGTCGACCAGGGTGGAGTCTCGCCAGGTCCTTGCGGATGGTCGCAGCGAAGACGTTGGTACTGCTGCACAGACGGTCACAACCGACTACCGTCCACTGCCAGCTCGCACCACCGCGGCAGGCAAGACGCGCTTGGACGATTGACCCCGTCGAGTGGGAGACCACGATGAACAGCCAATCGCCTCTGGCCTGAACGGAAACCCTCACGCGATTGTGCAACAGTCCCTCGCCCATGGCCTACGGCGAACGAGTCGAGACCGTCGACCCTTGCCTCACACAGAGATCTACAGCCCCCTGACACGGACGCAATCGGCATCTCGCTGACGCGATGAGTGCCACCAAAGGCTGTGGTGACGCTGGGAGCTGCTCGGCCAGCCGGCGAGCGCAGCCACAAACTGAAGTCGACCTGTAACGGCGTGTTCGCCCCGTGCGCAAAGTCGACAGTTCACCTTAGAGCGACCAGTGAGCCAGCTCGAGGCCAGTCAGCTCCCGCAGCTGTGCCACGTCGGGCGCCAGGGTGGCCCGCAGCCGCTCGAGCAGGTCGGGTGCCAGTTCCGGATCGGAGATCGGCCTGCGCAGCAAGCGGCGCGCCGGTGCGGTCGCGGCCTGCCGGAGGGGGCCGGGCAGGCGCCGGACGACCCGTGCGGCTCCGCTGAACCGGAGCTGGTGGCCCAGCGGGCCATACTCGAGTTTCGTGCTGCCCTCGTTATGACGGATCCGCGTGTCAATGGGATGAGGCGGCAAGTCGAGAAAGGACAGGACCCGCTCCACCACCGTTGCAGTGTCAGTGGCGAGCTCGCGCTGATCGAGCACGAGGATCCGGTCGTCGCCGAATTCGACAGCGAAACCCTGAATCTGGAGCGCGTAGCGGCTCGCAGCGACATACGGGTTGTGCGGGTCTTCAGGGTTCTTGAACGCCTCGGCCGCCGGGCGCCGCTCTGTGACGTGGAAGCGCTCCTCGCGCCATGAGGCCAAGGCCCGCTCCACGGGATCGCGAACTAAGTAGATCATGCGCGCTTCCGGGACGAGGGAGGCGATCCGCCCCGGCACACCGGGGATGGCCGGAGCTCGCGTGTAGAGAGTCGACGCCTCCCCACGTACACGAGCATCGACCGGGAACTGCTCTCGATAGAGCGGTAACCACTCCTCATAGTCGGGGTCGCAGAAGAAGTGAAGCTCCTTCTGCTTCGCCATGAACACGTCGGGGTGCTGGTCGAGGTAGAAGTGGAGGCTGGTGGTCCCGGCCTTTGCAGCACCGATGATGAAGAAGTTTGGAAGGAACCCGGAAGTGCTCAAGAGGGCAGCCGCCCGGCGCACCCGTGGCTGGCGGCCCTGACGCGTCTCGTAGCGACAGTGATGACACAGGTCGATCTCGTCGCCGCGGGCCCGCAGCTGCCAGCCGCGTGCCACCAGCTCAGGCAGGGTCGTGGTGGCGATGTGTGCCGGGAAGCAAACCTCGCATTCGACGGTCATCAATTCGGGTTCCGCCGCGCTGCGGGACAGGGTGGTCATGATCGTCCAAGGATATTGGTCAGGAACCGACGGTTGATCCGTCGGGCCATGCTCGGCGTGCGGGGGCGTCGCCCCTCCGGTGTGCGGCGTCGCCACCGCGGAGAACCACAGCTAGGGTTGCGGTCCATGGCCATCCTCTCAGCAGATCGACGCGAGCGGTTTACGCTTCGAGCAGAGGAGGAATTGCGGCGATACTCACGGGGGGCCACTCGGCGCATCGCGCTGCATCGCGGTCGGCGACTCGGCATGTGGATTGGCTGCGGATTCCCCAAGTCCGGCACCACATGGCTGTGTGAGTTGATGGGCACCAGCCTCGGCCTGCCGGTGCCGATCCAATTTCAGTCGCCGATCATGATGAAGTCGGTCCTGCACGCCCACTGGAACTACGATCCGCGGCTGCCTCCGACCGTCTATGTGCGCCGCGATGGCCGCGACGTCGTCGTGTCCACCTACTTTTTCTGGACCCGATTGGCCACCAAACAGAACAACCCGAAGGTGCAACGGAAGCTAGCCCAGATCTTTGGGCGCCTGTACGGGCCGTCCTTCGACCCGGACGACATCCGCGCAAACCTGCCGGCCTTCATCGAGTACGAGATGACCGAGGCTCCCGCCGTCCGAAAGAACTGGGCGCAACACCTCGAGGACTGGGCCGATCGCCCCAACGTCGGCTACGTACGGTACGAGGACCTCTTGGTCGCTCCAGCCGAAACCCTTGCGCCCGCTCTCGAGGTCGCAGGTGGCATGCCCGTCGACCTGGAGGTGGTGCGCCTGGCCGAGCAACGGTACACCTTCGCACGCGCCGCTGAGGGGCGCCAAGCGGGGAAGGAGAGTCGCGCCAGTTTTCGGCGCAAGGGTGTGGCCGGAGACTGGCGGCAACACTTCACGCGCGAGGCCGGCGAAGTGTTCGACGCCTACGCCGGAGACGCGCTCGTCGAGTTCGGTTACGCGGCCGACCGCGGCTGGTACGAGAGTCTGTAGGCTGCCAACATGGTCCAGTTCGGTACGCGCGTCCGTGTGTCATGGGGCACGCGCGTCCGTGTGTCATGGGGCCGGGCCGCGCTGCTTTTTGTCTTGTGACCCGCGATGACCATCCTCGCTGAACTCAGCCGTACCGTCACGCTGCAGTGCGACGTCTGCCTGCCGCCGGTCATCACGACCAACAGCCTGGTCGTATTGCGTCGTACCGGGTGGGATCTCCGTATCGATGGATCGCCCGTCGATACGTGCCCCCGTTGCGCGATGACTGTCGGCCGTCCCCGACGCCGTGGGCGAGCGGACACGCCACCAACCGACCCGGATCCCGAACTGCTGCCCAACCTGTTTGTGATTGGGGCGATGAAGGCCGGTACGACTAGCATGCACGCCTACCTGGATCGACACCCGCAAGTGTTGGGGTCGTCCGACAAGGAGCTGCGGTTCTTCGCCGACCCCAACTGCCGCGACTGGGTGGGGCGCTACCAAGCGTACTTCAACCCTGGAACCCGGTACCGGCTCGAGTCGAGCCCGGTCTACTCCAAAGCCCCGACCATACCGGGAGTCGCGGCGCGCATGGCTGAGCTGGTGCCGCAGGCGAAGCTGCTCTACCTCGTCAGGGACCCTATCGAGAGGGTGATCGCAGACTACGTGGAGAAACGTCACTGGGGTGCGACCAGCGCCCCCCTCGAAGACGAGCTTGTCGACGCCGACGATCCCGGAAACCAGTGGGTCGCGCCGAGTCGTTATGCAACACAGCTACAGGAGTTCTTGGATCATTTCGCCGCCGATCAGATTCAGGTCATCGACCAGGCGAATCTGGCCGCTGACGCCACAACGGTCGTGTCGGGCGTGTTTACGTCCCTCGGGCTAGAGCCGATCGACCTGACCATGGGCATGGAGCGACACAACACCGGCGACAGCAAGGGCTCGGTTCCGTCATGGGTGCATCTCTTGCGACGGGGGCGGGTCGGTCGCCTGGTTCACCGTGTTCCGCAGGGACCTCGGCAGGTGATCGGTCGCGCGCTGCGGCGGCAACAGGCGGAGCGGCCGATCCTGTCGCCTGCCACCCAGAAGCGTCTTCGCGAACTCCTCAGTCCAGAAGTCGACAAGCTACGCGACCTGACCGGTCACAGCTTCGATACCTGGACGGTGTAGCCCGGGCGACCATCGGCCGGCAACGAGCCGGCCGGACCTACTTCGGCTCGTAGAAATCGAGGATCTCGCCGACGGTCTCAGGAAGCTCACCCTCGCTGAACGGGTCCCGGCCGATCTCGTCCTCAAGCATGACGGAGAGCTCAGCGGTCTGCAGCGAGTCGAGGCCGAGCCCCTCCCCGAACAGTCGCGTCTCGGCGTCGACGTCGACGCTGCTGTTCTGGCGCTCGAGGAAAGAACGGATCGTGCCGCGGACGCGGTCGGCAGAACTCATTTGATGATCCTTTCAACGTAGTGCGATGTCGCAGCGCCGGTAACTGGGCGACGCTCAGACTAGGCTAAGGGTTGACGCGCGGGTCAGCCGGGTCCGGACTACGGGCCACAGTTCGAAGCTCGCGCACTGCGTCGACGATCGCAGACGCCAGTATGCTCCGGCCTTCATAGTTCAGGTGAACCGGGTCACCGAAGTGTTCTCGGTCGCACGCCACCGCCGCATTGGCAACGCGGCCCAGCCCGTTGGTCGCTTCCAGGAACGTCTGCGCGATGAGGTCGGCGTTGGCGGTCAGGTGCGCGAGCGCCCCCTCTCCCAACATCGCCTTGAGGAGTGGGTGGTTGACCGGCGGGATGTAGGCAACCGTCGGCTGGTTGTTGGCGGCCAGTTGCTTGCCGAGGTCGGCGATCAGCCGGATGCCGAGGCTCTCGGGCGTCAGCCTCTCGGCGTTGTAGAAGTCCAGGAGATGCCGCAGCCGGACCGCTTTCTGCCATGCCGTCTCGGGTGTGGCACTGATGATCAACCGCAGTTCGCCCACGGTTCGGCGGGCTCCGAACAGACTGGGTGCGGGCAACCGATCGTAGTCCTCGAGGGCATTCTGGGGCGGTCGTGGCAAGCCCTCGGTCTCGGTTGAGCCCCGAGCCACGATGGCGCGGATGGCACCCGCCTCCAACTCGTGCGAGAAACTCGGGTGCTGCAGCGACAGGGTCGTCGTGGTGCGCACGGCGAGCGGCACTACGACCACCTCGGGCCGAGACACGGCGTGGTCGAGAGCGGCGAGGTAGGCGCCGACGATGCGCGGACCATAGAGTGCTCCGACCAGTGACTCATAGCGCCAGGCGGCCCCAAGTCTCTCCATCACCAGTTTGGGTAGCGGCTGGCGGTGGGTGTCAGCACTGTTGGTCCACCACATGGCCGAGTCACCGAAGATCAGCAGCTCGGGACCGTTCGGCGCGCCGTAGGCTTTGCGAAGCGAGTTGAGCTGGCGAAGCTCCGGATCGCCGCCGCGCTGGTTCCTCTTGCGGATGTACACGGCTTGAAGGCCCGCCATCGCGTTCGACGCTCGGATCCGGGCGGACCTGCGGTCACCCACGTGTCATCTCCTCACTGTCACGAAACTACGGCTGAAGAATAGATCAACTACTCTGCGCGGTTCGCAGGTAACGCAGGAACGCGCCCCACCAGACCGCCGCCGTCAACCCCTGCCCGACGACCAGGCCCCACACCGCGCCGGGGGCATCCCCGACGTACGCTCCGACAGCCATGCTGCCGATGGAGATTGCGGCGCCTGCGAGGTCGGTGACCATGGTGATCTTGATCTGCCGGCGCCCGAGGAGGACCGCCCGCACTCCGCTCTGGGCCGCAGTGCCGACCACAGTCAGTCCGACCGCGAGCATCAGTGGTTCGATCAGCGGCCAGATGTTGCCGAGCAGCGCCTTCCCGGCCCAGTCGGGCAGCGCCAGCAGGACTGCGAGATTGACGAGCGCCGCTGCACCCGAGATGGACATGGCTCGCAGCTGGTGTTTTCGCAGACCTCGCGCGTTGGTCGTGTCCCGCGCGACATCGGCCGCAACCGAGGAAGCCACCGACATCTGCACCATGGCGCTCGGTCGGCCGAGGAGCAGCGCCGCGCGCACGGCGGCGACCGCGACGGGACTGCTGACGAAGGAGATCGCCACTGCACCAAATAGAGCGCCTCCCATCGTCGAGGTGTTTGCGACCAACGACCGCCAGGAGAAGTCCCACCGTTCACGCAACCACGTCAACGAGATGTCGCCACGACTGGGTAACCGGTATTGCACGAGCAGCCACAGAGCGGCTGCCGCCCCCGACCCTCCCCAGATCAGGACCAGTGACAACAATGACAACAGCTCGAAAACTTGCGCAACCACGAAGGCACCGATCATCAGTACCAGCCAGGTGAGGTCGAGGATGAGCGCGCGTCCCGGGTTGTGCCGGGCAATCGCCAGATAGCGCCCCACGTCATGGAGCTGGAGCAGCGGCAACAGGAGTCCGGAAAGCAGCGCCGCCGGTCCCATGTCCGAGCCGGAGAGGTATAGCAGCGCTCCGACCACCACAAAGATCGCTCCGACCCAGGCGCCGAGCACGGATGCGCTCCCGAGGACGCGCCACGGTCGCTCGTCGGCATCCTCGGGATGGACGAGGACGGGCACCGAGATCACTGCGCGGGTGGGCGCCAGCGCGAAGCCGTAGGTCAACAGGATCAGGCTGAACACACCGAAATCGAGCGGAGTGAGGACGTGGGCGCCGAGGATGACCACGAGCAGGTTGGAGGCACCGGACAATCCCTGGTCAAGCGTGACCAAGCCCGCGCGACGGCCGGCCGACCCGGTCGGAACCGTTGCGGCGGGTTCAGCCATGCG
>WUUC01087247.1_pt1 | contig 15721 bp, 18 predicted proteins | sample 6278441 | NCBI WGS metagenome assembly WUUC01 (sample SAMN13675441, study PRJNA597444) | soil metagenome | isolation source: soil | place: USA: Washington | collected 2017-10
AAGCTTTCATTCTGATTGCGACACTAGCTCTTATTGCTATCACTAGGGTAATTCCATTAAAAGTCACTAAAGGGATTTTAAAGGGACAAAGTCCTGGAATGACCATGATCGGAGCTCTTATGGAGAAATTCTATCGACCTATAGTAGAACGTGCACGGCGAGACAAATTGCCTATCTTAGATTTACCCAACTCTTTCAATCCGTATGATGATAAGCTTTATATTTCAGGGATTGAACCGAGTGAAAAGGGAGGAGCATTAATTGCTAAAGGACTCTCTTATATCATTATACACGATGCCAAAGTAAAACATGTTTGTCTGGCTGACTATGTCACAATATATGACCCCAATTGCAGATATGGATTTCCTAGCTACATAAGAGACTGGCAAGTCAAATATCCTTCAAGATGAATTTGATTATCTGCTTCTTTTGAAGTACTGTATCTCTTGTTCATGCTTGATGGCAGCAGCATGTGTCGAGAAGGCCCCAAATTCCTGCATTTGCCGGTCTTCGGATATATTTTGCGGGAATAGAGTTACTATTTCTCTGAGAAGAGCTTGCGGATTATAACAACCCCTTATTAAAATTTAAGTTCGCCAAGACCCAGTAATATTACGGTAGCACTGCATCAAATACGAATCAGAGATAGCCACCTTTCTCTTTTTTAGGCAGTTCATAATGGAATGCATTTAAAAAGTTTCCTCCAGCGACAAAAAAGATCCCGATTGCTGATACTGCATCGGGAATTTTAGTCAAATAACCGACGAGATAACCCACAAAATGCCCAAAAAATGGAGAGTATTTTGGTGATCTTTGCCAAATAGTCGCGGACAAAGTAGTGCATCCCAATGGTAATAGTAAAAAGTGCTAAAGGCTGAATTTCCGGATTAGAGCTGTCTGAGAGGCTTGCTCCGATGAAGAAATTAAAGAGTAGATAGCCGGTGATCGGCAGCCAGTGATTCTTCTGATCCAATTTAGCCGACTGAACGCCATAATAGAAAAGTATTCCTAACAAAGCGATAAGATAGGTGTGGAGATCAAGGAAGGGGAGAACATCTCCAAAAGTCCGCTTTAAAATGAGCTCTCCTCTTTCTAAGGTTGGCAGTAGATCAACAAACACGTAGGAGAGAGAAATACCAGAAGCAAGGGAGAGAAAGGGTCCATGACCCAAGCCGAGGAGTTTTGCTCGGTTGGCAAAAAGGTAGATCGCAGCTAAGGCTAAGAGGGCAAGAAAGCCTGGGCTCATTCAAAGGTCATCGTAGGATGAATCCCAATTATTTCTATTCATTTTTTTAGTCTTTCATAATTCTTTTATAATTGATATAATTTATGCTTAAAATAAAGATTATATGAAAGAAACACGCTTTAAGCTCCATTATCACGGTTCTAAGTTTTGGCTGATCTTTTGGTGCATTTGCTTTTTACCAATAGCATTGGTTTTATTACTAACGGCTAGCTCATGGAAAGTGAATCAAACGACATATAACTTGAAATATGATGGGTCTAAATTCTGGCTCTGCTTCTGGGTAATATTTTGTTTTCCAATCGCTCTTATTCTTTTGTTTCTCAATGGATTTTCTACTCGGGCTGATACCTTCTATGAGCAGCTTTCTTCTTAAAATGTCGATAAAGTAAGTAAAAAAATAACAGACTATGTATAGTTAACCTTTTTACGCCATTCTACGATCTAATAGTCCAAGAAGGTGTGAAAAATGAAGTTATAAATATAAACGAGGAAATATCGTGTCAAAAGCTACAGGTACTATCAAGTTTTTCAACGCACAAAAAGGATTTGGATTCATTACACCTGATAACGGTGGTAAAGATTTATTTTTCCACACTAACAATGTTAAAGGTGATGCTCACTCTTTGCGAGAAGGACAAAAGGTTTCATTCGTAGAAGGACCTGGACGCAAAGGACCTGAAGCGACTGAAGTTTCTGTTGCATAATCAGTTTTTTTCTGAGCACTGACTCGAATAAAATCGATGATAAGAGGAGAGTGCTACCTGTTCTCTCCTCATCTTCCCCCCCCCTAATTTCTTTCTGGAAATCGCAAGCAATTAAAGAATAAACTTGCACAGATTCAGTAAACCTTTTAAATCAGCTATTAGAAGATATGGAAATATACGAAGTGTTTTTTCCATCTTAAAAAAGGAAAAAGGGACAAGCTATGGCAAAAAAGAAAACGAAGGCAAAAACTAAGAAAAAATCAGGATTGACTCAGACAACTTATTCGTTGTCTCCAGAGCTCGCCGAAGTTGTTGGATCAAAAAAATTGACACGTCCTCAAGTCGTCAAACAACTTTGGGTCTATATCAAAAAGCATAAACTCCAAGACGCAAAGAAAAGACGGGTCATTAATCCAGACAAAAAACTTTCTGAAGTTATTGGGAAAAAACCAGTCGATATGCTCAAGCTCGCAGGCTTGCTCAGCAAACACATTAAGAAGTAATTAGCTCTTATCATTAAGCGCATTCGAGAGGATGCGCTGATTTCAACATTCGACTTAAAGAGATGAATCAAGAATAATTTGTTGAATAACAATGAAATATCACAGATTTATCTTCGCAGCAGCTCTACTGATAAAAACATTTCCACTGGCAGCTGACGAACAAGCTTCCCATCAAGAGCATTTTCCTACAACGTTTACTCCTTGGTTTACCGGGCCTTTGATTGCCCCTTCAGGCTACACGGTGCGGCCGGGCCATTTCAATATTGAGCCATATCTCTATCACTACGTGTACAATGGAAGTTACAATCAAGAATGGAAGAGAGTTTCAGCCCCTAATCTCTATCATACAGCCTTGCAGGTTCAGCTCAAAGTGGGGCTTGCAGAGAGGATGGATTTTCAGATCTTCCCCCAGGCTGTTTATCGCAAGTTTCAAGGCAGCCGTTATTGCAATGTAGGAGATTGGCCTTTGGGCTTTGGTTTTCAGATTGTGAAAGCACGGATCAATGAGTATCTACCCGGGATCAAACTGGTACTTAGAGCTAGTCTTCCAATGGGTAAATATCAACATTTGCACGCTGATAAACAAAGAACCGATGCTGTTGGAACGGGCTCATGGCAGCCTAGTTTTTCAGTGGTCTGTGCCAAACTTTTTAATACAGCAAGGAAACACTATCTCGATACGCGGCTAGCCTTTAATTATCAATTTGGCGTTCCTGTTCATGTAAAAGGATTAAACAGTTATGGAGGAGCCTCCAATACTCGAGGAACGGTTCATCTCGGTAATACTTTCACCGTCGATGGAGCATTCCAGTATAACCTTACCCAACGATGGGATTTAGCTTGCGATCTTTATTATACTCATTCCAACAGCAAGCATTTTTCGGGAAAATCCGGAACAACTTCCTCAGGCAGTCCCGCTGTGATGACTGCTCCTTCCAGCGAGCAATTTAGTTTAGCACCTGCCATAGAATATAACTGGAGCAAAAGCCTAGGTATTATCGGAAGTGTTTGGTTTACTTTTGCTGGAAGAAACAGCAACCGCTTTACTTCTGGTTTCATTGCCCTTAACATTTATATTTAAATATTATGACAATACTGTGGCAAAACCGCCACTCTATGAAAATCCAACTGAGCACTGGAAGGTGAGCTGGTTGGAGCTCTTTTTTGACTTAGTCTTTGTTGCGGTCATATCAGAGCCTGTTCATTTGCTGCCCGAGAGTCCTTCGATGGAAAACGTATGGAACTATCTGTTTCTGTTCATCCTTGCTTGGTGGATATGGATGGGAGCAACCTATTATAACGACCGGTTTAAAACAGAAGGGCTCGACAGCCGTTTTTTTACTTTTTTACTCATGATTCCAGTTGCTGATGTACTAAAGCAATTGAACAGTTGTAAAGAAGAGTCTAATAGACAAATATAATATTGAATTAGAGGAGATCTTATATGCTAGAAATTTTTGCCGCTTTAACTGAATGCGCCCAAGTTGCAGTTCCCGAGGCCTCTGAGCAGGCTATGCGCTATTACAATAGCGGTAACATTCTTTGGATAGTCAATCAGACATGGAGTCTGATCGTTCCTTTACTTTTTTTGTGGTGGGGATTGACAGGTAAAATGTCAGGGTTTGCCAAAAAATGGGGTAAAAAATGGTATTTTATCATCGTTATCTACTTGGCCTTATACCTGACAATTTCTCAGCTATTGAATTTTCCTCTCGATTTCTATGCTGAATATTTCCGGCAGCATGAGTACGGACTTTCTTCTCAGACTTTAGGACGTTGGTTTAGCAATTACGGTAAAAGTTTTCTAGTAGGCTTTATTGGTGCAGCGGCGTTTGTCTGGGTCTTCTACCTGCTTTTAAAGAAAAGCCCTCGCAGATGGTGGTTTTATGGAAGTCTTGCGAGTATTGGGATCATGTTCATCACATCGCTCATTCAGCCGGTTTGGATCGATCCGTTATTTAATAAGTTTGGACCAATGAAGGATCAGCAGCTGGAAGAGCAGATTTTAAATTTAGCCTCTAAGGCTGGCATCCAAGGCGGCCGGGTCTTTGAAGTCGATAAAAACCAAGACACAAAGATGTTAAATGCTTATGTCGTAGGTTTTGGTTCAACTAAACGCATCGTTCTTTGGGACACTGCGATCAAGGAGATGACACCTAATGAAATTCTTTTCGTGATGGGCCATGAAATGGGCCATTATGTCTTGAATCACATCTGGTGGGGCATGGCCTATTACGCTGTACTCTCTTTTGCTGTCTTTTACCTGACCTACCGTGCGGCGGATTTCCTGATGCGCAAGTATCGGCATTGCTTTGGATTTAATGACCTTTCGAATATCGCCTCGCTGCCTCTTCTACTTCTCTTAATCAATGTCTTTATGCTGCTAATATCTCCCATTTCCAATTATTTTTCCCGCTACTGCGAACATGAAGCGGATCGTTTTGGGCTCGAGATAACGCAAGATAACACAGCTGCTGCTGAAGCCTTTATTGTTTTACAGCAGGGGAATTTAGCGAACCCTCGTCCAGGGTCTCTTTTTAAAATGTGGCGAAATACCCATCCAGCAGTAGGTGATAGGATAGATTTCTGCAATAGCTACTGTCCTTGGAAACGGCAAGAACCGTTGAAGTATGCAAAGTATTTCAAAGAGTAGCTATTTACTAGGACAGCTATTTTTACCTAAAATTTGATAGAAGGATGCACCAGCTCATCTTCCAATGGGCTAATCCTAAGAGGATATATCCTTATTAGCAGTCTGATCAATCGGCCAGGTTCTCTAATGCTTTTCCTTAGCTTCATAGCAGTAAGAGTGAACATTAAAATAATTATTGACAAGTTTTTGCCAGATGAAAATAGTCAGAATTAAAAGGAAGCGGTATGAAAAAGCTGTTTTTGGCCTTGATATACGCGGTGGCATCTTCATCACTGTGGGCAGATGGAAGCATTTTAGGTTTTTGGAAAAGCATCAATGAAACAACAGGCAAGGCACAGTGCGTCGTTGCAATTTATGAATACAAAAACAACTACTATGGACGGATGATCGGTTCCTTTGATGATGACGGCAAAACAATGGATGATACGATCTACAATCCAAAAAAAAGAGCCACAGCGCTGCCAGGTCAACCCTTTTATAGCGGCATGGATTTTATTTGGGCTTTAAATCCACGTGGCTCTACTTACAAAGGGCAAATTCTCGATCCTGAACAGGGCGATGTTTATAAAGCTGAAGTTTGGACTGAAAATGGCAACTTAGAGGTCGAAGGAAAGCTAATGTTTTTTAGTCGAACCCAGACCTGGGTCCCCGCAAAAAAAAGCGATTTTCCAGCAGGCTTCAAAATGCCGGATGTCAATGCATTTGTCCCTGTCGCTCCCGTAGATGATCTGAGACCTCAGCTCAACTAAAGCGCGATATAGATTTTGACTTCAGGCTTAGTTTGAGGATTGAAATCATGGCTGTAAACTTCAAAGTCGGACGTATAAGCTCTCTTGAGAGGAGTCTTCCAAATTGTTTGCCATGTGTTAGACAATCCTTGTGGATAGGGTCCTGCAGTTGTATAGACGGCATATAAGGAAGGAGGAACAATTATTCCGACAAGTCCTTCAGGAATATTATCTAAAGTTGAGACTTCGCATCCTACAATATAAGAATAGGGCTTTGTATAATCATCTTCGTAGTCTGTATAAACGGCTAAGATAGTTTTATTGACTTTGTGGGGGATTTTTTCTAGGATTTTTTCTTTGAATAATTTTTCCCAGAGCTGGGGCATATCTTTAAGGCATTGCTCATTGTCAGTCCTGATCATGATTCCCATGACCAGCTTTTTTTCCTGTTTTTCCATTTTGTAAGGCATAGAATTTTCTATTTCTCCGCTAGTTTGGATAGGTTCAGCCTGTATCATGAGGCTTGTGGCAATAGAACAGATCAATAAAAATGATTTAAACATATTTTAAGCTCCTTGCTGTTTCTTTTCGAGTTCATCCCACCGTAGATATAATTGTTCGATGCGAGTTTCAGCGAGGCCAATTTGAGTGCAAATGAGCTGAAGCTGCTCGGAGTTATGAGCAGCGCTTTCAAGTTCATGGTTCAGATGACGGACTTCTTCTTCCAGCTTTAAAATCGTCACTTCAATTTGGTCGTATTCCTTTTTTTCAGCGTAAGAGAGTTTGGTCTTGGTGGATTTTTGTTCAGGTTTTTTTTCTTCTTGTTTTTGCTTAGGAGTCGGGTTTTTAAGAGAAGCCTCCCATTGAGTATAATCACTGAAGAACTCATTGAGATCGGGATTGCCTAGGGCTAAGAGGGTATTGCAGATCCTATCGAGCATGCATCGATCATGCGTGATAAGCACGACAGCACCGGGAAAATCTACAAGGCTTTCTTCGAGTGTTTCTAAAGTCGGGATATCGAGATCATTAGTGGGCTCGTCGAGCAGAAGAACATCAGCGGGCTGGAGCATCAAGTGAGCAATTGAAATACGAGCTCTTTCTCCACCGGAGAGCTTTTCAAGAGGCATTTCTAAAATATCAGTAGAAAAAAGAAATCGCTGGCACCATCCATTGATATGAACTTTTTGCTCTCGGAAATTTACAAAATCTCCATCAGGAGAAAGGGCCTGCCGAAGAGTGATATTCCCTGGAAGCTGCAGCCGATGCTGATCAAAGTAGACAATTTTTAGTCCATCGGCCTGTTTAATAGTGCCTTGGTCAGTAGCGAGTTCTCCAGCAATAATTTTCAGTAGAGTGGTCTTGCCCGATCCGTTGGGGCCCATGAGTCCAATTCTGGTGCCGGGAGATAGGACAAAGTCAAGATGGCGGAAAAGTGTACGGCCGCCGATGTCTTTCGAGAGATTTTTTGCGGTGAGCAATTTCTGTGTCTCGCGGTGGGTTGCCGCAAAGTCGATCTCGCTTTTTTTCTGCTGGTTTCTCCCCTTGACTTGAGAGAGTTCGCTTAAAAGCTCATGCGCCTCGCCGACACGAGATTTTGACTTTGAAGTGCGGGCTTTGGGCGAACGGCTGAGCCATTCAACTTCTCGGCGAGCTTTGGACGCCAGTGACCTTTCTTGTTCGATTTGACCCGCTAGGAACTCTTCTTTCTTTTCTAAGAAGTTCTGATATGCCCCTTCGATCGAAAAGAGTCCCTGGGGATAGACAGGGTTGATCTCAACAATCCGATTAACCATATTTTGTAGAAAATACCGGTCATGGCTCACTAGGATATAAGACGGAGCTTCTCTGGACAGGAATTTTTCTAACCAGAAAATGCCTTCCAGGTCTAGATGGTTGGTCGGTTCATCTAAGAGCAAGAGATCGGGAGAAAGAATCAGGGCCTGGGCGATGCTAAGCCGTTTTTTCCACCCTCCAGAGAGACGGTTCGCTGAAGTTTCAGCTCCTGTAAACTTAAGCTTGCTGAGTAATGTTTGCACCAAGACTTCTTTTTCATAATCAGGCCTTAAGTCTTCTTTAAGAGAATCTAAGAGAACTGCTTCAGGCGTTAGATCAGAAAACTCGCAGGATTGGGGGACATAGCCAATTTTTAATCCCCGTTTAGCAGAGACGATTCCACTTGTGGGCTTTTCATCTCCAGCTAGGATTTTAAGTAAGGTAGACTTTCCGGCGCCATTGGGTCCAATAAGCCCGACACGCTGTCCGGTAAAAATGCTGAAGCAGAGGTCTTCGAAGAGAGTACGGTTTCCAAAAGATTTTGTTAAAGACTGGCAGTTGAGAAGAAGGGTCATATAGTAATTTTAGCAGGTTGATGCAAAAGTTTCAGATTTAAAAAAATAATTGTAAGACTTTCTGAGTCATTTTAGATAAAGCTTTTTTATGTTATACTATTATTTCTTGATTTTGGAGAAATTTCAGATCAAGAGTTTTATGTGTAATTAACCCTAAGGTGTATATGAAAATCAATTCGAAAATTGCATTATCTGTTTTTCTTGCTGGAGTTTTTGCTCTAGGCCAAGGATCTCTCTTTGCAAAAAGCAATGAACAGGAAGGCAAAGAAGCTGGCAAAAAAGTAGACCAAGCTGAAGAAGCAGTTAAAGCAAAAGCCAAAGAAGCCAAAAAGAAAGCTGAAGAACTAGCTGAAAAAGCGAAAGAAAAAGCAAACGATCTTCATGAAGATGCTAAAGAAAAAGCTCATAAAGCCGTAGATAAAGCTTAAGCCTATCTCTTTGACAATCGGTCCTGCATTGATTGGATCGATTGTTAAAGTTAAGTTCAATATACCATTGGAATCCTATGCTCAAGAAGTGTCTTTTCTTCGTCTGTTTACTCCTTATGATGCCGCTTATAGCTGAAGTCAAAGTATTGGCCTTTGCTGGCAGCACACGTAAAGATTCCTATAACAAAAAGCTAGTTCAGCAAGCTGCAGAAATTGCCCGCCAAAAAGGGGTTAAGGTTACTGTTATTGATCTAATCGATTATCCGATGCCGCTCTATGATGCCGATTTAGAGGCAAAAAAAGGACTGCCGACGTTTGCTAAAAAACTACGCGGGTTGATGCTCAATAACGATGTCATCATCATCGCTTCTCCTGAATATAACGCTTCTATCTCTGCTGTGCTGAAAAATACTTTAGATTGGACATCCAGAGGCGAAAATGCCCAGTATTCATCTGCCTATAAAGGCAAAAAGTTTGCCATCATGAGCGCTTCTCCTGGTAAGCTGGGTGGCTCAAGGGCTCTTGTTCATTTGCGTGAGATTATTGAAGCAGGAGGTGGAGATGTGCTCAAAAACCAAGTCTCTGTAGCGGATGCTTCTAAGGCCTTTGATGCTAAAGGAAAGCTCGTCAGTCAAGAGTTGACAAAAGATCTTCAAGAGGAAATCGAGCAGCTCTTGAACTCAGCTTCAAAGAGCCTTTAGAATGCCGCTGCTCCCCAAAGATTCTAATGGCTGTCCCTATCTTCAGCTGGCTCCTATGGAGGGAGTCGGTGATCGGTCTTTTCGCAAAGCGATGGCATCAATTGGAGGATTTGACGAGGCTGTTCGAGATTTTCTGCGAGTTCCCCGTCAGGCTCACATTGAAAGTTTAGCTAGAGAATATACAGCCGATGAAATCGCCCCCATTCCACTTGCTGCTCAGCTCATGGGATCTGAGCTCGACTTAATGGCCGCAATGGCCCGCGAGATGGAAAAAAAGGGAGCTCCTCGCATCGATTTGAATTGCGGGTGTCCTTCTAATACAGTGACTGGCAAAGGGGCTGGATCGAGCTTGCTCAAAGAGCCTAATTTCTTGCATGAAGTGGCCAAATCGATTGTTCAAGCTGTTTCGATTCCTGTCACTTTAAAGATGCGTTCTGGATTTGAAGACACGTCTCTCTTCAAAGAAAACTTATTTGCCGCAGAGGAGAGCGGGATTCGGTATCTCACCCTTCACCCCAGGACCAAGGCCGATGGGTATGGCCCTCCTGCAAAATGGGATTTAATAGCCGAAGCAAAATCTCTTCTCAAGATTCCTATAGTGGGTAATGGCGACATCCTAAATGTTGATGATGCTCTTAAAATGCTCAAAACTACGAGCTGCGATGCATTGATGATTGGCAGGGGAAGCATCATCAATCCATTTATTTTCCATCAAATCAAGGCTTACTATGCAGGAAAACCCTATGTGCCGCAGTGGCAAGATCTCATGAGGTACTTTCATGTCTATCGCACTGAAGTGCCCGCAGAAATTCCTGATAAAACTAGAGTGAATAAACTCAAACAGCTGATGGGATTTTTCTTCAAAGGCAATACTCAGCTGATGGAAATGCGCCAGACAATTTTGACTTCTCAATATGCTGATCCCGATTCTTTCATGCAATTTGCTCTCCCTTTTCTCGAAAAGGGCTGGTCCTATAGTTCTACATAAAAATATTGACATTTTTCAAAAGAGGTGAAAAAAGGAAGTAGACTTATCACTTATTTGAGAGGTAGATCGCATGAAAAAAATCTGCTTAAGTTTAATTGGCATGTTGATTTTCTGTTGTGAACTTAGTGCAGAAAGTATTCAGGGTTTTTGGAAGAGCATCGATGAAAAGTCAGGCAAGCCTCAATGTCTTGTCGCTATCTATGAATATCAAAACAAATATTACGGACGGATTATTGGTACCTATAATAAAGAAGGTGTTATGGACGAGACTCTGGATGCTCCTCAAGATCGGGCACCGGGTGTTATTGGAAAACCTTTTTACTGCGGGTTGGACCTCATTTGGAACTTGAAAAAAGGTTCCAAGTGCAAAGGAAAGATTGTCGATCCAAAAAAAGGAAACATTTACAGAGCTGAACTGTGGGTTGAAGACGGGAATTTGATCGTCCGCGGAAAACTCTTATGCTTTGGCAGAAATCAAACGTGGGTCCCCGCATCAAGCGAGGATTTTCCTCCCACTTTCAAAAAACCCGATGTCACCAAATTCGTTCCTATTATTCCTGAAGTCGACTAAATGCCATAATCTAGAACCTGAAAAGCAGGCTGTTTAAAGAAGTAAACGCCTGGTTGGAGATAAAATGCCACTACTCCATACGTAAGCGCAAGGAGTGCAGTATAAACTATTTTTTCATTCCGTTTACTCAATATGGGCGTTGCAGGTGTTCCTTCAACCAAGCGAGATCTCTCTTTGAAAAAAGCGATATAATACACAATTCCAGCAGCAGTCCCTAGTATACTCTGCATGAAAATCCGCCGGGTAAGACTCATAGGTGAAACAATCATCACAGGGCCTTGCAAGGTCACAGTATCGCCTAGAGCTTGAACATTCTTAGGGAAAGCTGCCTGGAGTTTATTGATATCTAGCCAAATGAAATATGTTTTATCCACGACAGCTTTTGAAATAGCAATTGTCACCGCTGGCAAATTGGCGATTAAAGACTTTCCAAAGGTAAAAGTTCCATTAATAGTCATTCCCATATAAACCTCAGTTTTGTTAAAAAAATTTATTTTAGAAAGGATTTACTTTAATGTCTATTCTAAAATTATTAATATCGATCTTTTTCGGCCTTCTATGATAGATTAACGACATGAGAATTGTCATTAGTTCGGATGAATATTTCCCTTTGATTGATGTTCTTTTAGCTGAAGTTCAGAAAAGGGGTCATGAAATACATTATTTAGGACCGCACCAAGGTGAAAAATCAAAAGACAAAATGAGAATAAAAGAATTCTGAGCATCATAAGAATTAAAAAATATTCAAATGATGCTCAAGGATCAATATAAATTTATCGTCTGGAAAAACGTCTAAAGTTACTTTTTTTCTGTTTAGGCCTGTAGTTTCCTTGGGAAACAAAGGCTGGTGAAGAAGAAGCAGCACTTGTCCTAGGTTCCATGCCAGGCACTGTATGAGAAGTCATTTTCTGGTGGGTAAACTTTTCAATTTGCCGGACGAAATGCATCTCTTTAGGAGTTGCAAAGGACAGGGCGATTCCGGTAGCACCGGCACGTCCTGTTCTTCCAATACGGTGAACATAATCTTCTTCATTTTCAGGTAGGTCAAAGTTGATAACGTGGCTGATCGCAGGAATGTCAATACCGCGGGCGGCGACGTCTGTCGCAATGAGAATACGGATTTCTCCTTGGCGGAGTTTCATGATGGTCTTGGTCCGTTGACGTTGATTCATGTTGCCGTGGAGCGCTCCTGCACTGTATCCTTTCTTAATCAGCTTGTCGACGAGTTGGTCGGCATGGTGCTTAGTACGGGTAAAGACAATCGCTTGAGTGATGTCTTTGCCATTCAGGATATGGTCGAGAAGCTTGTATTTGTGCTCGATGTTGTCGACATGCAGCAAGCGTTGATTAATATTATCATGCGTTGCTGGATCATGTGCAACGGAAATCTCTTTGGGGTCTTTTAAGAGACGCTCGGAGAGTTTCATCACGCTTCCTTTTAGGGTTGCTGAGAACATCAAAGTCTGACGTGAATCTGGGATCGCTTCTGCGATTTCTTCCACAGGTCCGATAAATCCCATGTCAAGCATGCGGTCAGCTTCGTCTAGGATGAACATCTCAACGCGTGAGAAGTTAATTTTTCCACGGTTCATATGGTCCATTAAGCGGCCAGGTGTCGCCACGAGAATCTCGTAAGGACGGGCTAACTGACGATTTTGAATCGGATAAGGAGCTCCGCCGTAAATACAGACGGTCTTGATACGATCGAGGTATTTGCAGTATTTGGAAGCTTCTTCGGCGACTTGAATCGCGAGTTCGCGAGTTGGAACTAAAATCAGAACGCGGGGTCCACGGCCGTGAAGTTTAGAAGGTTTCGCTAATTTACAGAGAGCAGGGAGAATAAAAGCGGCTGTTTTTCCTGTACCCGTCTGTGCTGAGCCCCTTAAATCGCATCCAGTAAGGATGAGAGGTATGGCTTGTTTTTGGATCGGGGTAGGTGTGTTATAGTCTAAATCTTCTATGGCTTTTAAAATCCCCGGTTCTTCTATTAAATCTTTGAATGACATGTTTTGTTTTTTCTTCTTTAAAGTTGTTTTGCAATGTTAAAGTGAAATCACGTGAAGAGTAAAAAGGCATAATTCAAATGATAAGACTTTAAAATCCTCCAAATAATAGCAGAAATGAGGCTTAAAAACCTAAAGTAAAGTTATTCTTTGTCAATCCTGTGAAGGAATAAAGATAAATTATTTTTGAAAATGCCCCATGCTGAGAGATTTCAGGATGGGGCTTGTTTTAAGGTACGGTTGTCCCAGGCACATAGACGTAGTGCATGATCAAAGAGAGAAGGAATAGGATCACAAAGATAAAGAAAAGTATTTTAGCGATTTGTGTAGCTGCGCTAGAAACTTCTCTAAAGCCGAACATAGCGGCAACAATTGCAATCAGCAAAAATATAACAGCCCAGGTCAACATAAAATTTTCCTTGGTTATCTTTTCTTTCTGCTAAAATAGAAAATCCCTGCTCCCAGAATGACAAGGATAATACCTCCGATCTCACATACCTTAAGCGGGGTATCGTATTGGCTGACTTTGCCTTCTAGAACACCACCCACTGTATTACCGACAGCGCTTCCAGAAAACAGGCTGGTTCCTTTACCCACCATCGATTTGGCATCACCAACACGGTGTTGTTCATACTTAGCAAAAATAAAGAGAACAACTCCTGCTAGCAAGACAACGAGCCCTGCAACTTTTTTTTTGGATTTCATTATAAATCCCTCCTTTCTAACTTTTAATTAATCAAAAGAAAGATGGATGTAAAGAGAATAAGGTTTAAAATTAAAGCATGGATATACCCCATGCATGGCTTTTACCAGATTCAATTGAGGATGCTAAAGAGGCTCAGCGAATCATGGCCGGTCGGGTGATTTTGGAAGATACGCTCAGTAGCTGGCAAGCGATAGGGGGCATGGATGTGAGCAACAACCTTTATGATCCAAAACAGATGATCTATGCATCTTCTGTCGTGCTTTCCTATCCGTCCCTGGAAATAAACGAGCAAGCTGCAGTCGCGCAAAAACAGAGCTTCCCTTACATTCCTGGGTTACTCGGGTTCAGAGAGGCCCCTGCTTTAATTGAAGCTTATCAAAAACTTCAGAAAAAACCTGATGTTGTAATGGTGGACGGCCACGGCATGTCTCATCCCAGAGGGCTGGGCATTGCAAGCCATATTGGTGTTATCTTAGACATTCCAACGATTGGAGTTGCTAAATCTATTTTAGTGGGACGTCCTGCTACTGTGTTGGGTCCTGATGCAGGAGCTCAAGTGCCGTTAATTTGGAAAGGGCAAACTTTAGGGATTCTGCTCAGGACAAAAGCCCGATCAAATCCATTAATTATTTCTGTGGGTCACAAAATATCTCTTTCGACAGCTGTCGAGCTGGTTAAAAGCTGTTTAAGAGGCTATCGTCTGCCCGAAGTCACTCGGCAAGCCCATTTGGCTGCAAATGCGTGCCGCAAGTTCTATCAATGAGTTTATATTGATTAATTGAACATCTGCTGCTAGATTATTTTTTTATTTTAACTTTGAGGTTTTTATGTTGTCTGGTGGCATTACGCTTTTAACTGCAGCAGGAACTATGTATACGGCTTATGAGGCTTACAATCAAAAGGTTTCTGAGAGAAATAACGTTGTTTTATGTGCGGCCGGCGGGCTTGTTTTTTCGATTTTTCTGCAAGCCATAGCGGGCAGATTCTCAAAGAAAGAGACGACTTTAGGGGTGAAGATGTTCCGCGTCTTGATCAGGGATTTTACTTCGATCTTATCGAGCGCGATTCTTCCTTTCTCTGTCGCTTATGGATATATGAAGAAAAGTGGAGATATCATCAACAAGAAGAGTTTTGGCATTATCCAAATTGGCCGGACTATTATATTTAAAGGCCGTGATGTGACACATCTCTATCCTCCTCTCGTAGGAGCTAATTTTGGGTTTTTAGCAGGACAAATGATCGGAAGGATTTTTGCCCATATTGTTAAAGCGTAAAGGCTTTTTCTAAAAGTTGAACCGTGCGTTATCTTTTTTCTAGGGAATAAGCAGATTGGACGGTCCCAGGCCAGGCGGGATCATGAGAAAATCTTCCAATCACATGCAGTTGGGGAGTCTTGTTGCCTATAGCAGCAACATTCACTTGATCGGGAGTAAAGCATTCCCAAATGGTTTTCTAAGCTTGATCTAATTCTATCATGAGTTGGAGTTGGTCTTGAGACGACAGATCCATCATTTTTTTAATGGCAGGGAGGGACAAGGAATATCCAAGGATAATGCTGCCCATCTTCTAGGAGAATACGGCAAAGCGGCAAGTCTTGGATAAATATTTTGCGGGTAGATCCAGATGGAGCTCAAAGCTCATGACCTAGCTTCTCAATCAGAAAATCAGGGACATCGGTAGAAGGCAATTTTTGTATGATTTTTTCTAGCCCTTGTCTAGAGATTCTATCTGCCAAGATGCCGGTTTTTGTCACTAAAGCAGACGGCATTCCAAAAAGGCGCGCTTCTCGGATATCTGTCTCAGGAGTATCGTCGAAAATATACCGAGCATAAAGCAGGGATATTTGGCTTGGTTGTTGGGGTCAAAGACCTAAAATCCCTTCGCTCGTTAATAGGCGCTTGGATCAGCAATACCTGGCAGCGTAAGGACTTTACTTTCGCTCCTGAACTCAAACTCAATAGTGGCTGGCAGCGGGAATATTTTGACAACAATCACTCACTTGGTTTTTCTGATATAAACTTTGCAGCGCCCTCTGCTACTCAGACAGTGATTAGAACAGGCCGCAATATCTATCTAGCAGGTTCACTTTCCTTGATAAATACGGTATTGAAGCAAGCTATCATTTCGAATGGAATAGCC
>WUUC01118142.1_pt1 | contig 15713 bp, 9 predicted proteins | sample 6278441 | NCBI WGS metagenome assembly WUUC01 (sample SAMN13675441, study PRJNA597444) | soil metagenome | isolation source: soil | place: USA: Washington | collected 2017-10
TGATGGCTCGCGATCTGGAGCACGCCGCGGAGCTGGTGCGCGACGTGATCAGCGGCAAGGAGCGTGGCGCCCCGCGCGACATGACATTGCTGTCGGCCGCGGCCGCGCTGCTGGTGGCAGACAAGGTCGATACGTTGACCGCTGGCGTGCAACGGGCCGCAGAGGCGATCGATCAAGGCAAGGCAGCCGCAACACTGGCAGCCTGGGCCGAGTGCTCCAGGCGCTAGAGCGCGAGCAGGCGCACGCAGTTGTGGACGATGGCCAGCCCGCGCTCACCGTCGGCGCTGAGGATCGACTCCGGGTGAAACTGTACGGCCGCAATCGGCAGCGTCTTGTGCTCGACCGCCATCACCACCTCCGGATCGCCCGCGACGGCCGTGACGAGGAGCTCGTCGGGCACGCGCAGGGCGTGAAGCGAGTGATAGCGCCCTGCCACGAACGGCGAGCCGATGCCCGTGAACAGCTGACCTCCCGTCACGCGAATGTCCGAAGGTTTGCCGTGCATCGGATAGCCGAGCACCCCTAGCTCTCCGCCAAAGTGCTCCACCAGTGCCTGCAGTCCCAGGCACACGCCGAAAATCGGCAGCTTCCGCTCGAGCGCCGCCGCGATCGTACTGCTGGTGTCGAAATCCCGGGGCGAGCCGGGGCCGGGCGACATCACGACCAGGTGAGGGGAGAGGCGGTCGTACTCCGCCGGATCGAAGCCGTAGCGCAACGTGGTGACCTGGGCCCCGGTACGCCGGAAATAGCCCGCCAAGGTGTGTACGAACGAGTCCTGGTGGTCGACGAACAAGATGTGCTTGCCGCGGCCGGGCTGCCCATCGAGCACCGACTCCGAAAGGCGCGGCGCAGGATCGCGCGCGATGGACTCGAGCAACGCGGAAGCTTTCAGACGCGTCTCAAGCTCCTCTTCGGCCGGGTCGGAGTCGTAGAGCAGCGTCGCGCCTGCCCGTACCTGCGCCACACCGCGCAGGATGCGGATGGTGCGCAAGGTCAGTCCGGTATTCAAGCTGCCGTCGAAGCCCACCTTGCCGACCGCGCCGCCGTACCAGGCGCGCGCCGTCTTCTCGTTGTCCTCGATGAACTGCATGGCCCAGAGCTTGGGCGCCCCCGTGACAGTCACCGCCCAGGTGTGGGTGACGAACGCATCGAGCGCGTCGTAGCCTTCACGCAGCAGGCCCTCGACGTGATCCACCGTGTGGATCAACTTGGAGTACATCTCGATTTGACGCCGTCCGATGACGCGCACCGTCTCTGGCCGACACACGCGTGACTTGTCGTTGCGATCGACGTCGGTGCACATGGTCAACTCGGAAGCGTCTTTCTGCGAGTTGAGCAGCGCCAAGATCTGACGTGCATCCCCGATGGCGTCGCCGCCGCGCGCGATGGTGCCGGAGATGGGACAAGTTTCCACACGCTCGCCGCTCACCCGCACGAACATCTCGGGCGACGCGCCCACCAGGTACTCGGCCAGACCCAAGTTGACGAAGAATCCGTAAGGCGCAGGATTCAGCCTGCGCAGCCGGCGAAATACCTCACTCGGTGTGCTGCGACACATTCGAAAGAAAGTTTGGCCCGGCACGACCTCGAACAGGTCGCCGCGGCGAAACGACTCCTTGGCCTTGTCGACCACGCGCTCGTATTCACCCGGCTCGTGATCCGACTCGCGCTCGAGCGTTGCCGCTGGCGCAAACAGCTCGCGCGGCCCTGTGCGCGCCAGACCCACCGTCGATCGACCGTCGACTTCGAAGTCGTAGCGAACCAGCTCGGAGGTCTCGCGCATGTGATCGACCACGAGCAGTTCGTCGGGCAGGTACAGCACCAGATCACGGTGGCCAGGCGGCCGTTCGAGCTTGAGCTTCACGGGATCGAACTGAAACGTCAGGTCGTAGCCGAAGGCTCCATACATGCCCAGTTGCGTGTCGAGCGGACTCTGGAAGGCGCTCACCAGCGCCCTGAGCACCGAAAACACGCTCGGCTGGCGCGTGCGCTGCTCCTCGGCAAACGTCCCCGAGGGCATCGCCACACAAGCTCGCAACAGACCGGCCTCGTGACGTACGTCGCACACGCCCGCGGTCGCGCGCAGCACTCGCTCGAAGGCCGGGACCAGGACCTCCCCGCGCGCATTGAGCGGCTCCACCCAGAGCTCGCGATCGCGCGCGGACAGGCTCAGCGGGGGATCCACGAAGCCCAGGTCCCAGCGCGTGTAGCGTCCCGGATACTCGTAGCTGGAGGTGAACAGCAGGCCGCGTCGCGTATCCAGGTCGGTCGCTAGCTGGTCGATCGCACGCGCTGCGTCGACGTCTTCGATGACGCGCCGCACGCGCACGCCGCCGCGCGTCTGGTAAGTCTCTGGAAAAGGTACAGTCACACCGCGAGATTAGCGCGACCGGCCGTGCCCGCCAAAGTGCGATCCCGAGAACGACGCGCGTTTACGGGCTGGGCGCGACCAGCGCCTGTTGCAGCGCGCGGTCACGCAGGCTCTGAAAGCGCGACCCCAGCAGGCGCTCCAGCGCGACCTCCTCTGCCGCACGCTTCTGCGCCTCGCCGAATACGAATTCGTCGAAGCGCGTGGCGAGTGCCTTGCGCTGGGTCTCGCTCTGGTCGAGCGCCCCGCGCAGCGTCTCGGCGCGTTGCTCCAGAGCGCTGAGCGCGACGTCGGTGCTGCGCTGCTGTAGGCGCGCCTGGTTGAGCTGCGTGTTCAGATCGTGGGCGTGCCGATAGGTGCCCAGCAGTGCAGCCGCGAACGCGACACATACTCCGCAGGCCACAGGCAAGACCCAGCTTGGCTGCATCGGTACGGACACGATCATGGGCGCCACGGCGCGCTGCGTGGCGTCGCGCGTGTCGACCTCCACCTCCACCGCGAGGGGCGTGTCCATCTTGCGCATGGGCCCGCTCTCGTTGGCCGAGCGCTCCGGCCCCTCGAGCTCGTCGGCCAGACTGAAGCTGGCTGAGAGCGGCGCCCGCTCGCGGTGCAGTCCGCTGGCCAGCTCGCCCAACTCGGGGTCCGAGCCATAGGCGCTGGCTTCGGTGGGGAGCTCGTGCTGCTCGAAGAATTCCAGCATTTCCGCGACGCTCTTGCGACTGCGCGCATGCTCGTGCAGGAAGCGCTCCACTTGCTCCGGGGTCAAGCGGCCTTTGGCCGGCACACCTTGCGCGAGCACTTCGTACAGAACATCGAGCAGCTGAGATTCCGTGGGCGCATCTTCCGTAGGCACTGCCGCCACTAAGTTTTGCTCGCGCGCGGTCCCGCGCGCGTCGACCAGCGCAGTCATAAACAAGCCTCCTTGGGTTTCGATCACCGGCCCCGCTGGGGCCGCTTCCGGTGCTAGGCAGCCCGGGTTTCCCGACGGTGCGCACAAGCGGGAGCGCGGAGGCAACTTTTTGGCGCGGGGCCGGGCTGCGCCGGGCGCGTCCAGGAGCCCTTTTTCGCGTCTGGATCACGACGCGCGCCGGAGCCCGGGCGTACAATGAAAAGACCGTGCCGATCTCGCCGATCACCGTGGCTGCTATCGCGCGCTTTGGCCGCTTCGACATCCTGGGTCGACTGGCCCTCGGGGGTATGGCCGAGATTTTCCTCGCGCGCGAAACAGGCCCGGGACGGGGCGCACGTACGGTCGTCATCAAGCGTATTCTGCCCCACGTCGCCGACGATCCGCGCTTCGTGGAGATGTTCTTGCACGAGGCCGAGCTGGCCATGGGCCTCAATCATCCCAATCTGTGCACGATTTACGAGTTCGGGGAGCAGGACGGCGAATACTTCATCGCCATGGAGTGGGTCCACGGCGTGTCCATCACCCAGCTGCACAAGCATCTGTTCGAGCGCAATCGCGCCGGCATCCCACCCCTGATCGTGGCCCGCATCGCCAGCGACGTCGCCGATGCGCTGCAGTACGCGCACCACGCGCGCGACGCGCGCGGCCAGCCGCTCAAGCTCGTGCACCGCGACGTGACCCCGGACAACGTGATGGTCAGCTTCGAGGGCAAGGTGAAGTTGCTCGACTTCGGCGTGGCCAAGGCTGCCTCGCAGCGCCTCAAGACCGACGCTGGCATGCTCAAGGGCAAGTTCGCCTACATGTCCCCGGAGCAGTACCAAGGGCTCGATATCGACGGACGCGCGGACGTATTCTCGCTGGGCGCCTGCATGTACGAGGCGGTCACCGGGTTGGCGCTGTTTCACCGCGCGAGTGAGTTCGAGACCATGGGTGCGATCATGGCCGACGAGCCGGCGCCCCGTACGCGCGCTGCAAAGCCCAACCTGCCGTCGGCCATCGACAACATCGTCGCGCGTGCGCTGGAAAAAGACCGCGACCGGCGCTACGCCAGCGCCGGAGAGTTGCAGACGGATCTGGAGCGGATGCTGGCCATGCACGGAGCGCCGCTCCGTTCTGCCGAGGTAGCGGCGTACGTGGCCGAGCTGTGTCCAGCCCTGAAAGTGCACGGCCCACCGATCGACACGCGGCGTGAGCTGTGGACGCGCGAAAACCCGGAGGGCGAAAAAACGCGCGAGGCCATGCGTGACGCGTTGGGCGTGGAGCTCGACCGGGCCGCAGACGCGCTGCAGTCTGATCAAGCTCAGAAGGGTTGGCTCGTGCGCGGCCTGATCGCGGCGGTGGTGCTCGGCCTGCTCGCGCTGGTCATCAACAGCGCGCTCGGCCCGCGCTGATCAGTCGCAATCGACCTTGTGCGTCGCGCACTGAACAACCCGATACATGCGCTCGAAACCGCGCCTCTCGTCCAGCATCACGTCCGCGATGCGCGTGAACGCCGCGCTCAGGTCGGCCACGCCGTGCGGACCATCTTGCAGCGGGTCGGCGCGATTGATGTCGATCAAGATATCGTACAGCGCGCTCAGCGGCAGCGGCTCCGCGGAATTCGGCGCCTCGCCCGGGATGCGAGCGAAGTTCTTCATGATGCGCCCCATGACATTGGCGTCGTCGGCCTTGGCGTTTTCACCGAGCACGAAGGCGCTATTCCAAGTGGCGCTGCTTTCGATCTCGAGCACGCTCTGTTCGCCCGCCAGCACCTCGTTTACGTTTTTCGCAAAGCCGCTCGCGTAGGCGCGGCCCAGTGCTTGCGAGCTCTCGTCGCCCGGAAGCGCCTGCAGCGTGTCGGCGGCAAACGCCAGCAGCGCGCGCGCCTGCGCCGGGTGCTCGTTGTCGTCGAGCAACGAATGCAAGAAACGGCTCAGGGCGGGTAGCGCGTCGGGGTTGGTGGCCAGCTTCTCCAGGGTGAGCAGGCCCCCGGCCAGCGCCGGATTCTCGAGCAGGTCGGCCACGTCGTTGGTGGTGCGGGTGTTCCAATCGTCCAGCTTCCCCGCCGCCTTTTCTTCGGCGTAGCGCTCGCGCACGTAGTCGCCCATGGTCAGCGCCACCGCCCGCAGGCGCCGGTATTTGAGATGGTCGTTCTCGATCACGGCAAAGGCGTCGAGCAGGCCGGAGAGCACGCCGCGCGTCGCCTTGTGCAGCTCGGGATCGCGATCGCTGCGTCGCTTGATCTCGGATGCCGCGTCCAGCGCCAGATACAATGGTGAGACGAAGCGCCTATCGCGCCCCTGCTTGCCATCGAAGCAGGTGCCATCGTTCCAGCACGGGTAGTTGCGGCCATCGCGGTAGGCAACGGGCTCGCGCTCGCCGCCCTGGTCGCAGGCGCCCTTGCCGTTTCGCACACGCCGGTCGCCGCTTCCGCCCGCGCAGTAGGCGTGCGGGTTGAGCCAGCTCTCTACGCTGCGCGCGATGGCGGAGATGCCGTCGCCGCCGTGAAACGGGAGCGCGTCGAGCGCCTCGAGCAGATCGACGCCGGCACCCAGCATCCCGAGCTGCTGGTCGGGCGTGAAGGAGGCGTCCGGGGCGAATAGGGGCTCGCCGCTCGGACCTTTCTGCTTCAGGTCGGTCGATCCGTCGTCCAGCAGGTCCGCCAGCAGCTCCTCGTACCGAACCACGCCCGTCAGGTGGCGATAGTTGGGCGCGTCCGGATCCGTGTTCTGGGCGCCGCTCTTCGGCGAGTCGTAGTGCGACGCCACGATGTTGCCCAGGCTGGTCAGGCCGTAGCGAGCGTCCTCGTACGCAGCGGGGTCCTCACCCGGCGCGATGTCGAGCCGGTTGAAGGCGTCCGCGAGCGGACGCATCGCGTCCAGGAATGAGAGCTCGCTGCCGTCGGCGAGCTTGAAGGAATGCTCCCAGGCTAGCGTCGTCGCGCCGTAATAGGTGTCGAGCTTGTAGCGGAACGGCGGCTTGAGCGGATCCTTGATGCAGCAGCCGGACGGTTCGTCGGCGCTGTCGTCCTCGGGGCAGGCGGGCGCCCCACGCGGCGCGGCCGAACACAGCGGGGGCGCGCCGCGCACCAGCAGCGGATCGAAGAGCACGAACCCGCCCGTGGAGCCCTCGGGCGCGAACATCACGCGTGAGAGCGCGCGCGGGTCGGGTTTGAGCGCGGCCGAGTCGGCGGCGGTGGCGAACAGGCTCTTGTCGTCGAGCAGGAATTCGATCAGCTCGCCCAGCGTATCGATGCAGGCAGGGTCGCTGGCCGTGCAGCGGCCCAGCTCGTCGAACACGTCGCGCGACAGCTTGGCTGCCTGAGGAATGCAGGCAACGCCGCCCTTGCGCGGAACCTGCGTCGGATCGGCGATGGTACCGGGATCGCACTCCGGCAGCGTGGCATCCGCCGCGCGCGCGATGTCCTCCAGGTAGCGGCGCACCCAGGGGTTCGGAATCTCCAGCACGAACTCGTGCGTCAGCACCTTGCCAAACGTGCGCCCCGCGTCTTTCACATCGATGAGGCCACACTCCTGGATGCTCGGCGAGCCGGAGCCTGCGCCGTCCAAATCCACGAAGGCGGCGGGAAACTTGTTCGCGTACTGGTTGCAGGGACTCTTGCCGGCGCACGTGTAGTCGCCCTGGAGCGCCTCTTCGGCCTCGAGCACGGTAGCGGGGTCTGCCCGCTCGCCCTCCTCGCCGGCGAACTCGAATAGATCGGCCACCGTGATGGGCCGATTGCACTGGGAGCGCCCTTCCATCTCGGCCAGCATGCTCATCGAGCGGTGAAACAGACTCTGGTTCGAGGGCTGTCCGCAATCGAAGCTGTTGTTCGGCCGGCCTTCGCGCTGGACCATGCAGTTCTGCTTGGGCTTCCTCCAACCTTCGAAGGGGGTTCCCACGATAGGTCCCCCGCAACCGTCTTTGCCGCAAGTCACCGGCGTGTCCCCGGCGCCCTCGCTGCGGTCCACCGGCGTTTTCAAAAAGCCGATTACGGCAGGATCGCCCGCGGGGCGTTTGGACTCGCTGAGCGGATTGGGACGCCATTCGTCCTTGAAGCGCAACATCATGGCCAGCAGCGCGCCCTGCCGTGCGAGCAACCGTGGATCGATCAGCTGCTCCATCGGCGCGTCGGGCTTGTCGAAGTTCCGCCCGATCCCGAGCGTCGAGCGCAGCGCCGCCTCGAGCAGGGTCTCGCCATTTTTCGCACGACGCCGGCGCGAGAGCTTCTCGAACTCGAAGAGCATCTCGTCCCACAGCGTGTTCGGCCCCTCCAGCCTGGCTTCCGGGTAAGCGTCCGAGTCCGGCCGCGTGCGGCGCTCGAGCGCGAGCAGGGGCTCGAGCGAAGCCACCGTCGCGGGCTCGTGCTCGCGCAGCATCAGCAGCGACAGTTCGATCGACTCGTCGTAGCTCGGGTCGAGCAGCAGCGCGCCACTCGCATGCACCAGGTCGAGCAATGGGCTCTTCGCCAGATCGGTCGCCTGGTAAACGAGCTTGGCTTTCTCGTAGGTGCGGCTGGTCTCACGCGTATCCCCGAGCAGCGCCGGCAGGGCGCCCGCGAGACTGGTGAAGACCGACGGCTCTCCTTCGAAGAGCCGTGCGCTCTCGCGCATCAGCGCGGCCAGCAACGTTGGATCCACGTCGTCGGTCACGTACAGCTGATTGCGCGCATCCGGCTTCGAATCTGCATTGATCGCGGCCGCGCGGCCATGTTGGTCGCGCACCACGTCGCGCTCGAAGGGCACCGGAAAGGGCTCGGGTAGCGTGCCTTCGAAGTCCGCAGCCGCCACGAAACGGCCGCCTTCGATATCGGCAAAGCCATCCGCGTCTTCGTCCACGAAAGGAAACGGGACCGGCGCGGGGGCCGCCGAGCCATCTCCGCAGGCCGACGCCAGGTCTGCGCCCGTCTCGCCCCCGGGACGCTTGGGAACCGGCATGCCGCGCACGTCGCGAGCCACCGAAAACAGCTTGGCGCCCGAAGCGAAGCGCTTCTCTTCGGACGCAGTTGCGGGCTCGGTGCGCTGCAGCAACTCGCGCAGCCGACAGGTGTCCGAATCGGGTTCCGTCTCGGGCTCCGCCGTCGCCAGCTCCAGCGCCATGCCTTCGAGCGCCGCCACGAACGCTGGCGCCGCAGCTTCGCCGTCGGCCGTGAGCGCCGGCAGCACCTTGCGCATCGTGTCCACGATCTCGTCGTAGCCGAAAGCCGCCCGAAACAGCCCGAACTCACCGTCGCGCGAAGTCATGCCGTCACGCGCGAAGCGCACCATGCCCTCGAGGGCTTTGTCGTCCGCGGCCAGCCGGCGCAGTACCGCTGCCATGGCTCGCGTGCCCTGCTGCAGGTACTCCTTGGGTGGATCGTAAAACGGCAGCATGTCGCGCATCAGCTTCTCGAGGCCATCGCCCAGATCATCGGGCATCACCTCGTCGAGCGCGCTGGCAATGGCGCGGCGCCGTTCGGCCAGCGCCACCACACGCGGCGGCAACTCCGCCCGCTGCGCCTCGAGCGCCGCGTCGCCAGTTTCCTGATCACCCAAACACAGCGCTTCCGTCTTGCGGCCGTCGAGATCGGAGGGCATCTCGCTGCCGGCGACGCGCCGACAGAGCACCTTGTAGACCTCCTGGCCCAGCGTGTCGCGCTCCGAGCGTGGCTTGGGGAGCTTCTCCACCTCGGACGCGCAGGCGCCCGCAAGCAACGTCAAGGCGATCGAACCCGCTACCGCAAAGCTAAGCGAATACGCACTCGTGCGCCGCACGAGTGCTCGGGGGCGCTGCATAAGAAACCTCATCGTTGGAGCGCAGACAAACAAAGCAAGGCCGGCCAAATCTGCGGCACTCTAAGCTTTCGTGCCGAAGCCTGACAAGCCCCAGCATGCGTCCGCGTCATAGCCTTGCGGCGTTGGTGCGCGCGCCGACAGAACGCGCAGCAGACGGGTTCAAGCCGAAGGGATCTTCTTCGCGTCGGCCAGGAATTTTTCAAGGCCAGAGGACGTCAGCGGATGCTCGAGCAGCTGCAGAATCACCTTGTGCGGCAGCGTACCCACGTGCGCGCCGGCCAGAGCCGACTCCACCACGTGCACGGGGTGCCGGATGCTGGCTGCCAGCACCTGCGTCGTGAAGCCGTAGTTTTTGTAGATCTGGACCAGCTGCCCGATCAGCTCCATGCCGTTTCCCCCAATGTCATCGATACGGCCGATGAACGGGCTGATGTAGGTCGCTCCGGCTTTGGCGGCCAAAAGTCCTTGTGGCGCGCTGAAGCACAAGGTGACGTTGGTCTTGATGCCCTCCTGCGTGAAGATCTTGACCGCCTTGATGCCCTCCGCGATCAGCGGCACTTTGACCACCACATTCTTGTGAATCTTGGCCAGCACGCGCCCCTCCCGCACGATGCCCTCGCAGTCGGTGGAGATGACCTCGGCGCTGATCGGACCGTCCACGATCTCACATATGTCCGCGATGAGCGCCGCCAGCGGCCGGCCTGCTTTCGCCACGAGCGTTGGGTTCGTGGTCACGCCATCTACGACCCCCATGGCCGCAGCATCCCGGATTTCGTTGAGGTCGCCGCTATCGATGAAGATCTTCATGGTTCACCCCTGGGGCCGCGCTCGCCCAAATATTTTGCTCTTATGGGCGGTACGCCTCGGGGTCAAGCGCGGTCTGACGAGGGCGGGACTCGGCTACCCAACGCGGGGTATGCTTGAAGGCGGCTCGCGCAGCCACGTCGGAGCAGCATGAAATCAGCACAACACCTCGGCCTGGCCGCAGTTTTCGTCGGTCTTCTCTCGCTCTTAGGGGCCCACGCCAACGCCGAAGCCGACGCCCTGACGCAGCGCCTGGAAGCACTGGATGACCAGGAACGAGCCCTGCTCGCGCCGCATTTGAAGCGCGGGCCGGTGGCGCTGGTAGAGCTGGCTCATGGCGACGTGTTGCCTTCCGTGCTGGTAGCCGTCCAGGTCGAGGCGCCCGCGGAGCTCGCTGCCTCCGTGATCGGCACCCCCGGGGACTACCCAAAGTTCATGCGCACACTGGACCACGTGGAGGTGCTGTCCAAAACCGCCACGCAGACTGCCTACAAGTGGACCTGGCAAACCGGGGTCCTGTTTCTCGAAGGCGAAAACCGCATGACCGCCTTCGCGCCACCGAAGGGCAAGCCCGAGCTGGGCCACCGCATCAGCGTGAAGAGTGAGCGCGGCCAGCTGGGCGAAGGGCGCCTGCTGTGGCGCGTCTTGCCCCTGGGAAAGCAGCGCAGCCTGGTGATGCTGAGCATGCGCATCGACATGCGCGACGCAAACTTCGTGATGCGCCAGCTGGACGCGGCCGCGCGCAGCGTCAACCGCTCGGTCAACATCGCGCTCAGCTACGTGATGATGCTCGGGGTCAAACGCGAAGCAGAGCGCCGCGCGGGCCATCCATCTCCGTTGCCCGAGCAAGTGGCGCTCGAGGCGCCCAAGGTCGATCTGCCCAAGCTGACCAAGCTGCTGGGCCGTGCCGATCTGCTGCTGATGGAGCTGACGCCCCACGGCCTGGGCAAGCTGAGCATCGTCGGCCGCACCGATCTGCCGCGTGACAAGCTTCTGCCCATCATGAATGAGCCCGAGAGCTTCGGGAAAAGCCTGGTGCCGGGCAGCTACGCGCGAGTCGTGAAGCGGGAGGGCAACGAGAAAACCTTCGAATGGGGCATCGGCCTGCCTTTGATCGGCACCTCGGGCACGATGACGATGCGCGACGACAACGGCACCTTGGCCATCGACGCCGTGGACGGGGCCATGAAGGGCGGCAAGTGGCGCTTCGATATTCCGACTTTGCCCTCCGGGGAAGCGGTGGTGGTGGGCTACAGCCAGTTCGACATCAGCAAGAGCAGCTGGCTGATCGAGAAAATCACCAGCCTCGACCCGGTGATGGGTCACGGGTTGGCAGCGGCCACGCAGGTCATGCTCGTGCGTGCCCTGCGCAAGCGCGCCCATGACGAAGCCCGCGCGCCAGGCCCTCCCAGCCCGCCAAATTCAGCGCCGGTCCCGGCGGCCGCGGCAAGCGGCACGGTGAGCAAAGGCGTCAGCGCCCGCTGACCACGGGACGACTCGGCTGCGCATGGTATAGGTCGCGCCATGAGCCTCAAGGCCAAGCTCGCAGAAGACCTGAAGGCGGCGATGCGCCAGCGCGACAGCGTGCGTTTGGACGCGATTCGTTCGATTCGAGCGGCCGTAACGCAGCGTGAAGTCGACAGCCAGAAAGAGCTCGACGACGCCGCCATCGTCGAGCTCATCCGCGCCCTGCGCAAGCAACGTATCGAGTCGATCGAGCAGTACACCCAGGGCGGACGCCAAGACCTGGTCGAGAAAGAGGCACGCGAGAAGGAGCTGCTCGAGGCCTATTTGCCCCAAGCTCCGGACGCGCAGGCCATCGAAGACGCCGTGCGCGCGGCGCTGGTGAAGACCGGCGCCGCGTCCATCAAGGACATGGGCAAAGTCATGCAGGCAGCCAAGGAGAGCCTGGGCAGCGTGGACGGAAAAACGTTGAGCGACGTCGTGAAGAAGCTCCTGACCGAAAGGTGACACATTTCCGTTAGTAATGAATTACTACATATTTACGCGACAATACGGCGACGTGAATAGCGCCGAGCGCAGGGATTGTAAGATACCTCGCTCGACGGCCGTCTGCTTTGCGCGTAAAAAACGCATGCGCCGGATGATTTCTCTTGCACATAGGGCCCCCCCTTCCTTCATCCTGTCGCGTTATTGGGGGCCGCTAAGCCCAGGCGCTTAGGGAACGGGCCTCCAGGGGGCTCACCACCAACTAGGTCAGGACGCTCGACCCGGACACGCCGGGTACGGTCGCGGCGCGACGCGGTCTGACGTTTTTTGTGGGGAGCTCGGGAAGCAAAGGTGGCTCCGCGGAGTTGAGCCCCCGTTGGACGCTGGAATTCTGCCTGCGTGAATGCGCAGAGGAGCACGTGTCGATGGAAACGCTCGCGAGAAAGTCTGCAACTCGCGGTAAGCAAGTCGCCCGCACCGCACCTGAGTCAATCAAGGTGAAGCCTTCCGAGAAGAAGGCGCTCACCGAGAAGGAACTGGTCGAGGCCAAGGCCAAAGTGCTGACTGCCGCAACCAAGCCCGCCGCCGAGGAAGAAGAGCCGGCGGCTGCCGAGCCGCGCGAGGAGCCGAGCCCCGAAGACCTCGAGGAGGTCGAAAAGGAGACGGCCAAGGCCATCAACGATCTGGAGCGCAACGATCGTTCGATGCTCGGACGCTACTTCCGCGAGATGGCGAACCACCGCGTGCTGTCGCCCGACGAGGAGCTGGAGGCCGCACGTCGTATCCACCGGCTCGAGGTGGGCTACTGGCGCGCGCTGTTCTCGCACATACCCGCCTTCGAGACGGTGGCGCGCGTGATCGAGCAGCACGTCGAAGAGGTGCCCGCCGACGTCGCGGGCCTGCGCAAGCTGGCCAAGGGCGCCAAGAAGGCGCTCGCCAAGAAGGACCAGACCAAGTGGAACGAGGTCGCCGACGCGCTCGCCACCCGGATGCGTGAGCTGGATGCCGATCGCATCTTCGTGGTCGACTCGCAGCGCGCCGTGGAGCGCCTGGCCGGCACGCACACCGCCGAACGAGACATGGTGGTAGGCGAGTTCCAGGTGACCGCCGCATTCCGCAAGTATCTGGGCGACGTGCGGGTGGCGCAGCGCGCGCAGCAGGAAGCGAAGAACCGCTTCGTGACGGCCAACTTGCGGCTCGTAGTCTCGATCGCGCGCCGCTACAACCACGGGCGCATGCCGCTGATCGACCTGATCCAGGAGGGCAACTTCGGCCTGCTCAAGGGTGTGGAGCGGTTCGATCACACGCGCGGCTACCGCTTCAGCACCTACGCGTCGTGGTGGATTCGCCACGCGATCAACCGTGCACTCGCCGACAAGGCACGCGTGGTGCGCGTGCCGGTGCACATGCTGGACACCTACCAGCGTGTGGCCAGGGTGGCGCGCGCCATCGAGGCCCAGACGGGCCGCGAGGCGACGCCGGAGGAGATCGAGAAGGAGACCGGCGTCAGCGCGGACAAGCTGAAGCAGCTTCAGCAGAGCACGCCTGTGGCGCCCTTTTCGCTCGATCGCAACGTGGGCGACGAGGACGGTAGGCGCTTCATCGACTTCATTCCGGCCGAGGACACGCCCTCACCGCATGAAGATCTGGAGACGAAGACCTGGAGCGAGCAGCTGCAGCAGCTGATGAAGACGCTCACGCCGATGGAAGCGCGCATCGTGCGCTGGCGCTTCGGCCTCGACAACGAGGACGAGCTGACGCTGAAAGAAATCGGCGACAAGTACAACCTGTCTCGCGAGCGTATTCGCCAGCTGCAGGAGCAGGCACTGGGCAAGATGCGCCGCCACGTGCAGGTGTAGACGTCTCTTTGGGGTCCGAAGGGACCCCATTGCCGATCGTGATCGTTGACCTGGCCAGGTCCGAAAAACTTGTCTACTGACTTTCGCTGCTAGATTCTCTGGAGCATGGGCCAGGACGTTGCGCGGGTACTGTCCGAGGTCTTTGGGCACACTGCATTTCGGTCGCTGCAACGCGAGGCCGTAGAGGCTTTCGTGGCCGGACGCGACGCGCTGGTGGTGCTGGCAACGGGCGCCGGCAAGTCGCTTTGCTTTCAGCTGCCCGCGGTGATCCTGGCGCGCGAGGCCAAGGGTCCTACCCTGGTAGTCAGCCCGCTGGTCGCCCTGATGGAGGATCAGGTGGCGGCGCTTCGCGCGCGGGGAGTGCGCGCGGCGGCTCTGCACTCGGGGGTGCCGTGGGCGGAGCAGCGGGCGGTCCTGGAGGATATTCAGAGCCTGGAGTTGGTGTACGCGAGCCCAGAGCGACTGCAGAACAGTCGCTTTCGCAGGATCCTCGAGTCCGCTCGCTGTGCTCGAGCCGTGGTGGACGAGGCGCACTGCATCAGCGAGTGGGGTCACGATTTTCGGCCCGAGTATCGACAGCTGGGCTTCTTGAAACGCGAGCTTGGGCTGCCGCTGATGGCCCTCACGGCCACGGCCACGAGCCGCGTGTGCGCGGACATCGAGGCGTCTCTGGGACTGCTCTCGCCGCTGCGCATACGCAGCAGCTTCACGCGTCCCAACCTGCAGTTCGCGGTCCATCTGGCCAGCAAGGCGCAGACGCGCACGGCCTGGGCAGCAGCGCTGCTGCGGGAGCGCGGCTTCGCGCAGAAGCATCCTCCGGGACATGCCATCGTCTACGCCACCACGCGCAAGCGTGCACAAGAGGTGCACAGCGCGCTGCGTGAGGCTGGCATTCGCGCCGGCTACTACCACGCCGGGCGCAAGGACAGCGCCCGGGAGCGGGCTCACACCCTGTTCGAGTCGGGCAAGACACCCGTCCTGGTGGCCACCAGCGCGTACGGTATGGGCGTGGACATTGCGGGCGTCCGTCTCGTGCTGCACGTCGACTCGCCCGGCTCGCTCGAAGCATACACGCAGCAGGCGGGCCGCGCGGGACGGGACGGCCGGCCGGCCGAATGCTGGCTGGCGTTCTCCCAAGCAGACGCGCGCACCCATATCCGTCTGCGGGGCGGTGCGTCGGAAGTGACCGAGGCGTTCGATCGGCTCGGCGCCTATGCCTACGCGTCCGAGTGTCGGCAGTTGCTGATCGCCCGCCACTTCTCGGATGAGAGCGCCGCAGCCTGCGGAGCCTGCGATGTGTGTACGCGGCCTGCCGCCGTGCACGAGCAGCTGGCGGGCGCACGGCAGGCGCGCGAGAACCAGCGACCGCTGCCGGCCAGCGAGTCACAACCGGTCTCTCCACTCGATGAGGAGCAGATCAAGCTGGTGATCGCGTTGGTCGATGCTCTGCACAAGCCCGTGGGTCGAAACGCCATCGTCAAAGCGCTGCGCGGCAGCCGCGCCCGCGATCTCGCCAAGAAGCGACTCACCAAGAACCCACACTTCGGCGCGCTGCGCGAGACCCCGGAGCAGGCGATCTTCGCCGCGCTCGATGCGTTGCTGGCGGGCGGCCTCTTGGTTCGAAAAGGCAAGAAGTACCCTACCCTGTGGGTTGCCGGCAAAGCCGTACGTCCGCGCAAGGCGAGTGCCCCTCGCGACCGCTCCGCGGCGCACAGCCTGCAGGCAGCGCTCAAGCGCTACCGGCGGGCGGAGGCCAAGCGGCGGCGCATCAAGCCGTACCAAGTCTTCCAGAACCGCACGCTCGACGCCCTGTGCGAAGAGCGTCCCATGAGCACCGAGGAGTTGCTGGCCATCTGGGGCCTGGGCGAAGAGCGCGTGAAGAGGTACGGAGCCGACTTGCTGCAGCTGGTGGCGAGCGCCGCGGCCTGAAGGGCCGAGCGGCTCCTACTCGTATCTTTGGATGATGTGGAACCCGAACGGGCTCTGCACGATGTCGCTGATCTGCCCCACCGGGAGCGCGAAGGCCGCGAGCTCGAACGCTTTCACCATCTGCCCGCGCCCAAACTTGC
>WUUC01081476.1_pt1 | contig 15710 bp, 13 predicted proteins | sample 6278441 | NCBI WGS metagenome assembly WUUC01 (sample SAMN13675441, study PRJNA597444) | soil metagenome | isolation source: soil | place: USA: Washington | collected 2017-10
ATTCCGCCGGCAGGTCAGCCGGCACCCGAAACCAGTTCGACCAGATCGAGGCCTCCGTCGCGCCGCCCAGACTGATCAGCTCGACTCCGGGCAGGGTCGCGGCGAGCCGGCCGGACAGCGTCACCGGCACCCAGTCGCCGCTGACCATCGCGAGCCGGAGCGCGGGCAGATCCTGTCTCTTCCCCGACAGCCGGTAGTCAACGAGCAGGTCGAGGTAGGCAGGGACGCTGTTCCACAGGCTCACCTGACTCGACTCGCACAGCTCGTGCAGCGCTGCGACGTCGGCCACGGCAGCGGGTTCAGGCACGACCAGCGCACCGCCGACCGACGGCGGGCCGAACACGTCGAAGACCGACAGGTCGAACGTCACCTCCGACAGCCCCAGCACGCGGTCTTCGGCGGTCACAGCGAAGCGCGACAGCAGGTCGACGATGGTGTTCGCGGCGCTCTGGTGCCGGATCATCACGCCCTTGGGCTCACCCGTCGTGCCCGAGGTGTAGAGCACGTAGGCCAGCGATTCGGGGTCGACCGTAGGCAGTTCCACGTCGCCGGAGGCCGGTTCGGCGCGGTCGACGCTGACCCGCTGCAGCCCGTCGGCCCAGCTGAGTTCGGAGTGTGCGCCGGTGACCAGCCAGCCCGCTCCGGACCGTTCGAGCACCTTCTGGATACGTGGCGCCGGCCAGGTCGGCCCGAGCGGCACGTACACCCCGCCGGCCGCCAGGATGCCGAGAAGTGCCACCACCTGGCGCCAGCCCCGTTCTTCGTGGAGCAGCACCAGGTCACCGGGCCGCAACCCGCGCCGGACGAGCGCGCTCGCGACCCGGCTGGCCTCCTCCGTCAGCTCGCGGAAGGTCAGTTGCCTGTCGGCCGCGATCACGGCCAGAGCGTCGGGGGTGCGGGCAGCGGCGGCGAAGAGCGGGTCGTGCAGCGTCGTGGGCGCGATCGCGGCGGCGGTGTCGTTGACCCGGGCGCGCACCGCGAGCTGGTCGTCCGGGGCTGTTCCGAGCGTTGATCGCTCCCACGCCCCGGATTCCGAGCACAGCCGGTCGAGCACCTGCTCGTAGGTGGCGAACATCGCGTCCAGCAGGCCGTCGGGGAACAGGCCGTCAGCCGTGTCCCAGTTGGCGACCAGGGTGCCGTTGCTGTCGAAGACCTGGTGGTCAAAGCTCACCTGCGGGGTGGAGATGGCGCCTGCCACCCGTTGCCAGCCCAGCCGCTCGAGAAAGACGCCCTCTGTCGAGGCGCCGCCGATCACGCTGGCGAAGACCACCGGCATGACGGGGGAACGCCCTGCTCCGCGCAGGCTGTTCAGCTCGCGGATCGCATCCACGCCACCGAACGCGCCGTGGGCCAGGTCGGCCATCAACTGCGCCCCGAGGGCCTTCGCCCGGCTCGCGAACGTCGACTCCGGCGCGGACCGGCACTCGAGCAGCAACGTGTCGCTGAAGTTGCCCACGATGCCGGGCACATCAGGGTGTAGCGGCGCCCGCTCGCCGTACATGATGTTGAGCGTGAAGTCCGGCGACGCCGCATAGAGCCGCAGCACCTCGCAGAACGCCTCGCACAGCGCGACGGTCGTGGTCACCCCGTTTGCGCCGGCGCGCGCCTTGAACCGGTTCCACCGTTGGGCTTCCAGCACGAGGCTGCGTCGGGTCAGGCCCGGGTTGGCCGGACGGCGTCCGAGCCGAGCGGGCAGATCGGGGGCGGGCGCGAGGTCAGGCAGCCGCTGAGACCAGTAGCTGCGCGCGTCCGCATACGCCTGGGACGACCGGCGGAGCTCCATCTCCGAGCGGTAGTCGCGGTAGGTGTAGCCAAGCTCGGGCAGCGCGTGGCCGGCCAGCAGCGCGCGCAGTTCGTCGGCGAACACCTCGCCCGAGCGGCCGTCGAACACCAGCAGCCGCCCGCGCACCTGGACGCGGTAGCAGTCGGCGAGCCGGAAGACCCGGAAGGTCAGCGGCTGCCCGGCCTCCACCGCGGGCACCTGCCGGCTCAACTCGGCCCAGCTGTCGCGCAACACCTCGGCCGTGTCGGTCGGGCTGCAACCCTTCAGATCCCGGTACTCCACCAAGCCTTGCCGTGCGCTCGGAAGCACGCGCTGCAGCCCATCGGTGCCGAAGGCAGCTCGAAGCATGTCGTGCCGCTGGACCAAGGTGTCGACCGCGGCGACGAGACGGTCGAGCTGCAGCTCGCTGGTGCGGTAGTCCTCGCAGAAGATGGCGGCGCAGGCGAGGTCGAAGCCGCCCGTCTCACCGAGCACGTAGGCCTGCTGGAGCGCCGACATCGGAAAGGGCGCGACCGCCTGGCCCGGCGCCGGGCGGTCGGCGGTTCCGCTTGGCACGCGGGCGCCAGTGGCGGGAGCCGAGTCAGTAGCGGAAGCCGAGCCGGCGGCATGGGCGTCGAGCCAACTCACCACGCTGTCGAACCGGGGCTGCTCGAGCAGCAGCGTCCTCGGCACGTCGATGCCGAACTCGCGCGAGAGCTGCCCGGCCAGCGACAGGGCCAGCAGGGAATAGCCGCCCAGCTCTACGAACGTCGCCGAGGCAGGCCACGTGTCGTCGCGCTCGAGCGCTTCAGACCACAGCCGCCTCAGCCGCTCATCGGTGCCGGGCAGGCCGCCGTCGGCGGTCACTGTCGTGACCCTTTGGCCGTCGGCGCAGTCACCGGCGCACGCGCGCCCGAGCCGCTTCCGCCGGTAAGCGACACCGGCAGGCTGACCGGCTGCCGGAACGTCCACCCCACGATCGGCGGCACCGGGCCGACCGGGTGGACCTCGGGGAACCGGTGCAGGAACGCCTCGAAGAAGCGGGAGGCCACGTTGAGCGCCAGGTTCATTCCCAGGCACGAATGCGGACCATGACCGAAGCTGAGGGCGGCCCGTTCGGGCCGGTCGGGATTGAACTCGTCGGGCTGGCTGAAGACGGCCGCGTCCCGGTTGCCGCTGGCGAGCAGCAACTTCAGCGGCCGCCCCTGCTCGATGGCCACGCCCCCGAGCTCGGTGCTGCGGCGGGCGAAGCGGACGGTGTCGAGCTGGGGCGGCTGCCAACGCAGGACTTCACGCACGACGCGGACGAGAGTCGCCTGATCGCTGGCCGCGCGGTGTTGCCAATCGGGCCGTTCGCTCAGCGTGACCATGGTGTTGGCCAACATTCCTGTCGTGGTCTCGACGCCGGCGGCGAGCACGAGCAGCACCAGACCGACCGCCTCGGCGAGGGACAGGGTTGCTTCGCGCACCGCCACGGTCAGCTGCCCGATGACGGTGGTGGCCGGGGCGTTCCCGTGGGCGAGTAGCTGCTCGACCAGCTCGGACACCTCGCCACGCAGCCGACTGGCGATGGCGAAGTCCTTGCTGCTGCCGTCCAGGTGCTCCAGCAGATAGCGCAGATGAGCGAACACCCAGTCGCGGTCCTGCTCGCCGATGCCGAGGAACGCCGCGGTCACAGACTCCGGCAACCGTCGCGCGATGACGTCGACGAAGTCGAACTCCTGCTGCTCCGGCAGCTGGTCGAGTAGTTCCTCGACGCACTCGTCGAGAAATCCGACGAACGGCGTGTTCGCCTCGCGCCCCACGATGAGGCTGCCCAGCCAGCGTCGCAGTCTCGGATGCTCCGGCCCGTCCATGTCCAGCAGCGTTCGGCCGAACACCTGACGGGACACCCGGAACGGGTACTCGACGGTGTAGTCAGGGCTTGTCAGACAGGTCTTGATGTGGTCGTAGCCGAAGACGCAGTACATCTGAATTGATTCCACCCACAGCACGGGTGTCTCGGTGCGGTGCCGACGGAGTTCGTCCCACAGGTTCTCGCCGAGGCCCGGCGACAGGAACTCGACGTGTCTCATACGCTCTCCTGTCTCATCGGTCGGCCCCGGGCGCCACCGGACTACGCGGGCGCCGCCACGACCTTCTGGTAGATGAGGTTGAAGGTGGCGAACGAGTCGATGCTTGCCTCATCGAGGTCGATGGGATGACCCGCCAGGTCCTCGATGAGCCGAATCAGCTTGATGACGGAGAAGGAGTCAAGGACGCCCGCGTCGAACAGGTTGTCGTCGCCTCCGATCCCCTCCGTTGACCGCCCGTCGCCCAGCTCGGCAACGAAGGTGTCGAATCTGTTCCGGAACTCATCCCTACCGACCATGTGCTGCTGACCGCCTTTTCGACTGTGTTCTGAAGGAAGTGAGGGAGCCGGGTGAGCGGCCGCTGACCCTGGGACGGCGCGGATGTCCCCGGTCACGGCGTGCGCGCCGCCGTCGGCGTGAAGCACCTGCCCGGTGGTGTACCTGGCAAGGTCAGAGAGCAGGAACAGCACCGCGCCGACGATTCGCGATGGGTCGTTGCGGTCCCATCCCAGCGGAGCGCAGCGCTCGTAGTAGTCCGCGATCTCGTCGAAACTGCTGACGGCGCGCCCGGAGAAGGTGCCAACCGGCCCGGCCGCGACGAGGTTCACGCGGATGTCTGATGGGCCGAGATACACCGCGAGGTACTTCGCGATCGACTCCAACGCGGTCTTGAAGACGCCCATCCAGTCATAGCCGGGCAGGGCCCGCGCTGCGTCGACTGTCATGGCGACCACCGCGCCGCCGTGCTCGCTGCGGCCCAGCAGGGGCGACAACGCGCAGGCCAGCTGCTGCAGCGAGTAGGACGAGACCCGGAACCCTTCCATCGCACTCGACGGCGGAGTGCTGAGAAAAGCACGTCCGAGCGCGTCGGCCGGGGCGTAGGCGATGCTGTGCAGAACACCGTCGAGCCGGCCCCACCGCTCGTCGAGCTGCTCGGTCAACCGTGGGAAGCAGGCGTCGTCAGTGACGTCGAGCTCCAGAACCTCCGGCGGGCACGGCAGCAGGCCCGCGGCCTTCCGGGTGACCCGCGCTGCCCGCCCGAACGAGGTGAGGACCACCTCCGCGCCCTCCCGCTGAAGGGCGGCGGCCACATGCCAGGCGATCGACTCGTCGTTGAGGACGCCGGTGACGAGGTACTTGCGCCCTGCAAAGTTCAACACGGTGCCGACATCGCCTGACCGTCGCGGTGGACTGGGCTTCAGCCGGCGTTCTCCGCCAGGATGCGGTCCACCAGGCCGCCGATGCTCACCTCGGCCAGCTCCGCCCGGGGGATGACCACGCCGAACGCGGTCTTCACCGACACCATGAGGTCGGCGACATCGAGGGAATCGATGTCCAGGGCGTCGATTTTCGTGTCGACGGTGATCATGTCCTCCTCGACGCCGAGGTCGATGAGCTCGGTCCGGAGGAAGTTCTGCACGGTCTCGGGGGTCACGGTCTCGGGGGTCACGCTGGTCTGGGCTTCCAAGGCAGTTCTCCTTCTAAGGGCACGCGAAGTCAGGCGAGGACGGGAGGTGCGATGCGGCGGGCGAAGTTCGGCGAATGGCGTTGCGCCCAGTACCACTGACGCCAGTAGCTCTCCGACAACTCCACCCACGTCTGCAGGCGGTCGGCGTCGTCCAGAAAGCGGTTCATGCTGACCAGTAGCCAGCTGTAGACGCCCTGGCTGTCCCGACAGTCCGAGCAATTGCCCGACGTGCAGCAGAACTGCAGGGTCTCGTAGTCGGCTCCGTACACCGCGAAGCCGTCGAGCACGGGATTGCCGTTGGCGACCCGGGCGGCGTGCTCGGGAAGGTCCACGCTGATGCTGGGGCAGACCTCGTAGCCGAAGCTTCCGCCCCAGTGCGAGCGGCCGGTGATGAGGGCCCTGATGAGGTACGGGTGGGTGACTACCGTGTCCGGAAAGGCTTCCTGGACCCGCAGCGCCTCCACCAGCGTGGCCTGCTCGTTCTGCATCCGCAGCGGATGGTCAGTGCCATAGGCGCTGTAGTAGTTGAAGCTGACCTGGTTGCCGTTGTCCCTGATGGCGCGGACGGTCGGCTCGACGTACTGCACGCCGTCCTCGGTCAGGGCGTACACGAACGTCACCCGCGGATCGTTCTTGTAGTGCGACAGCGCCGTCTCGAACAGGCCCGTGAACGACGAGCCGTTTGGCTTGTGCGCGCGCAGTTGGTCATCCATCGGCCCTCCGCCGAAGATGCTGATCGCCACGCCCACGTTCTCGAAGCCGCTGACCGGTAACGGGCGAAGCCCGTTGGTGGAGATGGTGACGTAGGGCAGCTTCTCCACGAACGGCGCGATGCGGTTGAGGACCAGCGTCGGCTCGCCGCCGATCAGGGTGGCCTGGGTGAACCCCTCGGCCACCAGCTTGTCGACGAAGGCATTGATCACCTTCGGGTCCGACGTCTCCGACACAGCCTGATCAAAGCCGCCCTCGAAGTACCAGCACCCCGTGCAGCGAATGTTGCAGGTCGTCGTGAGGTGCACCTCGCACGCCCGGACCCGACGTCCCATGTCGCGCAGTGCCCGCACTCGTTCTGCCAGGTCCGGACGCTCGGCGGACAGCGCACGCAGTCGAACCTTGGCCTCGAGTCGGTCCAACGGACGAGGTTGCGGCGGGTTCAGTCGGATCGTCGCCATACGCCGCGAGCTCCTAAGCGGCCGTGGGCATCTGAAGGCCCAGGCTCTCGATACGCAGCGCCATCCGCGAGCGGTACAGCTCGAGAGCCTCGCCGTTGGTGGTCTTGCGCAGGCGATAGCGCACAGCCAGCTTGGAGCGCTCGGAGAAGGGGCTGCCGAAGACACCCTCGAAGGTCGGCCAGAGCCGGTTCAGCGCGGCCTGCAGCTGCTCCTGTCCGCCCTCGGTTGCCGCGACGTTGCGGCACACCCGAGCGCCGTGCGCGATGTGAACCTTCTCGTCCAGGATGATCGTGCGCACCGCGTCGGCCCAGGGCTTGTAGCTGCTCTCGGCGAACTCGCGGATCATCAGCAGCACGGCTTCTTCTCCGAAGTAGGAGAAGATGCCTCGCTCGGCCCACGTCGTACAGGTGTGCAAGCGCTCGTCGGCGAACAGCGCTCGCTCCTCCAGCGTCTGCGTTTCCATATACGTGGTGTCCACACCAAGGTCGGCCAACACTCGCTTACCGAGCTTGTAGTGGTCGTACTCCTCGGCTGCCCGCTCGGCGCAGACCTGACGCTCCTCGGTGTTGGGCGCCAGCGGAAGCAGGACCTGGGCGTAATCGTCGCCGCCAGAAAGCTCACCCTCGGTGTTGATGGTGATCTGGCTGATCAGCAGCTTCTGATAATCCTTCGGCATGCGCCGGAATTCCTCCGGCGTACGAACGACGACTTCTTCGTCCTCAGGAATGGGGAGGGACATACAGCGCACCACCTGGCGGTTGAATCTGCGGGGAACTGAACTGAGCATTTCAGCGGTGGCGCTCTACGCGCCACTAGGTCTGCGTCGGCCCGCCGAGTCAACCATACTTAACCCGTAACCGATAGATTATTGCTACGACTTCGCCGCGCCTAAGATGTGTCAGACTCCCGGCACGGATGACGCCTGGGTGATGATCCGCCGCCGCGACCGGAGCAGGAGATCACAACCACGTGCCGAACGCTCGACAACCTCGAACCGCTCGCCGGTGACCGGCTACGCAGCCCCGTCGGGTCCAGAGTTGACCGAGGTCGCAGCGTTGCTCGCTGACTTGCTTCCGGCTGAGACCAACCTGCGGATCGTCCAGACCTCGCCTCAGCAGCTCGTCTTCACTGCGGGGCCGGAAGGGCTGGATTTTGCGCTCGGCGGCTCGGTGTCAGGGCCGTCGATCTTCAAGGTCGTCGACCTGACAGCCTTCATCACCGTCAACGCGTGCCTGCGCAGGATGCCAGCAGCCGTGCTGGCGCAGAGCAGCATCAGCTTTCTGGAGGCAGCCCAACCCGGGACGCTGGAGCTGACCGTCGACCTCGTACAGGCAGGCGTCCGAAGTGCCGTCACCACCGTCGGGGTCCGCGACGGCCGAGGCTGGCTGGTGGCCCTGGCTACCTTGCATTTCGCGCTGCCTACCCGAACCGGTCGAGCCGCCGTGGGTACCGACCCTCAAGCTTCGTCGGGCGACCGCACGGCATAGCTCTTGTGCTCCCACGGGTAGGCCGGCAGGTCGAGCACCGACCGCGGCGACGGAGACTCCTGCGCCGCCAACTGTCGCCCCCTGTCCCGGTGCAGGTTCGGGTGGTCGCGGCCTTCGGCCAGGGCGTCCAGGGCCAGCCGCGCGCTGGCCGGATCCTCGGCAGCGATCCAGGCTGACTGCGCGAGCTGGCTACGCCCGTGGGTAGCGGTGTAAGAGAATGCCGGGTAGTCCTGCTGCGCCAAGCCTCGCAACTGGCGCGCATAGGCGCGCGCCAGCTCGCGCAAGGCCTCGGGCGTACCCGCCGACAGCGCGAACCCGGTCACCGGCGCCAGGGGCGGCCGCTGTGCGGGTTCGGGCGCGGACAGGACCACGAAGGCGTTGGTTCCGCTCATGCCGTACGAACTCACCGACGCGCGGGCGGTGGTCTGCGACTTCCACGGTCGGACGGTCTTCGTGATCGCGATCCGGGTGCCGGTCAGGTCGATCTCGGGATTGAGAACGTCGAAGTTGGGCTGGGGCGGGATCTGCTGGTTTTTCAAGCACAGCGCGGCCTTGAGAACGCCCAGCACTCCTGCCGCCGCCTCGGTGTGTCCCAGATTGGCCTTGACCGAGCCGACGTAGAGCGCCGCCTGTCCGTCGGTACCGCCCAGAGCCTGCGCAACCGCTGCCATCTCAATGGGATCGCCGAGCGGAGTGCCGGTCCCGTGCGCCTCGTGGTAGCCGATCTCGTCAGGGAGCAGGCCGAGAGAACCGAGCACCCGCTCGATCAGCCGAACCTGACTGCTGACGTTGGGTGCGGCGAAGGCCGATGACCGCCCGTCATGGTTGACGGCCGTACCTTCCACAACGGCCAGGATGCGGTCGCCGTCGCGCTGAGCGTCCGCCAGCCGCTTGAGCAGCAGCACGCCGCATCCCTCGCCGCGCACGTAGCCGTTGGCCCGGGCGTCGAAGGGGCGCGACCTGCCGTCCGGTGAGAGCGCCCCGGTCCGATCCAGGGCCACCGTCGTCCACGGAGCCAGGATCAGGTTTACCCCGGCGGCAACAGCGAGATCGGCCTCGCCGTTGCGCAATGCGCTGCAGGCGGCGTGGATTGCCACGAGTGCTGAGGAGCACGCCGTGTCGATGGCCATAGCTGGGCCCTGCAGCCCCAGCGTGTGCGCCACCCGCCCGGCCACGAAGCTGTTGCCGTTGCCGGCGGTCCAGTGCGGGCCAGGCTCACCGCCGAACCAGTGCCGATAGTCCTGCCCGGTGACGCCGACGAAGACTCCGGTGGCACTGCCGACGGTGTCGGGGCGGATGGCCGCGTCCTCGAACGCCTCCCAGACCACTTCCAGCAGCAGCCGCTGCTGGGGATCCATGGTGCGTGCTTCGCGCGGGGAGATGCCGAAGAACTTGGCGTCGAATTCGAGGGCCCCGACCAGGTAACCGCCCCGGGTGACGCTGCCGTCCCACCGAGCGCCGAAGCGTGCGCGCCGATCTTCAGGCAGGTCTGACACAAGGTCACGGCCCAGCACCACGGCGTTCCAGTAGGCCGCCGCGCCGGCGATGTCGCCGGGCGCGCGCACTCCGGTCCCGACGATGGCGACGTTGGTGGCCTGCACCCTGGTCCTGCCTCCGTACCCCTCGGCCACAAGGCAGGCGCGCACGATGACGGCGCGCCCGATGTGGTGTCGAGAAAATAGCACCAGGCAGACCGAGCCGGCTTCGTGGTTGCAGCGCCTACCCCAAGCACCTATCGTGCGAGCGGTGCGCAACGACGTCGTGATCACCGGTATCGGGGCAGTCACGCCGTTGGGTAACGACCGGGAAAGTAGCTGGCAGGCGATGCTGGCCAGTCGGTCCGGGGTCGCCACGATCACAGCGTTCGACGCCTCGGAACTGCCAACCCGCTTCGCTGGCGAGGTTCAAGGCTTCGACCCTGCTGCCTGGGTCGACGCCAAGCGCGCCCGGCGCATCTCACGCTTCACCGCCTTCGCCGTGGCGGCCGCCCGCGAGGCTGTCACCGACGCGAAGCTGGTCATCGACCCCGACGACAGCGAGCGGGTGGCGGTCGTGATCAACGCCGCGGTCGCCGGCTTCGACACCATCGAGGCGGCCACCCGGCGGCTCGTACAGCAGGCTGAGCCGAGCGCGTATTTCGTGCCGTACTCGCTGGCCAACATGCCGAGCTGCGAGGTGGCGATCGACCTCGGCGTGCATGGGCCCGTCAACGCGAACGCGCTCGCCTGCGCGAGCGGCCTTTACGCGCTGATGGACGCCCGCCGGATGATCCTCAGCGGCGAGGCCGACGTGGTGATCTGCGGCGGGACCGAAGCCCCGATCACGCCGGTTCTTCTGACCGGACTGTCGTCGATGGGAGCGCTGTCGCGCAACAACGACGATCCAGCCGGAGCCAGCCGGCCCTTCGCTGCCGATCGCGACGGGTTCGTGCTGGGCGAGGGCAGTATCGTCTTCGTGCTCGAGTCGGCCGAGCACGCCCAGCGTCGTGGCGTCACGCCGTACGCCACCGTGGCCTCAGCCTCGCTGACCTGTGACGCCTTCCACGTCAGCGCGCCCGATCCCGGCGGCAGGTACGCGGCGAAGGCCATCAGCCAAGCCCTGACGCGCGCGGAGATCGGCGCGGACGAGGTCGACTACGTCTGCGCGCACGGCACATCGACGAAGGCCGACGCGACCGAGACGATGGCGATTCGGGCCGCTCTGGGCAGCGCTGCCGACCGGGTCGCGGTGAGTAGCCCCAAGTCGAGCGCCGGGCACCTGCTCGGCGCCGCCGGCGCGCTCAGCGCCATGGTGTGCGCGTTGGCCATCCGTGACCAGATCGTGCCGCCCACGCTCAACCTGCACGTTGCGGACGAGGCATGCGACCTCGATTACGTGCCGCACACCGCCCGCACCCTGCCGGTCCGCACGGCGGTAGCCAACGCCTTCGGCTTCGGGGGCCAGAACTGCGTCGTCGTTTTCACCGCGCCGACCCAGGACCGACGAGCCTGACACCAGGCGATGGCACGGCCGCTGACCAGCTGCGCCGCACGCTGTGACCCACCTGAATCCGACCCTCATCGCGGTGCCGCAGATTGCGCACGAATGCGTCGTCGCCCGGGTCTTTTCTTCGCCGTGCCGGCGAGGCCCTGGGTTAGGGTGAGGCAATGAGTGCAGCGGCCGACGGCAACTGGATCGAGCTGCAGGGCGCGGTCAACGTCCGTGATGTGGGCGGCCTGCCCGCCGGTGGCGGCGCGAGCGTGCGGCCTGGGGCGCTGATCCGATCGGCCAGCCTGGGGCACCTCACCGACGCCGATGTCAGCCATCTGGTGGTCGACCTCGGAGTGCGCCGGGTGGTGGACCTGCGCACCGACATCGAGGTCGACCGCGACGGGCCCGGCGCGCTGCACACCCAACCCGACGTGGTGATCCACCACTTGTCGCTGTACCCCGACGCCGGAGTCCGCGCCGAGCTGCCGGCCAGCCCCCGGGTCGAGGCCCCGAATCCCACGCTGCCGTGGCAGGGCGAGCGGTTCGCCGCCGAGCACGGCCCGGTGGTCGCGGCCTACCTGCGCTACCTGGAGCAGCGTCCGGACTCGATCGTGGCGGCACTGCGCGCGATCGCCGAGCCCGACGGCGCCACGCTGGTGCACTGCGCCGCGGGCAAGGACCGCACTGGCGTCGTGGTGGCGCTGGCCCTCGCCGTCGCCGGGGTTCCTCGTGAGGTCATCGCCGCCGACTACGCCCACACCCAGTCCCAGATCGCGGCGATCGTCAACCACCTGGCTCGCAGCGACCTCTACGGCTTCGAGGTCGGGCAGCCGAACAAGATCCCGCCGGCCTCGGCCGCGGTGATGATGTCGACGCTTGACGCGATCGACGCCGAGCACGGCGGGGTGCTGAGCTGGCTCGCTGAGCATGGTTGGACCGAACTCGACACCAGCCGGCTGCGGCGCAAGCTGCTCTGCTGACCTGGCCGAGCTGCTGCCGCTAGGCCAGCAGCAGCAACCGCAGCTGGTCGTCCGCGGTTTCGACGAGCCGGATCGGCACGCCCCAATGTTGGTTGGCCAGGTGGCAGGCCGGATGCTCGATCTCTGGATCGTCGTCACAGGAGGCGGCCTGCGCGGTGATGTGCAGGACGCCCGCGGCGCCGGGCGGCCCGGCCAGCACCAGCGTCCGGGCCAGCTCGGACGCCGGCCCGGCGCCCTCGGCCAGCAGCTGCGGTGGTGAGGCGCTGACCGTCATCCGCGTCGCGGGCCCGTACCGCTCGTCCAGCTTGCGGCCCGGCGGCGGCACGAACTCCACCGTCAGCTCGAGCTTTCCGGCCGCGAGCTCGGTCACCGGGCGGCGGGTCTGCAGCGCGTCGCCGAGCACCTGGCTCAGCCGGCCGGCGGTCACCGGGCGCACCAGTCGGTGGGCGCCGGACTCCACCACCACCAGCTCGCCGTCCACCAGCACCAGCCCGGACGGCTCGACCAGGTCTCTCGCCAGCGTGCTGACCTCGTCGGTCACCGGGTCATAGCGGCGGATCGCGCCGTTGTAGGTGTCGGCGATCGCAATCGAGCCGTCCTCGAGGACGGCCAGCCCCAGCGGGTGCTGCAACCGCGCCTGGTTGGCCGGACCGTCACGGTGGCCGAAGTCGAACAGCCCCTCGCCGACGGCGGTGTGCAGCTGACCGGCGGCGTCCAGATAGCGCAGCGCGGAGTTCTCGGCGTCAGCGAACCAGAGCTTGTCCTGCTGCACGGCCAGCCCGGACGGCTGAGCCAGCCAGCCGTCGGCGGCCGGGCCGTCCCTCAGGCCCTCGACGGTGGTTCCGGCCAGGATGCTGACCACTCCGGTGCGGGGTTGCCAGCCGAGCAGCAGGTGCACGCCGGCCGCGGCGATCGCCACCTGCCCGATCGCCGGCCACCAGGCCACGTCCCACGGCGACAGCACCGGCGGCACCGGGCCGGTCACGGTCGCGGTCCCGGCCAGCCCGGCGGCCAGGTCGACGGTGTGCACGATGCGGCCATCGGCTGACCGGACCCCGCGCAGCAGGTGGTTGGCGGTGTCGGCCACCACGATGTCGAAGCCCAGTGCCTCGGCCAGCTCGGCAGGCAGTTCGGTGAGCCCGTTCGGCTCGGCCAGGCGCTGGCCCTGCGAGCCACGTTCGCCGGAGCCGATCCGGCGCCGCACGGTGGCGCCGTCGAGCTCGGTCTCGACCAGCTGGTGATGCCCGCTGTCAGCGATCAGCAACCTGCCGCCCGGCATTGCCCCGCCCAGCCGGATCGCCTTGGCGGGAAACCGCAGCTCGCCAGGGCTGGGCTCGACCGGCTGGTAGGGGTGGTCGCCGCGGCGCAGCGCGCCGGTCGCGTCGTAGCGCGCGATCAGGTCCTTGACGATCAGCGCCAGCCCGCTGGCCTGGCCCTCGCCGGCCGCCTGGGCGACGACATAGCCGTCCGGGTCGATCAGCACCAGCGTGGGCCAGGCCCGGACCGCGTACTGCTGCCACAGGTACAGGTCGGGATCGTTGAACACCGGGTGCGCCACTGCGTAGCGCTCGGTCGCCGCGGCCACCGCCTGGTCGGACTTCTCGTGCTCGAACTTGGGCGAGTGCACGCCGATGATGACCAGCTCGTCGCCGAAGTCGCGCTCCAGGGTGTGCAGCTCGTCGATCACGTGCAGGCAGTTGGCGCAGCAGAACGCCCAGAAGTCCAGCAGCACGATCTTGCCGCGCAGCTCTCGCAGGCTCAGCGGAGCGCCCACGTTGAACCAGCTGCCCGAAGGAAATTCCGGAGCCCGAACCCTTGCCTGCCTCACTGTCGTCACCCGTTCAGTCTGCCGCGCCGGTTCCCCCGAACCCCAGCTGACCCCGGGTGGCACGATGTGCGGATGCGATCAACGACCGGCCTCGTCGGCGCCGTCTCGTCGCTGGCCCGCTATCCGGTGAAGTCGATGCGCGGCGAGCAGCTCGCAACGGCGGCGGTCGACCAGCGCGGTCTCGTCGGGGACCGCCAGTGGGCGGTCTACACCGCCGACGGCGGCATCGGCAGCGGCAAGTCGGGACGGCGGTTTCGGCGGGTCGAGGGGCTGCTCGGTTACCACGCCACCTTGGAGGCGCCAGCCGAGCCGGGCGGGCCAGCCGAGCCGGCGCCGCTGATCTCCTCGCCCACCGGCCAGCGGTTTCGGGCTGATGACCCGCAGGCTGGCGAATTGCTCAGCGCCGAGCTGGGACAGCCGCTGCGGCTGGACCGCGAGGCCGGCGTGCGGCATCACGACGAGTCCGGGCTGCACCTGGTCACCACCGCCGCGCTGCGCAGGCTGTCGGAGTTGCTCGGTGAGACCGTCGCGGTGGCCCGGTTTCGTCCGAACCTGGTGCTGGAGGTGCCCGGCTCCGGTTTCGTCGAGGACGACTGGGACGGCCGCGAGCTGCGCCTGGGCGATGAGGTGGTGGTCCGGCTCGGATCCGGCATGCCGCGCTGCGTGATGGTCGACATGGCCCAGGGCACGCTCGGCGCCGACGGCCGGATCCTGAAGCTGCTGGGCCGGGAGCGTCAGCTGATGCTGGGGGTCAAGGTCGAGGTGCTGCGGGGCGGGGTCGTGCGCCAGGGTGATCCCGCCGTGCTTGGCTGACCGGCCAGCCGAACGACAAGCCCGCCGCGAACGGCGAAGCCGGCGAACGACGAAGCCCGCCCGGCATCCGCTAAGGATGTCCGGACGGGCCTGGTGCAAACCTGCTGCCGGGCGCACGGCTGGCGCGCCCTGAGCGGTCAGACGTTGTAGGACTGCTGCCCGTTGTAGTTCTGGTGGGCAGCCATCGCCAGCAGTTCGTTGCGCATCGTCGGGGACGCGCTCACCAACGCCCGCTCGTACTGCCGGTACGCCCGCCGTGCACGGAACTTCCGCTTGATGTCCATTTCGAGCTCCCTACTGCCTTGCGGCCTGATGAGTGACGTCGTTGTCGGTTCATCGGGGCTGGCTGGGCGGCGATCGTACGTCAAGCTTCGTTCGTCCAGCTGGGTCTTACGGCCTCGATCTGTTAGTCATCTTATCAGATTTCCCTTACAAAGCTAATCCGATGACCACGTTATGCCTAACGCCATTGCTCTCGGCAAATATTCCGGCGGGGCCCTTCAAGCGGTCGCGGACGGCGCTGAGCGGGCTGGCCGCCTGGTGTCTGGCTAGGCTGACTGCATGCCGATCTCAGATGTGCAGATAGCCCCGCTGGCAGCGCAACCCGCCAGCCCGGACTCAGCAGCCGCCTCCGCCAACCTCGCGCCGCAGCCCGGCGTCGCCACTTTGGTGGTCAATGTCGCCTCTCGGTGCGGCCTCACGCCGCAGTACGAGGGCCTGGAGCGGTTGCAGAAGCAGTTCGGCGAGCGTGGCTTCACCGTGCTGGGGGTGCCATGCAACCAGTTCGGCGCCCAGGAGCCGGGCAGCAGCGAGCAGATCGCCGAGTTTTGCTCGAGCACCTACGGGGTGAGCTTTCCGCTGACCGAGAAGATCAAGGTCAACGGCGCCGGCCGGCACCCGCTGTACGACGAGCTCGTCAAGGTGCCCGACGCCCAGGGCTACGCCGGTGACATCCGGTGGAACTTCGAGAAGTTCCTGATCGACCCGTCCGGGCAGGTGGCAGCCCGGTTCGCCCCGACCACCGATCCGGAGTCCGACGAGGTAATCACGGCCATCGAGGCCGCGCTGCCGCGCTGAGGCTGTTCGAAGGTGCTGAGCCGGTTTACGTGCTGAGCCGGTTTACGTGCTGAGCCGGTTTACGTGCTGAGCCGGTTTACG
>WUUC01136125.1_pt1 | contig 15709 bp, 8 predicted proteins | sample 6278441 | NCBI WGS metagenome assembly WUUC01 (sample SAMN13675441, study PRJNA597444) | soil metagenome | isolation source: soil | place: USA: Washington | collected 2017-10
CGTCGCGGAAGACCGGCACGTGGACGCGCGACGCGGCGGCCGGCGCCACGGGCGCCAGACCGAGCCGGTCGTAAATCGTCTCCACCTCGGTCCAATCCACTTCGAGGCCGACGATCATGCGCTTCGACCCGGCCCGGTGTTCGTCGGCGAGCGCCTGCCGGCCAACATACGGCGCCTTGTCGATCTGCACCAGCCGGCCGAGCCCCATCTCAAACGGCGTGTACTTTTGCGACTCGATCAGGGCCTTCTTGCTGCTGTTGAAATCCACGTCGATTAGCAACAGCCCCGCCTCGACGCGCGCGACGTCGAGCGCGAGCATGCCCGCCGGTTTGATGTCGAACGGCCTTCCGGCACGCATCAGCGCATCCCACACCGTCACAGCAGAATCCCACGGCGCCCAGACCTCATACCCGAGGTCACCGGTGTACCCGGTACGTGAAATATCCACCTTCACGCCGGCGAGTGAGCCGCTGGTCACACGAAAGTACTTCAGGCTGTCAATGTTCGCCTCGGCGGCAGCGCGCAGCACGCGGGCAGACGTGGGTCCCTGCAGCGCAAGCGCGGCCACCTGCTCCGAGATGTCTTCGATCTGCACGTCCATGCCGGCCGCGTTCTGTGTAAACCAGCGCAGGCTGGGATCGGCCGCCGTCCACCGATACGTGTTCTCACCCAGTCTCGACACCGTCCCGTCGTCGATGACTTTGCCGCGTTCGTCGCACCACGGCGTGTAGTAGACCTGCCCGACCTGCATCTTCGCGACATCCCGCGTGATCACGCGGTTCACGAGCTTCGTCGCGTCGCGTCCCGTCAGGCGGTACTTGAACAGCGGAGAAATATCGATGAGCGCCGCGGCATTGCGGATGGCGTTGTACTCGTGCTCGTGATGCGTCTCGTAGGCGCTAACCGTGTAGTAGCCGGACCACTCGCGGTAATTGAGGGACTCACACAGCGCGAACGTGCGGTCGTGAAAAGCAGTACCAATGGGCACGGAAACAGATTATAGGGGGTTCGTGGGTTCGCGGGTTCGGAGGTTCGACAGTGGCCGTGCGCGTCGTATCGATTGTGCTGCAGAGAGCGCCGCGCGCTACATGCGTCAGACGATTGTCGACGAGCACATAGCGTCGTGATGAGACGAGGAGCCGTGCATCGGGACGAGCGCACGCACGTCCATTTCGCCGGGAATCGCGCGCGCGCCGAATGGAACGGGCGGCAAATCGCTCCCCGCTGGAACGAGGGTTGCTCACGGTGGTCCTTTCCCCCCGGAGCACAGCCTTATGCGGAAACCAATGCTGCTGGCGACCGCTCTGGTGGTCGTTCAGATCCCGCTCGTCGCGCTGGTCCTTTCGCAGGAACGCACCTGGGGCGGAGGGGATGAGGACGGGGCCCAAGATGTCGTCGTCACCCTTGACGGCAGCGTGTATATCACGGGTACAACACGCAGTTTCGGCGTCGGCGGCGGTGACGCGTTCCTACTGAAGTACGCACCCGATGGAACTCTTGCGTGGCAGCGCACCTACGGCACGATGCCATCGCCGATCAACTCGGGCCAGGAGTCCGGGGCGGGCGTAGCGGCGGCTGCGGATGGGTCGGCGTACGTGACCGGCCAGTTCACCGACGGGAACATTTTCCTCTTGAAGTTCGATCCTGCCGGCAATTTGCTGTGGCAGCGAACGTGGGGCGGCAACGGCGTCGGTCCGGCCGGCGTGGTGGTTGCCTCCGACACTACCGTGTATGTGGCCGGAGTGACGCACCTTTCGGGCGAAGGCCAGGCCGACGCGCTGCTCGTCAGGTTCACCGCGGCCGGAGACGTCCTCTGGGCGCAATCGTGGGGCGGACCAGGTCGCGATGCGCCGTCAGGCGTGGCAGTGGGGCCTGACGGCGCTATCTACATCGCGGGCGAGACCAACAGCTTCTCGGGCGAGGACGCCTTTCTCGTGAAGTTCGCGCCTGAGGGTGCCGTGCTGTGGGACCGTACGTGGCGAGCGATTGCACCGTCCGGGTCTGGATTCAGCTTCGCGTTCGGTGTCGCCACGTCGCTCGATGGGAGCGTCTACGTCACAGGGCTCGCGGGCGGCCTACCCACAGACCAGTCCGTGTTCCTGGTGAAATTCGACGCCAGCGGTGCCCTCGTCTGGGACATCCTGTCGGGACCTGACTTCGGCCACGGCGAGGACGTCGTGGCAGTGTCCGACGGTCACGTCTACGTCACCGGTGCGGCTTCCGACGCGAGCGGCAGCTCGGATGCGTTTATCGTCAAGTTCCTGGCGAGCGGAAGGGCGCGCGAAGGCAGGATGTGGGGCGGCGCCGGTGAGGAGAGTGGAGAATCAATCGCGGTTGCGCCGGATGGCACCATTGCTATCGCTGGTTTCGCGAGCGCGCCACCGTACGCGCTGAGCCGCGCCGCGCACCGCACGGTGAAGCCCGCATCGGTTCTCCAGGTGCCCGGTGGAGTCGTCAACATCGCCAGCGGCCAGATCGGGTTCCCGGTTGGCATCATCACTATTCCCAGCGGGGTCGAGACGTTCGCCGGAACGACGGACGCAGCGATCTTGCGCCTGCAGCCGTAGGTCCGTTGCGCAATTTAATGTCCACAGGCGCAACTCCCAACTGACAACTCCCAACTCCCAAAGCAATGGTCGGAGACAATCTCTTTGGGAGTTGGCTTGTTGGCAATTGGGAATTGACGGCGTGACCACGCGTCCCCCTGTCCCGCGTCAGTGACAACCGCGCCTCCGGCAAATAGAATTGAGCGCGTGAAGTACGACGTGATCGTGATCGGCGGCGGGCACAACGGTCTGACCACCGCCGCCTATCTCGCCCGTGCCGGGCGCAAGGTGCTCGTCCTCGAGCGGCGATACGTGCTTGGCGGCGCCGCGGTCACCGAGGAGGTCTTTCCGGGATTCAAGTTTTCCGTCGCGTCGTACGTCGTCTCGCTGCTTCGGCCCGAGATCATCCGCGAACTCGATCTGCCGCGGCATGGGCTTGAAATTCTGCCGCTCGACGGGACGTACACGCCGATGCCGAACGGCGACTATCTGTGGCGCGTGAACGATCACGCGAAAACGCGGCGCGAGATCGCGCGGCATTCACGCGTCGACGCGGAAGCCTACGACGAATACGGCAAGGCGATGGTCGAGATGGGCCGATTCGTGAAGCCGATTCTCGGCATGCTGCCGCCCGACCCGACATCGCTCGACCCGCGTGGCCTCCAGAAGCTGCTGTTCCTCGCCCGCCGCTTCCAACAGATGTCACAGCAGGACCAGTACAACCAGATCCAGCTGATGACGATGAGCGCCGTGGACTTCCTCGATCAGTGGTTTGAGACCGACGTCCTCAAGGCCACGATGTCGGCCTCGGGGATCATCGGGACGTTCCTCGGTGTGCGGTCGCCCGGAACCGCCTACGTCCTGCTGCATCACTACATGGGAGAGATCGACGGCGCGTTTCGCTCCTGGGGCCTGTGCCGCGGGGGCACGGGAGCCATCTCGAACGCGATCGCCGCGGCGGCGCGCGAGGCTGGCGTCGAGATTCGAACGGAGGCGGCGGTCGAGAAGATTCTCGTCAAAGGCAACAAGGCGCACGGTGTGGTGCTCAAGAACGGCGACGAGATCCACGCGAACCTCGTCGCATCGAGCGTGGACCCGCGGCTCACGTTCATGCGTTTCCTCGACCAGGGACTGCTGCCCGACGAGTTCGTGGAGGACATCCACCGGTACAAATTCCGGGGATCGTCGGGCAAGGTGAACATGGCGCTCGACGCATTGCCGGACTTTCCCGTCCCGAAGCACACGACCGCTGGCGACCATGCGCACCTGCGCGGCGCGGTCTCGATCTCACCGAGCATCGACTACATGGAACGGGCTTATGACGATGCGAAGTACGGACGGTTTTCGCGGCGGCCATATATCGATATCGTGATCCCGTCGCTCACCGACCCGTCGGTCGCCCCGCCCGGCAAACACGTGATGTCGTGCTTCGTCCAGTACGCGCCGTATCACCTGAAGGAAGGCACCTGGGACGAACAGCGGGAGGCGTTTGGAGACACCGTCGTCAACACGGTGTCGGAATTCGCGCCGAACCTGAAGAACATCATCCTGCACCGGCAGGTGGTCACGCCACTCGACCTCGAACGCGAATGGGGCTTGTCGGAGGGCAACATCTTCCAGGGCGAGCTGACGCTCGAGCAATTGTTCTTCCTGCGACCCGCGCCCGGCTGGGCGCAATATAAGACGCCGGTGGAGAGCCTCTACATGTGCGGCTCCGCCACACATCCCGGCGGCGGCATCATGGGTGCGCCCGGTCGTAACGCTGCAATGAAGATCTTGTCGGATACCAAGAGATAGGAGGAGGAGCATGCTTTCTTCTTCCTCTGACGCTTAACTGTTAACTCTGTCTCCCATCTCCTCTCTCCTATCTCCTTCATGCCTGACATCGTGATCATCGGAGGCGGCCACAACGGGCTGGTGGCCGCGTTCTACCTGGCGAAAGCGGGGTTGAAGCCGCTGGTCCTCGAGCGGCGCGGCACGATTGGCGGCGGCGCGATTACGACCGAGATTGCGCCAGGGTTCCGAGTTCCCACGCTCACGCATTCCACCGGACTCCTCTGGCAGGAGGTTGCCCGTGACATGGACCTCGCGCGGCACGCGGTGGAGTTCCTTCCGTCCGACGCGCAGGTATTCGCGCCGGGCAGCGACGGCCGCGCCCTCGTGCTCTACAACGACGTGCGCCGCAGCGTCGAATCGATTCGCGCGTTGAGCGCGAAAGACGCCGCGGCGTATCCCGCCTACCGCGCGTCGATGACCCGCATTTCCGCGGTCATCGCGTCTGTGTTCGCATCAACGCCGCCGAGCATCGACAAGCCGACGTTGAGCGAGTTGTGGACCTTGCTCGGCACGGGACGCCAATTCCGCGCGCTTGGAAAGAAAGACGGCTACCGGCTGCTTCGCTGGGGCCCCATGCCCATTGCGGATCTGATGCACGAGTGGTTCGAAACCGAACTGCTCGCGGCCGCGCTCGCGGGGGCGGGCGTGTCCGGCACGATGCTCGGACCGTGGTCGGCTGGCAGCGCGCTCGTGCTGCTGCTCCGCGAAGCTCACCGGCGCCTCGCGGTGGGTGCACAGGTGAAAGGCGGACCTGGCGCGTTGACGCACGCCATGGCGGCCGCGGCGCGAGCCGCGGGCGCTGACATTCGCACCGGCGTCTCCGTCGCACGGATCGTCGTTACGGGCGAACGGGTCTCAGGAGTGGCACTGTCAACGGGGGAAGACATTCCCGCGCGCGCGGTTGTCTCGGCGGTCGATCCCAAGTCCACCTTCCTGCAGCTCATGGATCCGGTGGACCTCGCGCCGGACTTCCTGACGAAGGTTCGCAATTACCGTAGCCACGGCACGCTGGCGAAAATGAACGTCGCCTTGTCCGGCCTTCCGGCGTTCACCGGGTCGCCGGGAGCCGAGGCGCTGTCCGGCCGCATCCATATCGGCCCCGAGATCGATTACCTCGAGCGTGCGTTCGATCACGCGAAATACGGTGAGTTCTCCGCGGAACCGTGGCTCGATGTGAGCATCCCGTCCATCCTCGATACGCAACTCGCACCAGCCGGATCGCACGTGATGTCGATATACGTCCACGTCGCGCCGCACACGTTGCGGAGCACGTCGTGGGATACCGCGCGAGACGGGCTCCGGCGCGCAACCGTCCGCGTGCTCGACCGCTTCGCGCCTGGTTTCGAGCGGCTCATCGTCGCAGAGCAGATTCTGACGCCCGCTGACCTCGAGCGTGACTTCGGGTTTTTTGGAGGTCACGTCTTTCACGGAGAGATTGCCCTCGACCAGCTGTTCACCATGCGTCCGGTCCTCGGGCACGCGCAGTACCGGGGGCCTGTTGCCGGACTCTACCTCTGCGGGGGCGGCACGCATCCCGGAGGGTTCCTCACGGGCGGCAGCGGTCGGAACGCGGCGCGCGAGGCCGCGAAAGACCTGAAGTCCTGATGTAGTATCGGCCCCACATGGGGCGGGCCTGCGCGGCGGCGGGATTTCTGGTGGCCATTGTGACCGCCCTGGTGTACGGGCCGGCGAACGCCGGTTCGCACGAGGACACCGGGATTTACGGCTTCTCGGCGTCGTCACTCTCGGCCCAACGGAACCTCGAACGGCGTCTGCTTCGCTATCCTTCCGCTGACCGCATCCAGGCCGACCATCGTTTCCTCACGGCGCAGCCACATGTCGCCGGGACCCGACGCGACCGCGAGCTTGCCGAATGGACGGCGGCCGAGTGGCGTAAGGCCGGCCTCGAAGACGTCCGCATCGTCGAGCACGACGTGCTGCTGCCGTTCGCCGAGGAAGTCAGCGTCGAGATGATCGCTCCGACGTCGTGGCGCGCGACGCTACGCGAGGAGCCGATCACCGGGGACAAGGACACGCTGGCTGACGTCGGCATCACGTATCACGCCTACAGCGCCTCGGGCCAGGTCACTGCGCCCGTGGTGTACGCCGGCAGCGGCAATCCGGCGGACTACGACTGGCTCGCCGCCCGCGGTATCGACATCAAGGGAAAGATCGCGCTGGTTCGCTACTCCGTGCCCTACAGCTACCGGGGGTTCAAGGCGCTCACGGCCCAGAAGCGTGGCGCGGCAGGGATCATCATTTACTCTGATCCCGCCGACGACGGATACGGCCGCGGCAAGGTGTATCCCGACGGCCCGTGGGGCCCGGCAAGCCACATTCAGCGGGGCGGGATCGTGTACGACTTCATGGTGCCCGGAGACCCGCTCACGCCAGGTTGGGCATCGGTGCCCGGCGCGAAGCGGATCACAGCGGCCGCCGCCGAGTCCCTGCCATCAATCGTCAGCGTGCCGATGTCGCACAAGGACGCGCGGGTCATTCTCGAAACGCTCGCCGGGCCGGAGACACCACGGGAGTGGAAAGGCGGTTTGCCGATTACGTACCGCGCCGGCCCCGGTGCGACACTCCGCATGACCGTGCGCAACGACGACAAAGTGCGTCCGATCTGGACCGTCACCGGAAAGATCACGGGAGGCACCGAGCCGGATCGGTGGATCGTGCTCGGCAACCATCGCGACGCGTGGGTGTACGGGGGCGTTGACCCCTCGAGCGGCTCTGCTTCGATGATGGAGCTCGCCCGCACGCTGGGCGCGCTCGTCAAGGACGGTATGCGTCCGAAGCGCACCATCGTGTTCGCCAGCTGGGACGCGGAGGAATGGACGCTCACCTCCTCCACTGAATGGGGCGAGCAGTTCGAGGAGGAGCTCCGCGACAAGGCCGTCGCCTACATCAACGTCGACAGCTCGGCGTCAGGCCCGAACTTCACCGCCGCGGCGGTGCCGGCGCTCAACCGCTTCATCGCGGAGGCGGCGGGTGCCGTGATGGATCCGGCGGCAAATGTGCCGCTGACGGACGCATGGAAGACGCGCGGCATGCGCGAGCGCGGCGCGCTCCCGACGGGCGCGGGCGAGGACCTGGTCAACAATCGGCTCGGTAGCGGATCCGATTACACGGTCTTCCTCAACTTCCTGGGTGTGCCGATCGTGGACATGGCATTCGACGGCCCGTACGGTGTGTATCACTCGATGTACGACAACCATCAATGGGTGTCGCGCATCGGGGATCCTGGATTCCGGTATCACACCGCGATGACGCGACTCTGGGGCGTCATGGCCACGCGTATGGCAAACGCCGACGTGTTGCCGCTCGATTACCAGCCGTACGCGGCGCGCGTGCGCGAGTTCCTCGACGACGTGGAGCGGCGCTGGCCCGAAAAGCGGTTCGATATCGCGCGGGCCGCCAACGAGCGGTTTGCCGCAGCGGCTTCGGCATCCGCATCGCGCGCGTCTGCTTCGCTTGCCGCCAACGATCGGGCGACGCTGGAGCAGGTGAATCGCGCGCTGATGCGGGCGGAGCGTGGCCTTCTCGACATGCAAGGTATTCCGGGCCGGCCCTGGTACCGCCATCAGATCTACGCCCCGAAGTACACGTACGCGCCCGAAGTGCTGCCCGGTCTCGCGGAAGCAATCGCGGCCGGGGACGCGGCACGAGTGAACGAACAGGAAAAGCGGCTCGCGGCTGCGCTCGACCGCGCCGCAGCCGCGCTCAGAGGAGAACAAGGAAGCGGGACCAACAGACAGTGAATTCGTGATTGACGATTAGTGATTCGTGATTGGGAATCATCAATCATCAATCATCAATTCGGCAGACCCCGGGCGGACCCATTCAGGAGGCTCAATGGCTACCGACGTCAGGCGTGCCCAGTCCAAGGTGACCTACGCGACGATGATGGCGGATCGCATGGACGATCTGCATCGAGAGCTCGATCGAGCGGTTGGCGCGGTCAAGACCCGGTTTGGCAACACCCATCCCATGTACATCGGCGGTGCGCCCGTGACAGCGTCGGAGCAGTTCGACGATCGCAGTCCGATCGACACCCGCATACTGCTGGGCCGGTTCCAGCGCGGCTCGCGCGAACACGTGCGCGCCGCCGTGGCCGCGGCTCGCGAGGCGTACAGCGAATGGTCCTCCAGGCGCTGGGATGACCGGGTGGACATCCTCCGTCGGCTCGGGCAAGTCATCCACGCGAATCGCGTCGAGTTGACCGCGCTCATGGGTTACGACTCGGGGAAGACACGCCTCGAGTGTCTCGGCGACATCGAGGAATCGGCGGATCTCATCGAATACTACTGCCAACAGTTCGAGGAGCACGAAGGCTTTGTCCGCGAGATGAACGCGCTCGACTCGCACGAGGTCAACATGAGCGTGCTGCGGCCGTACGGCGTATGGGCCGTGATCTCGCCGTTCAATTTTCCCCTCGCGCTCGCAGCGGGTCCTGCCGGTGCCGCACTTGTCTCGGGCAACACGGTGGTGTTCAAGCCGGCCAGCGAGACGCCGCTGCTCGGCATCAAGCTGTGCGAGATGGCACGCGAAGCGGGCGTGCCCGATGGCGTGTTCAACGTGGTGACCGGCCTTGGCGACACGGTGGGCCAGGCGCTGATCGACGATCCCGGTGTTGACGGCGTCGTGTTCACCGGGTCTACGGCCGTTGGCATGAAGATGATTCGCGACAACGCGCAACGGCCGGTGCCGCGCCCCTTGATCCTCGAGATGGGAGGCAAGAACCCGGCGATCGTCATGAAGACGGCCGACCTCGAAAAGGCCACGATGGGCGTCGGGCGGTCAGCGTTCAGCGCCCAGGGGCAGAAATGCTCCGCGTGCTCGCGCGTGTACGTGCACCGCGACATCAAGCACAAGTTCCTCGATCTCTTCATCGAGAAACTGCGGGCGGTGAAGGTGGGCAACCCGCTCGAAAAGGGCGTCGCGATCGGGCCGGTGATCAATGAAGCCGCCGTGCAGCGGTTCGAAGCCGCCGTCAGCCAGGCGACAGCCGAAGGCGGCAACGTGGTCTTCGGCGGCCGTCATCTTCGCGACGGTGAGTTCGCGCACGGCTACTACGTTGAGCCAACGATCATCGACAACCTGCGCGACGACTGCAAGCTGCTTCAGCAGGAGCTGTTCGTGCCGATTACCGTCGTGTGCGAGGTGTCGTCGCTGGAGCAGGCGATCGAGCGCGCGAACAACACCGAATACGGGTTGACCGCGGGGCTGTTCTCAGAAGACGAGCGCGAGATCGAGCGCTTCTACGAGAACGTGGAAGCGGGCGTGCTGTACGTCAACCGCAAAGCCGGCGCGACGACCGGCGCGTGGCCGGGCGTGAATCCGTTCGGCGGCTGGAAAGCCAGCGGCCTGACCGGCCGAGGCAGTGGCGGCCCCTATTACGTTCAGCAGTTCATGCACGAACAATCGCGCGTGCGCGTGCGCTAGCGCGCGAGAGCAAAAGGTTACAAGCACAGGGCACAGGTGAGGGGAAGGATTTAGGTGTGAGGTAGCGGGGATAGTCGAGGTCTGAGATCGTTAGGCACAAGTGACAGCGGATTTAGGCACGCGAGTTGGGCTCGGAGCTTGCACCTCTGTCCCTTGACCTTTGACCTTTGACCTATGTTTGCCGTTATCTTCGACTTCGATGGAACAATCCTGGACAGTGAAACGGCCGAGTTTCAGTCACATCAGCGGTTGTTCGCGGAGTGGCGCACCACACTCAGCGAGGACGAGTGGTGTGAAGGTGTCGGGATCCTGAAGCCCGAGACGCACTGGTTCGACCGCCTCTGCCAGCGGGCGCCCGACCCTCCCGACTTCGAACGTTTCCAGGAGCTCACGCGCCAGTACTTTCGCGAGCACCTCTCCACGGAGCCGATGCCCGGTGTCTCGGCGCTGCTCGGCGCGCTGATTACAGCCGGCATCCCGCGGGCGATTGCTTCGGGCGCCCCATTGGACTGGGTGCGCCGCGGGCTCAAAGGCGTCGGGCTTGCGACGTCCTTCGACACGATCGTGACAAGCGACCAGGTGCCGCGCGGAAAGCCGGCGCCGGACGTCTATCTCGAGGCCGCGCGACGCATGGGCGTCGAGCCGGCGCGCTGCGTCGCGGTGGAGGATTCGGGCCCCGGCCTCGCGTCCGCGCGCGCGGCGGGAATGCGAACGGTCGTCATCCCGCACGCGCTCACGCGGCTTCACGACCTCTCGGGCGCCGACCTCCGAGTCAGGAGCGCGGCCGACCTGTCCCTCGAGACGTTGCGCAATCTCGCGCTTCCGGTGGAAGCGGGAAGCCGTTCTTCCAGGTAGAGCGAGAGGCCATTCTTCCGCCTGAAGGCGGAAGCTACCAACGTCCGGCTTTAGCTTGTCGCTTCCGGCTTCAGCCGGAAGTGGCGTTCAACCCGGCGCGACGGCAGGCGGAACTCCTCAAGTACAATCCGCCCCGTGCAGAGGCGGCTGCTCGTCGGCGCCATCGCGGTCCTCGTCGCGGGGATAGCCCTCGGCTTGTGGCAACAGCGCCGGACCAGGCCGCTCAACGTGCTGCTGATCTCGGTAGACACGCTTCGTGCCGATCGGCTTGGGAGCTACGGACATCAGGCGGCGCGCACTCCCGTACTGGATCGGCTCGCTGCCGGTGGCGTGCGGTTTTCGCGTGTGACGACCGTCGCGCCGCTCACGCTTCCGGCGCATGCGTCGCTCCTGACCGGTACCTTTCCTGCCTTTCACGGCGTTCGCGACAACGGCCAGTTTTATCTCGGGGACGATCAGGTCACGCTCGCCGAGACCCTGAAGACCGCCGGATATCGGACCGGGGGCTTCGTGGGCGCATTCGTGCTCGACCGGCGCTGGGGAATCGCGCAAGGGTTCGATACCTACTTCGACGATTTCGATCTCTCGAAGTATCAGCTCGCGGCCGGCATCGATGCCGCGCAGCGACCCGCGAACGAAGTGGTGGACCAGGCAACCGCGTGGATCGCCCAGGATTCCGATCGGCCGTTCTTCGCGTGGGTGCATCTCTACGATCCGCACGCGCCGTATGCCGCACCGGAGTCGTTTGCGTCGGGGTTCCCGCGCGACATGGCCGGCGCGTACGACGCCGAGGTGGCGTTCACGGATCACGAGATCGGACGGTTGCTCGAGTCGCTCGGCAACGCTCGCGAGAACACACTGGTCGTGGTCGTGGGAGATCATGGAGAGTCGCTCGGCGAGCACCAGGAGCAGCAGCACGGCTTCTTCCTCTACGACGCGGTCACGCAGGTGCCTTTGATCATCGATACGCCGCGTGACAGTTTCCCGCGCGTCGTCACGAATCAGGTCAGCATCGTTGACGTGCTCCCGACGATCCTGCATGAAGTCGGCATTCAGCACGCGGGAACGGTACAGGGAACAGGTCTCACTGGATCTCTCCTGGACGCCACGCCACTCGAACCCGAACGTCCTGCCGCGATCGCCGAGAGCTGGTACCCTCGCTACCATTACGGTTGGAGCGAGCTGCGCGCCCTGAGAGACGGGCGCTACAAGTTCATCGCGGCACCACGCCGCGAGCTGTACGACACGGAGAACGACCCCGGCGAGCTGAAGAACCTGGCAGGGGAGAACCCCCGCCTCGCCGACGCGATGCAGGATGCGTTGCGCCAGCTGACCACCACGCATACCCGAGCGGTCAATCCGGTCACGCCGCAGGTGGTGGATCCGGATGTCGAGGAGCGGCTGCGGGCGCTCGGCTATGTTGGCGGCAGCATCAGTCCGCGCAATCTCGAGGATCGGCCGCGCGGCGATCCGAAGGACAAAATCGGCTTGTACAACCTGCTGAAGCTGGCGGGTTCCGATTCGATCGCGGGCCGGCTCGAGGACGCGACCGCGAAGGTGGAACGCGTATTATCCGAGGACAAGGAGGTTGTCGAGGCGTACGTCATGCTCGGCAACCTGCACATCAAGGCGGGCGCGCACGACGCGGCGATTCGCGCGTACCAGCAGGCGCTCGCACTGGACGAGGCACACGAGAACGCGGCGTTCGCGCTGGCACTTGCGTACAAGGCGGCAGGCGATGTCGCGGCGGCGGAAGCGGGCTTCACGCGTGTGCTGCAGATGAATCCGCGGACCACGAAGGCGCAGTGGCAGCTGGCCGAGATCTGGATGGGGCGAGGAGATTTCGCGCGCGCGGAACAAACCCTCGCGACGGCGCTGACGATGAACGTCGATCGGGCGGCGTTTCTCGTGCGGCTCGGGGAGAGCCAGATTCAACTCGGCAAGTATGACGAAGCGGAAAAACATGTGAGCGAGGCGATTCGCCTGAAGCCGGATCTTCCGATGGCGCACTACGACCTCGGCGTGCTTTACGAGGCGCGCGGGGACGCTGCGCGCGCGGCAGACGCCTACCAGGCGGAGATTCGCGTCAATCCGCGCGCATTCCAGGCGCACTTCAACCTCGCGAAGATTCTGTCGAAGGTCCACAGGGCCAACGACGCCGTGCGGCACTTCCGGTCCGCTGTCGAAGCCAATCCGTCGTTCGCGGCGGGCTATCTGTACCTCGCCAAGGCGCTGCTCGACGCCGGCAATCTGCGCGAATCGGAAGACGCCGCGCTGAAGGGGTTGCAGGCGAACCCGGACGCGCAGGTGAAGCCGCTCGGTCACTACGTGCTGGCCGATGTCTACACGCGCATGGGACGCGATCGCGAAGCGGCCCGGCACGTTGCCCTGGGCCGGCGACTCGAGCGCGGAGGGAAGTAGATTGGGGATCGTGGGTTTGTGGGGTTTGTGGGATTTGTGTGGTTCGTAGGTTCGTAGGTTCGTAGGTTCGTGGGTTCGCGGGTTCGGGGGTGCGGAAGTGGCGCGCGTGAGGTGGGCGTCGTCGGGTTTCATTGCACTCGTGCTGTTCGCGGCTGCGTGCTCGCAGCGCGACGCGCCCGCGTCGCCGACCGTCGCCGACAACGTTCTGCTCATTACGATCGACACGCTACGGGCGGATCGTGTGGGCATCTACGGGGCAACCAACGTTGCGACGCCCAACATCGATCGCCTGGCGCGGGCGGGAGCGTTCGCGCGTCATGCGACGGCGCACGTGCCGCTCACGCGTCCCTCACACGTGTCCATGTTCACCGGCCTCTATCCTGCTGAACACGGCATCCGCGACAACGTCTCACCCGCATTGTCGTCAGACGTGCCGGTGCTCGCCGAACGCTTCAAGGCCGGAGGATACGCGACCGCCGCGTTCGTGTCCTCGGTCGTCCTCACACGCCAATCCGGCCTCGGCCGCGGGTTCGACCACTATTCCGATCGTTTCGAGCTTGGCGAAGACGACGCGCGGTTCCTCAATACGATCCAGAAGCCCGGGGACGAAGTGGCCGCGGAAGCGGCGGCGTGGATTCGGAAGCAGCAGGGGCGATTTTTCGCATGGGTGCATCTGTACGACCCTCACGATCCGTACGAGCCGCCCGCACGGTTTGCGGTGGAGTACGCCGATCGGCCCTATGACGGCGAGGTGGCATGGTCCGACGAGCTCGTTGGCCGCCTGATGGCCGCGCTGGACGGCGCCACCGCCTCCAAAACGCTGGTGGTCGTAACCTCGGACCACGGCGAAGGTCTTGGCGAACACGGAGAGGATGTGCACGGCTATTTCGTGTACGAAACCACGCTTCATGTGCCGCTCGTCATTCGCGGCCCTGGCGTGAAACCTGCGGGCGTCATCGAGCCGGTCGTCCGCTCCGTCGACTTGTTTCCAACGATCCTGGAGATGGCCGATCTCGGCCGCGACATGCCACGCCACTCGGGCCGCAGCCTGCGTGCGGCGCTCGCGGGTGAACGGCTCGAACAGGAACCGGCCTTCGCCGAGTCGCTCGTTCCGCTCGTGCACTATGGCTGGAGCGATCTGCGCGTCGTCCGGGACGGCCGGTGGAAGTACATCCTGGCGCCGCGGCCTGAGCTCTACGATCTCGATCGCGATCCCCGCGAGTTGCACAACCTCGCTGAGGCCGAGACCGCCCGCGCTCGCGCGATGCGATCCGGGCTCGAGCAGCGGCTGCGTGCCGAACAGACCACGGCGCGCAGCGACTCCGCGGCGGCCGCTATTCCGCCGGACCTGCTGGAAAAACTGGGCGCGCTCGGGTATGTCAGTCCGGGTGGGGCGTCAGGTGGCAAGGCGTCCGGCGCCGATCCGAAGGACAAGCTGGAGGAATACAAGGCGCTGAACACGCTGATGCGGCAAGGCATGCTTGCCCTGCGTGCCGGCAAACCTGTGGAGAGCGCCGAACATTTCCGTTCGCTGACCGGACGCGGGGTGGACAGCTTCGAGGTGCATTACTACCTGGGACGCGCCTACTCGGCGATGCGGCGGTGGCGCGACGCGGCGCACGCGTACGAACGCGCGGCGGAGAAACTCCCCGCCTATGCGGCGGCGTGGCGCGGACTGGGCGAAAGCCGCGTTGCGCTGAAAGATCACCGCGGCGCCGCTGCCGCATTCGAGAAGCTTGCGTCGGTCGCGCCACGGGATGCGCTGGCGCGTGTGCAGCTTGGGGAAGCTTATCGCGACCTGGGCCGTGGTGAGGACGCCGCGCGCGTCATGCGCGAGGCCGTGACGATCGATTCGGCGCGGGCATCGTACTGGAACTCACTCGGCATGGTGCTTGGCGGCAACGGCCGCATGGCGGAGGCCGAGCAGGCCTTTATCGAGGCCTCCACGCGGGACGCCCACAATCCGCAATACATCTACAACCGCGGGCTGGCGCTCGAACGCATGGGGCGCGCCGATGAAGCGGAGGCGCAATTCCGTCACGCCGCGGAGCTCGACTTTCCGCCCGCACGCGCGCGGCTTGCCGGGCGTGGCACGCGGTAACGCGCGCCGCTTCGTCCCGGCAATTTTCGTTTTCATCGTCGCCCTCGGTGTCTTCTCGCTCGTCCTTCATTACCCGTTTCTCAATTGGGACGATTTCGATGTGTTCGTCCGAAACGACGCGCTGCGCGCCCCAGGCCTCGTTGCGTGGGCGTTCACGACGCGGTACATGGAGCATTACCAGCCACTTGCGTGGCTCTCGTGGGCCGCGCTCGATCGCGTTGTTGGCCTCACCGCGCACAACGCGCATGCGTTCAGCCTCACCCTTCACGCGTCATGCGCGGTTCTCGCCTACCTGGTCGTCCGGGCCGGTTTGAAGGCCACCCTCTACATCGATGAGAGCAGGGGCAGACCTTCAGGTCGCCCGGAATGGATTGCCGCAACCGCGTCATTGTTCTGGGCGGTGCATCCGCTACGTGTCGAGGTGGTTGCCTGGGCGAGCGCAATGCCCTACTCGCTCGCCTTGTTGTTCGCGCTCGCTTCGATGCTCGCGTGGCTGCACGGGAGA
>WUUC01199325.1_pt1 | contig 15708 bp, 8 predicted proteins | sample 6278441 | NCBI WGS metagenome assembly WUUC01 (sample SAMN13675441, study PRJNA597444) | soil metagenome | isolation source: soil | place: USA: Washington | collected 2017-10
CAAAACTTTATAACATAGAGATTCTCGGAACCTATTCAACGGACCCGGAGGTACAGAAAAACATTCAGATCTCCGGATCCATTAACATATCGGCTTATGCGGGTTTGAGGTTGCGGGCCGAGGGTGGGGCAAAATTGACTATCGCAAGACATGATTTAAAGATAGGTGTAGGGGTAAATGCGGATGTGGGCGTCAAAGCGTATGCGGATGCGAGACCTACTATTGGTTACAGAGATCCAGGAGAGTTTTATGTCAGTGGCACAGTACAAATGGTAGCCCAGCCGATGCTCGGATTAAGTGGCGACTTTTTTATTGAGTTGGATGCTCCGTGGTGGTCTCCGATTGATGACGATCGATGGGTGTGGCCAATTGGCTCAACTGAATGGCCGTTGTCTGATCCAATTGGTTTAAATGCGACCATGAAAGATTATGTCCTTGGATCGGGAACTGCACCAGACATAACTTTCGAGGAACCGGAATTCGATCCTTCGATGTTCCTCACCAAGATGGTGGATAAGGAGTTGCCTGAAAAGTCAGGGGCTGATAAAGGGAGTAAAGGAGAATTTAAGGACGACGGAAGTGTTGTCAAACCTGAGGTACCCGATCCGAATGCTCAAAAGGAGGAACCTGGAACTGAAACGAAGCCAACGAAGGAACCCTCGAAACTAAAAGGCAAAACAAAAAAGGCAGAGCCGGACGCAAAAGCCCAGCAAGAAGCTGCGTTGTTGTTCCAAAACGGTGCTCAGAAATTAGAGACCATCAAAGGGCCATTGTCAAAAGGGGACTTGAGAAAGGCATTGGATGGAATTGAGAAGAGCGTTCCAGGTATCAAATATCGTATCAGACTGGATGGTGACCAATGGAAAGTTACGGCGTCGGCAAAAGGTGTTGACAACCCGAAACCGTTTGAAGTTTCTGCTGTCGTAACAGATGAAGACAGAAAAGAGGAGGCGAAACCGGAAAAGACTGACAACATCACGGCTGCCCTATCCGAAATCGATGTTGAAGGAAAAAAACAAACGGATGGTGGAGTAATTACATTAGATGAAGCCGAGGGAATCAAGAATAAGGTAAACGCGGATCATCCTTCAGTTATAAAAATATCTTATGTAAAGGATGGCGGACTCAATTGGGATTTTGAATATGTTCAGTTGGCGAGTGAGAAGTCAATTCCAAAAGGGGTCGGAGGAGCCGAAAGGCCACCAAAAATGGATCCCGCAATGGATAAGCTGCGGAATTTAAACGTTTCAGAAAAGACAGTTAACGATATCATTGGTAATGTGGCTCAGCATAAGGATCTGTCGCCAGTGAACTTTTATGCAGACCTCTACATGTTTGCGATCTACCAAACGTTGGAAAGACAGGTATTTGATGCAATAACAAACGGATTAGCCGGACACGGAAATTTCAGAAGTGCGCTTTTTCTTATGATCCGAATTTCTCGCAAAGTAGATGTATCAGACCTCGTTAAAGTCTTTACGTTGGATGATGTAGGCAATCTTCGAAAAAAACATGCTGCAGCGTCAGATACAGATTTTTCGAAAGCACTCAACAAAATTGCTTCAGCTGTGGATGGCACTCGCGTTCAAATTCTAAATTTACTCAAGATCGTCGAAGAAGATGCTCAGGGGCTTTCTAAGCTGATTATTGCTATAAATCGGTTGGAGGGCTCTGAAAAGTTTGATCCTGGGCAAATAAGAAAATCTCTAAAATTAACTGAGCGAATTGAACAGGCCATTGGTGAAAGCAGCGAAAAAACTGCTCAAGAAATGTTCGAAGGCAAAATTAAGGGAAAAGGTGACGCGAAGCCGTTGCGAGTAGCTGAGTCGTTAACTAAGAACAGTCCCGGCGACCTTGCTCCAAGTTTTGTCAAAATCGAAACATATGGAGCTACCGTTCTTACAAATAAGAAAATAGATCTAACAAAATGGGGCGTTCTTGTAAGCGCGATAAATAGTACTGATCTTCCCATTTCAATTAAGAACAACTTGATTGGTCGGGCATGGGCGGCTGCAAAAGTAAAATCTTACGAACTACAAAATTATACTGTTATAGAAGAAGTCCATATTTACGTACGTAATGACCAAGGAGAAAAAACCAACGAATATGCGAAGATGGACGCGGTCCTAGTGAATGTCCCAAAAATTCTTTATAAGGAATTTAAGTCATCGAAAGGAGCCTCGACCTCCAAAGCTCAAATAAAAGTTTACAAACTTCTAGAGACTGAGGAGGGTATCAAAAAGCTGCGTCCGGATGGCGATCGAGCAAGGCAGGCATTTGGCGGAGAAAATATGCCATATTTTAGAGCTGGAACTGTGGCCATAGAACGACCGGTCATGAAATAATAAAATTTGAAATTAATCTATGGGTTTTATAACTGGTGGTTTTATTGTTAAGGACAAAGAGACGCTTTCTGATGGGGAAATATTAAGCTTGCTAGGAAGAGACAAATTTGGCACAAGTAATCACGTGACTATGGAGGAAGCAACGTCTCGCAAATTTTATGGGGTTGGAATAGCAAGAATTGCAAATCTCACTTTAGTTTTAGGAAGCGACATTATTTTTTCCTTTGAGACTGCACAGCTATCTAAGTTTGATAGAGCTTTGGAAAAGCTATCAAGGAATTCAGAGATACTCTGTTTCAGTATAAATAGTGTAGCAGAAACTTATGCATGGTCAGTTTTTCAAGACGGTAAAAGAACACGCGTGAAATGTGTAGCTGAGATGAAAATTATATTTGATTTAGGGGAAGAATCTGAGTATGAAAAAGGACTGGAGGCAAACGAAGCTGGCATTATAAAACTCATCGAAAATTTTACTCACCTGTCCTTCATGGAAATTTTATTTGAAAAAAACATAGAGGCAATTGCCTACAATAAATAGGCTTATTGTGTTTTTTAGTTAGACGATGAAACAGGCAATACAAAAAAGGGAATCGCAGCGTCGCTGTGACCATTCTGTTTTTTTTCCTAAAGAAGGAAATCAAATCCCTAAGGATGCGTTTTTTAAACAAACTTCAATTCAAACCAAGCCTGATGTTATTCATTCAACGTCGGGAAAACATCTTCTGGCTCACGAACTTACCCATGTAGTCCAACAGCAGGCAACACCAAAGACACTACAACGCCTTCCTGACGACAAACATGAACTTACCGCCACGTCATTATCCGGAGATCCTATTCTGGAAAAGACCTTCGACAATGAAGCTATCATTGGAAAATTTTCCAATTCAAAAGGTGAGCATGTAAAAAGAATTCAGGAAGCATTGAATCAATTGGGAATCGACGTTGGAGAATCTGGAGCAGATTCAAAATATGGTACTGATACCGAAAATGCTGTAAAGACCTTTCAGCTCGATGCAGGTATGAGCATTGGGGAACAGGATGGAATTGTTGGAAGAAAAACGCTTGGACTATTAGACAGGAGCGTGAGGAATGATGCTGTATCTTCGGATACCGATAATGCAGTAGATGACTTGACGGTTAAAGATCCCAAGAAAAAAGCTAGTGATGAGGCTTGCAAAGGACAGCCCAGAGACAAAAGTTGTGACGATACTACCACACCCCCTTTCCACACAACGATTGCGGCATCCGCGCAAAAAGCAATCGATATGATCGATAAAGTTTTACGAGAGCAATTGCCGCCCAAAAAAACTAAAAAAACTGATTATCCAGATATCTTTAGCAGGATATTCAGAAATAATGATTCCAGGGATGTTAGCTTTAAAGTTGACGAGGTAAAAAAAATCTACGAAGAAGTAAAAGACTTTCTCGGTAGGTTAAAAAAGGAAAAAGATCTTGCACGGTGCGGCACTTTGTGCGATGGAGGATGTAGAAGCGGATCGCCGGCTTATCACTCAAAGACCCTTGACGGGAAGCACATCATTACTTTTTGTCCTGACTTTGAAAAAGATAAAGATAAGATACTCATCGTTCTCCATGAAGCTCATCATGCAGCCATACCAGCATCAAGTGATCAAGCTTATGCGGAAACCCGGTTGTTTGATAAACTTGACCACACGAAGGCTTTACTGAATGCTGCATCTTTCCATGTCTATGCAGCATGGGTAGATAGCCCAGGCAGTCAACCGATTGGACCGGACATCAAAGACACTAACTTAATTGGTGATAAGACTCAAAAAGCAAATGTCGACATGACACTAGCCTTTATGCACCAATGGTTCAGGCTAGTGCCGTTTGATGTATCGGGAACTGTGCAAGGTGCCCAGGAGGCAAAGGAACAAGGAAAATATACGCAAAATAATCCGCGGGTATTTATGGAACTCGTTTTTTCCAAGTGGTTTGGATTGACTTCGCCTCCTGCTGTACCAACAGCAAAAGATATAGAAACACTTCAGGCAATAGATGATCGAGTCACTACTATGGATAAGGCCTTTAAAGTTCCTTTTGTAATCCTGGAAACAAAAGATCAAAGCTTTTGGACAGAAGGGCCGGGAACTGACATCGCCCTAAATCAAAATGTGCTGAAGTTAGACCGCATCCATATGGCTATTGCGTTGCTACAGGAATTAGTTCATGCTACGCCAAACATCAGTGCCGAAAGTGAAGCGTTGTACGTCGGAACTGTAAACGATATGCGCAACTTAAGGCGGTTGGATCCCTAAAAATCTCTTGATAGCCTTGTTGGTTATTGTGCTGCGTCTTTAGACGGGCGAGATAATCCAGCAAAAAATTCACTAGTGTATTTGGTCAACGCGGTCGATGCTTAGAGAAGAACACCGGACATTTAATAACGAAGAGATCTGTCGTCCCTCGGACAATGTCGTTTAGTTAGTATGCGGCCAGACCAAAGATAAAATTAAGTTGTAAATCCAGACGCTGGGAGAGAAAAAGCAGTACTGAATGAAATTAAATATTTGTAATCATTCCCGGATTGCTTGTAGGCAAAGTTTTTCTGGAAGCTTCATAAAATTCTACCGGTCTATTATCTCTGTCGGATGATAGATCTGCGAAAATGTTTCATGTGAATTTTAAAGCACTATACCTCAAATGAAACTTGACTAGCTATTTCTAGATAGATATTTGAGGCATCGGTGAATACCCAGATCCCCATAAAAAGGTTAAAAATAATTTCACTTGACTCTGACTAAGACTGATAAAAATTATAAATTCAAGACATGATTCAAGGTGGTGTCACCTTTGGCGGTCACTTTTTTTGTTCACGTGTCCTTTAAACCCTGATTAATCATGCGTGAAATTCCAATACTTGCTTACTACTATGGAAAAGAAGAAGAAGACGCAATTCTTCAGTATGTAAAAGTACAAGACAAAACGGCGAGCTTTATTTTCGGGCTCATTAAGGTAAATGATATTGGCCTTTTAAAAAAGAAAGGTATCCTGCTCGATATTATTCAAACAACTTCTGACTCTGACGCTGGCGTGGGACGAAATCTTTTTCCTGATTCGGGTAAGGGGGTTTTCCATTATCAAGATGATGTTTCTGGTGTTGGTCCAGTACCGAAGAAGAATTTATTTCTCATCCAAATCAAAGGGGTGTTGCTTCCATCATGGAAAAAGAAACTCGATGAAGCAAACGTCAAAATACTTGAAAATTTGCAAAACGACATTTATAAAATTGAGTGTACCAAAGATGTCACCTTTTTACATACACTGGATTTCGTCGCTGGCGCCAGGCCTTTTGAGTCAACGGATACGGAAGTTATAATAAGACGATCTATCATTCCTGAACTCAGTGTATTTGACCCCGTTGCGACAAAAATAGCGATTTACGACATCCGGGTAGATGAGAATCAAACAGACTCTGTCGTAAAGTTTTTTGAAGAAAGAAGCATTCCTGTTCTGGCAGCGCGCCCGGGGAAAATAAGGGTAAGACTGGAAGGCACTAGCGTGATCACGGAGCTCAGGAAACGATCAGTGGTCCATCTTATTGAAGAATTTATTAAACCTGAACTTCACAATGATAAGGCCAGGCTTTTCTTAAATATGGAAAGGCAAGTCGGCGATGCCATACAGCTGAACATTCCCTATCAGGGTGAAGGCCAGCTCGTAGGCGTTGCCGATACGGGCATTGATATAAATCATCCCGATTTGAAGGAGCAGATATATAAAGTAGTAGCACTTGGCCGTCGCGGAGACCCGAGTGACCCTAACGGCCATGGCACACATGTTTCAGGATCTATTGTAGGAAGTGGAAATGCTTCCAAAGGATCGATAAAAGGCATTGCGCCGAAAGCAAAGTTGTTTTTTCAGTCCGTCATGGATGCAGAAGGATATCTCGGAGGTTTGCCACTTGATCTGCGCGATCTTTTTCAGCAAGCGTATGATGAGGGCGTTAGAATTCACAACAACAGTTGGGGCGCTATGGCTGAGTCAGAATATTTATTTAATTCTCTCGAAGTGGATGAGTTTGTGTACAATCATAAAGACATGCTTATTGTCATTTCGGGGGGAAATGAGGGAACGGCGTTACAACCTAAAAACAGCAAGACCGGATTTGTAGATTGGTTATCACTTGGTTCGCCTGCAACAGCAAAAAATGCACTCACCGTAGGAGCCAGCAGAAGCAGTAGGGTGAGCGGCGGATTTGCGACACTAACTCATGGCGATGCCTGGCCGGATGTATATCCTGATGATCCTATGTGGGGGCAAAAGATCTCGGGCGATGTGGAATGCTTGGCAGGATTTAGTAGTCGTGGTCCTTGCGGGAATGAAAGTCGAATTAAGCCGGATGTAGTGGCACCGGGCACTGACATTGCATCGACGAAATCTTCTACAGCCCCTATTGCAAATTTTTGGGGACCGTATCCTAAAAATAAGATGTATGCTTTTATGGGGGGAACTAGTATGTCGGGTCCGATCGTTGCTGGATTTGCTGCCCTGATCAGAGAATATTTTGTAAAGGAATTCTCTTATCAACCCAGCGCTGCTTTGTTAAAGGCGACCATTATCAACAGTACACGAATGCTGAGGGGCAGTGATTCGCTGGCCGACCATTCTTTTATACCTAATTTTCACCAGGGGTTCGGGTGTGTAGACATGAAAAATGCTATACCCAATCAGTTGCAAAAGAAGCTAAAACTTGCGTTTGTTGATTCCTGGAAGCGAACTGACTTGCAACTCAACAGCACCGGTGAACGTTGCTTGTTTGCAGTAAACGTAGATGATGGAGTTCCGCTGCGCGTTTGTCTCTGCTGGACGGATCCGCCGGGCAGGGGATTGCAGAACAATCTGAACCTGTTTGTAATGCACAAAGCAAGGCAGCACAAGTGGACCGGCAATCATGAACTTCCGAGGACAATCACATCGTTCGACCGCGACAACAATGTCGAGATCATTCGAATTGAAAATGCCGAACCCGGAGAATATCTCATCGCTGTCCAGGCAGCGAATATCATTTTCAGTCCACAGGACTTTGCTCTAGTAGTTACGGGTAATCTGTCATCACAGCTAATTCAGTTATAACCCCATATTTATGTTTAAACTAAGAATTGTACAGGCCAAGTTTGGCGATTGTCTCATCGTTGAGTACGGCGACAAACAAAATACAAAGTACATGCTCATCGATGGCGGTCCTGCTGGCGTGTATGAAGGCTCCCTCCGAAATGAACTTTTAAAAATAAAAAAAAATGGCGGTCAGATAGACTTGATGGTATTGAGCCACATTGACGGCGATCATATTGTAGGCTTGATCGATTTGCTGGAAGAGTTGAAACAAAATACGGCAGACGAGGAAGAGCAGATTATCAAGATAAATGAGCTGTGGATTAATTCGTTTTCTCAAACCATTTCCAGGGGTAACAATCTGACTAAGGCGCTCCAGAACATGTTTGTGAACGTCAACAATGTGGCGTCGACCATGCCATCGAGTAACCTGGCGCTGCAAAGCGTTAAGCAGGGCGATACGCTGCGACGCAACGCTAAACTTTTAAATATCCCCGTCAATCAGCTCTCAAAAAACGAAATCATTTCCTGTGAAACCATTTCCGGGTGCATTGCTATCGATAATCTTAACCTCACTATCATTGGACCAAACAAAGACAACCTTGATAAGCTTCAGAAGGAATGGATGGAATGGATTCGGAAAAATGAAGCTAAAGTTATGACCGCAGATCCGGAGGTCTTGAGTCAATTGGATAAATCCGTTCCCAACTTAAGTAGTATAATGTTTCTGATGGAGTCTGCGGGAAAAACAATTTTATTTACAGGTGATGGTCGCGGAGACTTTATTATTGAGGGCCTGGAAAAGGTCAAGTTACTGGATGGAGAAGGAAAGCTTCGTGTAGATGTTTTTAAAGTTCCTCATCATGGAAGCGTCAGAAATAGTACGGCAGATTTTTTTGATAAAATTATTGCTGACACCTACATCATTTCAGCCGACGGCAGGCATGATAATCCAGATTTTGAAACGTTGTCATGGATTGTTACCTCAGCGCATAAGCAGAATCGAAAAATCAAATTGATATGCACCAATGAAACGGATTCATCCAAAAAACTTTTAAAGGATTTTCCGCAATCAAAATTTGGGTACGAGCTTGAATATTTGCCCAAGGGGGAAACGAGCATGGAGCTGTTATTACAATGAAAATATTTAAACTCCTGATGTTTTCGCTGACAAAAGATTTTAGAATCTTTTTGCTGCACAATAAGAGTACATGCTTTCAATCAATAAGGCCTGCACATTTTCGTTAATGCTTTTAAAATGAGCTGGAGACTTGTCAAGATTCAACATGCTTAGTTGCCTGGCATTAAATTTACTGAGAAGCCTCCTAACGTTGCTGTTAGTGCCTGCTGTTGTCTATCCTGTCCACCATCGGCATCCACCCGCACTCTGATTCCCTGGAGCGAGCCAGTATCGGGAAACGGTTTGAACCCATGCACCTCACCCTGAAAATACTGCTCTCGGTTTGCTGAAAGCTCAACCCCCTGTACTTTGTCAATGATTGAACCAGGCGTTGCGCTGAAAAGAGTAAAACTTTTTGACGACCTAAACCGCGTATTGCCAGGGCTTCTGTTACTATTCCGTTCTTGCGCGTACCAAACTAGGGTTAATTGAATTTCGCGATTATTAACTACCCTTATTGAATAAGAAAGCTCAACACTGGTCCAGTCGTCAGAGTCAATCTCATCATCGCCGGTAGCTCTGCGAGCATCATCCCCTGTTGTCCTGATATGAAATCGCTGTACGTTTACAGTGGCTCCTACTGTTATTGCCTTAGTAGCATCAATTTGTCCGGCGCTATTAAGTGCAACAAGCTTGACTTGATATTTTCCCAGAGCCGAATATTGGTGAGAGGGATTGGTTTCAGTACTGGAAGTGCCATCACCAAAATCCCAGCTATAAGAAGTAGCGTTCTGTGACTGGTTTGTAAAAACGATTGAACACGGGGTCATACAATTGGTGTTGCTTGGGGTAAATCCAGCAACTGGAACTGGGGTTGGGAGCGCATTGCCTACGGCGATCTCACCCGTTGCTATGTGCTTCTGATCCCCACGGAAAGCTGTGAGTTTGACGGTAAACTGGCCACTGTTTTTAAAAGTATACGTAGGGTTGACCTCTTCGCTGGAATCTCCATTCCCGAAATCCCAACGATATTTGTCAGCATTCTGTGAAGCATTGCTGAAAACAATAGTACAGGGAGCATCACACTTGGTTTTATTGCTTGAAAACTCAGCTTTGGGACCTAGTTCTGGAGTAGTCGTCTGTATGACTTTAATCTCCAGTGTCTCCTCCTTATGTTGTCCCTCCTTAGAAGCGACAAGTTTAACCGTATAGGTTCCGGCTTGATTAAAAGTGTGAGAGGGATTTGCTTCCGAACTCACACTACCATCGCCAAAGTTCCACTCATAAGCAGACGCATTTTCAGTGGTATTCTTAAAGCTGACTTCACAAGGAGCCTGACATTGGGCTGTGCTTGCCGTAAATGCTACGTTGAAGTCCGAGGGCGGATTTTCCTGCCATGGCTTCCAAATAAGCAGAGCAACTAAGGCAATTATAACGGGTACTGCATATTTTAAGTATTTCTTCCAACCAACAGCCGCAGCAGGTAACATCTGTTTCAAATTTCCCTCAATCTCGTTCCACGCTGCGTCCATATCCTGCGCGTCGCGGATAGGCTTCAGATCTTTGGGTAAAGTAATGTATTCGTTTACAAACGGTATGTTATCAATAATGATTTCCACAATAATGTTGTCGGGAAATTTGACTTTAAGCTCCGATAGCAAGGTTGTGATATCCTTTCGTTTTGCTTCCAGCCCATGGGTGAGCAATAGAATAATGAGATCGTTTTCCTTGAACCTTTCGCGCAACGAAATCGTGGCATCGTCAGCGAAAAGTTGAATAAAATCCGTTATTCTCTGTTCTTGTTTGAATTTTTGCGATAGCTGTAGAATTTTTCCTAGATGCTGTGGAGCGTCGGAGGCATGAATACAATAGAGGATGGGAGTAGCCATAATAATTTTATTAATAGTCAATGCATAGAATTGCTGTTCATCATTTAAATAGCATATCGTGGCGCAACATCTTTAGTTATTTTTTTTAGATCCTTCTTAAGAACTTTCCTCAATCAAAGTTCGGCTACTACAACATGAGATTTTCGTTCTGCTTCCAACTCATACGTCAACAATAACGAACGACATCATTCCCTTGAAACTCTGTATTAATGAATTAATGTCTTACCCTACAAGCGTGACCAAACGATCAATTCTGTTCTCAATTTTGAATTGTGCCTCTGCCTCCATTTGCCGACATGGCGTAGCGCATCTGAGCTGTGAATACAGTAGAGAGTGAGGGGTGAGTTCAAGCGCATAGAGCTCAGGTTAGGTTATTTGAACTTACGGCTTCACAATCCTATATTCTCTAAGTTCCCTGGTAGTCGCCTTTGGTAAATGGGTTTTGCTAATCGCTTTTTTGACTTCAGGGCTCACCCAGTGCCACCGTGTACCTATTGATATGGGTTTACTGGTCACGGTAGTCAGATTTCCCTTTTTTGCAATAAGTTCTACGGTATATTGTCCAATGGCAGCATAAGTATGCGTTGGCGAAGCCTCTTCTACCCGTGGCGTTCCGTCTCCGAACTTCCAGATATATTCCGTTGCATTTTTTGAGTGATTCTCGAAGTTTACTGTCCGCGTTAACAGGGGATTTGGCCCAATTTTTTTTATCGAAAATTCCGCATAGGGAGAATCATCCATACGAATGGTAACTTTTTTGACGGTGTCCGCCTCCATGCCGTCTTCATTGGTGACTTTTAAGGAAACATTATATTCGCCGGCGACGTTGTATTTTTTTTTAGGGTTAACTTCCGAAGAGGTACTGTCTCCAAAATTCCAGAGGACGGTTTTTACATCTCCTGACTTATTCGAAAATGTAATTGTGCAAGGCACTTTGCATCCATCGTCCATAGCATCAAAGTCAGCAATCGGCGGGGCCTTAGCTAGTATCGATTTGCTAATAGACTTTTCTTTTTTTCCCTTAACAGCGGTCAATTTGATATCATGTTTACCAGGCTGCAGAAAGACATACTTGAGATCCCGCCCTGTTAACGTGGTGTCCCCCAGGTCCCAAATGAACGATGCACTATCGGGAGAGTTGTTATCTAATATGAGGACGCAGGGCAAATAACAGTAAGTTTTGCCAGAGATTATGTCGGCGGATTTGTTGTCCATGATCTTAATGCTGAAGTCGGGTTTAAGATTGCTCGACAATAATTTCGGCAGTGCCCAGACGAGTAGCCCGATAACGAGGACAGCCGCCACGCCAATTAATACTTTTTTTAACGGCAATGGTTTCGATCTTGGAATAAGTTGCTCAATCGTGGTCTCTATTCCTGCCCAAACTTGTTCTTTATCTTGTCTGTCGCGAATGGGCTTCAAATCAGCAGGCAGCGTAATGTATTCTTTTTCATACTGGATGTTATCAATAAGAATTTCCGCAATGGGTAAATCTGGAAATTTCGTTTTTAGCTGGGAAAGAATTCTACCTAACGCGGCTTGTTTTTGCTCCAACCCATTGGTTAGCAAAACAACAACGAGGTCTTGTCCTTCTACTTTTTGGAGGAGCGCTTCGTCAACTTTTTCAGCATCGATTTGAACGAAACCGGAAGCTCTGTTTTGCTCGCGGAACTTTTGTGTTAACTGCTCGATCTTTCCAAAATGCTGTGCCGCATCGGAGGAATGGATACAATAAATGGTTGGAAGAGAAGCCATATTTTTTTATTAAAATTTCGATGTTGAGTCGGGTGGGCTATTCCTTTTGGCCCGTTTTCGTCAATGCCGATAAACCATCAGGCCACAAAAATGTCATTAGTCCTAACAAGCAATACCATACAATCGTCAAGTCACCGACAAAACTTGCTTTTTCCTTCCTGTAATAATTAACAGGCATATTGTAGTAAGAATCGTCAGACTCGTGAGGTAAGCATCTTTTTCATAAAACGAATAGTTACTACCATCATAGTTATACAATTGATAAACTCTTTCAACTATAAACAGCCAGAGTACAAAGCTCAGGATAGAGAATAAGACCAATGCTCCAAAAAGTTTTAAGTATTTCATTGTGGGGGATTGCACGTGAATACTCACAGGACGATTCGGTGACACAGTTTTTCGCCGGTAAAATAAAATCAGGAGCATAGCAAATATTGAAAACATAGCAATTGTGGTTGAGGAAACACCCATACCCATTAAAAGCGACATAATCATCAAAACAAATAGCATCTCTAAAAAAAAGACAAGCGCGGTGCCGGTCTTAATAAACAATTTTTTCCAATTAACCTTTTTTCGTTCTTGAGAGGATGATAAGTCAATTTCTAGTTTCTTTTTCTGCAAAAGAAAGATAATGATGGGTAGAAGAAATGAGAAAACTCCAATTAGAACTAAGCCCTCGTCGTAGACGTTAGGCGCTACCGATCCCAAAAATGAAAAACATGCTGCAAATGTTAAGATGGAAACTCCAATAAGCTTCAGGTATTTCTTAGAATCAGCGGTAGGCGGTGGTTTTACTTCAACTTCCGGTGCTAGCGGTTTTGGAAAAATAGCCTGGAGATCCTGCTCAATGCCACTCCAAATCAAGTTCATATCATCGCGACTTCTTATGGGCATTAGATCCTGTGGGAACGAAATGAAATTGTTGTGATAGGGAAGATTATCTACAATAATTTCAATCAGTTTGATATCCTGTTTTTCGCGCGTTATATTTTTTAGGACGCTTTCAATTTTAGTCCTTACGCGCTCGATTTCGTTGGTGAGCAGCACTATGATGCCTTGATGGTCCTCATCTTTAAAAGAAATGGAATCGGGATTTCCGCTTACATCTAATGCTGCGAAATCAGCAATTCGATGTTCCGCTTTGAGTCGTTCTAAAATTGTTTTCAACTCACCTGTGTGTTGCGGCGCGTCGGACGCATGTACCACCTGAATGCTGGGAGGAGAGATAGTCATAGAAGTAATTAAGAACACAATAATTCTCGAACTGACTCCGGAAAAATATCAATAGTTTACACTATCGATATCCTATTTTTAAATTTAATGCATTCGGTATTTAAATGCTATAATTTTATTCTGAAACATTGCCCGCCGCCGAAATATTTTCCAACTTAATGTATGGCTTCGCAAACCAATCCCCGATCTCGGCTATATGCATTGTTGGTTGCTATCAATAATTATCTGCCGCCTATCCCTGCTTTAAGGGGATGTGTTAACGACCTGCAAAAGGTTGCCTCTTATTTGGAAAAGGAATCCAAAGATTTCGACCTCCATATTCACAAGCTCATCGACAGCCAGGCAACAAAGGATAACATTGTGAATGCATTTACAAGGCATTTTGAACCGGCTGGTAGTGGCGACGTGATATTTTTGTACTTCTCCGGACATGGAACTCAGGAGGAGGCAGATCCCGTATTCTGGTCTGTTGAAGAGGATCATAAACTCGAATCACTTGTTTGCTATGATGGATACATGGTATCTGAAGGACGGCCGAAGTTTAGACTGCTGGCTGACAAAGAGCTTCGATTTATGATCGGCAACGTTGCAAAGAAAGGTGCTCACGTTCTCACCATCTTTGATTGCTGTCATTCCGGTGGAAACGTTAGAAATGGCCTTGTTGTTGATCATGACGTTGACGTCCGTGAACGAAGATTTGTATGCCGCGAACGATTATCACAAGCCTTTCCTCTCAGGGCATGGAATGAGTTTATTTTTTCAGATACTATTTCGCTGGATGATGTAAAAAAAAATTCGCTCGACCACTGCCTCCCAGAGGGGAAGCATATTCAAATGGCGGCCTGCCAGCACGATGAATCGGCGTTTGAGTTGGAGGGTGAGGGTGTCTTTACGAAAAACCTCCTGGAAATATTAACGCGTTGTGAGGGTTCAGTCAGCTACTATGATTTACAATCCAGGATCCAAAACTATCTCAGGTATCAATTCAAGCAAACACCGAAGGCTTATGTCGTAGGCGACGACGAGAGCGCTTTATTTCTTGGGTTCCTAAACAAAAAAGGGGGCAGCAAACCGTTGTACGGCAATATAAACTTTAATAAGACTGACGGGTGGGTTATCGATTTCGGTGCGATGCATGGAGTCTCTCAGGAGTCAGTAATCAAAGTCGTCGCAGACAATTCGAGCGAGATCTGTGTGTCAAAAGTAAAGGAAGTTTATGCCACGCATTCTCAACTCCAATTTGAAAAACAAGACAGGGACAAGTTGGAAGAGCATCTTTCGTATAAAGGCTACTCAGACGGTTATTTTTTTGCATTACTAAGGGTGTGCATTAATATTAATGACTCAGGGATAAAACGGGATCTGAAAAGCTCCTTGTCATCCTCGTCAGCTAAAAATTTGATCGAAGTGAAAGGAGAAAGCGATGCGGATTACTGTATTGAACTTCAGGATAGTAAAATTTTCGTATCAAAACCGCTTATGCCTTTGGTTCCCGTTGTACGACCCGTTGACTTTATACCAGAACAATCTGCGTTGATCGTTCGGAATTATTTACAGCATCTCTCTCAATTTGAATTTGTAAAGCGTTTGGAAAATCAAAACTCATTTTTATTCGGTAAGTTCCCGATTGAAATATGCTTTTATCAAAAAAATGTGCAACAGATCGAGGAAGAAATTCCCATCAAGGAAGGAGAGGTAGTTCCAAAATTTGTAAAGGACGCCAGCGGTAGTCAGACGGGTAGCGTCAGGATAAAATTGAAAAACGCCAGTGATAGAAAGTTATACTGCGCATTGCTTTATTTGACTTTCAACTTCGGGGTCATTACTAAATTGCTGAAAGAAGTTGTGGTGAAGCTTGATCCAAATGCAGAAGTTTGGGCGCTGGACGGAAGTTACATCGGATTAAAACTTGAAGAGGAAGTTCTTAAGTATAATTACAGGGAAAGTCTCAGTACGCTCAAACTAATGGTGAGCACAACGGATTTTAAACAACAGGTTGCGCGTTTCGAGATGCCGGCGCTACCTGGCCCGTTGAGTGCAGGCGACAAAGGATTTGATATCTCTCCGAAAGGTCACGTACCTGAAATCCAGGATTGGACCATGAGAAATATTGACATTAAAATTAAAAACCCGGATTTTAAAACTTAACAATTTCCTGTCCTGATGCGATTAATCTCTAATTTATCTTTGATCTGCTTGACTACGGAATTATTGCTCGCCCCGGGGAACTCATTGAAGTAATTAATACACTTTTCAATTTTCTGCTTGCAGGGCAAGTTGGAAGCAGCCA
>WUUC01155610.1_pt1 | contig 15697 bp, 17 predicted proteins | sample 6278441 | NCBI WGS metagenome assembly WUUC01 (sample SAMN13675441, study PRJNA597444) | soil metagenome | isolation source: soil | place: USA: Washington | collected 2017-10
GCCTTTATTACGACATCAATCAACAAACCGACGAGCCGGACACATTTTATATTGTGGACGGCTGGACATCGGAAGAAGCGATTGCGGCACATACCGCGCACCCGAATGTTCCGCGCGTCGTTGAGCAATTACTCCCTTTGCTCGTATCGCCGTTAGAGGTTTCAACCAGCATTCGGATTAGTGATTCCCAATCAGACAAACACTAGGTAGTGTTTACATTTCAGCGTAACCAAACAAGTGCGCTGACGAAACTTAAGAATCCCGAGTAGTTCTTTGAGAGCTTATCAAATCGTGAGAAAACTCTTCGATAGTGCTTGATCTTGTTGATGAAGCATTCAATCAAGTGCCTTTCACGATACAAGTGCCGGTCATATTCACGCTGCACGCGGCGATTCTTTTTCGGTGGAATCACAGCTTCAATGCCTTTAGCTGTGACCGCTTCGATTAAGGGAGCCGAGGCATAGCCTTTATCCGCGATCAAGGCTTGTGGTTCGTAGTCTTTTATCAACGCCGCTGCCTCTGGGCTGTCATGACATTGGCCTGCGGTCAGCAACAAGCGCAACGGTAAGCCGAGCGCATCCACCGCGATGTGAATCTTAGTGGAGAAGCCGCCGCGACTCCGCCCTAACGCTTGCGCCGCTTGGCCGCCACTTTTTTTGACGCTCCGGCGGCGCAGGGATGAGCGCGAATAATGGTTGAGTCAATGAGCAAGTGCTCCAAGTCAGCATCATCGGATAAGGCTTGATGTAAATGCTCAAAAACACCCTGCTCGCTCCAGCGCGCAAATCTACGATAAACGGTATTCCAGTAGCCGTACTGAGTAGGTAGCAGTCGCCATTGCGCACCTGAGCGAGCCATCCAGAGCACGGCTGAGAGAAAGCGTCGGCATTCATCTTCTTGTCCGACATAGGCGTTTGGATGCGTGCGTAAGATGGGCAGCATCTTCTGCCACTGTTCGTCAGTTAAGGTAACGGGCAACATTCAAAGAGCTTAGCCTGAAATGTAAACAGAACCTAGTAAACAAATAAAATGAAGAATATAACGCTGAAGTGAGATAACCTAAAACTTTCATAAAGGAGGGTGAGCAAAAACTACTCCTTTCGCACACCTTTTTGAATCAGACAAAATAATCCTTCCGACCAATTCCTTATTCATTAACGAACAAGGTTGTTCTGTTTTGTAATTCCACAAAAAGGCTCTTCTGTGGAATTCCGACATGCCATCCGAATTACATAATTGCCGGTATCGGACTCAATAATTTATTTGCTCATTGAAGGTGGGAATTAGCCTTTTGTAAAGAGGTCTGAAAAGTCGACTTTTTGAAATGATTCTTTAACACGGATTCAGGGAATCACTCCTTTTTCATCCAATAACTTGGGTAGATAGGAAAGCTGGCGGCAGAGGGGGAGCCCACAACCCACTCAAGGTACAGCTCGCCGTTCTTAATCGGCCACTCGTTGAGCCTGAGGAACGGCACTCTCGGAATCAATTCGACGGGAAGTGGATGCGTGGGCTCGGGATGCAGCACGCCGGTGACGCCTATGCTGTCACCGGATACGGGAATCAGAAGCACCGCGGACACGGACTGGCGGCACGGGACTACCTTGGAGGGATCCTTCGGATCGAAGCGGAAGAAGAGCGAATTCTTTAGGTCAGTAGAGTGGTAGGGGTCTCCGGCACCGGCACCGATGGGGATCGTCAGGTTAAAGTCCGAGATGAAGAACGTAGATGCCTCTTCGGGATTGAGGAGGACGGGCGCGCCATCGTGTAGCGATACAACAGCCAACACCTGAGGCATCCCGTGACCCGACATCTGGTCGGCCTTATCAGATACCCGCTGTCGCAGCATCTTCGTGGGCGCGCGCGAAGAACTAAATTGACCTGGTGTGGCGCTGAAGCCAGTACTTTTGGTGAGGGCCTCACGCCCGAGGCAGGTAACCTCGACGATGAAATGATTGCGGGAGTCCGGGCGACAGATCAAGTCGGCCCCTCCCGTGGCTGGATCTTCGTGCAGCTCCGGCTTACGGTCTGTAGAACTGAGCCAGTTGAAGACGAGTGCCTCAGACGCCCCGGCTTCGCGATTGCTCTCATACAGCAACTCGAAGCGGCGGAGACCCTGCCGACCGCGCTTGCGCTCTAAATACCCTCTGTATTCGGTTAGAATATCCTCAATCATCGGGGCCCACTGCATGGGATGATATTACTCCTTCTGAGATCGCCTTTTCAGATGTTCATAATTCTTAATGAGCCTGTGCCTTCGTGCTTGTGGCTTGGGATGGTGACTTCACAAGCATTCGATCCACTTTATCGCGCGTTCGCAGCCTCTGAAAAAGTTGATGGCCATGGGGCGCGTTACCTCCACAGTGTTGCCGGAATTGAAGTCTTTGTAGGACAGCACACCGCCGTGGGCAACGCTGTTACGTGTCCTATATGTCTTTTCGACACAATCAAAAGCCTCCGCGTCTTCCACCTTGAGGGATCTCCCGCTGACGTGAAGGGTCAGGTGATGGTAACGCCTTTCCGCAAAGCTCTGTTTCTGTGCCTTAAGAATGGCGTTTACGTTTGAATTGCCGTTTACGCCCTTACGATCTATGAACCGGGTAGTGGCAATTTCGCACGCGCTCGCTAGATTTACTATTCCCTCACCCAACTGATCCACCACCATGCGTTCTTTGGCAGAAACCAGAAGCGCTGAAGTTAGACTCGGCTGGTCACTGGTCGAGAGGCTTCTCTGAACAAGGCTGAGTTCGACTGGCGCGCGCACCGGTGACCTAAATGAACCAGGTTGAGCCACCCCCAGAATACGTCCTTCATGGTTACGAAGAGGCTCCCTGCTTTCGGCGTCGTACCAGATGAGCGAATGAGGAAAGGTGAAATAACAGCGGTCATCATCAAAGCTGTAATGCCAGACTAGCCCTCCAACATCAGGGTCATCCCCGGCTACCCGGCAGTGGTACAGAAACTTGTTGCAGGCACCCAGAGCCAATCTCCGGTACGCGAAGGTCACTTCAGGTTTCGTACATTCGTCCCAAGCCGTAACTTCTCCATTGACCTGCGCCTCGATGCGGTCCATGCAGCGATCGCGCAGGGAAAATTCAGCCGGGGCATCAATGGGTATGATGAGTTCAGACTCTATCTTGATCTTGACCCTTGCAAGCTGTTCGTCAATCTGGGTAGGAAAGAGCCTTTCATCTGCTTTCCTCGGATGGACGTTGACGAGCTGTCCTTCGACGCTGAAATGGTGTTGGTAGTATGGGGGCTCAGACCACCCCGACGTGCGGGGCAGAAAATAAGGAAGGTATACCTGAACAACGGCCACCACTTTCATCATCATGCCTTATAAATGACTAACTTTTATTTGATCATGTCACGCGCATACAGAGCCCAGCGTGGCATACCATTCTTCTGAAAGTCGAATGTTTACGCCGCCTCGACGCCTTGCAAGTTCCGGTAATCGAGGGGGCCGGGGAAGTTGGTTTCGCGGGTGGGTATGCGCAGGTGAACCTTCACCCACTCGTTGTACCCATAATTGAAGAAGTGAGTAATTTCATATAACCCCTTCGATTCAGCCAGAGACCGATTGTTACCGACGGGCATGGTGACGCAATAGCCGAACGGGGGGAGCGCTACTTCAGCCAGGACGAAGTCCGACCCTTTGCCTTCGGTGTCCAGTATGACCATGTCTGAGGTAAATCGGAGCTGCCCCCTCATGTTGAAATAAACAAATGCCCGGTAGTCGGGCGGCATATACCGTTGTTTTGGATGGAGAAGAAATTGCCGGAGTTCCCTGTGGGGGTGGAGGGCGCCCTCGCCCGACATGGCGACGGCCATCATCATCACCTGCTTCAGCACGTTCAGGGGCTTGATGTAATAGGGGAGGCTTAGGATTTTCTCCCCCTCGACTTTGTCGAACCACTCGAAGCCCTGTCTGCTCCACTCCACGAACGCGGAGCCGTACCAAGCGCCCGTGCGGTTGTTACAAGACTCGCACAGTGAATATCTGCCAAGGCCCTTGCGGAATATTGAGCGTGCGCCCGGGCGGTCCGAGAGATGATCCTCTAGAGTCCGGAGGAGTTGCAGGTGTTCGTTAAATGCCTTTTTCGGGGGGATGTGCTCGTAGGATAGTTTCCCGTACCCTCCGCAAAGGCGGCAGCACCCTATGTAATTCTTGCCCATTGGTATTACAAACCTCTTCTAGCCGGCGGCAGCGCCTAAGCGTTAGCAGCGGCAATGGCCTGACTGTTGGCGGCGATGTAGTTCTGCAACCGCTCCATGGCCTTCATCACCTTCCTGATCAGCTCCTGCTCGGCGGCCGACCGGCGGCCCTCGTCGGAGGAGAGCAGGTGTGGAATCCGTACTATAAAGGCGTCTATCAGCCCGGTGTTCCACATGAAGTTGCGGATTAAGTAGAGCTGCGCCACAAAGGCCAACGTGGGGCCGGAGATTTGATAGATCCGGTAAAGCTGCGCCAGGAGCTCATCGACAGGGACTTTAGTCCTCGGTCGCTTCTGATCCCACAGAATCAGTGAGTCATCAGTCTCGTCGTACTCCCAGTGGCCGTGCCCCGCTGCGTTTCGCCGCCAGCCGACATTGATTTCGACGAGCCCTGGATGATCGGGTAGTCTCTGATTGAGCTGAACGATCAGGTTGCCTAAATTTTCGGGAGCCTTCTTCCAATCGTTCCTGATCACGCAGGAGAGTAGCCACAGGCGGCGGAGGTATGGCTTATAGAGCCATTCGGAGACTTCCAAGTATGCCCTAACCACGGCCTTTGCTCTGGCCTCGCCCTTTGATTTATCCGCCTGCTCGAGCAGGTCCAGCGGCACGCACTGGGGGCGCAAATTTTTCTCCGGGTCCGCGGCGGTAAACAGAGCACCCAGAGAGATCAGCGGCACCTGCTCGTCTGCCTTACTGATCAACTTAAGTAACAGCGAGTAGCTGGGATTGGCGGAAGCCTCTTTCTTCGCGGCTTTCGGCAGATACAGTAAGAACTTTCTTAACTCCTGCTGGGTGGACGGGGCTTCGAACAACTGACGCAGGTCCGCCATGATGCGGCCCTCGTCGATGACTATGTTAATCGGTAATTTCTCGGCCAGCGCCTTAAATCTATTCAGTGCTTTGGCCGGATACCTAACGTCGAAATGCCGGAGCTCCTTCTCGAGTCTCTTCAGCAGCCACGGCAGCCACGGCAACCACCCCAAAATCTTGGCCTCTAATTCCTTATTCATAACCAATCTCTCTAGGCACTCACTTGGAAAGTTATTATCCGCAGCTACAAAGTGAGTGCTATAACTCCTAGCACTGTTTGGTGTCGGCATTGCCGAAATGTAAAAGGCCGTCCCGAGATCCGGTCTCGGGACGGCCAACTTCAACTAAAAAGCCCAATACTATTATCAATTACTGGGTATCTTGCTGGCCGCGCCCATGAGGATAAGCCCCCGCCGGGGTGTGGCGGACATCAGTGAGCGCACGACCGCTTGGCTCGCCGGGCCGAGTGATACTTTGTTGTGCGTCTCCAATGGCATCGCCGTTACCTCACTAGCACCGCTTAGGAACCTTGCCCCTCGATAGAGCCTGCTGAAGGCAAATGAACAAAGTCAAATTATAAGGCGTTTTTTGATTTTGGCAAGCTATATCCTCATACGGTAGTGGGGTAATAGGCAGGAGAAGCCCCCAAAATAAAAATAGCTCTTCCTGCTAAAAGCGCGACTTCATAAAAGAAAAGGGCGCATCATCATAACTGATGTGCGCCCTCACAGGTCACTGTTCACTGTGCTTAATGCGTGCAGACGACTGCGCGTATTAGGTACTAGCCCCTCCCCAAGTCCATCCGGGCGGAGCCACAACAATGAATATCTCAGACGAGAATCGACGTGCAGTGAAAGCTCTCCTCACTTGCTCTCGAATACTATCCCGGAGAGTCTCAGAAGAAGTGCCCTCGAATTCGCCAGCGGTAGTAGTTGTAGGCATTACAAGTTTTCCGCCCGCATTGGTCATGACAACCTTTTTGAGACCAATCTTTTCAAGATCGGCGTAGGCATTTTGGTAGTCTTGGCTGCTCCCGTTCTTCAAGTCAAACGTACAAATAACCAGATAGCTCATACCGTCCTCCACAAATAGCTGCGGCACAGAGGCGATTAGGCAACGCCCTTCTCCCGTAGATGAGCAATGTCCAATCGCCCCTTGTCGCTTGTTGCAAGGTTGATGTTAGTTGAGGCTGTATTCTTTCCACGGGATAGCCGACAGCGGCACGTTCTTCATGAAGTTAACGATGTCGCGTCGGCCAAACCATGTCGGAACACCCCGACTGTCCTGAGCCATAAGAACGATAGGCATATACTCAAATGCTGGCGCGAAAGCGTCTATCGCTTTATTGGCTTCGAAAGTGGAATCAACAACGTGCTTTTTGACGATGACAATCGCAAAAGTCACGCCTTGTTCGCAGATCACTGATCCTTGAAAGGTCATTTTTTACCTTCTGGAGAGACCGCTTGAATTGTGTGGACGTTAGGGTGGGCGAATGCTATATTGCGGACGCGATTTATCGCCAGAGGCTGCTAAACCGTTCCCGCGATCTTCCCAAATCTCAGAGCGGTTTAGCAGTCTCACCCTACAAAATACTTTGTGCCATCTTTAGGCACTTGTTGCGTAGATGAAATTATATCACCCTTTATATCCCTGTAAATAAAAAAGTCATCATTCGAGTTCGCACTTCGTTCGCCTAACTCATTTTGAAGCAGTAAGAGCGGCATTCACTGTGCCCCTCTTACTGCTTCTTAGCAGAGTGCTATCAGAGATCACTAACTAACAGGTCTTTCATCTCCCATATACTTTTCGTGAGACCTGCCTCCATCGCGGGCGTGCAGCGTATCGTCTTGTGGATGCGGCAGAAGTTGTAGAAGCCAAAGTGGAGAGCCAACGCCGCTTCGAGATTCTCCTTCTTCTTCGAGAATGCGTTTGTGAGCCGGGTCAGCCGTCGCATCATCATTCTCATCGTCAGATTCTGCCGCTCGACGTGTGAAGTGCTGATCGTCATCGGGTCGGGGTCTCCCATCCTCGGCACTTTAACGATCTCTGCCACACGCGGGGGCGAATATGACCTCTCGTCTCCCGGCGACTGCTGCGGATGCGCAGCCTCGTAAGTCTTGATCACCTGCGCGTAATCCACCCGCGCGCCCACATTCAAGTCGAGCGCCAATGCCTCTGGATACGATTCCAGCCCGTCCGTACTTAACTGGAAGCGTCCGGCGACGGCGTGATCCAGTTTGGAGATAAAAGCCTCGGCGTCCGTCGTGGTACGTCCTCCCAAGTGCCAGCACAGCACCAGCTTCGTATCTCGCTCAAGGGCGACGAAGCACCACACGTTCCCCACTTCGTTATCAGAGGGTCTCAGCCTTTGCTTCGTCTTATTCTTCATCCTCACGAATGCCCATATCTCATCAGCCTGTACATCTTTCACGGTGAGGCTGCGGATGTACTTTTTGCTGACGCTCTCGGCTTTCTTAGCGGCCAGCAGCATCAATGCGGTGATAGTCTTTTTTTCTAGGCCGACGACCCGCTCGATTGAACGGATGCTATTCCCCTCAGTCAGAAGATATAGGGCGAGCAGCGCCTTCTCCATTGGGACGCGCATATTACCAAGCGGCTTGATACGGGGTTCGGTGAAGCGGCGTTTGCAGAGGGGGCAGCGGTATCTTTGCAGCCCGTTGATGTGCCTGCCGGATTTTTGGCAGGCGAGTTCGCAGTTCCTACATTTCATTATTTCACTTGCCTTTCTGGGGCAAGTGTGGCTCACTAAATCTATCACTGATCGTGGTGAGTCACACTTGCCTCGGTTAAGAAGGGGTTGTCGTTAGCGCGGCAGCCCCTTCGTTATTGTTTTTGACGTCAACACATTAGCTCTGTCAGGCGCTAAGGTCAACGGCTAAGTTACACGTTTTCAAAGACTTAACTCTCCAGTTGCATACCTCCTTACCATCCCGTAAAAACAAAAAACGAGGCGCGATTCAAGGTCTCATCACATAGACCTATCATCGCTAATCCTCGTAGTTGCTAGTCCTCGCCGGTTGGTATCCGGCTCAACACGATTCAGAGATTCGCGGTATCTCTGGATTAAATTTTCGGATGATAATCTACCATAGTTTAACCATCCTGCACAGCCGATATTAGTTGGTCGCGCGGCTGGCAACATCTCGCATCGCCTCTAGATATTCTTCCGTCAATTCTAACTCGTGATTGCCGAGTTGCATGTTTACTTCCCTCGCGCTGACGAGTTGGATGAATCTTTGCTTCGGGACATCCGGCGTCATCAGAATGTAAACCCCGCTTAGCGAATCAACGACTTCTAAAGTACCGAGGTCTATCCTCTGCCCGTCCGCGAGGGCGAGTAAGCGGCGGACATCAGGGTTGCTATGTTCCATTACACTTGCGTACCTACCGCTCACGATGAAGGTTAGTCTGAATGAGCCGCGCTCCTTATCGCTCTTGAACATGAAGGTCGCGGACATTTGTATCGCTTCTGGGAATCTTCCCGCCACCTGCATATCTTTGGCGTCGATGCCGTTGATGCCGAGAAACTTGTCGTACTTTTCCTCAACTTTAATATTGTGTCGGAATGTACGCGGAGGTATGCGATCCGAGGGCGCGGACTGCTTTCCTATCTCTGCCTCGCTGTTCGCGTTGCTGCGGTTAGGGTTACTAGAGTCTGAGCAGGAGGTGAAAGCTGTTAGTAAGACTACTAGCGCGACCCCGCGCATCGCATAAATTACCCACTCCTTCATCATCCACTCTCCTACGGTTTGATCGGTTATAATCATCCACGCATGCCAGCACGCGGGAGCACACCGGAGTCGTGAGCGCGTGCCCCATCGAAGCGTCGCAATACGCCTTGATGGGGCTGGTAGTCAACACTCACAGGCTACACTTATTTAAGTGCAAGAGTAAAGCACGACATTACGTCCCACAGGGAGGGTTACTCTGATGGGACGAGCACCCCGCCCACGCCCTGCGCGCCTCGCTAAAAAGCTGGAGCAGATACGCATTGCACTGGGGCTTTCACAGGCGCAGATGTTCGAGCGATTAGGTGATACGGGGACGCGCCTCTATGCGAGACACATTGATGATTACGAGAAGGATCGGCGCATACCGCACCTAGAAGTCGTCTTGGCGTATGCGAGGGCGGCGGGTGTGACGATGGAAATAATTGTGGATGATGCACTCGACCTACCGGATCACATTCCTCCGAGGCAGAACACGGGCGGCGTCAGGAAACGCGAGCGGAGGGCGCGGCGATGATACCTTCATTCGGAATGTGATAGCATACAGCAAACGAAGGAAAGAGAGCGGAGATCAAAGATGAGTGAGAGCGACCCGACGCATTCGACTACGTTAGAGACCATCTCTATAGCTGAACTTTCTGCAGAATTGGAATTGCCTATTGTGATAGGGCAAGTATTTACGACGCTTCTCTTATCGGAAGAGGTGCTGATAGCTTTAGTTCAGGGGGGCATCATAAATAATGAGCAGTTTGAGAGCATGCTCGCTCGCGCCTCCGCTGAGATTGAGCAGACCTGTAAGCAGATGGAAGAGAATCTACGTCCGGGGGGCAAATACTCAGCCGCAGATATTGCCGTTATTAGTAAAACTGCGAACTCCATCTTCGCGCGGATACGCACACGACTTAAAGCATCTCCATAATGCTACCGGCAAGTCCCAGACCATTTCCTTTTAGCTGCTGAAGTGTTTCTAGTTCATGCATCCGCTCTCGCAATTCACTCACTTCAGTCCCAAGCGTGTTAATTCTCCTGTGCGCTTCTGCATCAAAATATGAGTATCCTGAATCTTCTTTTGACCGCTCGGTCTCCACTTGAATGTCGGTGCTCATTATTTTCTCTCCTGTCAAGCTCATCGTGAAATTTGTCGCCTGTGTGCCACCCCACTACCCCTCATACATATAGTATGGATTACTTGGGAGGTAGCTATATGTAGGGGAACCTTTGCGGGAAGGGGATGGCTTTGTTAGTTGAAATTTGTTTGTTATGGGATGCTACATAACAAAAGGAATAGTAAGTGAAAGAGTATGCCAATCTCGGTAACTCCATGTTCGAGAAAGTGCCCGCCGAGTAAACGCCGGCTATGATTTTTTCCCTTTGCGGTTTATCACTTCACTAAGAAAAGCCAAGATCAGGGCGACCAGCAGTAAAACTCCATACCGCCAAAGACCCCACGAAGACAGAGGCCCATCGCCGCCGAAGACGGCGAATAATGGTTCGAGCAGCAGCCAGATTCCCCCGAAGACGCCAGTAAAGGTAACCGCCCGCTTCCGCCACGACCATTCTTCATGTTGTGGGGTCTGTAATGCCTCGAACCCTTTCGGCAGAAGAGGAATATTTTCATCAAGTTTTACACGTGCGCGGAGCCGAATGCGTTTCAGTAGAGCCTGGATCTGGTCAGGGGGAAGCCACGCCCCGGAAAGGGGGCCATTGGAGAATTTTTGGATCATCTCCATAGCTTCGGGCCAGAGCCAAGCTGTTCCTTTTTCTGCGTACGTTTCCATGTCCGATACACCGATCCACAGTGGTAATGTAGAAAAGAAAGAAAGCCTTGGGTCTACTCTGACAGGGCGTTCATAAATGTCTAGCCATTGAACGGCCAAGCTCCGGTATTCTCTATTTTGATCTTCTTCAGCCTTGTTGCTTCCGTCGTAGCCGTGTAGTTCACGGTTGCACCACTCCGCCAAAGCCGTAAGCTCATGCTCCCGAGCGAAGCGCTCCATCTTGTACAGGGCATTGCTCAGAGGTTCATTGTCTAATGCGGACCTAATCTCTTTTAGACTGTACATACACATTCATCCGCCGAAATCTGCGGGGCGCAAATACGCCTGGCTCGTCTGAGAGGCGTGACGCCGGATGCGATTCACTATATCCACGAAAGAGAAGGTGCCGCTTAACATCACGTAGATATGATTATAATCCAGAAGGAGGAGCGGCGACTTCGGGCCGGAAGCCTCCTGAATGGCGACCGACGAATAGCCCGACATTGAAATCATCAGCCCCATCGTGTTGTCAGCCTTGCCATGCACCTTTTTGAAAAAAGTATCAATGTCGGGTGCGCCGGCTTGCTGGGCTGTGAATTTTAACTCCACCAGGTAGGTAGTTCCTTCGACCGTGACGGAGCCATCGATTTGCCTCCCTTCGGTGACGTAAGGACGTCGCGAGAGTATCTCGTAAAAATCCATCAGATCATAAAACCAATCCTGGAAAGCATAGCCGGCCCCGGAAGAGCCGATATTTCTGGATAGGTCATTCAGCCTTTCGGAGAGCTTTGAAAGGTCATTTTGTCGCCTGATATTTTCTAGCCGAATGGCTTGAACTCTCTTCCGCGCCTCCGACTGTTCCCGCAGGCTTACAACCTCTTCCTGCTGCTTTTGCAGATGCGCTCTCAGGGCATCGATGGCGAGCGCCGCGGCCTTTTTTTTGTCGGCTGCGTCTTCCCACCGCTCAAGATCGGGGAAAGTCTGTTGCTCGGAAAGTGAAGTCGCCATCAGCTTGATTATTGACGTTCCTTTGTCCGCCTTCTCAAGCAGTGGAAAGAGCCGATATAAAAAGTCTCTTTTGGTTTCCTCCGAACTCCAGGTAGCTAGGAATTGATCCGACACATGGCAACGGCGAAGGAACTGTTGCAAGGCTCTCCTAGTCCAAAACGATTTGAGGGTTGCGTCTAAGACGAGATCAATAAAGTATGGTGGGAGCTTGTCGGTCATTACCGAATTTTAGACCAAACGGTGAGGCTGAAGTTATGGCTTTTGCATCCTGATTGCTGGCTCGCCATCTTCTAACTGAACGGCGACACATAGCGTCTGCGCGGCGATGCTGTCGGGGCATAATTCAGCGCGCGGGTTTGCGGAATCGATATTCAGAAAAATTGTGAGGGGGTAATTGAGAGCGTCTTTGATCCGCCGCAAACTTTCAAAAGCATCCTCAGCTTTCCTTTTACTCGCCCGACGCTTGAGTTCCACGGCAATAAAGTTCCCCTCTTTGCGATTTCTTGTGAAGCCTCTACTGAAAGGGATATGGATGATGATGTCAGGTCGAATTCTAATATCGTGCTTTGGGAGAGTTTTCTGATACTCCTGCTGAATAATTGGGTCACTAAGTAAGCCAGCCCCCTCAATCCTGTTTCTCAACTCGGCCAGCAGTTCCCCTTGATAGCCCCTCTCGTCTTCAAAAAATTGAGGCTCTCTGATGGCCTTTAGAGCCTCTATGAAGATGACTATAAATCTTTCTTTATCCAAAATGGCTAACCTCGCTGGTTAAATGCCGATTTGATCCTCACTGTCGGCACGCCTCCCCTCCCATTCAGTTCCCGGCATTTTTGCTCTTAATCCCGCGCCAACTCGTCAACGTATTCGCGCAGCCTCTCGTCGTCGCCCAGCTCGAAGTACCGGAGCGACAAGGAGTAGATTTCCCGGTCGGTCACGACCGGGCGGGCCGCGTAGTCCACGAGGAAGAGCACACCCCCCTTGGATGTTATTAGCCATTGCGGATAGCAACAGGGAGGGGTAACACTTGTTAATTACTACTGCTTTCCTTCTTTCTCACCTTTACTGTCTTGGCTTTAGCCTTTGGAGCTTTTAGGGTCTTTGCTGCGAGGGAATGTCCGTTCCTCCTGGATTTTGTTGTTCTCTTTCTTGATTTTCACTGATCCACCTTCTGGTCCAAGCTGCTTCTTCAAAGCTCCGCCTTTGGTTGCAATCGTCTTAGTTCTAAAAGTGTGGATAACCGCATTAGTCTTGTCATCCGTTAAAGCCCATGTGCTCTTTCCTTTATTCTTGCTCAGGGTGGTCTTCCGTAATTTTGTCATGAATTATTCTTGCCTTTCTTTACTGTTAAGTCTTTGATAGTCCGTCAGCTCTTCCGTAAACCTTAATTGACATGGCGCAAATTCTTCAATAGCAGATAGTGTTGCAAAAAATATTTTGACAATAATTACCAGAGGTGAGAAGAGCGCTGAAGCCTCAGAATCCGGTGAGATCAGAAAGTTTTTGCAACACTACCCTTCTCTTCCACGATAAGTCAGTTTATTCGGTGTCTCTTCTGCTTCTTGGATGATTTCTTCGCTGACTCCTTAGGGGCATGCCGGACCACTCCGTGCATCGGATCGGGAGTGAGCTTGTCCGGTAACTCCAGTTCGTCGTCGATGAGCGCTTCGACATTCACGCCCGCCACCCGCGCGTAGCGCAGCAGGTGCGGCAGCGCCGGCTCTCTGGACCACTTGTCGCCGGGCTCGCGTTCGAAGGCGCTGACATCCGACTGCTTTAACTCCTCCCCCAATCCCAACCGGCTCACCATCTCTGCCTGAGACAGACCATAGGCCTCGCGGATCTGGCGCAGCTTTTCGTGCAGGCGCAGTGCCCGCGGTCGCTTACGACTCCCCATCGGTTTTTACCCCCTCCGACAGGAAGATCACGCGTTCGGCGCTCAAACGTATAACTCTAATTGCCTTGCGTATCAGCACAATTAGAGTTATAGTGCCGTCTCGACTCAGTCCCGCCGCGACGTCAAAGTTCGTTGCTCCCGCGGCGGCTCTCATCACCGGTCGAGTTGTCGAGCCGCTTCACACATAGCCAATAAGATCAATTGTCAAAGACGTGGGTCACCCGATGGCCGGGAAGGATAGCAGAATCCACGCTACAGGTGTCGTGTGTTGCCGAAGATACCAGAGGGGCGCCCCGGTTCGCCACCTCTACTCACCGTGACCTCAAGTGCCTGTGAGCATCTGTGACCTTATGACCTCGCGCAGACTCTTCTCCTTCCTCTCCCAGGCTGTCCGGCACATACTCAGGCTCGCGCTGGTGGTCGCAGTCACGTCGAATGTATTTGCCAACCCGGTATTCGTGTCGTCGCCCTTGAGCGCTGTCACTCAGTCCAACGCAATTCACCCGCGTGATTATTTCCGGCCTGACGAATTAACTCTCGGCAAGGGGGTAGTTCGGAAAGCTGCTCCGGGCTCACCGCCCTTGCGCGGCGCGCAGCTTTCTACAACTTCAATCCTCGTATCTCATCAGATCACCTACACCTCGTTCGGTGGGGTTACTTATCAGCTCACCGCTTACGACGGTCTATGCGTGCGTTATGCCTTTCCGGCGGAGTGGCTCGGAGCTGGCGGTTTGAGCGAAGCCGAGATCAAGCAACTCCTAGACCTCACGGACCTCGTCTACGAGCACATGGCGGAGGTCGTGCGGGGTGAACCCGATGATGCTCAGGATACGGCAGGGCCGCTCCTGACCATCGCCGTCGTTCCGACCGTCTCGCCCGCGGGGCAGCCCGTCTCCGGTCTCGGCGCCATCGCGCGCAAGGGCGTCGAGATCAATCCCAACACCCTGTCCGGCCTGAAGCTCAACCTGTCACAAGGACTCGTCACCGAGGTGGTCATCCACGAGATGAGCCACAACTTCGACTTCTATCACGTCTGGCTGACGTACGGGCATGACTGGGCGCACGCCTGGACGAACTTCCTTATTCCTTACGTCCAGCACTACTCGCGATCGGGATCGCTCCTCTGGGATGCAGACGCACTGCTCGACAAGACCCTGCCCGATTACCTCGGGCCGTGGAGGGCAGCAGGGGCAGGGGCGACGTGGGACGCATGCGTCCGCGACCAGCAGCAGACGCAGTGTCCCGGTATTAGACCGAACGACGTGTGGGCTGGGTTCCTCCTGACCTATGCCAAATTCCACGGGCCGGACGCGCTCAAGCGCGCGATGGATTATTTGAAGGCCTACAAGGCCGCGCACCCTGTTCCGACAGGCACGGCGGACGAGAATAACGACACTCTCGTAGAGGCGCTCGCGAGCGGGGCGAGAGTGAATGTGGCCGGGGACGCCGACTGGCTCAGATGGAAAGTCTCCGCCACCGAGCGTGCCGGTCTCGCCGCACGCTTTCCCGCTCCGAGCCCTTACTCACTCGACCGTGATGGAGATACATTCAAACCGCTCGACGGCGACACGAACGACGCTAATGCCAGCGTTCATCCCGGCGCGGCGGAAGTGCAGAACGGCAAAGACGACGACTGCAATGGTCTGGTAGACGAGCAGGTGGTGCGGGAGTCAGACGACTTGCCTTCCTTCGCATGGGAGGAAACGGCGACGCTCTCCGCTCCGGCGAGGCTTGCCGGGGCTCATAATTCCGCTCAAGATTCAGACGCCGTGCGCCTCGACATGCCAGCAGTGCGCTTCGCCAGGTTCACGCTTAAGACCCAACCTTCGGCTAACGTCACGCTCGACATCCGTCACGGGAGCATCCCGGGGCAGATCCCGCAACTCTCCGGCTCCGGGGCGATGTCAAAAACCGTCTTCCTCGACCGCCCCGGCACGTGGTGGCTACAAGTCTCGGCCCAGCCTGGCGTCGGCTTCGGCAGCTATGAATTACTGGTCGGCCCGGCCTTGGACGATCTCGACTCGCTGACGGCCACGGCGCGCGGACAAGCGGGATCGCCGTTGACGCTCTCAGCCTCCTATTCCTCGGGCGTCGTCATCCCCACTGCAGCGACTTCGATCCGCTACTGGGCAGCAGGAGTCGGCGTCATCGGCCAGAGTGCGCCTCAGGACACAATCCTGTGGACGCCGCTCTCCGGGTTAGAGGTGAGCGTTCGCGCCCAACTCATGCAAGGCGTGACGCCGCTCAGCCGCTTTTCCGCA
>WUUC01060024.1_pt1 | contig 15692 bp, 13 predicted proteins | sample 6278441 | NCBI WGS metagenome assembly WUUC01 (sample SAMN13675441, study PRJNA597444) | soil metagenome | isolation source: soil | place: USA: Washington | collected 2017-10
TCGGATTTGGTAAATCCAGTAAGCCTTTTCTCAACTACAGTTTTCACACACTGGCGTTTACCACAAAAAAATTACTAGATACACTGGACCTCTCAAAAGTTACTCTTCTCGGGCACTCCATGGGTGGCATGCTTGCGACACGATTTGCGTTGCTTTATCCCGAGCGCGTCGAAAAACTTATACTTGAAAATCCCATCGGTCTGGAAGACTACCGCAGCATTATACCGTACAGTACCATTGAGGCTCAATATAAAATTGAATTAACTGCCACAGCAGAAAGTATAAGGCGTTATTATCAAAGTTCTTATTTTAAAACGTGGAAGCCGGAGTATGACAGGCTGGTGAATATTGCTGCCGGCGTAAGGTATAGCGCTGATTTTCCGAGATATGCCAAAGTAGCGGCCCTTACTTATCAAATGATTTATGAGCAGCCCGTGGTTCATGAGTTCGCGCTTTTGAAAGTTCCGACAGTATTGATCATTGGAGTTGAAGACCGGACCGTTGTCGGAAAAAACAAACTCAGTAAAGAACTTCAGGACCGATACGGAAATTATGCGGTGTTGGGAAAACAAACTGCTGCAAAAATTCCGGGCGCTGTTCTTATTGAATTGAAAGCCGGACATATCCCCCACCTTGAAATTCCGCAAGAATTTATGAATGTACTGTTGAAATCTTTGTAACATGAACCTATGGATCATCTGAAAATTATAAACTCAACGGTAAGGCCTGGACGAAAAGGCCCATTGGTTACCGAATGGATCACTAACCTTGCGCGACAACACGGAGCGTTTGATGTCGAAGTCCTTGACCTGGCGACAATAAACTTGCCGATGATGAATGAACCCCATCATCCATCATTGAAAAAATATGAACACAAGCATACCCAGCAATGGAGTGCAGCAATCGATGAAGCTGATGCATTCATTTTTGTTACCGCAGAGTACGACTACAATTACCCTGCTCCATTACGAAATGCGATAGAGTATCTGTTTCACGAATGGGCATATAAAGCAGCAGGTATCGTAAGTTATGGTGGCGTGTCGGCCGGAACACGTGCTGCCAATAGCCTTAAAAGTGACCTTGCCTCAATGAAAATCGTACCGTTGGTAGAAGCTGTCAACTTTCCGTTTTTCAGTAAAAACATCAACGATCAAAATGAATTTTCAGCGAACGAAATCTCGCACAAAGCAGCAACGGCCATGTTGAATGAATTAGTGCGTTGGACAAAAGGGTTAAAACAGATAAGGGCCGATAAATCAGAAGGATGAATAACCTGTACAATAGTGATGATTTTAAATGTTGAAAAATACTCTCCCCATTCGTATGCTCAAATTTTAATGGAATAATTTTAATATATTAGTAAGTGTTTCATTTCTCTAAACCTAACCCGGAATTGAAAATGGCCTTACTTACAAGAAAAGTAGTTTGTGGAATCATACTTGTTATTATTTCCACGGCGTGCAGCACCACAAATCTTGTTTATATGAGTGTAATGGAGCCTGCTCCCGTCACGCTGCCTTCTACCATCAAAAATGTTGGCGTAATAAATCGAAGTCTTGCATCGGAAGAAACAAAAAAAGTAAATGCTATAGATCAAATTTTAACTGCTGAAGGACCTGAACTGGATAAGGCCGGCGCTGAAGAAAGCATTACCGGACTACGTGACGAGTTAATTAAAAATGAACGATTCACAGAAGTTAAATTACTCGGTGACCTGGGCATGAGAACCACAGGGTCGGGCGTTTTTCCAGCGACTTTAGCCTGGGAAACGGTAAATCAAATTTGTAACGATAACAAATTGGATGCGCTTTTTTCGTTAGAACTTTTTGATACGGATTCAAAAATCACCTATACAACCGTTCCGGTTACGCTAAAAACACCGCTCGGAAACGTACCGGCCCTTGAACATCATGCGAACATGACTACCCTTGTAAAAACAGGATGGCGGATTTACGACCCGGCATCAAAAAATATTGTTGATGAATACGCCATTTCTAAAAATTTAACCTTTACCGGAAAAGGTATAAATCCTGTTGTTGCTGCTTCGGCACTGATAGGCCGGAAGGATGCCGTAAAACAAGCGGCTAATACTGTGGGCCATGAATATGCGGCAGGGATCTTACCATTTTGGACCCGGGTTACCCGGGACTATTACGTAAAAGGAAACGATAATTTTGAACGAGGTAAACGAAAAGCACAAACCGGTAATTGGGATGAAGCCGCCGAAGTGTGGAAGAAGGAAACGCTCAACCCCGATAATGAATTAGCGGGACGAGCTTGCTATAACATGGCAATCATCAATGAAATAAACGGTGAACTTGATGCCGCTATCGGATGGGCTCAAAAAGCATACGAAGACTATGGGGATAAACTCGCCCTTCGCTACGTAAACATTCTTAGAGACAGAAAATCTAATAATGAACAATTGAAACGGCAGCAGGAGCAGTAAATTTTCTAGCCGACACGGCAAATTAAACGTTGGCGAACAACGTTAATGTGCAGTCTCGTTGCATTTTATTTTTTCGCGATCTTAAGCGTGGTTACCTTATTACCATTTTTAACCTGCAGGAAATAAATACCGGGTTGATACTGCGCCAACTCTAATTCAGTAGTTTTAATTCCATGCGTGCCTGGCACGAAAGCGACTTGATTTTTCAATTCAATACCCTGACTATTCAATAAACTCACCGATGTCACGCCATCTAACACTTCGATGTGCAGCGGCTGATCAGCTACGGGATTTGGGTACGCCACCAGATACTTTTTAGGCGTTTGCTCAGCACCGGGCGCTAACGTTTTAAACTCATAGATGGCTTCCGACGTGCAACCTTCACGTGTTACATGAACGGTGTATAAACCGTCGGTTTTCGGTTGAAGGCGCTGCCCGGTAGCTCCTTCAATAATTTCGCCATTTAAAAACCATTGGTTTCCCTCCGAAAAGTTCGATTGAAGAATACTGTCATTAGCCGTTGTTATGAAGGCCTTGTCGAGTGAAATAATTGTAGCACGAACAGCGACCCGTTCGCCCTCACAGCCAAATGCATTGACACCGGCTGCATAGTATGTCGTTGTCGTTGACAATTCAGGTGTTTTGTAGGTTGCACCAGTTGCGAGTACAACCGACGTCGCCTTTGATGAATACCATCTTACATCTCCACCCGTTGGTAAATCAGCGGCTGTTAATGTCACGCTGCCCTGTCTGCATACAGGCGAAGTTTCAATGCCAGGAATATAATATGCAGCCTTTTCTATTACCAGTGTATGGCTAAGGTAATCTTGATTACAGCCGGTACTGGCAGTGACGCTCACCTCATTATTTCCCGTCGTAAGCACACCGGCTGCTACTGTAAACGACAATGTCGCGGTATTACCTGTTAACGGTTCGGAAACATTTTTTCCGTTTATTTCAAGTGCATACGTTACGTGCGGTTGTGAATTTGAAATTTTAATCACACTACCTGCATCACCACACACTTGCGTTATTCCGGTTACAGCAACAGAAAGATCGGCCTGCTTCTTAGCAGCAATAAGCTGAAAACGATTTGCTGCGCGCGATGCTGATACACTTGTTACCATAAACGAATACGAAATACTATCACTTACTTCGATCGCCGATTTCAAATATGTATCCGTTAAAATCCAGTTAAAATCATTCATCACACCACTTGCCGATAAAGACAGGGTATAGTTACCAACAGACAACGCCTGGCCGGAAGCGCCACTCATCTTTAATTTAATAGTATCATTACAAGCTAGGCTATTGACTGCATTAATGGCCATCGCCACATTTCCTTTTGGAATAAGGGTGGAAATATTTAGTGCGGATGCTCCGTCATTAACCATTTTAGGCGCATCATAGTAATCCATTTTCGAATCTGCATCGTCAATAATTTTATAATACGCACGGTCCGAACTTGTCGTATTTGAAAGAGAAACAATAATGCGATTCGTAGGTTGTGGCGGTGTGGCCTGTCTGTAAAAAGCTCCAATAACTCCCGCCTTAGCATCTTCCCGTATTTGCAGCGTCGGGTTAGCGCCAATAGCTCTTACCCAAAAAGATTGTCCCTTAGCAATTTGACCATAATTAAACGTTTCATTACCGCCATCATCGGGATAGTAATGAAAACAACCGGCCCCGTTGTCTTTTACAGCGATAGACTGTGCAATATTAGTTGATGTCCACCCAGTTCCATCTACTTGTCCTTTATTCCAGTCTACAGTGGCCGGGTACGGATTACCCACAAGATTCCAGCTTGACGATGGCATTGAACTGTCAAAATCAACGGGTAAGTTTAATGTGCCCTGGTTGATCACACCAGACCAATGAATGGTTACGGGGCCTGGCAAAATGTTCTGGTTTACAAAGGCAAGGTATCCTCTTCCAACTTCAAACGTAGCGGCATTTGTTTGTGGCGCCTTCGGGAATTGTATGTTTTGAGAAGTTGCTGCTGCGTAATAAAACAAGGAAGCTGGACGCGGTGCACAACCTACGCACGGACTTTTTCCGGCAAATGAACCCGTGACCGGCAAATCATTTTGAAGACCACTTACCGAAAACCCTGAAACGGGCGCCGATAAATACCGGTAGATATTCCCTTCATTGCTCATATAATGCTCAACCATAACGTTTCCTGTTATTGTAGAACCTGTTGGGAGTACGCCAACAGACGCATCACCTAAATAACCCTCATCTTTTGTTGACAGCAGTTGTAGGTATCCGTTTGTTGCTAACGTTGTACCTTCCGACAAAATGGACAACGACCCTTTGATCTTGATCGTGCTATTGATGGTAACGGTGTGTAGCGGGTTATCTATCAACAGATTATTAACCGTCCACCCTTTTACGTCAATGGTCTGATCGGTGAACGCTTCGGCTAATGACAAGCTCAAATTTTCAAGTGCGATGACAGACCCGGTTGAAAAAATGACGTTACCCCCCACCCGTAAATCTGTGGCCAATTCTACGTGAGACGCAGAAGACGTAAGTAAATCAAGGCCCACTTTTGATACTGATTCAAGACTTAGGGTAGCCGTACCAGTGTTATTAATTGACAAGCTTCCATTTATTGTATTTAATGAAAGTGAAATGTTTGAAGTAAGGTTGGGTGTATTCCACTCAAAATTATAAAACGACTGATTAATATTTTGTGGAGCACCCGTTGGCGATGTGTATGCTGCAATTCGGCAAACTGAACCCGTATTCCAGGTTGCACTTGGTATAAAACCCCGCGTTGATGTGAAATTGTGCTCGTACACTGAGCCGGCGTTAAAATGTATGCTATTAGCTGTGGCATTACTTACCGTACCGGAGGAATTTATGAATGTGCCATCGATCGACAACAAAGAGCCTGTTAAAAAACTGAGAATATCAATACTTCGAAAAACACCTCCGGATGCTATTGTTGTGGACCCTGAAAAGTTAATTGTGCCTTGATTATGTAATATCCCGCTAACGACCAATTTATCGCCGGTAACTGCTGAACCGAAGTTCAACGTCCTCCCAACTCCAACGGTAAGTGTGCCCCCATAATTAACTACAGTTTTCGGAATAGTCGTACTAACGGATATTGTGACATTGTGTGTGTTCAAAATTGTAACAAGTGCATTACTAGGAGGTAACACTGTAGCTGCTACCCAGGCCGATCCATTCCATGTTTGCCAGGTTGTTGAAAGTGCCCAGTTTCCTGACGCAACACTCCTGTAATCGCCTATACTTTGGCCGTATCCTGTGCCAGCGAAAAGCACAATTGAAAACAAGAACAGGGTCTTTAAAATGTATGCCTGACCACTTAAAAAAATTGTCTTCATGTTATTTTTGTTTAAAAATCCACCAAACCTTCACAAATCTTACTTCCGAAAATTCCCATTTTGGTTCTCGATATTTCCGTTTTAGGAATTACTTTAACAAGAGAGGACTTTATCCAAAATTGAATATTACTAGTTTTATGTGAATTCTGAGCTTTCATGCGGTTTTTTTGTTTTTCCGGTGTTCTTTTTGTTCGGCCGGTCCATCTACCTTCCTTAAGAGATACAACATTTAAGCCGATCTTGACATTTTTTTGAAAGCGCAAATGAGCTTATAGTACAAAGGCAAGAGTTTAATCATGTTAATGAAGGCCTTCGACGAAAATTGCAAAAGCGACTGCCCCAGCGTTGGCAGTTATTTATTGATAGAATTATAGAAGAAAAGACTATGGCTAGCATCCGAATTTGAATTTCAAATGCGCACTGCGTTTAACGGTTGCCTGAAGATTGTAATTCCTACTGTCTGGGAAAATCCAACGCAAATCCACAATGCACTGTATGCGATTGCACGGAGCCGTTCGCGGGACCACAGGAGCCATACCAATCAAGATTGCAGCCGCGAAAAAAAAGTTTTTGTCATGAAAAAACAGATGCCATCATTTGTTTCTCATTACAAAGTGCTTAAACGCGCTTCCTTGTCGCTGAAATGCTGTTCTATCGCTTTGAAAAAATGCAATTCGAGATCCGTAGCGCCCTGACTAGTGCGACGTTCACAATTATCATGGCTACTTATGCCGCAGCCTCACGGTTGTATTTACTTCTATATTGAATGGGTGACAGTCCGGTAATTTTCTTAAAGGTAATGCGAAAGGCCTTGCTGTCGGTATACCCCACTTTATACATTACCTCATTCACATTTTCACGCGAAGATTCAAGATTCTTTTTTGCAGCCTCTATCTTCACGCGTTGCATGTATTCGATCACCGAATTGGAAGTAGCTTTTTTAAACCTGCGCTCGAGGTTTCGTCTACCCAAAGCCAACATGGAGGCCAACTGGTCGACCGTTATTTTTTCCTGGAAATTGTTCTCTATAAACTCCTGGGCTTTTCGTATGGGTGCGTCTTCATGGTCCTTTTGTCCGTTAAAAATGGTGAAAGATGATTGACTATCCCTTTCGATCTCTATGGCAAATACTTTTGCCGCAAGAATCGCCATATCACGACCTGCATACTTTTCAATCAGGTATAAAATCAGGTTGAGGTAAGAAAAAGCTCCACCGCTCGAATAGATACCCTGTTCATCCGTAATAATCTTTTCAGTTACGAGGTTTACGTCGGGAAACATCGTGCGGAAACTATTCGCCGCCATCCAATGTGTTGCACATTTTCTTCCGCTCAGCAAACCTGTTGACGCCAACAAAAAAGCCCCAAGACAAAGACTCGCCACCTCAGCGCCGTTTTTATAATGTTTCGTTATCCAGGGAATAAACTGTTTATTGATTTCCAATGCTTTTCGTATATCTCCATCAATCGCTGGTATAATAATCAGATCGGTTTTTGTAACCTCATCCAATACTGCATCAGTGTGTACGGTGAATAAATTTCCAGTTAATTTTGTTTGCCTGGTAAGTCCCACAAGTTGAACTGTAAACGGCGGTGCCTCTCCTTTCGCTTTAAAAAATTCATTTACTTGTGTTAATAATTGCCGGGATCCTTCAAGACTTCCCAAAATAGCTCCTTCAGGCACAAGAATCGATATATGTCTCATAAAATTGAATTTAACGAAATGTAACTACGTTGTTAAAACTGATTTTTCAAAAGTATGCAGATCTATTGTCGCGATCAACCCCTACGATTGCCGTAATCACACCCCTGCGATGGGCACGATATCTAAAAAGCAACAAATAAAAAATAGAAAAATATACTATCCCATGATATAAACGCTTTTGGTTTCCAGGTAAATCGTTTCCAAAAGGATAGGCGAAGCATTTTGATGAGTTACTTCCTCCCGATAGAAAGATGCGATCGTGCTTTGGGCTTAGTATACTGAATGAAAATATTTATTCGGCGGGATAGTTCACTCAATAAACTGTTAACAACCTTGGTCAACATACGTCGGTAATTATTTGAGTGTTAATTTACGCGGAAACCGCTGCTTCCCGGTGATACTTATTCTTATACTCAAGTGGTGATAACCCCGTTGTCTTTTTGAAGATGGTTCGAAAAGTTTTGGTATCCGAATATCCAACCTCCCACATAATCTCGTTGATGTTCTTATTGCTGGTCTCAAAACCTTTTTTAGCCGCTTCAATTTTCACGCGTTGAATATATTCTGACACCGTATTGCACGTCGCTTTTTTAAACCGTCGTTCAAGGCTTCGCCGGCCAATGGCGAACATCGTAGATAACTGATCGACCGTAATTTTGTCTTGAAAATTAGTTTCAATAAACTCCTGCGCTTTTAGCACAGATTCATCCTGATGATCACGTTGCCCCCTAAACATTATAAATGCTGATTGACTGCTTCTGTCAATTTCAATCTCAAATATCTTAGCACACGAAATAGCGGTATCCCGACCCGCATATTTTTCAATTATATACAGAATAAGGTTCCAAAATGAATTGGCGCCACCACTCGAGTATATCCCCTGCTCGTCGGTGATGATCTTATCGGATACAAGATCAATTTCAGGAAAAAGTTTTTTAAAATCATTGGTGGCAAGCCAATGTGTTGCACATTTCTTGCCAGCAAGTAAACCCGTGGAAGCCAAAAGAAATGTACCTACACACAGACTGGCCACTTCCGCGCCATCTTTGTATCGTTCATTTATCCAGGGAAAGAATTCCCTGTTGGCCTCGATCACATCCTTCATATCGCCATTTACTGCGGGAATAATGATTAGATCAGTTTTGAGAACATCACCGATAAGCAAATCGGGATATACATTAAATAACCGATTATATACCTGTGCCTCCCGGGAAAGGCCTACCAATTGGATATTAAACAAAGGCGCTTTGCCAGCGGCCACCAGAAGTTCATTGGCTTTGGAGAACCCGATAAGTGGTCCTTCAATTGTACTCAGTGCAACTGCCCCTTTAGGAAGAAGAATAGTTATGTGTTTCATAATGCCTACGTTAAAATCATAGTTTGTGTATACACAGAATAGGAACCCGCTGGTGCCTATTCATGTACCACAAAAATTAAACAAAATATTGTCGGAATCAACCCCTTAGATTGCCGTATTTACACCCCTGGAAATAAAAGTAATGCCCGTAGGTTTGTTATACGAAAAGCGGTAATTCCTATGGCACAAATTAATGCATACCTGACTTTTAATGGCAACTGCCGTGAAGCGATGAAATTCTACCAGGAGTGTTTGGGCGGGGAATTAACGATGCAAACTGTTGGAGGTTCACCGATGGGAAGTCAAATGCCGGCGGAAGCACAAACTAAAATATTACATGCAAGTCTTGTAAAGGATAATCTTGTGCTTTTAGGTTCTGACATATCAGGGGCAGGAAGAATAGTAAATGGAAATACAATTTCACTATCGCTGCATTGCAGCAATGAGCAAGAAATAAAAACATTCTTTTTCAATCTTTCGGCAGGTGGACAAATTGCCCACCCCTTACATGAATTCTTTGCCGGTACAATGGGAGCCCTTACCGACAAATTTGAAAAAGATTGGTTGCTTTACTATGAAAAGAAAATAAAATAGTCATTTTACTTAAACATTAACCCCGGAGATTATGAGAATTCTAGTTATTATTTTAATTGCAATTGTAGCTTTGATTGCATTACTGTTGATTGTGGCACTCTTCGTTAAAAAAGAATACGCCATTGAACGGGAAATCGTCATCGACAAACCCAAACAGGAAGTTTTTGATTACATTAAATTTCTCAAAAATCAGGACAACTACAGTAAATGGGTAATGATGGACCCAAGCATGAAAAAGGATTTTACGGGCACCGATGGAACGGTCGGCTTTATTTATGCCTGGGATAGCACCAATAAAAACGCTGGAAAAGGGGCGCAAGAAATAAAGTCCATTGATAATGGTAATCGGCTGGATATTGAAATACGGTTTGAAAAACCTTTTGTAGGAATAGCCTACGTACACCAGGTAACAGAAAGTTTATCTGAAAATCAGACGAAAGTACGCTGGGGAATGAAGGGCGAAAGCACTTATCCGATGAACATTATGAATCTGTTCATGGACAGCATGCTTGGCAAAGACCTCGACGAAAGCCTTAACACGCTGAAAGTTGTCCTTGAAAAATAACACGTGAATGCTGTAAATCCAGCTTAAAAATACATGCACACCTTTAAAATAAAATGTGTCTTTGCACGACAGCATTAAGAATAAGTATAAACTAAACCTAAAAAAATGAAAATCGCCGTTATAATCGTACGCGTCCTACTAGGCCTTTTGTTCCTTTTCGCCTCCATATCCTATTTCTTGCAATTATTTCCGGAACAGAAAACAGAGGGTAATCATAAAATCTTCCTTGACGGAATGGCCGCCTCCGGATATTTATTGCCCCTGGTTAAAGCCTTTGAACTTCTGTGTGGTATTGCTTTTGTGGTGGGCCGGTTTGTTCCTCTTGCCACCGTAGTGCTATTCCCAATTACCGTGAACATTGTACTTGTGCATGCATCACTAGCACCGGACGGGTTGCCGTTTGCAATTGGTGTACTGCTTGCCCACCTGTTTTTGGCTTATGCTTGTCGTAAGAATTATGAGAGTCTTTTAGCACCGCGCATACGGTAGCACATAAAGCAGATACCCGGATCTCAATTTAAACCTGACATTATCAATTGAACTTGTAAGCCGATGATAGAAGTTTTAAAAACAAACGTTAAGGACCGGAATCAGGCTAAAAGGTTGATTGACCAAATTCATAAAACATTTTTGGATTATCATGCAAATTTTGACCTGGAAGATTGCGACCGCATTTTACGTGTAAAAAGCACAACAGCGTCTATCCAGGTCAATTTGCTTATCAATCTGTTAAAAGCAAATGGCGTTGAATCAGAAATTTTAGAAGATGAGGTTCAACCCCAACTGGTGTAATTGACGATCAACCAGCAATGTTCTGGTCAATAACAATTCCATTCAGGTGATAATTATGAAGCAATGCGATTCGCATTAAATTTGTTTATTGCGGTGTTGTATATGCGTTCGGTCAGCATGACGCGCGCACCTAATTGATTCAAAGGTTCAGGGGAGAGTTTACCATTCAGTAAGTCTACAAAGAACATAAGTTGATTGAAATAATAATTCTCAGGCTCAAAAATGATCCGATCAGAACCCGTTGGCTTTTCTATGGCAACGATCAATTTCTGATACCCATAACTTGGCCTGAAAAAATTCCTGATCTTTAATTTTGCTTGTTCAAATTCTATCCAATGCGTTGCATCATAGGGATGTTCATAGGAGGAAAAGAAATCGGCTTGTATGCCTTCAGGATACTGGAGTGAGGTTTTAAAATTCATATCCACCCCATTTGGCCCGTTAAAGTCTGATGAGGCCTCAACCGCAACAGGCTCAACCTGAAAACAAGTTTGAAGAAATTGAATCCAGTAAGGTGAATTATCGTAAAATGAACCTCCCCCACGTTCCGGAAAAAAGCGATACGAGTTGTGGCGTGTAGCTGAAAGCGTATACGTAAAATTTGTTGCAAGCTTTTTAACCGCACCAAAGGCGTTGGTATGAATGAGCTCTTTAATTTTTGATTGCCACGGATGATGCCGTACCATTATTGCTTCATGAAGAATTACATTGTTTGCAGTAATGGCATATTTTATTTTATCAAAATCGTATTGGGTTAAACAAATCGGCTTTTCAATCAAGACGTGCTTTTTCGCATTGGCGGCTTTTACGATCCATTCTGCGTGTAAGTCGTTCGACAACGCAATATAAACAGCGTTAATACGATCATCGTCCAACAATGCCTGATAAGTCTCGTAGGCTTTTGGAATACCATGCACGCTGGCAAAATCCTGACCCCTGGCAAAATCACTGGATGCTATCGCAGCTATTTGCAGTTCGCTGATTTTTTTCGCGGGTTCGAGAATAGCCTGAGGTACTATTTTAGAAGCCCCAAGTATGCCAAGCTTAACCAAGACGATCAGGTTTTAATGTCAATCTGCTCGATGAGGTATTACACGCCATTCAGGTATAGTTGTATACATTTTGAGCAAATAGGTGTTAGCCCCTGATACATAATACCACGTAACTTCTTATACTCGTCACTTTTCCAAACGTTAAGTGGATTTTTTTCTTCGTTGAGATCGCCAACTTTAAATTCGGGAAAAAGTTTACATGAGCTTACTGTTCCATCGGCAAGTATATCCATTCGGTTAGATACCGCGTGGCACGTTTTCCTGTTTTGCGCAGGTTCTTCCGAGCCGAGTAGAAAACCTTCAGCTTCACCCAATGTCATGTCTGGTCTGATACGGATCTTCGTTTTCCAAACTTTGGAATTAAGCTTTTTAACTTGCTCTTCCAGGATAATTTTTGAATCTGGAGAGATATGATGCGTATATGAATGCCAACTGGCATCTGCAGGCCTGTTAACAAAATCAGGATTCAACCAGGAGAAGTTCTTGATGAAGTATTCATCCATTTTATTAGCTACATTTTTAGGAATGTACCAGGGAAAGCAAAAATAAATCGTGTCGACTCCGAGGTTTTCAAAAAACATGGCGATATCGTAAAGCTCGTTAACATTAGCATCGGCCAACACGAGGTTAACATTAATATGGCCATTATACTTTTTACGTTGGCGTAAAAGAATATACGGCATAATGTTATCTATTATTTTGACGAATGTTCCTTTGCCACGTATTGAATCGTGTGAGTCCTTCATACCATCAATGCTTATCAGCAAATTAGGAGCAACAGGCAAGCTAAGAATGGAATCCATTTTCTCCCGCAAGAGAAGCGCATTGGTGCAGATGACGCTTTCCCGGCCGTCGTTCTCCATGAGTTTGCAGATATCATCCCATTGAGAATGAACAAGGGGTTCACCGCCCCAAAAATAGATTCTGGATTTTGCTTCTTTTGTTGCTGCTAAAAGTCGTTCTATGATGTCGATCGAGATTTCTTGCTTTTGCATGGATTTTGAATAATGATGAAAGAATCCTTCATCATTCCACTGGTAGCAGTGGGTGCAACGCAGGTTACACTTGTACGTAAGCTGAAGTCCTATCTCATGAGGTACCTCGCTCGAATACGTAGGGTCCTTTTTCCGCTGACGTTCGGTTTCGAACGCATATTTCAGCGACCCTTTCATCCAGTTAAAGGTTTCTTTATCAAGCGCTACAGTGTCGAGCGGTTTCATGTCCTGGTCCAGAAGATCATTTTTAATTGAGTTCATAATATTTCTGATAAATAGTTTCTAAATTTTTTTTCCCTTCTATTAGATTGGTGCGTAATTGATCGATCGACTCAAACGAAAAATATTGCTCCTTCCATTCGTTGTAATCAATTCCGTATCCAAGCGTTTTCCATAAAAAAGCATTTTGCGATTCATGGACACCAAACGGCTCAAGAAATACAACGGGCACACCTGCTGCGATGGAGTCGTTGATGGAGCCGCCTCCCGGCTTACTTATTATAACGCTGCTCGTCAGTACCAGGTTATAATAAGGATAGTAGGTATCGGCCCAGGTTTGCGTTGTTGTTCCTTCGTCGTCTACTTTTTGAATAGACGGGAAGGTATAGTGTGTACCATTAGCGGGCTTCCATTGAGGGTCCAGTAAATGGTAATCGATTAATTCATTGTGTGTACCAACATCAGCCATCTCGTAGGCAATAACATTGAGTTTAATTTCCTGCTGAAGCATTTCCGAAATTTTCTCTTTATACGTGCCAATCCCCCACCCTCCGCCATGAATTAAAACACGATTGAGGCCATTGGCCGGTTTGCTAAAATTACTCTCGGGAGGAATATAGGATAACAATTTCTTATCTACTGCATCAAACAGTTTAATCAGTCGGATATTTCCATATTTGGCATCATAACTCTTCCAGGATGGGGAAAGGTCAGCATCCATGTGAACAAGGTCAATGGCTATATTTTGATGATCAACGCCAGCCAGGTACGTATTAATTACCTCATTCCAAAAACCAGTAAACACGACAAAATGACGTTGACCGCGCGCCTTCCAGTGGTTAAAAAGTGTTTCGACTTTTTGTTCATCAAAACTCGATGAATTGTTTTTCGGCGCCATTTTCAACGCCGTTTTTGCAAATTTAAAATTGCTGTGAGCGGCGTGCTTCAATTTCGGTATCTCGTCTAGCTTACCCTCCAAAAAAAGTTGCTCCAATGCAACAAGTTCCGAGGCTATACCCCTTCTTAACAAGCCTTGATGAAAGATCAATGCAGGTATATAGGTACCCAAAGTAACATAGGAGCAAAGAATGGTTACGGGTTGGTTGAGTACCTTCATTTAGTCTTGTTTCTAAACTTATTTACGAGGTTACGGTTAAATTGAGCGAAGAAAAACTATTTTTCAACGAACGCATAACGTCATTTTCTTCCTTCGCACCGCTGGCGATAACCGACGCATAAAATTTACCTTTATAACTGACCGACGCCCGGTCTTCGGCATAAATTCCATTTACATCAAATGTATTTGCCGACAAAGGCAATACGCCACTGGCGGAATCTTTGGTAAACAGAATCCCACGTTCATTCAGTTCGTCAAAAAGATGACTAAACCGAAGATGTGCAGGCACCGTGAAAGAAAACGAATGCATCATTCCGGACTTCCCATAATTCGATTGAAGCCGCTTGTTCATGTGATGATTGATCAAACTCATAGACTTGCGGGCATTTATTTCCACGATAGGCACCACGGCTGCATTGGTAAGCATCATCGAGTCGATACACACATCGCCAAAATACCCCTTATCAAAGAGTCGTTTACCTATTTCCCTCATTGTCTGAAAATAGCCTTTCCCTTCCAACGATTCGTTGAAGCCCTCATCTGCTTCGCGGCTGCCCGAAAATGCAAAACCGGTATTGTGAAATTTATGAACAGAAATAATTGTCGTTTTTCCCTGTTCATCAATATTAAACTGGCAGCAAAAATCAAACGCCTTATCTAAGAAAGGTTCAATTAAAAAACGTGTCGATAGTCCCTGTTCTTCTTGTTTTTTGATGTATTTGCAAATACGTTTTAGAACAAGCTCGGTATCAATTTTAAGATTTCCTTTGCCTGACACCCCGAATATATCTTTGATTAAAAATGCACCTTCGTTTAAGAGTCGCAGACCGGCTGCCATTAATTCATCGGCAGCATACACCATGCTTCCAATAGCGTCGCCGAAAATATCGCGTGCTAAAAAATGAGAAAACTCTTTTGAATTCACTTCGCGTACAATCCCCACGGTTGGAAGCGAATTACTAAACTTATTGATATGATGAAGCTCATCAGTAAACGGAAGGATAGCAAACGGTGAGAGACGCAATGCGCCGGCACCCGATGGACGATCGAGTTTTGAATGGCAGAGTAGTTCGAATAGATTCTCACGAAAATAACTTACATCATTACTGTCGCGACCTGCAATCTGCTCCTGGTTATTGGAAAAATTAATTCCAATTTCCCGCAGGTACGTTACATGCTGAGCATTCATAGGTAAACGCGTAAGAATGCGGTCGTCGGATGTCTCAGCAAAAACAAACTGTAGTTCATCCATGACACCAACGATTACGTCGGCCTGATCATCGGCAATTGCCGGAAGCCTGGTCAGTTGTTCATCCCGCCAGAAAGACTCCGAATTGAAATTCGCAATATAAGAATTCATTGAGCAGCCGTTAGCAAACGTACAGCACTAAGCAGATTGTGTTTTTTTCAACTCAGCCAGAAAGCTACAAAATTTAGCAATAGACTGAAGTACGGTATAGTCGAACGAATCGAAATCAACCTCAACGTC
>WUUC01235333.1_pt1 | contig 15689 bp, 8 predicted proteins | sample 6278441 | NCBI WGS metagenome assembly WUUC01 (sample SAMN13675441, study PRJNA597444) | soil metagenome | isolation source: soil | place: USA: Washington | collected 2017-10
TGCTAGGACATAATCCGCCTAAAATGGGTGGTTCCTGCAAGGACATAAGTGCCTTGCGCGATTTAGGAGACCTCTTTCGTAGTCTGGTCTTCTAAACCTCAGGACACAGCAGGCCTGCAGAATCCGCTCAATGGGGTTTAGGAGACCTTGTTCGGTGTCGGGCCTTCTAAACCGGACTTCTAAGGCGAGGAGCCTGTCGCAAGCCAGTCTCTAGTGCAAGATGTTAAGGAGACCCAGCCCCGAGCAAGGCCTCCTTAACCGGGCAGGGCGCCATGGTTAGCGCCAACACTCTGTTGTAGGCTGATCCTACCGACCCAAGTTAGAGAACCCATGTTTAGAAGGCCCTGTAAAGATCCCCGAAACCACGCCGCTCTGCAACAGTTGGGCTGCGTAGCCCGATTCATCGTTGATTCATTGGCGCGTGCTTCAATCTTGTAGGAAAATGAACAAATAATAGTGTGGTAAGCCCTGCTCCCTAGGCGGCAAGGGATAGGATGAGTTCTCCTGCTGGCGTTGAAGATGTGAGGCGGTCAGAGTCAGTCCGGATTTGGTTGCTCGGTGGGTTTCGGGTTAGTGTAGGTTCTAGATCCATTCTCCAAGATACCTGGCGCCTGAGGAAGGCGGCTGCTCTGGTAAAGTTGCTAGCTCTAGCTTCTGGCCATCGACTACACCGAGAGCAGGCCATGGACCTCCTGTGGCCCGACTCGGGCAGGGGAGCCGCCTCCAATAGCCTCCGTAAGGCTCTCCACATTGCTCGCGGGGCCCTCGACCAGGCTGAGGGCTCCCGCTATCTGGCATCCGAGGAGGAGTCGCTGGTGCTGGGCCCGGGTGGCAACGTCTGGGTGGACACAGAGGCGTTCGAGGACGCTGCTGCAACCGCTCGCCGCACCCACGACCCTGCGGCCTACCAGGCGGCGCTGGACCTTTACAGTGGCGAGCTGTTGCCTGGGGACCGTTATGAGGGATGGGCGGAGGAACCTAGACGCCGTCTGCAGGAGACGTACCTCTCGCTTGTGCTCGGGCTCGCACGCCTTTACGAGGAGCGTGGGAACTACGAGCCCGCTGTCGAGGCACTCAGAAGGGTTGTGGCGGAGGAACCCACTCGTGAGGAGGCATACGTAGGCCTGATGCGCCTGTACGCCCTCTCGGGAAGGAAAGGAGAAGCGCTCGCGCTGTACGGGCACCTTGAGGAGGCCCTCCAAGAGGCGTTGGGTACCGAGCCCGCCGCTTCGAGTCGTGCCTTGAGGGAGGAGATCACATCAGGCCGCGTCCCACCCAAAGAGGCTTATCTCTCCGGCTTCTCGCCAGAGGAGTCACCGAGCGTCGGTAGGCACAACCTTCCCGCCCCGAGGACTACCTTCGTCGGGCGTGAGCGTGAGATACTTGAGATCAAGCGCGCCCTCGCCATGACTCGCCTTCTGACGCTCACGGGGGCGGGCGGTTCAGGCAAAACTCGGCTGGCTATAGAGATAAGCAGGGATCTAGTCGGAACCTACCCCGACGGGGTGTGGCTCGTGGAACTTGCACCGCTCTCTGAGAGAGAGTTGGTATCGCAGGAGGTAGCTGGGACTCTTGGAGTTCAGGAACAGTCCAGCCAACCGCTTGCACAGACGCTAGCTGAGACATTGCATAGAAAGAAGATGCTGCTGGTGTTGGACAACTGTGAGCATCTGGTTAACGCCGTGGCATCTCTAGTGGATGCTCTCCTCAGCTCCTGCCCACGTCTGCGTGTGCTCGCCACCAGCCGAGAGGCCCTGGACGTGGCCGGTGAAATTAGATGGACTGTGCCCTCCCTCTCCGTGCCTGCCTCGCGCTCTTCCCTTACGGCACAGGAGCTGGAAGGATACGCCTCCGCGAGACTGTTCTTAGAGCGTGCTTCCGACCGGCGCCCGGGCTTTGTAGCCACCACGGAGAACGCAGGGGCGGTGGCGGAGGTCTGTCGGAGATTGGACGGGGTACCACTGGCGATAGAGCTTGCCGCAGCGAGAGTAGGCACGCTTTCCGTTGAAGAGATTTATGAGAGGCTCAAGGATTCGCTAAGGCTGCTGACGGACGGAGGCCGGACGACTGTGCCACGACAACGGACGCTTAGGGGAGCCCTCGACTGGAGTTACAACCTGCTCCCCGAGCTAGAGCGAAAAGGGCTCCGGAGGCTCTCGGTGTTCGCAGGAGGTTGGACCTTAGAAGCTGCGGAGGCGGTCGCAGGGAGCAGGGGAATTGAGAAAGACATGGTCTTGGACCTGCTATCAGGAATTGTGTCTAAGTCCTTAGCTGTGACGGAGGTGGATGAGCAGAGCGGGGTTAGGTATAGGATGCTGGAACCGGTACGCCAGTACGCGCTGGAGAAACTCGAAGGGAGTGGAGAAGCGGAGGTGGTTAGACGCCGGCACGCCGAATTCTTCCTTACTTTAGTCGAGGAGGTAGAGCTGGATTTGCTGACACCAACGCCGCAGTTGCTAGAGAGTGTCGACGCAGAGCACGAGAATGTCCGGGCGGTGTTCTCTTGGGCGATTGAGCGAGAGGAGGTCGAGCTGGGGCTTCGGCTTGCGGGGGCGTTGCGGTGGTTTTGGTTCGCGCGGGGTCACTTAGGCGAGGGACGTAGGTGGCTGAAAGAAGTTCTTCGGCATGGCGGACAGACCGCGGCAAGGGTCAAGGCGCTGCTCGCGATGAGCTGGCTGGCACTCCAGCAGGGCGACATTGACGAAAGCGAGGCGGCCGCCGAAGAGGGGCTCAAGCTGGGCACCGAGACAAAGGTCAAGAGCAACCTCTTGGCCGAACTCTGGCACATGTTAGGGTCAGCGGTAGAGAATCGGGGCGATTACGAGCGGGCGACGGAGCTGTTCGAAGAAGCTCTAGCTCTCAGCCGGGAAGCTGGGGACCGGTGGGGCGTCTCGTTTGCTCTGAACGCCCTTGGGAACGTGTCGAGTATGCAAGGCGATTACGAGCGGGCGACAGAGTTATACGAAGAGTGCTTAACCCGGTTGAAAGAGTCGGGCGACGTGGCGCACAGCGCAATTATCCTAAGTAACCTAGGATCTAATGCCCTGGAAAGGGGCGACCACGAGCAGGCAACCGCATTGAGCGAGAAAGCCGCGGCGTTGTTCCGGGAGCAAGGGCACCCAAAGGGCCTCGAGTGGGCCCTAGACATCCAAGGGTGGGCGGCGCTGATGCGTGAAGACTACGAGAAGGCGAGAACTTTTCTTGTGAAAAGCTTAGCGCTGTGCGGGGAGTTAGGCGATAAACGGGGCACCATCGACAGCTTGGAGGGGTTGGCGAGCTTGGCAGCCGCGTTGGAGGACGACGCTCGAGCGGCGCGGCTATGGGGTGCCGCTGAGACTGCGCTACAAGTCATCGGTACTCCTCCAACGCCTGACAACCTCACCCAGCCATACCTAGACGCAGCCAGTTCTCGACTGGGAGAGGAGGCGTGGGAAGCGGCGTTCGCAGCGGGCCGGGCCATGAACTTAGAGGAGGCCGCAGAGTACGCATTCCCCGAACAAGAATTCACCACACCTATGCCCCAAGAGCCGGATCAACCGAGGGGCTATGTGCAACGGTCCATCCTCACCCGCCGCGAGGAGGAAATTGCAGCGCTAGTAGCACGAGGACTCACCAACCGCCAGATCGCCTCGGAGCTCTCCATCTCTGAGCATACTGCCGCAACTCACGTAAGGAGAATCCTCAAGAAGCTAGGGCTTCAGTCTCGAGCACAGATCGACTCCTGGCTCACCGAGCGGCGGCCGCCTACCGCTGATTTGAACTAACTATTTCTCCATCCGAACGTCACCCGGCAAGCGGTACGGCCCAATTCTTTCCCATAAATACTCAACTTGAGTACGGTTTAAGGCCTCTCAGGTAACGGCCGGGTAACGGCCGCCTCCTAAGCTGTCCCCAAGACATCCCAGTAGGGACACCTAATGAAAGGAGAGCGGCCATGAACAACCCTTACGAGATCCACTCTTGGAGCAAGCAATACCGCGTGGAGAGACTGGCGGAGGCGCGGATGACGCATCTCGAGGGACGGCTGAGGGAGAACAAAAAGGCGCGTTCCGAACGGGGTTCTGTGAGTCTCGCTTTGGCAAACGTGCTGTCGCTGGTACGCGGGGCGTAGCTTTGACGGTAGCGAGCACCATGAAGAGAGGATGCGAAGTGAGAAGTTCATCTGTGGCATCGAGATTCGACGCCCTAGTCTGTCCCCTGTGCGAAGCGAGCAAACTATACCCCTCGGATCGAGACTCGATGCGCTGCCGGTCGTGCGGTGCCCACGTACAGGGGGCTATGCTCGAAACCCTGCGGTGCATATCTGCCTTGCCAGACGCTCTAGGGAGCCACGCTTGCGAGTGCGGCCATCCTGAGATGCGCCTCCTGCCTGACAGTACGTACCACTGCCCAGCCTGCGGTTCGGAGGTGGCCCCGGCCGACGTTCCCTCGACCCCTTCGAAGTCTGAGGAGAACGGTATGGCGTACGGGTCGGGCTGGGCGGACGGCCGCTTCGGGGAGAGAGGCAGCTTCGTAGACAACCCCAACCTGGCGAAGTGGGAGGCTTCATCCGACAGGTTCGACTACTACAGGGGCCATCGTGCAGGCAGCGAAGCCCACCAGAGCAAGAACGATCGGAACCCGGACACCCGCGAGAAGCTCTTCGGATGAGGTGTGAGGCGGCCCCATGTGTGCGATTCGAGAAAGGAGGGTTGCCATGAAGGATCGATGAGAAGCCCCGTTTGATCGCCGCCCCGAAGCCTTCGAATAGGCCTGGCGTGTGGAAAGCGGCACAGCATAACGTAGTGGATCGAGACAGCAAAGGAGATGACGAGGAATGTTAGCCAAGAACACAAGAGCATCGGTGGCAGCTGACGCCGTGGCGATGATCACAGGGGTGAGTCCCCTCATGAGACGGGCGGTACTGATCCTGGCGACGATGATGCTAGGAGTGATGATGCTCAGTGGGGTGGTGCTGGCCAAGAACGTAACGGGCACCAATGGGGGCAATGAGCTCAAGGGCACCAATAGGGCGGACAAGATCCGTGGGCTCGGTGGCCAAGACTATATCAATGGTAGGGCAGCCGCTGATGAACTCTACGGCGCCAGAGGCAAAGACAAGGTGCGAGGCCAACGTGGCGGCGACTATATAAATGGTGGTCGCGATACTGACAAGCTGTTCGGTGACCGCGGCAATGACACGATGAAGGCTAAGGACGGTTTTAAGGATTACGTCAACTGTGGCGCCGGCGCTAACGACAAGGCCTACGTCGACGCTGACCTCGACACCTGGGTAAACTGCGAAGACGTGCCTGGCGACAATGGTGGCCCGATCGTAGATCCACCTCCCGATTCCGGCAACACCATTACCGGTGACTACTATGGAACAAGGCACATTGTTGGCGCATCACCAGAGTATAGCACGGAATGCTACTCATTCTATTCCAATCATACCGTCGAGTTGCGCCACAATGGGCTACCTACTGTTAACTTAACCGGAATCTACCAAGGTGATGCAACCGGTGGGGAGATCGTTTGGGATTCTGCTTCTGGGAAGGTACCTTCCTCTGTGGTAGCGCAAGGAGATGGAAGCTTGGAAATTGACGGCCTCAGGGTTACGCGCACAGTTTCATGCTTAAGTCCATAGAGCCAGGTTGCTAGTAGTCACGAAGACATCCCGGGACCGGCAAGCTCGGTCCCGGAGTCTCTTCGGTACACCTGATGGTTCTCTTCCGCAGTTTTCTCATCCCTACAGTTGTAGCTTACCCTCATCAGGTCGAGCACTCTCAACAGTACGAGCCGCCAGTACCTAGGTTTTTCGCCTGCTGGTTTGCCGAGGGTATCCTACCTTCCATGCCCTTGGTGACTAAAGGCTACTCCTCCGCCCGGATACTTTTTAGCTGTTCGCCCTCGCCGGCCTTACGGTTACGGGGAAAGGACGCCTAACCTCCACCAAGATTGGCTTCACGCTCTCACACGCCGCGAGGATGAGATAGTTGCCCTCGTGGCACAAGGTCTCACCAACCGCCAGATCGCCTCTGATACCAAATCCGCTTGAATAGTGCCGCATTGAGAGCGACGGTAGCGCTGGTTTTGCTGATAAGTATGGCTTTTTAGGTCACCGGGGATGTCGAGTGTTCAGTGAGACTTGGTATGAAATGATAATCTCCGAGCATACGGCCGCCACTCACGCCAGGCGGATCCTCAAGAAACTAGGATTGCGCTCCCGAGTGGAGCTCGCTGGCTGGGTGAGTAGTAGCCGTCCTCCTCTGACCTAGATTTACAGCTCTCGCTACGGGGCGATCTTTAGCATGCACACGGCCGACCTCGTCGAGCCGTTCCGCTCCAATGTGGATCGGTTCCTCGCCACGTTGCGTGCGGCCGGGGCCAACGTCAATTTCGATACGACCTACCGTCCTTCCCAGAGGGCACACCTCATGTACTATTCCAACAAGATAGCCAACCACGGCTTCGATCCCAGGAAGTTCCCCGCCCAAGACCCGCCCATGGCCGGCCAACCGCAGGAGCCTCCTGTGGACGGCATCTGCTGGGCACACCACGACCGACACAGCCGTTTCGACTTGCAGGCATCCCGAGACGCCGCCCGGAAGATGGTGGCAGCCTACCACTTCGTTCTTGACCCCACCCATCCCTCTCGACACGAGGTTGGCCGCGCCATCGACATGAATATCACGTGGAACGGCACGCTCAATATCGCCGATGCGAACGGCAAGGTCATGTCGATACAATCACTGCCACGCACGGGCGCAGGCAATCATCAACTCTGGGATGTGGGTAGGACCTACGGGGTCAACAAGCTGCCGGCCGACCACCCCCACTGGTCCGACGACGGACGCTGAGCGATCACACAAGGATACATGGGCTGGAATCTAAGTGATCCAGCCCTTACTTTTGCCTTTATTCGTCGGAGCGCGTGGAGAGACTTTTTGGAGAAAACCCGCTCGACATAGGGTCGCCTACACCAGTACGCCGAGGGGCACCTCCAGATCGTAGGCGACTGGAGGACCATCAGCACATGCCCATCGCGTAATGCCAAGCCTCGGCTTACGGAGGATGACTCCTAACCTCGCGTACCGGCAGCCATCGGCTTAGGAGACCTTCTCCGAGGTTTGGTCCCCTAAACCACTCGAGTGCCTCAGATGCCACCAACGGCGTCTATCTAAGGCGAATACATCCGACAGGTTTAGAAGATCCGACAAGGTCCCCTAAACCTACAAGGCCTCCTAAGGTCGTGAGGACTCCGCCCATATACCGCCAGGTTAGGGCGTTCATGTGGGAGGATGGGGTTTAGGAGACCTTTTGCGGACGAGGTCTCCTAAACCCGAGTTAGCGCCAAGGGGAGGAGAAGCTGCTCTTATATAGGCCGTATCGTGGTGCTGATTTAGGAGACCAAGGTTTAGAAGACCTTCCTTCCAGGGTCTCGTAAACCAGGACGGCTCTATTGCAAGGGCGCGGTGCGTGGAAGTGACCGGCTCGAAGATCCGGCGAGGTCACGGCCAATCGCAGGGCCAGGAGAGGAAAATCAGCATTTTGAGGAGGTTCGTTAGGCCTCGACACACCCCTGACATAGACTGATAAGGGACCCCGATTCCTCTGCGACCCTGAGCCAAGATGTTCCAGAGCACCTCAAAGTCCCCTTAAACGTCCTTCAAGCCGCTGACCAAGTCCTCGACGGCCCCAGAGCCTAACATCATGTTGTGGCCCTCAAATCGGCTCATACTCACACCGAGGTCAGGACAACCGGACCTCGAAGAATGGATGGGGGTTGCAACTCCTGCTACCCCTCCCCCTCATGCGGGCTTTACCCCCGGACGCTCACGAGCGGGACCTCGAGAGCAGCTATTGGGAGGTTAATGAGACCTTATCTGTGACAGGGTCTCATTAACCAGGAGCTCCGTACACGTTCGCGGAAATGCCCGTATTTAGGTGGCGTTTATTGTCTCTGTTTAGGAGACTATGCTTTAGAGGACCTTCGGGTCTCCTAAACCGAATGAGCAAAACCCTTGCCTGCGAGGTGCCGCACGCCTACGGCCAACCACGACATAGGCATTCCGCTGCCTCGCCCTCATCTCTACAGAGACTAGAGATGACTACAGGCGGGTTCGGCAGCGGACGGTATGCGTCCCCGCCAGGAGTCACTTGGTGACTCGAGGAGAGAGCCCTTCAAGGGCGCCTTAAACGTCATTGTAGTCGCAAGGCTCGCCGTCCCACCCTTGGTGCCCTTGCCACGGTCTACGAACGCTCAAATCGGCCTCTATGTGCCCTGGTTCATCGGCGACTCATTGGCGTATGCTCCAATCTTGTAGGAAAATAGACAAGGAAGAGTGTGGGGAGTTGTCTGGAATGTGCCCTCCTGCTGGTCATAGAGATACAGCACGATCCGGAACACCGTCAGGCGAGAAGCCAGAGGTGGTGCGGGTCTGGCTGCTTGGTGGCTTTAGGGTATCGGTTGGGAGCCGGACGATCCAGCAGAGCGAGTGGCGTCTCCGGAAGGCAACCACCTTGGTGAAGTTGCTAGCCCTCGCCCCAGGACACCGCCTCCACCGAGAGCAGGCGATGAACCTCTTGTGGCCCAACTCGGGTAGGAAGGCTGCCTCCAACAGCCTGCGCAAGACTCTCCACGCGGCCCGCAGGACTCTCGATCCGACCGCGAGTGCTGGCTACCTGGCATCGGAAGATGAGTCGCTCGTGCTGTGTCCGAGAGGCGACCTGTGGGTGGACGTCGATGCCTTTGAGGAGGCGGCGGCCACCGCCCGTCGTTCTCGTGACCCGGCGACCTACAGGGCGACGTTAGAGCTGTACGCGGGCGCCCTTTTGCCCGAGGATCGCTACGAGGAGTGGGCGGAGCCTCGGCGTGACGAGCTGCGAAGTCTACATCTTGCGCTGCTCGTCGAATTGGCCGGGCTCTACGAGGAGCGTGGGGAGTACGCATCCGCTGTCGAGGCATTGAGGAGGGTGGTTGCTGAGGAACCCACAAACGAAGACACACACGCGGGGCTGATGCGTTTGTATGCCCTCTCCGACCGACGACCGCAAGCCTTAGCCCAATATGAGCGGCTCCGGCAGACCCTCTTTAGACAGCTGGGTACGGAACCTGGCGCGACGACCCGCCACCTACGCGAGGAGATAGCGGCCGGCAGTCTTACGCTGACCCCGCCTACCGTGCCCCCGCTTGAGGAACTGCCCGACGCCGGCAAGCACAATCTGCCCGCGCCGAGAACCAGCTTCATTGGTCGTGAGCAGCAGATGGTGGAGATCAAGAGGACGCTCGCCATGACGCGCCTGCTCACCCTCACGGGCGCCGGGGGATCGGGCAAGACGCGTCTCGCCCTGGAGGTGGCCAGGGATCTAGTTGGGCTCTACGCGGACGGGGTGTGGCTCGTAGAGCTAGCTGGGCTCTCGGAGGGCGAGATTGTGCCCCAAGCGGTGGCCGCAGCCTTGGGGATAAAGGAACGGCCCGGCCAACCACTCATTGACACGCTCATCGGGCCCCTGCGAGCTGAGCAGACGCTGCTTTTGGTGGACAACTGTGAGCACCTTCTGGAGGCCACGGCGGGTCTGGTGGACGCAGTGCTGGATTCATGTCCGCAGGTACGCATCGTTGCCACCAGCCGGGAAGCTCTAAATGTTAATGGCGAGGTGAGGTGGAGCGTACCGGCGCTCTCCATGCCCGACCCTCAGGGCTCTCCCACGGTGGAGGTGGAGGGTTCTGAGTCGGTGCGCTTGTTCGTCGAGAGAGCCAGTCAACGCGCCCCAAACTTTGCGCTGACGTCCGGTAACGTCGAGGCCGTGGCGGAGATCTGCCGCAAACTTGACGGTATACCGCTGGCCTTAGAGCTGGCGGCAGCGCGGGTGGGAGTGCTAGCCGTAACGGAGATAGCGAGTAGGCTTGGGGACTCGCTCAAGCTCTTGACAGGCGGAGGCCGGACGGTGGAGCCGAGACAGCGAACGCTGCGAGGGGCCTTGGACTGGAGCTACGAACTACTTTTGGAAGGCGAGAAGAAGCTGTTCAGGAGGCTCTCAGTGTTCGCGGGTGGGTGGACGTTGGAGGCCTCGGAGGCTGTGGCCTCGGGCGAGGGTGTCGAGGAAGGTGAGGTTCTGGATCTCCTTTCGGAACTGGTGGAGAAGTCGTTAGTCGTGGCGGAGCCAACCACGGAGGGCGGGGTACGCTATAGGTTGCTCGAACCCGTCCGCCAGTACGCACTGGTGAAGCTGAAAGAGAGTGGGGAGGCCGAGACCGCAAAGCGCTCCCACGCTGAGCACTTCCTGGTCTTGGCAGAAGAAGCCGAACCAGAGCTTTTCGGACCACGAGAGGTGGAATGGTGGGCCCGCCTCGAAGAAGAGCACGACAACGTGAGGGCTGCCCTCTCCTGGTCACTCGAAGGCGCAGACCCCGAGTTGGGGCTGCGGCTAGCGGGAGCGTTACGGTTGTTCTGGTTATCGCGGGGACATTACGGTGAGGGGCGCGGGTGGCTAGACGAGGCGCTGGCCCGGGACGGTGGAGCATCTGTGATGGCACGGGTGAAGGCGCTGGGAGCGGCAAGCGTGGTGGCCAGGAGGCAGGGCGATCTCGATCGGGCGAAGGCGGCCTCCGAGGAGGGGCTCAGACTGAGTACCGAAGCCGGAGCCAGGGGTGGCCACGACGTAGCCTTCTTCACGAACATGTTGGGTCTGGTGTCCCTGCTCAGAGGCGACCCGGAGCAGGCAACGAAGCTGGCCGAAGAGGGCCTGGTGCTCAGCCGGGAAGCAAGCGATACGGAGTGTATTGGAGATTCTCTCCTCCTACTGGGACATGCCTCACGCAGCCGGGGAGACTACGTGCAGGCCAAGCAGTTCTATGAAGATGGCTTAGCCCTCGCGCGAGAATCCTGGGGTGGCGCGTCGTTAGTCAGTAGTTGCTTGAACCACTTAGGGTGGATATCACTGCGCGAAGGTGACCTCGAGCAAGCGACAGCGCTCTTCGAGGAAGCCGCAGCACTAACCAGAGAGCAGAGGAGCGAGGAGCTCCTCATGCCACTATGCAACCTGGGGTGGGTGGCGCTCTTGGGGGGTGACCTTGAACGGGCCAAGGCCCTGCACAATGAAAGCCTCGCGCTGTGCCATGAACTGGGTGACAAGAGGTACGCCTCCTATTGCCTGGAAGGGCTGGCGTGTGTTGCCGGAGCCGAAGGAGAAGCCGGGAGGGCCGCGAGGCTGTATGGTACTGCAGAGGCGTTACGCGAAGCTATAGGTATTCCCGTGGAGCCCGCGGTGCGCACGTTGGAAGAACCCTACTTGGTCGGAGCCCGCAACCAACTGGAGGAGACGACCTGGGAGGCAGTGTTCGCCGAAGGTCTGGACATGAGACTTGAGGAGGCTGTCGAGTACGCCATCTCTGATGTGCAGCTCACCACGCCTGGGTCGCCCGCGTCAGAGCAACCGTCGGGCAGTACACAAGCAGCCACCCTCACCCACCGCGAAGAAGAGATCGCGAACCTAGTCGCACGAGGACTCACCAACCGCCAGATTGCCAAGGAGCTCTCAATATCCGAGCATACAGCCGCCACTCACGTCAGAAGGATACTCAAGAAGCTAAACCTTCAATCTCGTGCGCAGATCGGCTCCTGGCTGATCGAGCGGCCGCCTCCCGCTGATCTGAACTAAGAATTTCTAAGTTCTAACGTCACCGCGGCGAACCATTCGACCTGATTCTTCTCATAAATACTCAACTTGGGTACGTACTAAGTCCTCTCAGGTAACGGTCGGGTAACGGCTGCCTCCTATGCTGTCCCCAAGACGTTGGAAACAGGACACAGTAGGAAAGGAGAGCGGCCATGAACAACCCTTACGAGCTCCACTCTTGGAGCATGCTCTACCGCGAGGAGAGGCACGCCGAGGCGCGTAAGCAGCACCCTGCTCGGCACGGTGTTAGCCGATTGACCCCGGTGTCTCTCTTGCTTGTGATGCTAGCGTTCGTGGCGATTCTCCTCGGCGCGTCCGCTTGCACGGACTCAGCCAGCTCGAGTACCTCCTCCGACACCGTTGCGAGCAGATACGCTGGGATGAGGGACTCCGGAAGCTGGGAGTGCTACACGTTCTACTCTGAGGGGACCGTAGAGCTACGCCATGGGGGCACTTCGGCTGTCAACGACACTGGAAGTTATCAGGGCGACGAAGACTTCGGGGAGATCATCTGGGACTCTGGGAGGTGGACTTCTACCGTGGTGGCAGATGGCGATGGTCTGATCATCGACGATCTCAAGGTTTCGCCGGTGGATAGTTGCTTCTAGTCGTACTGACACTACGCCGACCGCGGCACCCTGTCGCCTTGCGGCTGGGGTCGAGTTACTACGCAAGCAACGGCAATCCAATGAAAGGAGTCAGTGCGTCATGAAGAGATAAGGGATCGACGGAGCGCTTCCGGCTCACGAGGATAGGCGGCAGAAGAAGGGCTCTGACAACAGGAGAGCAAAGAGGTGGATGAATCACAACTAGGTGCCCGAAATGATGCCTACCTTTTGGTCCTAGGATTAGAAATTGCGGCGGGTCTTGCGCCCACCTGAGAAAGGAAAACAATAGAGATGGCGAAGACAAACATACTCAGGGTTTCAGCGGGGGTTGTGGCGGCGGTCCTTGCCGTGCTCCTGCTGGTGATCACCAGCAGCGAACCAGTCGAGGCGGCCTTCCCGGGAACAAATGGCAAGATCTTCTACGAACACAACGCCCGCATCTGGTCGATGAACCCCAACGGCACGGGACAAACCGAACTCGTCGGCACCAACGATAGCAACTATGAATTGCAACCCGCCGTCTCTCCAGACGGCACGAAGATCGCCTACGAATACGGGCACGACATCTGGGTTATGAACTCCGACGGCACCAGCCCCACGCAGCTCACCGACCAATCGAACACCGGAGCGGACGACTATTTAGAGCCTACTTGGTCGCCCGATGGAAAGAAGATAGCATTCTCGAGGAATGAGGATGGTTTCAGCACCGACTACGACATCTGGGTTATGAACGCTGACGGCTCGGGGCAGAAGAACCTCACCAACACCCTGGACAACGGGGAGTTCGAACCCGCCTGGTCACCGGATGGCTTGGAGATCGCCTACACGCGCAAAGGCTGCGACGTGCCCAACGCGGGAGGCTCGTGCGTCTATAAGATGAACGCCGCCACCGGCCTAAATCAGACTAACCTCACCACGGACGGGGAGACAATGATATGCCGAGAAGGTGGGGCCATCGATCACACCATTAGCAGCAGCCACCCCAGCTGGTCGCCTGATAGTTCCAAAATCGCCTTCGAAGGAACCACGAGCTGCGGCGCTGGATCCGGCAAGAACATCTGGGTGATGAACCGCCACGGCGGTGAGAAAAAGGACCTCATGCAGGATGACGGCACGAACGACTACACGCCAAGCTTCTCGCCAGACGGCCAAAAGATAGCCTTCATGAGCAATCGGGTTGGTTCTCCCTTCGGCGATTATGAGATCTACGTGATAGACGCCAACGGCGCCCAGCCCTTGTCTGGACTGCAACGGCTCACCCGTGATGAGGGGGTTCATGACGAGTATCCCGACTGGGGACCGATTCCCAGAGCAGGAGGCTTCTCAAGTACGTATAGTGCTGTCGGTGACTTTTCCGCTACCCAGAATCCCAACGACGTGTGGAGCTACGGCTATCCAGCTTCGTTTGGGAGGATGGCTCTCTACACCAAACATAGCAACCCTTGGGGTGCTGGAGTTGACCGATGGTCTCCATGGACGGGGGCCACAGAACCCATGGTCGCCTATAACGGCACAGGTCAAACCGCTTCGTACCTTACGATCAATCATCCTGCGGACATGCTCAACCTCCACCCAGGCCCCACCGGCCAAAAGAGCCAGGTGCGCTGGACGGCACCATCCTCCGGCAGGGTAAAGATCGAAGGCAGATTCCAAGGGATAGACACGCACGGAACCACAACGAATGTAGACGTGAGTCATGCTTCGGTGGCCTCGCTATTCAGCAGCAATGTTAACGGCTACGGTGCCAGGGCGTCATTCTCGATTACTAGGTCGGTTGCCGCTGGAGACCGTATCACCTTCTCCGTGGGCTATGGAAGCAACCGTACCTACTTCTACGACAGTACGGGTCTGTCGGTTACGATCACCCCCGTTTTATGACCAAGAATGTGCAGGGGTCATCAGACAAGATGCGGACCAGCAGCGCGCCCTCGTTCTAGAACGAGGGCGCGCCCATCGACTATTCGACTGGGTCGTGCTTCTCTACAGGTATTAAGGAAGCCTTCTCAAATGCCGGGTCCCCTTAACCTCGCCGGGTACTGCCGACATCAAGAAGGGGTCATATAAAGGGAATCCACTCGACAGGGTTTAGGAGACCCAACAGGGTCTCCTAAACCCGCTAGGTCTCCTAAAGATTATAGGGACTCCGCCCAAATGCCGCTAGGTTAAGGCGTCCTGGGTGGCAGGCCGGGGTTTAGGAAACCCGTAGAAGGTCTCCTAAACCCGAATTAACGCCAAGGGGCGAAGAAGCTGCCCTCCTATATAGGCAAGAGTGTGGTGCTGATTAAGGAGACGACAGTTTAGAAGACCCTCCTCCGCAGTAGGGTCTCCTAAACCACGACGGCTCTATTGCAAGGGCGCGGTGTGAAGAAAGTCGCCGGCCCTGGGATCTGGTAAGCTCATGGCCGCTCGGCAGGGTCCCATAGAGGAAGGCAAGGATCTATGGGGTCTCGCGGGGCCTCGACACACCCCTGCCGAGAGCGCTGAAGAGCCCCCGATTCCTCTACCGACCCCGACTCACGATCCTTTAGGACCATCTTAAACGCCGTTCAAGCCTATGAGCAGCCCCGGACTGCCCAGAGGCCTGGTGTGACGGTACGAGCCCTAGCAACGGCTTGCACGTCTATCTAGGGCAGGCCAGCCGGACCCTGGCACAGAGCCGGGGCGGTTAACTCCTGCTACCCTTCCCCTCACGCGGAGTCTTAGCCTTTGCACACTCGTGAGCGAGACTGAGAGGGCAACGATCGGGGGTTAAGGAGACCTTTTGTGAAGTACGGTCTCCTTAACCCCCTGCAGCGCAGAAGATCCTGAAAACGGCCGCTGTCTAGAAGGCATTACCGTACCAACTCTAGAGGCCGTCGAGTTTTAGAGGACCTTCGGGTTTAGGAGACCTGCCAAGGTCCTCTAAACCCTTTAGGACAGGACCCGCGTAAATCGGCACTTTGTGCTAGGTCTTGAGCACCCAGCAGGTTAAGAAGGCCCAATGCCGAGCAAGGCCTTCTTAACCCGCTGCCTCAGAAACCGCAGGGCTGGGCACGTTCCGGGCCCCTGGCCCCAGGGTGTTAAGGTGAGCTAGTCGTAGAAGGCTCGGCATAGGTCCCCTAACGTCCACCTCTCGCACATCGCTCTGCAAGAGTGGGGCTGTTGTCCGCCTAACTCATCGACGACTCATTGGCGCATGCTCCAATCTTGTAGGAAAATGAACAAGAGCGTAACGAAGCGCTACCCTCAGGAGGGGAAAGAAAAGAATGGATCCTTCTGGCACTAAGCGCGTGAGGAATGCTAGGGCCCCGACGGGTGAGAAACGCGAAGCCGTAAGGGTATGGTTGCTCGGTGGGTACCAGGTTAGCGTAGGTTCTAGAACCATTCCCCAAGACGCCTGGCGCCTGAGGAAGGCTGCCGCCATGGTCAAGCTCCTCGCCC